>Ga0307413_10000620_pt1 | contig 11970 bp, 10 predicted proteins | sample DK1Ometagenome_3_FD_203714 | JGI IMG/M metagenome (GOLD analysis project Ga0307413, IMG submission 203714) | Maize rhizosphere microbial communities from greenhouse at UC Davis, California, United States - DK15-O-2 | ecosystem: Host-associated > Plants > Roots > Rhizosphere > Soil | place: USA... | reverse complement strand
CTGCTGCACTGTATTTCTAAATTTTCTCTCGCTTTCTTCGATTGTATTTCGTGCAATTACCTGTGAAGTAACGTCAAGCGCGAGAGCTACAATACCAGAAATCGTTCCATCTGGTTCTTTCAAAGCTTCATATACAAAGTTTATATATACATCTTCGATTTTTCCCTCACGGGGAAGTTTAACCAGATGTTCGTGTGCTTCAAATTTTTGTCCGGTTTTATAAACATTTTCAAGAATAGTTTCCAGACCTTGTCCTTTGGCCTCCGGAAGTCCTTCAAAAATGGGTTTGTTCACTACTTCATTTTCTTTTCGTCCCCATAATTCGAGCATAAGGGTATTTGCAATTTCAACTATATAATCAGGACCTCTAAAAACACACATTGCACTTGGTGTTTGCAAAATATTATTGAGATAGCGAGAATTGCTGTCTTCTAATTTCCTTACGACCTTTACTTTTTCGGTTGTTTCATTACAAATAACCAAAACGCCTGCGGGTTTTCCGGATTCGTTATTTACGGGGCTGTAACTAAAAGTCCAGTAAACATCTTCCATTCTTCCATTCCGATATATAGGCAATAATTGGTCTTCGTGCCAGGTTGCTTCACCTTCTAAAATAACCTGATCGATCAGGGGTTTTATAAAATCCCAGATTTCAGGCCAGGAATCAACTCCTTTTTGGCCTAAAATAGAAGGATGCTTGCCATCGTTACCCAAACTTGGTCGGTAAGCATCATTATAAAAACAAATATGCTCCGGTCCCCAAAATAAAAACATTGGAAATTTTGAATTTAATAAAATTCCTAATGTTGTACGCAAACTTTGCGGCCATGTTTCGACTGAACCTGCAGCGGTTTTACTCCAATCTTTAGCACGGGTTAATGCTCCCATTTCGCCTCCTTTCGAAAGGAAATCCTGATTCATATCTATCATGAAAGTTTGTTTTCTTTTTTACTTTACGTAACCAAGGTCTGTTAATAATGTTCAATAAATATACTAATTTATGAAGAAAACTGCACAATTTTTTAAGTGAATTAGGCAAATGATAATTAAAATTTAAATTTTTTAATTGAGATAAAATTTAAATCTTTTGAGTTAAGCATATCTTTTTTTAATAAAGAAATTTGAATAAACAGATTGCTAACATTTAACTAAAAATATCACGTCATGAAAAAGGAAATGTCAAAACACGAAACAGACTATATAAAGAAATATGAAGAAGATGGATATACAAGCAATTTTTTGTTCGATAACAACTCTTTAATAGATTCAGAAACAAAACAGGCTTATAAACCTGAAGATATAACTATTGTAGCCCATCACCGTTATGAAGGAATGAGTGATCCTGACGATATGTCGATTTTATATGTTATTGAAACGAAAGATAAAATAAAAGGAACTCATTTAATTGGTTATGGACCAATGGCAGATCTGGAAGAAGCAGAATTCTTTAAAGATATCCCTGAAGAAAATTATGCTCAAAATTCAGATATAAACGAACCGATTTAGACGTTGGACTATTTTATTTTGCAGGAAAGCAGTTATTTAGGATTAATTCCTGAATAGCTGTTTTTTTTTATGGTTATATTATTTACGAATTGCTTTTTATTGGTAAGATATTAATTATGAAAAATCTGCCTGAAATTGTATAATAAATTGGCTGCAGATATGTACGAAATTTGAATATTATAAAACAGGAATGACAAACCTAATAATAAGATTGTACATAAAGAAGTACTAACCAATTTATTAAGCCAAACCAAAATGAAAAAACTTTACTTAAATACAGGAGATTTCAATACAATTTTTAATGATCTAACCGATAGTTTCGGAGGTGAATTAACCACTAATAATAATGACTATAATTTAGCTATAAAATCAAAGTGGGCAAAAGGGAAAATTACAGGAACTCATTTTGAAAAAGAAATATCATATATGCATTTTGATCTTACGTTTCATAACGAAGTAAGTATGAGCATAGAATCTTTTCAGGGAGCGCCAATATTTTTTGCTTATTGTGAAGAAGGAAGCCTAACACATAGTTTTGGTGCAAATGGTGATAAAAAAAGCCTTAAAAAGCAGCAAACCGGTATTTTAAACAACACCTCTACAATTAATAGCGTTTTGTATTTTGAAAGTTTCAAGCGCATTCAGTTTTCATTGATCGTGATGCCTTTGGCGGTTTCTTTAAAAGAAGAGAGTTTTGAATTGATTTCTCATTTGAAAAAAGTTTTTACAAACGAATCCGGAAATTATATTTATATCGGACAGCAAAATCCAAAAATTACCCAAAAGTTACAAGAACTTAAAACAATTCCACAAAAGGGAACGGTTAGAAGTTTGCTTCAAAAAAGCATTATGAGCACAATTCTGGATCTGGAGATAGCCCAACATAGTTATAACTATGCCACAATGATTGCCCCGTTTATGAATTTGGCAACAAAACAAATAGATGAACTAAAAAGAATTTCGAACATGAATTTTTCTGAAGTTTTATTCTCAATTGGCCTTGGGCGCAAAAGTTATTTCCCAAGATTAATAAAAGAGAGATATCATACCATAAACAAGCATTATTCTCAAAATTCGCTAGCTAAAACAGCCTAATATACCTTTAACTTGTAAGATCAAAAAACAGCTTTTGTATAAAGCTGTTTTTTTTTGTTTATCTCTATTTCACTTTTTAATTATACAAATCTAGTTTTAAAAGATTATTTTAAATTGTATGAAAAAACGTATTTTATTTTAAATATTATTTTTAATTATAAGAATTTTACTATTTTTATAAAAAATAATATTTAAATTAGAAGTACTTTGACATCAGCAAAATTGTTTCTTTTAGGCACGGAGCGGGAATTACTATGGGTAGACACAAATTATTACAGATATATAGCAAGAGACGGTTCGCCTAGTAGTAATCTTGAAGGAGGATTGCTTCGGTTAAGTTTTGTTTCACAAGAAAGTGATGATGTTTTTTGGCACAATATGGTCAAAAAAGTCGATAAGGAAACAGAGAGAATGGAGAAAGGAGAAATACATTTTTATAGCAAAGGAAATGAAGATAGTGCAATAAGAAAGTATACATTTAATGATGCCTATTTGATAGAATTCTCAGAAATATTTCATTCCTGGGGAACAGAAAATATGCTAATTATTTTGACAATTTCACCTGCGATTCAAAATTATGGTTATTCACAAGACTTTGTAAAACATTGGCAGATATCGTCCTTACCAACTCAGCCCACTTATTATCAACCCAAAGAAGAAACCGAAGAGCATATTATATACATAAACGGACATTTTTATAATAAAGATGGTACTTTTGAAGGTAAAATAAACGAACCTGATTTTGAAGGAAGTGTAGAGGATGTTTATGTTTGTGATGGGAGATCAACTCAAAAAAATAAAAGTGGAAATGATTTGGTGACTTATAATAACACTAAATTGTTGAAAGAAAATGATGTGAAGATTACTCATGAGAAATTTATAATTTCTGCTTCAACTGTATATGGTGAAAGTTCAATAGGTTACGGTGTTATCGATAAAAATGAATTATATGCAATTGCAACAGTTCATAAAAGAAATAAAACAGCTTATGGAATTAATGATAAACAAGCTATTAAGTTTAGAAAAAAAACAAACGAAGAAAGAAATGAAACTAGTATGATTCATGCAATTGCAGGAGAAATTAATGCTTTAGTAGGAGGAACAGACTTTAGTAATGGGGCAAAACAATGGGATGGCGCGGAACAAACACATTTACCCAAAGACAAAGATTCTAGCTCAAATGGAACATTTATGTTCAAAGTAAATGTAATGGGTTGGGAAATAACAGACGAACTATATAAAAAGTGGGAATTAATAATATCCTCAAAATTTGGATCTACGTATTTTAATATACCACAGAAAAAATTTGCTGTTAATAACTATAAAGGTATGAAAAATAAAGATAAAATAAGGTTAAAGTCAGTTGCTCAGCATGGATTGACTATGTTCTGGCAAGATGTTGAGATTTTTAAACCAAAAGAAAATGAAGAATGAAAAAAGTAATTATACTATTGACCTTTTTAGTATTTCACAGTTTTTGCAATAGTCAAAGTAAAAAATGTGATTCAATTTCATTTTATGATTTAAAGTTTAATGGAAATAATTTCTATGTAAAGTTTAAAAAAATAAAAAAATATATTGATGATACAAAAACAAATCCTACTGTATCACCAGGGAAATATATTGATATTCCGTTTGAAAAATTTAAAGATACGGACAATGTATATACAATCTATTCAGATTTTTTCGATTTTAGTTATACTGATATTTCAAAGATAATTTATATACAACGTGTCAAAATAACTCATAAAATAGATATATATATTAATAAAATAAAAATAACTGAAAACCTGAGAATTCAAGATATAAAAAAGATTTTCCCAAATATTTATGAAAATAATGACAATGAATATCAATTAAAATTATCAATTATAAAGGATAAGAAAAGAGCATTTTTGTTATTTAATTTTAAAAATAATAAGCTAAGTGATATTATGTTAGATAATTAACATACAATAATCATGAAAAAATACTATATAATTTGGCTGTTTTTAATTGTAAGCAATTTACTTTCTCAAAATAATAAATATGATACAATATTGTTTAAAAATATTAAAATTGATAATAGGGAATTATATTTTGAGTATAAAAATTTCAAAGATTTAGAGATAATCTACGGAAAATTGAATAATAATTTTAAAAAAATGAATACTACGGAAAAGATTCCTTTACATTATAATTCAAAGCTTATCAATTCATTTTCTAATAGTGAAGTTTCACTATTACTGACTAAAAAATAAGGCTTTTGTGGATTATTTTGATTTTGAATTATCTAAAAAAAACTGGAATTATTTATTATAAAAATAAGAAAATCATATTATCTAAAAACCTGACATTATCTCAATTTAAAAAAGTTTTTAAAGACTCATATAAAAATGCATCAGGATTACCAGTGACTCCACTTGAGAGAGCCGCTTTTATATCGGCTTTTATAGTAAACAAAAAAAGGACAGGATATATTAGTTTTACATTTTACGATAGTAAATTAATCTCGTTTTTTATTTCTGATCGCAAACCTGATAATTTTTGATTATGAAAAAGTGTAATTGTCATACAATTATTTAAAAGAAAGAGAGATACAATTAAGACTTATGCTTATTATTTTAAAAATGGCAACAAATTGATTATTTTCCTGCTATTGAAAAAACGGTAATGATAAAAATTAAATTTATTTAGAGAATATAATCTAGAAAAGTAATGAATGAAAAAGAGTAACATTATTATTGGTCTTTTATTTTTTATTTTTTCTGCTTGCAATGTTACTAAGAATGATTATTTAATTATTCATTCTAATAGTAATATAAATATTCACCATTATTTTCATAAAGAAAATGATGAATATGCTAGAGTTTACGGTAGCAGTAAGGAAAGTGATTCAATAACATTTTCAAAAATAAATAATGATTTGTTAGTAAATGAATTCATATATAATCAAGAACGAAAAGAACGAATTGCCGGAGGAAATATCAGGTATATTAATTATTATACGTCGATAAAGGATATTAAATATTTTGCGAATCCAACTAGGTGTGTAAATGTAATGCCAATAGAAAATTTAGATTTCTTAAAAAATGAAAAAGAAATTGAAAATATTATTAAAGAAAACTGTAAAGTAAATAAAAATAATAACAATCAACATTTTTATAATGATTGCAATTTTAGATTACCTAAATATAATAATTTAAAGTATCTACCCGATAATGCCAAGATTCTTTCAGTTGATATTATAAAGAATAAAAATGACCAATTTCAAGAGATGAATTTATATGTCGAATATTTTGATACAAAGGTTAATTTTAAAAGGTTTTATTATTATCAAGATAAAAGGATTCTTAAAATAAAAACAATAATTACTGATAGTATTTCTAGTGATACTTTTTTGGATTCTTATTCTAAAATTAATTTAAAATAAAGTTCTGGTAAAATTGATTAATTATAAGTAAACGATCTCTTTAAAACGGAAAATAGAAGACCAAAATAAAATAGAATATAAAGAGTGGTAAATAACCAACAATTTTTAAATGATTAATATGTTGGACAAGTTTTAAAACCCACTAAAAGTTTACCAAAAAATTAATTCAAAAATTCTCAATTCAAAAAAACAATAAATTGAAAATAAAATTCATCTTACTCATACTACTTTTTTGCAGTTGCAAAAACTACACCTTTGAAGGTAATGTTCATGATTACGACACAGATAAACCGCTTAAAAATGTCGAAATTATCATTAACAACACTATAACCAAGACAGACAGTTTAGGATATTTTAGCCTGAAAATAAATTCAAATTCTGCTAATATAATATTGAAAAAACAAGGTTATGCAACAAAAAAAGTATATCGAAAATCAAATGCTAAAGAAGAAACTCATAATGGAAATTTAAAGAATCCTGCCATTTACTTATACAAACGGGAAAGTGATTTTTATAACAAAATGAGATAAACACAAAACAGTTTTATAAGCTGTATTTTATTAGTTAACTTTCTTTTTCGTAATAAATAATAAAGTAAACCATTATCAGATTCAGACATAACGAAACACTGTTGGTGATGATAATTGGCATATCATTTTTAAGAATACCATAAACAACCCAAACGGCAATTCCGAAAGTCAAAACGCTGAAAGTTAAAAGAGAAATTTGTTTTACTTTTTTTGTTTTCCAAACTTTCAGGATTTGTGGTACTACGGATATTGTTACGCAGATTCCTGCGAAGAGTCCAATAATATCGGTTAAATTCATAAGTCTTTTATTTAAATGTACTTTTCAAGGATAAATTCACTATCAAAAAAATCGATATTAAATTTAATTCTGATTTTCTGAGAAGCTTAACTTCAATACATAAAAGAATGTCTCAATAAATTCTTATTTTTTGTTATTTGAATGAAAACAGCTACATTCAAAAGTAGGTTTGAAACTTGTAGGATAAATCTAATATGTTATATATCAAACTAAAATGGAAATTCTGAAACTCAACATGGGAATTATGAAACTAATTTCAATTACGATAAAAGAGGAGACTTCTTTTTTTTTATAAATTTGGAAGTTTGAGCGAAAGTTTTTAAAAGAATAATCAACTTTTAAAAATTATAATCAATTTTAATCCGAATTAATTAAAATTTAATTCATAACGTTTTACTCCCCAAATAAAATGATATTAATTGTAGATGATATTCGGGCTAACATAATTGCCTTAAAAAAAACACTTGAACTGCATGATATTGAGGTTGACACGGCAGAGTCTGGAGAAGAAGCTTTAAAGAAAATCCTAAAAACAAACTACTGCCTGATAATAATGGATGTTCAAATGCCCGGACTTGATGGCTTTGAAGTAGTAAAAATTCTTTCCGGAAATAAACGTACCAAAGACATCCCAGTTATCTTTTTATCGGCGATAAGCATCGAAAAAAAATACATTTTTAAAGGTTATGAAACTGGGGCAGTTGATTATATTACAAAACCTGTAGACACTGACTTACTTATCTTAAAAGTAAAAACTTTCCTTAAAATTTACGATCAGCAAAATCAATTGAAAGTCATGAAAGACTTACTTTCAAAAGAAATTAAAATTCGTAAAGAGGCTCAGGATAATTTAGAGGTTAAAATCAGCGAGAGAACAAAAGAACTGGTTTCTAAAAATGAAGAACTGGAAATGAAGAACCACGAATTGCAGCAATTTGCATGGGTAGTTTCTCACGATTTAAATGAGCCAATCCGAAAAATTCAGATCTTTATTAAAATCATAAAAGAGCTTTATTTAACCACAGATGCAAAAGGAGTTGATTATGTCGACAGAACCATAAAAGCTGCCGAAAGAATGCAGACCCTGATTACAGATTTGCTTGCTTACTCAAGACTTTCTTCAAAAGTTAAACCTGAAAAAACAGACTTAAATATTGTTTTACAAGAAGTCCTGTCGGATTTTGATTATTTGATAGAGCGCAAATGTGCGGTTATAAAAACAAGCGAACTCCCAACAATAGACAGTATTCCGAGCCAGTTGCGTCAGGTTTTTCAGAATTTGATTGGAAATGCGCTTAAATTCTCCGGAAATGTAGAAACTCCGGTTATTGAAATCACCTCTGAACTAATAAAAACAAAAGATTTTGACAGCGAAATCACTTCTGATGGAAAATTTTGCCGAATCACAGTAACTGATAACGGAATAGGTTTTGACGAAATTTATCTCGACCGCATCTTTATTATCTTCCAAAGTCTTAACGATCGCCAAACTTATGAAGGTACCGGAATTGGTCTGGCCATTGCAAAAAAAATTGTAGATAAACACAACGGATTAATCACCGCAAAAAGTCAATTGGGCAAAGGCGCCAGTTTTATAATCATTCTTCCCCTACAATACGAAAACTAATCAAATCGGATTATAACCTATGAAAAACAACTTTAAAAGAAATTTACTAATCAGCTCCCTGGTTTCATTACTTGTATTAATGATCAGTTCTACGGCATCGTTTATTAGTATAAAAAACTTATTGAAAAGTAACTTTTGGGTCAATCATACTCAGGATGTTATTTACAACCTAAATCAGGGTTCTTCGTCGCTTACAGATGCCCAAACCAGTATGCGAGGTTATTTAATTACAGGAGAAGAAGAATTTGTAAGCAGATATAACTCTTATGAAGCCGAATCAAATACCTATTTTGAAAAACTGGATGAACTTACAATTGATAATCCGGTACAGCAAAAAGCGTTGGCAGAATTAAAAACACTTCGCTCTAATTTCTTTAAATATTTAAACAACCAAATTGTTAAAAAACGATTAGGAAAGAGCAATACAACATTCAATTTAAATGAAGGCCGTGCCATGATGGACGAGCTTAGAAGTTATTTTAAACGAATTGAGACGAGCGAGCAGGCACTTTTAAAAGAGCGCAACGAAACCTCAGAACGTTATGGAACGTATAGCACCATTTTAATTGTGGTGGCGTTTATTATTGCATTTTTGATTTCGATCGTGTTTTTAATCAGAATTTTAAAAGATTACAACGAACGTTCTGAGCTTCAGAGAGAATTAGAACATAAAGATATAGAAACAGCCCAGAGAATTGAAGTAATTAGTACAATTGCATCAAATATTTCTAATGGTAATTATGATATTCGCGTAGACGATACCAAAGCAGATGCATTGGGAAGTGTTGGAGAATCACTTAACAACATGAGCAGTGCGCTAAAACAATCTTTTAGTTTACTATCAGAAAAAGAATGGATACAAAGTGGAGTTGCAGGTCTTAATAATGTCATGTTGGGCGATAAATCGTTGAAAGAACTGGCAAAAGATGTTATTGAATATTTGTCTCATTATACAAACAGTAGTGCCGGCGTTTTTTATATTATAGAAGGGGACGAACTTGCTTTTACGGCAGGATACAGTTATATTCCGACAAAAAGCAGAGAAACAATTCAAAAAGGTGATGGTCTCTTAGGTCAGGCAATTATTTCGGGAGAACTTTTAGAATTAAGAACTATTTCTTCAGATTTTATTCATATAAATTATGCTTTGGGCGAAATAAAACCAACGCATATTGTGGCAGTTCCGTTAATTGACAACAGAGTAGAAGGAGCATTAGAACTGGCGAGCATTTACGGATTTTCTCAATTGCATTTAGAATTTCTTAAAACCATAGCAAATAATATTGGTATTGCCATTAAATCAACGCAAAACCGTAAACGTGTTATGGAGTTGTTAGAAGAAACCCAATCACAATCAGAAGAATTACGTGTTCAGCATAGTGAATTAGAAGCAATTAATGCCGAATTAGAAGCACAAACAGAAAAACTGCAGGCATCTGAAGAAGAACTTCGCGTGCAACAGGAAGAACTGGAACAAACCAACGAGGAACTTTCAGAAAGAAGTGTTTTATTGGAAGAAAGAAACAACGAAATTCAAAAGAAATCAGAAGCATTGGAACTTACAACTCGATATAAATCAGAGTTTTTAGCAAATATGTCGCATGAATTGAGAACACCTTTAAATTCTATTTTACTTTTAAGCCGATTATTATCTGAAAACAATGGCAAAGGCATGAATAGTGAAGAAATTGAATTTGCAAAAGTGATTCAGAGTTCAGGAAACAGCTTACTTGGTTTAATCGATGAAATTTTGGATTTATCTAAAATCGAAGCCGGAAAAATGGAACTTGAATTTTTAGATGTTTCAACTAAAGAAATTACAGATACACTTTCCAGTTTATTTTCTCAGGTAGCCAAAGAAAAAGGAATCCAATTCGAAATTATGTCTAAAGATGCTCCAATTGTCATTAAAACAGACAAAATGAGATTAGAGCAAATCCTGAAAAACTTAATTTCAAATGCTATTAAATTTACAGAAAAAGGTTCTGTAAGTGTCGAAATAAAAATAAACGAAGACGATGATAAAGTAATCTGTTTTATTGTAAAAGATACAGGAATTGGAATTCCGTTAGAAAAACAACCGCTAATTTTTGAAGCTTTCCAACAAGCAGACGGTTCTACAAAACGCAAATACGGAGGAACAGGTTTAGGATTATCCATAAGTAGAGAATTGGCAAAATTACTTAGAGGAGAAATTATTCTGCATAGTAAAGAAGGAGAAGGAAGCTCATTTACTTTATGTTTACCGGTTTACGGAGCAATAAGCAAAAAAGTAATTGTGGATAAAGCGCCGCCGCCAATGGAAATTGCAACAGTTGAGACTGAGGAATCGAGAAAGTTAAAAAACAAATATTTGTCTGCCGTAATTCCGGATGAAATCGAAGATGACAGAGATATCATTACCGAAGAAGATAAAGTTATTTTGATTGTAGAAGATGACATCAATTTTGCACAATCACTTTTGGCATTTAGCAGAAAAAATGGCTATAAAGTTGTAGTTTCCGTTCGCGGGGATTACGCTTTAAATTTTGCCTTAATGTATAAACCAGTCGGTATTTTATTGGATATCGAATTGCCGATAAAAAGCGGTTGGGAAGTTTTGGAAGAATTAAAAAACAACAATCAAACCAAACACATTCCGGTACATATAATGTCATCGCATAAATTAAAACAGGAAAGTTTGTTAAAAGGTGCCGTTGATTTTCTTGATAAACCGGTTGCTTTTGATAAAATTCCGGAAGTTTTCATGCGTATCGAACATATTATTACCAAAGAATCCCAAAAGGTTTTAATTATCGAAGATAACCCCAAACATGCTAAGGCATTAGCTTATTTCTTAGAAAGTTATAATATTAATTCTGAGATAAAAAGTGAAGTTGCTGAAGGTCTGAAAGCGTTGAATAAAACAGAAGTTGATTGTGTGATTCTCGATATGGGAATTCCGGATAAACAAGCGTATCAAATTTTAGATGGCGTTAAAAAAAGCCCTGGATTAGAAAATCTTCCCGTAATTGTGTTTACAGGAAAAAGCCTTTCGCTAAAAGAAGAAGTAAAAATTAAGAAATATGCTGATTCTATTATTGTAAAAACAGCACATTCTTACCAAAGAATGCTCGATGAGGTTTCGTTATTTTTACACTTGGTAGAAGAAAATAAAGGACAAGATGGTAAAAAAGAAAGCTACAAAAAACTAAATTTACTAAACAATATTTTGCACGATAAAAAAGTATTGATCGTAGATGACGATGTTCGTAATATTTATTCATTAACAAAAGCGCTCGAAGTCTTTAAAATGAATGTAATTACCGCATTCGATGGTAATGACGCAATAAAGGTATTAGAAGAAAATCCCGATACTGATATTGTTTTACTGGACATGATGATGCCAAATATGGACGGTTATGAAACTGCCGAAAAAATAAGAACAATTCCTAAATTCCTGACCTTGCCATTAATCGCCGTAACAGCAAAAGCAATGACAGGCGACAGAGAAAAATGCATA
>Ga0307413_10000619_pt1 | contig 11975 bp, 31 predicted proteins | sample DK1Ometagenome_3_FD_203714 | JGI IMG/M metagenome (GOLD analysis project Ga0307413, IMG submission 203714) | Maize rhizosphere microbial communities from greenhouse at UC Davis, California, United States - DK15-O-2 | ecosystem: Host-associated > Plants > Roots > Rhizosphere > Soil | place: USA... | reverse complement strand
GCACGTTCTCGATCACGGCGTACTTCACGCCGGCGAAGTCGACGTAGTCACCGGGCTCGATGGTGTTGGCGATCTTCATCTCGGACAGTTTGGCGAGTTGCATGATTACTCCTAGGGTAGGTAGTGGTCATTACAATCGTTGTTTAGAGTGCGAGGCAAAAACAACAACCCATGCTTTGTGGGCGTGGGTTGTTGGGTTGATCAGGCGAAGTTGGCGAAGAAGGCGTCTGCCTCAAGTCGCGAGCGCTTGATGAACTGCGCGAGGCCTTCGTCGGGGCGGCGCACACACGTGAATGTGGGGCCGCAGTCGACGTGGGACTTGCGGGAGTTCTTGAAGAGCTTGGCGAACTTGTTGAACATTGGGTTCTCCTAGTGGTCGAGTGATCTCATTACAATCGTTGATTCCATCGCGAGGCAAAAACAACAATCCGAGTCTGGATTGTTGTGTTGACGGTGATCTGCTGGGTATCAGATTCCGAACAGGTTCGAGTGGAACACGAGCAGTTCGCGGTACGCCATGTAGATGGCGAGGATCGCGAACACGATGGTGTTCGTCAGGATCTTGTAACGGATGGACATGATTGCTCCCGAAGGTAGATGATGGGTTGTCATTACAATCGTTTTTATGGGCGAGGGTTCTCGATGATGGTCACTTGGACATGTGCTGGAAGGGGTGGTTGCCAGTGCGCCAGTCGTAGACCTCGTAAGCCAGCGCCGCGATGAACGGGGTGGCGAGAGCGAGGTAGATGATGGTCTCAATGGACATAATGGTCTCCTAGTGGATGTTGAGTGGGTTCTCATTATAGTCCATGTTTTGACCGCGAGGAGGCAGCCCATGACGGACTGCCTCCTCGCAGAAGTCAGCTCCCGAGGATCAGGAACACGTCCAGCATCTGCTGATGCCAGCTGGTGTGCTCGTCCACCTTGACCTTTCGGACGTAGCTGTGGCAGACCGGACACTCGATGAAGAACGCATCCGCGTGTGCCTCCAGCCAATCCTCAGACGTAGGGACGAGCTTGATGCCGACGGTGGTCTCCTCACTCAGAGCATCCTCGACCACCTGCTGCGTGTCATCGATGTACTCGGGTTGCGGTGTGCTGATGGTCATGATGGACTCCTAGTCCTCGACGTAGCGGAAGCGCGCGTTGTGTACGTGCTGGGGCGGGAAGTGCTCGATGTGGGTGACCACTGATGACTCGAGCTCGCCCACGTACTTGCCGCACTCGTAAGCGTTGTCGAATATGCGGCCGGTCTTGTTGACCATGATGCGCGGAGTGTTGAGACGCGGCTTGCCTTCTCGCCACATCTGGTTCCACTCCATGACGCGGGCTCGAGAGTCCCACTTGAGGTTGACTGCACGACAATCGTTGAGGTCGCCGTTCTTGTGCCACACCGATGTCATCGAACGGTGCTCTGGTGCATCCAGGAAGGCCTGAGCCACCAGAAGGTTGATCTGTCGGACGAACCGGGTTGGGTTGTCCTCCTTGTAGAGAACCAGGGTTGGGAAGCCCTGGTGGTTGGGTCGAGCTGAACGAATCGCCTTGCTAGCAATGTTCTGGACTCGACCAAGCGAGCTGATGTAGTACTTCGGGAAGTCCTGAATCACCCGCCACTGTTCGCTGTCCACGTAGCTCCTATTCGAAACGGGTCCCACACGAGCCGCACTTGTCGCCCGGCTCGGGCTTGCCTCCAAGACGCTTGCGCATCTGAGCTAAGCAGAGGTAGTGCTCTTCACCAGCCTTGGTGTTGACGCAACAGGCTGCCTCCAAGCAGCCGCGAGCACACACGCCCTCGATCTCTTCTGGACTAGCCTGTGTTTTGGTCGCGAGGACGCAGCTGCTCACCGATAGAGCTCCAGTACGGCAATGGCGTTGTCCACGTCGTCCTTGCTCATGGCGAGCTCGACCACGTTGCCCTCGGTGTCGGTTGCGCGGAGCTGACAGGTCGGACGCTTGACGCCATCCATCCCGATCTGCACGATCTCAATGGGACGGTGGCCGTCCATCTCGAAGGTGCCGCCGAAGACTCGGACTGTGGTGGCGACAGCCGGCGTGGGGTGCCAGCCGCTCATCGGTAGGTGTCCAGGACACTGACGATGTTGCGCATGACCTCGCTGGTGAGGCGGAAGTCGACCTCGATGGTCTCGCCGGTCTCCTGTGGTACGTGATGCTCGGACATGACCTTCTGCACGAGCTTGGCCTTGACTTGTCCGGTGCGCGGAAGGCCGTCGAGCTCGAGGGTGGTGACTCGATCGACGGTGACTACGGTCTTGACAGGGTTCTGCATGATTCTCCTCGTGATGTGGCTCTGCCCACTTTGGCCAAAAAACACACTAAAAACTTTCTTTTCTATAGCCATGTATTATGCATACACTACGATTTCACTACTGTATGCATAATACTTCTCTTTTCTAGAGTAATATTTTAGTGTCATAAGTGGGCAAAGTGGGCAGGAATACCCACTTTCAAGCGATTTCGGGCCCTTTTCGACCCCTTTTGAGCACTTCTACCGAGTCTACGTGTATAATACCCCCACGATTTTCAGAGGTATTATTGTACAACGACTGTATGCATAATACCTCGGCCTGGACCTATTATGCATACAGTCGCTCTACAATAATACCTCCAAAAACAGAGGGGGTATTATACACGTAGAGCCCGATTTCGCGTCCCTACACCTAAGCAGAGCTGCCGGGAACGGTCTCCGACAGCCCCACGAAAGCGCGTTCTGTGCCCTCCACGGACGACACTGCCGGTACTGAGACCGGCGGGAACAGGACTCCGGAGCCCCTGGACTCCGGTTGGATCTCGGCCATGGACTCGACAGACATCGGCGGTCCATAGAAGAAGATGTAGGCCTTGTAGATCCCAGCGGTGTGGGCGATGTCGAGCTCAGAGCCCGTCACCGCCCACACGGAGTCGTAGTCCGTCATGAACCAGACCTGGCCACTCGGTTCAGAGGCCTCGATGAGGTAGTCGATGGCCGCGTCGGGGAACATGTCGACGCTCATGATGGACCAAACGATCCGAGCTCGACGTTGGACGGACACAGCGCATTGGTGCACGCCTCAGCCTCGGTGCCGGCGCCCTGGAGGCTGTAGCACTGACAGGTGTGACAGACCGTCGCTGGGATCGAGAAGGACTCTCGGTACTCGTCGACGTACGTCACTCCTTGCTCCTCCTGAACGGCCGCAAGACCAGCTCATCGATGCGGCGGTTGACCTTCAGCAGTGCGATGAGTACGCCGAGGACCACCACCGCCAAGATGACGACGTAGAAGAGGATGACGACGATGTTGACGACGAAGAGGATGATGTAGTTCGTGAGATCCCACATCATCGCTGACCCGGAGGCGTCTCGAGGAGGAAGTCGCCAAGGAACTCCTCCAGGGTGAGCTCACGACGATCTGCCGGCGTGCCGTGGATGACGCAGGCCATGGCAGCGATGCCGGTGTCGCCGGCGTCCAGGGGGCAGCCCATGGAGGCGTGGAAGCGCTGCACGTTGGTCCAGCGCTGCATCAGGGCGATGCGGCGGTCGGTGTAGAGGAAGTCCTCGTAGTTGACGATGGGCTTCTCGGAGTCGATCGGGGCCACAGGGAGCTCCTGGGTGCCGTCGTACTCGTCCATGCTGATGGTCATCGGGTCTCCTTTTCGATGTCGACCGGGCAGTAGACGCCCTTGGCCCAGGTCTTGGTCTCGTGTCCGTTGCTCTGCCACTCAGTGATCTGGTAGCAGGTGTCGGGCTGGTCGCCGATGGGGTAGGCGTCCCAGCCGTTGCTGTCGTCGCATCCGGCGAGGAGGAAGACGAACGGCAGGCCCAGCAGTGCGAGCCACTTCTTCACGCCAGCAGCTCCTCGACGGTCTCGGGCACGGCAGCGATCTCCTCGATCGCCTGGCCCTCAGGGTCGCACTCGCCGATGATGCGGGTGCCGAAGAAAGCGTGGATGTCCATGCCGGGGTAGTTGGTGAGCATGGCCGTCACCTCACCCTCGGCCTGGGCGGTGCCGCCGAGCGAGATGATGTCGCCGGTGGGCAGGAGCTGGAAGAGCTCGATGGGGTCCTTCGTGATCATGTACGTCCTTTCAGAACGGTTGGTCGTTGACGACGATGTCGATGCCGACGATCAGCATCAGGGCGGTGAGGATGAAGACGAGGGCGTTGAACGGGTCTTGCAGGCGCTCGATGATGCGGTAGCGCAGCATCAGTAGTCGCCCGGCATTCGCTCCGCCGTGACGATGGTCTGCGCCCGACCCTCACGAGTCATCGGGCGCATGAGCTCGAGGATGCGCCGGCACTTCTCCTTGTCCTCCTCGGTCTTGGGGCTGACGGTGGGGTACTCGTGGTTGTCGATCTCCTTGAAGCAGAAGCCCAGGTGATCGTCGTCGATGTTGCCGTCGTCGGTGAGGATGTGCAGCGGACCACCGACTCGACCCCACTCCTGACCGTAGAGCCAGTTGATGAGACGAGCGGCCTCGAGCTGGTGCTCCGACGGCGCCTCGTGCCACCCCAGGTGCATGCGGGTGATGATGAGGTCGTCGAACTCCTCGGGACTGTAGAGGTCGAAGAGGTCCGGCGTGGTCGGGACTCCCTGGTCGTCGGCGAACCAGTAGTTGAACTTGAGGAAGTACTCGGGGGCTCGGCCGACGTAGTCGGCGATGTCCTTGTCGGTGAAGCCGGTACGGTGTGGCTCCGAGCCCTCGCCAGCCCAGATGGTCCACACGAAGATGTCGGTCATGATGGAAGCTCCGTTTCTCCTGGTGCCACAGGCGCCAGGAAGTAGATGATGTCTGGCGAGACCCAGTCAGGCCCGCCGATCTTGTGTAGCGCCTCTCCCAGCTTGTCGACATCCACGTCGCCTGTGCCCGGCCAAGGTCGAGCACCGAACCGCTCGGTCCAGACCCAGATGATTGGGTCCAGACCGAGCAGCGCGATAGCGAGCGATTCGAGTCGAGCCGACTCCTCCTCAGAGAAAGTAGCGGATGACATCGGCCATCTGGGCGAACGTGAACTGACGGGAGTCGTTCAGGGTGGCGACGGTGAAGGGCTTGGGGTAGTTGCTCACCGGCAGCCCGTCCAGACCCTGCTCGACGAGCTCGAAGATGACGGAGTTGCCATCGAAGCCGGACCCGTAGGCGTACTTGATGTCCTCGTCACCCTCGTCCCAGGGGATCTGGTAGCCCTGCGGGATGTAGCCCTTCGAGTCGTTCCCGGGGTTGCCGTACCAGATGTTCGTCGCGGTGACGATCGACTTGGGCACCTTCTTCTCCTCGCAGTAGACGCCGAGGCAGCAGAAGCCGACACCGCTCCTGGTGGTCGTGTACAGAGCCTCGTAGCCCTGCTTGTCCTTGTACTTCTCCGACAGGAGCCAGGCGATCCAGAACTCCTTCTCGGTCGGGTCGATGCGCGGGTGCTCGGACGTGTACTGCTTGGTGGGGAAAAGCTCCATGATGGGTGTCCTTCTGATCAGAGGAAGTAGTCGATGATGTCGCGGATCTGGGAGAAGCTGAACTCGCCGGAGTCGTTGAGGGTCGGCAGGGCCCAGCCGATGACGCGAGCCTCGTCCGGGAACGGCCAGAGGAAGGACTCGCCGGTGATCGGGTTGAGGTGGCCCTGCTCACGGCAGTAGAAGATGTCCTCGTCGCCGACGAACTCGTACCAGCTGGCGCTGCAGTCCGGCTCCGGCGGGTTGACGTACTTGATGCGGTAGCCCTCGGGGATCATGACCGCGTTGGTCATGTCGCGAGTGATGCCGTCCTCACCACGAACCTCCTTGTCGCCGAACGTCGGGAAGGAGCCGTTGATCGGACCCTTGTCCGCGTGGTTGTAGACGCCGTACTCCTCGTGCTCGGGGACGCCGGCGACGGCGCAGTAGACACCGAGGCAGCAGAAGTTGCCCTCCGGCGTCTTGAGCATGTTCTTGCCCTGCTTGTACTTCTCGTCGTCCTCGAGGGCCTCGGTCCAGACGTGCTTCTTGTCGGGGTCGATGCGGGGGATGTCGGAGCGGTAGTACTTCTCGCCGTTGAGCTTCGGGAAGGTGCGCTCGGCGATCTCGTTCATGGTGAGTCCGGACATGATGGGTTTCTCCTGGGTTCAGTAGATGGTGGGTCAGGCGTTGTTGTGGTAGAGCAGGCCCTTGCGCATGCTGATCTCCTTGGCGACGTACTCAACCGTGGTGTCAGGGCTGAGGTCGATGTGGCGATCGTTGATGCGGTGGGGGTAACGCTTCGGCTCGGCAGCGTGCAGAAGCTCGATGGCTTCTTCTGCCGACTCCGCGAGGATGACCGCAGCCTCGAGCGAGTTGGGCTCGAGTGCTGTCGGGTAGACGATCCAGGGCTTGACCTTGGACCAGTAGGCCTTGTGGCCTGAGCCAGGCACGAGCTCTTCGAGGGCCCAGTCGATGGCTCGACCCTCGGCGCCCAGGAAACCGTTCATCTCGGCCTCGGGGATCTTCTCGATGTAGTTCCTTCGGTCTCGCAGGAGGTAGAAGTAGTCCTCCCTGAACTCGACGTCGTCGTGTGCGATGGCGTCGAGGATCCAGTTGAGCGCATCGATGCGCTTCTTGGCGTTGCCCGAGTCAGGATCGAGCGAGACGAGGTGGTCACGCTGGTTGATGAGCACCTGGATGCGGTGGCGCTCCTTGCTGCTGTATTCCGGCCATTCAGTGACGGGTGCGACCTGCGGCATGATTAAGTTGTCTACTTTCTTGTCTGAGCCCGAGATGTCAGGCGAGAGGGTTGTTCTTGTTGATGGACACGATGATGGCGATGAAGATGGCGACGCCGATCAGGGCAGCGCCAATGTACAGAAGCGGTTCCATGTTCCTCCTTTCATGATTGAACGATGCCCTCACGAGTATCGACGCCTCGACCCAGACGGTTCTCTGGCGTCAGGTCCGGCTCCACGCCCTGCAGCTCCTTGGGGCCGCCGTCGTCAGGGTATGAGTAGGCCTTGAACGACTCGAGGGCGTGCTTGAACAGCAGGTCCTCGTCCCTACGCCGGGCGTCGGCTGCCTCCTTCCGCATGTCTTCGATGTGGATGAGGAGCGTCATTCCGGATGGGGTTTCGATCTGAGCCATCTCCCCACCGTACCGGTAGCTGACTTGGTGGCCCTCGGGGAGAGCGATGAAGTCGTGGGTCTTGAAGCCCTCGATGATGTAGCGGCGAAGCTTGTCCATCTCTCGCTCGAAGGCTCTCGGCTCCTCGGGCATGGCACGGAGCTCATTGATGGTCATACCGCCAGGGAAGTAGCCGGTGCTGTTCTTGATCTCCTGGTACTTGTCCTTCAGGGTCGGGCCCGGGACCGTCATGATCTCGTCGATCTTCCGGTTGAGTCGATCGACGTTCTCTTCCTGAGTGAGAGGAGTGATTACGGCGTCGCCATCCTCGCCCTTGGCTCCGTCCACGCCACCCCACACCGAACCTGTGGGGAGGAGGCGACCATGCTCATCATGCGTCGGCTTGATCTCAGGCAGCTCAGGCCAGGACTTGACGGCGAGGAACCCGTTGTGGACCTCGTAGACGGGGTCCTCGATCTCCTCACGACACGTGGGTCGGTCGCAGAACTTCTTGGACTCGTCCACGTGGGGGTAGCCCATGTCATGCTCCAGGAGCATGACGGAGAGCCAGTTGAGCTTGACGAGATAGCCGTACTCATCGCGCTCGAGAGCGTCGCCCCAGGGGTTGAAGAGCTGAGGCCGGTTCCTCTTGTGGACTCGGTAGGCCGTGACTGAGATGCCCGCCGAGGTTGCGAGGGTGCTGATGATCGAGACGAGGACCACTTGTGTTTGCGGGTCGAACATGATTCTCCTTCAATGTATTAGCGGGCGGTTGCCCACTGAAGTATCTCCATCACCCCGCCAAGGATGACGAAGCAGATGCCCATGAACGCCATGGATTTCCAGAAATTCTGGGTCATGTGACTCCTTAGGATGAACCTCCTGCGGAGCCCTCAGGGGCCTTGGGAGGGTTGGGGTGGGGCCGTCGGCCGCTTCCGTCCTGCGAGGGCCTGTAACCCCCGTGTAAGGGCGGCAGAGAGGCCTTCCTGGGCCTCTCAACGGTGGTTTTCGGCCGGCTGAAGAGCAAGCCGAGGACGATGATGATGAGGAGCAGGACGAAGGCTGCGAAGCCGACGAACGTAGCGATGTCCATCGCGTCGATCATGAGGGGGACTCCTGTAGGGGGTGAAGGACGATGGTGCCGAGGAAGAAGTGACGCTGATCGAGAGGGTCGTGGTAGTGCAGGAAATCTGCAGCCTCATCGAGCAGGAACATGTCCGACTCGTAGAGGATGAGCTCTCCATCACTCAACACCTCAACAACGACATCGCGGGTCACCATGGGGCCTTCTCTCCCCAGGCGTCGCAGCCGCCACCGAAGCTGACGCAGTTGATCTCACCGTCGGTGAGCACGTCGAAATCGGAAGCGATGATCTCCGGCTTGTCGTAGGGCACGATCCGCCGAACGGCTGCGGTCATGCCGATGGTGGGGGTGAGGCGGTGTTCACGGACCTTCTGCTCCCAGCTCTCCAAGAAGGACAGCTCGAACGAGAGCTCGCCCCAGCCCGTCTCCGGGTTGAGGTAGCGGTTGAACTCCGTGGCCCATCCCAGGGGCGTGGTGTAGCTGAACGAGTAGTAGATGGGAAGGCGGTCGGCCTTGGGCTTCAACGCATCGATCTCGATGACGCGGTTGTCCAAGGTCGGCCGACCCTCCCATGCGACGGTGGCTCGTCCCATCAGAACCGACGGTCGTAGGGATAGAGGCGCGCCGGACCAGATCGACCGCTCAGGTAGTCGACCTCCTGGCGCAGGTGGCGGATGACCTGCTCGCGGTTGTTGACGCGCTGGTTGGCGGCCCTGAGGTCGCGCCGCACCATGGACGTGGCCTGCTCAGCGACGCGGACCTTCTCCTTCTGCTTGTCGACCTCGGCCTGCAGCTGCTCGTTGTAGTAGGTCAGCGTGTTGATGCGGCAGTCGCTGCAGGACACGCCGGCGAGGTTGCCGGTGATGAGGTGGATCCGACCGTCGTCCAGCTTGGTGTCGCAGGCGGTCATGCCGTCGGCCGGGTACATGTGGACGACCGCGTCCTTGTCCGGAAGGAGCAGCTCCTTCTCCCAGTCAGCCAGAGGCTCCTCGGCGACGAACTTGTTGACCGTGGCCGACTCGGCCGTGGATACGGACACCGTCACGGGCTTCTTGTCCTTGCAGCACCCGAAGGCGCAGTTTCCGCTACACATGTGTTCTCCTTGATTCACGTAGTTCCCGACGAAGTTCGTCGGCGATGTTGTCGGGGTGGCGGGGCCTGCCGAACAGACCCCGCCACAAGTCGAGCAGGTTGATCACAGGCTGTACCGATATGCCTGCTGAGTGATGCAGCCCGAGCCGCTCATAGCGGTGTCGGGCCAGTGCGTGCACTTGACGGTATGCTTGACGTCTCCGTAGATATCGGTACACCACGGATGCTCGCTGGTGGCTCGCTTGATGGCGTCCTTGGCCCTGAAGTACTCCGCTCGATCCCAGTCCTCGTTCGCCATCAGGCCAGACTCGATGATGCGGTCGGCGGTCTCGAGGGACTGTGCGACCAACAGCTTCTGAGCGTCAGGACGCTGCTCCATTCCCTTCGTGTCGTGAAGGGTCCAGGAGTCAGGCGAGATCAAGCGTGCAAGCTTCTCACGAGCCTCGTTCGAGACGGTCATGACTCCTCGATCTTGAGCGCCGGCGGCCTCGGGTCGTAGAAGCTGATCTCCTTGATGATCCCGTCAGTGACCCAGTCGAGGTGCTGGCCGGGGTGACGGAACTTGAAGACGCTGGCGAGGAAGACACCCGGCTTGAGCTTCGCCAGATCGTCGTGAGTCAGACCGCCGTCGCTCTTGAGTCGGATGTTGAACGTGATCTTGGCGATCCCATCGATCACGCCGGCCCGGGTGAACCCGTTCGCCGAGCCGACGAGCTGCGAGTGGTCGTACCCGAGCGTGACCGGGATGATGGAGGTCGGGGCGAGAACCCTGGATGCGCCAGGAAGCACGATGCACTGGTAGAGCTGGTTGGACTCGCCCTCGGTCAGGACGACGTAGCGCTTGCTGAGACTCTCGGTCATACGGGGAGACTCCGCCCCATGTCGGCCGACGTCGGGTCGTAGTAGCTGACCGCTCGGATGGTGGCTTGGGTCGCCACACGACGGTTGAGCTCGGGGTCGAACTTCTCGATGACCGGGACGGTGTAGAAGGTGACATCCCAGCCGGAGTAGTTCCGCTCGAAGCGCGGCGTGAGCCACTCGATGTCGAACGAGACGTTGTTCTCCTCGTCCCGCTGCATTCCGGTGGCGCGAGCCACGATCATGCTGGGCACGAAGTTGATCACGACCGGCAGGGGCTTGTCCTCGGGCCAACCCTCGGGAAGCTTGAGAGCACCCGGCGCGACCAGGGTGCCGTTCTGGAAGGTGTCGACACCTTCTTGTAGTAGGTTGATGCGTGTCATCTGCGCTTGCCTCTCTTGCGTCGCCGGCGGTCTCGCCAGCTGTCGGATACTTCTTCGAAGAATGCGGCGATGAACTCGCCAATGAACTCGTAGATCACAGAAGCTTGTCCTTCGCGAACAGGTAGAAGATGACGCTGAACACGAGGCCGCCAAGCCACGCATTCAACGAGATGGAGATGCCGAGCCAGGGGTTGATCCCGCTCGCCCACACGATCAGACCGACCGTGGTGGCGAGCAGGACCCAGACGACGAAAAGCAGGATGAGTAGTAGGCGGGACGTCACATGATCCTCCTGATCACGTCGTCGTGGTCGGCAGTCGGATCTGGGATATCGATCCGCTCCTTCCACATGTTGTACTGCGGGGGATCGACCACCGGGGAAGAGCGGTCGAGGCTGAACAGGGCCTGGCCGGGATAGCCAGGACATGCACGAGTCCCGTCGATGTGGGGCTCGTGCTTGTGTCCGTGACGGACGTTGTTGCAGTTGCCCTTGACCCAAGCAAGTCCAACGGACTCGTGGGTCTCAGCGATGAAGAACTCGTGCATGTCCTAGCTCCTTGTCAGATGTAGGGAAGACCCAGGGAGCGGTTCATCCACTCCCAGGCCCTCTTGTTGGCGTCGGCCGCGTCCTCGGCGATGGCCTCCTTGACGAGCTTCTTGACCAGCGCCTGCCCCTCGTCCGAGGTGAAGATGCTGGTGACCGCCTTCTGCATGAGGGCGGTCTCCTGCTCGACGTACTCGTCGGCTGTGTCCTCGTCGAACTCGTCCATGACCTCGCGCATCATGGTCCGGAACGAGTCCGGGTCGACCTCGGCGGTGACGTTGATGACCTGCGTCCCTACGCCGGGCCCCGCCAGGTGGTGACTGGTCCCACGGTAGATCTGGGAGCTGGTCAGCGCCTGCACGCCGTACTCCTTCAGGGACTGATCGGAGCCGTCCTTGACCAGCTTGCGCATGCGCGTCCGGAACGCCTCCTGGTTGAAGAGGTCGTAGATGATGCCCTGGATTACGGACTCGGTGTGCGGGGACTCCGCACGCTCATCCATGACCTCGTGCACCAACCGCTTGATCTCGGAGTCGAACTCGTCGTCGGCCGCCTTCTCCTCGGCGCTGCCCTTGTACTCCTCGTCCAGCTCGTCGACGGCGATCTTGTGGATTCCGATGAGGTTCTGACGGACGTCGTGGGACTGGAGCGCCTCACGAACGCCGCCCTGGACCAGGTTCTTCTGGTTCAGCTTGACGACGGGCTCGGCGAGGACGGACCGCATCGAGGACTTGACGAGGTGACGGAGCATGTTGCCGACCGCCTCGGACTCGAAGAAGTCCTCCTTGACCTTCTCCAAGCCGGCCTTGATGCCGCGCTCGATGGCCTCCTCGATCTTGGCGTCGATGTCGGCACCGTTGACCTGGGTGAACTGCATGTTCACGACCCGCTCGTCCAGCTGACGGTGGGTCACGGGCTCGTCACGCTTCGCCTCGACGGCGATCTTGCACCACTCGCAGGT
>Ga0307413_10000618_pt1 | contig 11978 bp, 6 predicted proteins | sample DK1Ometagenome_3_FD_203714 | JGI IMG/M metagenome (GOLD analysis project Ga0307413, IMG submission 203714) | Maize rhizosphere microbial communities from greenhouse at UC Davis, California, United States - DK15-O-2 | ecosystem: Host-associated > Plants > Roots > Rhizosphere > Soil | place: USA... | reverse complement strand
ATAACCCGAGAGCCCGCGTCCCGGCGCTGGTCACGGCCACCCCGTTCCTAAAGGGAACGCCTGGATGCGGCCGGCCTGACCCCGAAGGTGCCCCCTGAGCCGCTCACCTTTGGGTTGACTCAAAATGGGTATTACAGATCCAGTCTTCTTGCCAGGACGGGCGCCAAAGATTTGGCGAAAGTATTGGTCAGATGGTTGTCTCGATACACCAGTACATTGCCGATCACTGCAGGGCAGGTCGTCCCCCGGCAGACGTATTCACTCAAGTCCAGGACCTCCACCCCATCGATTTGGTCCGCTGCCCGCTTCAAAGGATCGTCGCTCGTGTCCTGGCGGGGCCGGATGACGTGGCATTGCGCTGAGTCGGGGCCCTTTAGCTGGACACAGTCGGGGGCGGAGAAGCGCGGATAGGGATTGTCGAGTACAACCGCCACACGAAGCCCGGCAGCCTGCAGGGGCCTGAGCAGATCGACGTAGCCGTTCACCAATGACTCGGGCGAATCCCAGCGCCAGTGCAACGCATGATCATAGCCTTCAGGCCGCATCCCGGATACCACCACCAAATCAGGCCGCAGAGCCAGAATCCTTTGCAGCGATACCTGATTCTGGTTGGAGCAGTTGTGGTACACGGTCGTTGCGTCCGCAGGCGGCGTGGACGTAAAGGGACACCCGTTCCGGACCATCGCCCGCACTTCCCATCCGGAAGGGGCTCCTGCAAGCACCAGCGGATCGACATATTGGGCTGCATGGGAATCCCCGACTACCACCATGCTTTTCGTCGGGTTTTCGGCGCCATAGACGCACTGGTCTACGCCCATGCTGGCCGGATCATAGACACCGCACTGACCTGCGCCTGTCAGCGGCACGTCTTTCAGCGCTACTGAAGGGTCCGGTTGAATGGGCAAACCAGCAGGAACAGGAACTGCACGGCCGGGATCAAAGGCCAAGGCCCCAGGATATTCGCGGGTATTCAGCAGACTTTGGAGTTCCTGGGATTTGGCTTCAACGATGCCCCAGGGAGCCAATGCGGAACCCGTAGTTGCAATCACTACGCCTAAAGCGGCCACAAACGAACCAACGGGAACGCGGTTGATTGTCTTGAACCGGGCCAATCCTGCCGGAAGGTGCTTGTACCCATGCCTGAATCGTTGCTCGACAAGATAGTAGGAAGGGACGGCAAGGGCCACGCTTATACCCGCTATGACAGTTCCATGCACGATGCCTGGTTCGCGCCCAAGGAAGAAAACGTAAAACACCACAATGGGCCAGTGCCACAGGTATAAGGAGTAGGAAATATCGCCCACGAACGTCATGGGGCGCAAACTGAGGAGCGACGTCACTGAGAATGCACCCGGGATGTCGCCCGTTCGTGAACCCGAAGCAAGGATCAGCAGCGTGGCCATCACGGGTAGTAACGCCGCGTAGCCGGGAAAGGCCAACGAGGTCGAGAAACTGAAGGCCGAGTAAGCCACACCCGCCAGTCCAAGCCAACCTGCGAAGGCCCAAAATTTACGTTGCAGCGGGACACGATCACGCAGCAGCAGCGCAGCCAACCCACCTGCGCCCAGCTCCCAGATCCGGGTGGTGGTAGCGAAATAGGCAATTTCGTGATGGGAAGAGGAAAACAGGACGCTGTGGCCAAATGACGCCACAGTGATCAAAGCAACAACCCAAACGGAGACGGTAGTTGCGTTGAGACGCGCATTTCGAGCCAGCGCCGCTCCGCCGAGAAGCAACAGCGGTATAAGGATATAGAACTGCTCCTCAACAGCCAGCGACCAGTAGTGCTGCACTGGGGAGACCAAAGCCGTTGCTTGCGCGTAGCTGTTGGCGCTGAATGCCTGATTCCAGTTCTGGATCTGGAGCCCCGACATGATCACATCCATGCTGATGGATTGCCACCTGCTCTGCGGCAGCAGGACTACCGTAGCCAGGACGATGGAAATCAGCACGAGCGTGGCCGCAGGCAGTAATCGCCAAATCCTTCTTTCGTAGAATGCAAGAAGGTTCAGCGTTTCCTTACCTGCGATCTCCCGGACCAGGGAACCGATAATGAGGAATCCGGAAATGACAAAGAAGACGTCGACACCGACAAAGCCGCCGGGAAGTACAGAAGGCCAAATGTGATAAACGATAACCAGGCCAACAGCGACGGTCCTAAGGCCTTGGATATCGCGCCGTTGGGGAATGCGTTCCCCTTTCGGTGGCCTAATCCGTACGTGTCGCCCTGCGAGAACCTGGGACGTGGGCGGCATGAGCGCAGCTCTCTTTCAAATGTGCAGACGCAGGATTGCCAGGAACGGAAGCCCTCAGGACCTAAGGATGGCTACGGCGTCGTGAATCGAACCGTCAAACTTGACGTTGCCGTGTTCAAGGAGGATGCCGCGCTCACATATCCGGGACACGAGGTCCAGATCGTGACTGACGACTACCAGAGTCTTGCCGTCGCGTGCGAGTTCCTGAATCTTGTCGATGCACTTCCGTTGGAAAGGTTCGTCACCCACGGCAAGGATTTCGTCGATGAGGAAGACTTCCGGATCCGTGTGCACAGCGACAGAGAATGCCAGCCGCAGATACATCCCTGATGAATAGAACTTGACCTCGGTGTCGATGAACTGCCCGATTTCCGAGAACTCAACAATGTCGTCGAAACGGTCTTTGACCTGTTGCTCAGTCATCCCCAAGATGGCACCATTCAGGTACACGTTATCCCGGCCGGACAGATCCGGGTGGAAACCTGCACCTACCTCAATGAGACCGGCAACCCGTCCCCTCGTCTTTACGGTTCCGGTGTCGGGCAGCATCACGCCTGAGATGTGTTTGAGCAGGGTGGACTTGCCGGAGCCATTAAAGCCCAGGAGTGCAACAGTCTCACCAGTCTTGATATCCAGTGACACATTCTTCAGGGCGTGGAACTTCTCCGACAGATCGCCTTTGCGCCCCTTGGCCAGCCAAACGACGGCCTCCTTGAGGGACCTGGTATGGCGCAGCACGAACTGTTTGCTGATATCCGAAACTTCTATTGCCGTGACCACTTACAGCTCCTGAGCAAAACGGCCCTCGAGGCGCCGAAAGGTAAATTGACCCAAAATGATGATTACCACCGCAACCACAAGTCCGACGGGCAACCATAAACTAAAAAGATTCGGGGGCATGGAGACAGACCCGTCCGTGGTGGGGAACCAGAACGCGTAATGAAACAACTCCACGCCGATAGTGATCGGGTTTGCCTGGTATATGGCGAACGCCGTACTGCCGAGCTTTTCCTCCACCATGGACCATGCATACATGACGGGCGAGGCCCACGTTGCCACCATCAGCAGCATGTCAACGAGGTTCTCGGAGTCGCGGAAGTAGACGTTGGCGGCTCCGAAAAGGAGCCCCAGGCCTGTCGCGAGCAGGCCCACGATAATAAAGCCGGCCACCGCTGCGAGCAATTGAAGAAAACTCGGATGCCAACCTGCAAAGACACACCCGACGACGAGCACCACCAGCTGCGGGAAGAAGTGAACAGCCGAAACCCAAACAGAAGCTATTGGAAACAGCTCGCGGGGAAGGTAAATCTTCTTGATCAGGTTCCCGTTCATAACGATGGACCTGGCCGCATTTCCCAACGCTTCCGAGAAGAAATTGATCAGCACAATGCCCGAAAACAGGTACACGGCATAGTTCGCCAACCCATCTGGATTCCGTGCACTCTTCTCCAGTCCCAGGAAAACTCCCAAGGCCACATAGAAGACTATGAACTGAACACCCGGCTTGACGTAAGACCAGAGGAGGCCGAGGACAGAGCCCCGGTAGCGCACTTTGAGTTCTTTCCGCACCAACAGCTTCAACAAAAAGTTCGACTGCCGGATGTCCCGCAGACCACGGCCCAGTCCTGGCGTGGTCAGATCACTGGTTGAAATCGTGCTCACTTGATCTCGTTCTGCGTATGTTTCTCGAACGTCTTCCTCCACGACTCGATGGACGTCAGGTCGTTCATGGCGGCCTTGTACTTCTTGCTGAGCGCCGGCCACTCCTTGAGCAGGGCTGAGTGAAGGCGTGCGCTTTCCACCAGCATTTTCCGCAGCTGCTTCGGATCACGCCGGTACCAGGATGCCCCTGTACCTTCAGCGTTGGAAACAACAGCGCTGTCATACTGGGCCATGCGCCACCAGCGGTTGTCTTGGTGGGCCACTGTGGTCTGTGGGCGCTCGGCGCTGGTTCCCTTTACCGGGCTCAGCAACTGACGGACGACTGTCTTTGCTGCCCAGGGCAGAAGGGTGATTCGCGTCGGCTGGGAAGGCCCGTGGCCGCGACGCGGGGGTTTGTCCATCTTCGGGGCCGGAAAGTCCTCAGGATCCGGGCGGAAAACCGCATCCGAATGCGCGGCCATCATTTCGCGGATTTCGGGCAGCTTTGATGACAGCAGGTCCGGCAAAGCTGCCGGGCCCTTCAGTACGTCTTCCAAAGCCCACTGCCTGCCCTGTGCGGTGGCATACTGCATGGACACCATGTGCTTCACGTCCCCGTACTGGGAAACCTTAACTACTTCGCCGCCGAACTCGTAGGGACTGTGCAGCAGTGCGGCAATCACCCGGTTCCGGGAGTGGAAGTAGGCCTGCCAGCCGACCAGATCGTCTTTGTCGATCCAGGACACGTGCCAAACGGCAGAGCCGGGCAGCGAAACCGTCGGGAAGCCGTGGGCTTTGGCCCGCAGGCCGTACTCGGCGTCGTCCCACTTGATAAACAGAGGCAGGGAAAGCCCAATTTCGCGGATCACCTTGGTGGGAATCAGGCACATCCACCAGCCGTTGTAGTCCACATCACAGCGCCGGTGAAGCCACGGAGTCTGACGCAGGTTAGAGGACATAAAGTCATGCCCCAGGATCATGTCCTCGCTGGGCAGGGACGGCTGGAAGCGGTACGGGTTGACCACCTCTCCAAACGTGTGCAGAACAGTCCGGTTGTACAAATCGAACATATGTCCGCCCACCAGGGTGGGGGTCTTGCAGCGGTCCGCGAAGGTCAGCAGCCGGATGATGCTCTCGGGCTCGACGACGATGTCGTCATCCATGAGCAGTACATAGTCGCTGCCGTTTTCGACGGCTTCGAACATCCCCCTCGCAAATCCACCGGAACCGCCCAGGTTGGACTGGTTGATGATGCGCAGCTTACCGTTCAGGGAGTTCTTGACGTCATCAAATCCGTCCGCCTCCGAGAGCTTTTGCGTTCCCTGGTCCACAATGAGGATTTCCTGCACGTGCGCGAGGGCTTCCTCGCTCTCGGCAAGCAGCCGGAGGTTGTTGAGGCAAAAATCAGTCTTGTTGAGGGTGGTGATCTGGAGGGTCACCGTCCCTGGCGTGCTTTGAATGGCAGGCCCCTGCCATTCGGCGTCGAGCATGACCAGCGGTTCTGATCCAGCCACAAGGTCGAACCAGTACCAGCCGCCGTCACCGAACGGGGCAAGCGAGAGCTCGAAGAAGTTTTCTGCAATGCCTTCTACGCGGCGCGTGTCGACGCGCTGCAGCGACCCGCGGGCGTTTGATTTGTAGACGATAACCGAGCCGGTGCCCTGCGTCCGGACATGCAGCCGGATCTTGTCCACGGTGGTCCAACGGCGCCAGTAACTGGCAGGAAAGGCGTTGAAGTAGCTGCCGAAGGAGACGCGTTCGCCCGACCGGACAGAGGTGGAATGCCGTGAAAGGAAGTCCTCCACGTGCGCTTCTTTTGTGGGGCTGCTGATGGTCCGGGGCTTGGACGTCTTTGTGTCCTGGTCACCCATAGTCGGCAGTTGAATACCGGTGGCCGTGCCCATATCCATGTACAGCGGCACCGTGTCCATCTGGCTGACACTGGGCAGGATTACCCGCTGGAGCGTTTCCCACTCACCTGCCTGTTTTTGGATTGCTTCGGCGGTGGCCTTCTTCTGGCTTGCAGTTGTCACGCTCATGCGTCCACGCCTCCACTTTCCAGCTTTACGCCGCTTTCATAGTGCGGCTTGATCTTGTTGTCGAACATGCTCAGTGCGGCGCCGATAGCCATGTGCATGTCCAGGTACTTGTAGGTGCCCAGGCGGCCGCCGAACAGTACATCTTTCTCTGCGGCGGCGAGGTCGCGGTACTTGAGCAGGCGTTCCCGGTCCGCGGCGGTGTTGACGGGGTAATAGGGCTCGTCGCCCTTCTCGGCGAAACGCGAGAATTCGCGCATGATGACCGTCTTCTCGGTCTGGTAGTCACGCTCAGGGTGGAAATGGCGTGGCTCGATCACACGGGTGTAGGAGACGTCGTCGTCGTTGTAGTTCACAACAGACGTGCCCTGGAAGTCACCGACGTCAAGAATTTCTTCCTCAAAGTCGATGGTGCGCCAGGAGAGGTCCCCTTCGGCGTAGTCGAAGTAGCGGTCCACGGGACCTGTGTAGACCACGGGGATGTTCCCGACCACCTTGTTCTTGCTGTATTCATGCGACTCGTCGAAGAAGTCGGTGTTCAGCCGCACCTCAATGTTCGGGTGCTCGGCCATCTTTTCAATCCAGGCCGTGTAGCCGTTGGTGGGCAAACCCTCGTACTTGTCATTGAAGTACCGGTTGTCGTAGTTGTAGCGCACCGGGAGCCGCGAGATGATGCCGGCGGGCAGGTCCTTGGGGTCTGTTTGCCACTGCTTACCGGTGTAGTGCTTGATGAAGGCCTCGTACAGGGGGCGGCCAATCAGCTGGATGCCCTTGTCGTTGAGGTTCTGGGGATCAGTTCCGGCAAGCTCGCCCGCCTGCTCCTTGATCAGGTCCCTTGCCTGGCCCGGAGTGAGGTTGGCTCGGAAGAACTGGTTGATCGTTGCCAGGTTGATGGGCAGGGAGTAAACCTCGCCCTTATGCACGCCGTAGACCTTGTGCACATAGTTGGTGAAGGTGGTGAACCTGTTGACGTATTCCCACACCCGTTCGTTGGATGTGTGGAAAAGGTGGGCGCCGTACCGGTGGATCTCAATACCGGTCTGCTCTTCCTTTTCGCTGTAGGCATTGCCGCCGATGTGGTGGCGGCGGTCAAGGACAACCACCTTCAAGCCGAGCTCAGTAGCGGCCTGTTCTGCGATTGTCAGGCCAAAAAAGCCGGACCCTACGATGACAAGGTCAGCGGTCACAAAATCTCCTGGTTTGAATGCGGGCAGCGCAATGGTGCGCATTGTCTGCTGCTCTAGCCTACCCGAGGCACCACAGCGCACGTCGAATCAGGCTGCCGGGGCAACCGCCAAAAAGGTGCGGCGCTACGCCTCCGCCAGGAAGCCATCCCTCTCGAAGTACCGGACCCCGGTCTGGGGGCACACCCACTCGCCGCCCTCCTGCTGCAGCGGTTGGCCCGCCTTCCCCACCCAGCCAACACGACGGGCGGGTACTCCTGCCACGAGGGCGAAGTCCGGCACGTCCTTGGTGACAACGGCACCCGCGGCGACCGTTGCCCACGCGCCGATAGTCAGCGGCGCAATGCACACGGCCCGGGCGCCGATAGCCGCGCCCTGGCGGATGATGACACCGACTTTGTCCCAGTCATCCTCAGATTTCAGCACGCCGTCGGGAGTTACTGCACGGGGGAAGACATCGTTGGTCAGCACCACCGCAGGGCCAATAAATACGCCTGCCTCCAGAACCGCCGGCTCATACACCAGCGCATAGTTCTGGACCTTGCAGTTGTCGCCCAGCAGGACGCCCGGACCTATGTAAGCCCCGCGGCCGATCACACAGTTCTCCCCCACCCGCGCGGACTCCCGGACCTGTGCCAAATGCCACACTTTTGTCCCCGCCCCGATGACGGCTTCCTCAGAAACATCAGCGCTGGCTGCAAGTGTGCTCACAGGGGCTCCTTCAGGGCCTGGACCGCGTGCGCGATCGAAGTTTGTAGCGATCCTAACCGAGCGCGGACGGAGTTTGTCCACATACAGAAACTCGGCCGGGCGCCCGTGCCCTTCTGCTGGCTAGCGTGGATTCAAAGGCCGTAAGGATCTGTACCCATGAAATTCCATTGCACCCTCGTCCGCAGTCCAGCGGCCGGGCCGCCGGACGAACCACTGGAACTCACCATCGAGGCTCCCGAAGGCACCCCCGGCGCCGACATTCAAAGGCAACTGACGCGCCAGTTCGCTGCCGGAGGCGTCTCAGTCAGCGGCAAGGACCTTCACTCACTCAGCATGGGTGATCCACCTTTAGTTAACGGTGCAGTTCTGGTGGACGCCGAGTCCCTGCCAGGCGCACGCAAATTACGACGGCGGGCGCCTGCCGATGATGCCCGCCTCGCCCTTGCCGTCCACAGCGGTGTCGGCGCAGGCACTGTCGTACCGTTACGCCGCGGCTCGTACTCCATCGGCCGGAGCGGCACCCGAATCGTCATCCCCGACCCGGAGCTATCACGGGAACATGCCCGCCTCGATGTTACTGACACAGACATCATGATCATCGACCTGGACAGCGTCAACGGCATTCACGTTGACGGCGAGCGCGTCCGGAATGGAGTTGTCTCCACGAACTCGGTCATCCGCTGCGGGAACACAACGATGTCGCTGGTCCTGATGGATCTGCCCGAACGGGCACTTTCCGACGCCGGGAAGTCGACGCATCAGCCCATCGGTGTCGCCGGCCGGACGGAGACAGGCAACCGGGCCGTGCTCATCCTGGCGGCGGTCCTTCCGCTGCTGATCGGGGTGGGACTTGCCGTAGTAACGGGCATGTGGATGTTCCTCGCCTTCTCAGCGGCCTCGGCCGTGTCAGTCCTGGTGCCCCTCGCCGCCGGGCGGCGCCAGCGCCGTGACCTTACCAGAGCTGTTGCAGCCGCCGTGGACGAAGACCGGGAACGACGACGGCGGGCCGGCCCGTCGCTGGCGCGCCTGGTATTGGCCGCGCGCCAAAAGCAAGGCAGCCGGAAACCAGGCGGCCAACTGGAGGTGGGCTTCGACGCCGACGGCGAAGGGTGCGGCGTTTGGCTCCGGCTCGGGGAAGCTCCGCAACCGGCGAACGTGAAAGTGGAGCCGGCCTCCCCGTCGCTCAGTATTCCGTCCGCCGGCACGGTGCCCGTCGGGTTGGACCCGGGCATTCCCAGGACAACGTTCAGCGGTCCGGATGCTGTGGCGGACGGCCTGGTCCGTTCCCTGGTGATGCAGCTCGCCGGCTACCCCAGGGGCCGCAGCACCCGCATCCTCATCGTGGCCGAAGCGGCCCGTCTTCCGCTGGCCGCCCGGTACCTGCCGGGGACAACTCTCACCACTTCCCACGGCAGGGCACGGGAGATTCTGGGCGAGGGCTTTGGGCCCGCACATCAACGCGGCGTCCTCATCTTGCTGGGAGCTTCAAAGGCAGAGGACGACGACGCGACGTCGGCTACCGCGGTAGCACTCGCCTGGCAGGTCCTTCAGTTCGCCCCGGCTGCCAGCGGAACTGCCAGCGCCTCCGCAGTGCAACTTGCCGAGCGGGGATCCATCCTTCGGAGCACTACAAGCGACCTTGTTTTCGTCCCGGATCTGGCCCCCGCAGGAGTGTTCACCGACTTCTGCAGAAGCCTTGCCGGACGACCCGATTTGCCGGACAAAGGACCCAGGAATGTCCCCGGTTCCTGCTCACTTGGGGACCTGATGCCGCTCACACCGGACAGCACTGCCGCCCGGTGGCATGCGAGCGCCGATACTTCCGCGCTGGATGTTCCCCTGGGGACCTGTGGAGCCGGAACGCAGACCCTTGACCTCAACGCAGACGGGCCCCATCTGCTGGTAGCGGGCACCACAGGATCGGGCAAATCAGAACTACTCCGCACCCTCACCCTGGCGCTGGCCCTCACCCACCCGCCCGACCGGGTGAACTTCCTCTTTATTGACTTCAAGGGCGGGTCCGGGCTGGGCCCCTTGACCGAACTCGTCCACTGCGTCGGCCTGCTGACGGATCTGTCCACCTACGAACTCGAACGGACCCTGGCCTCGCTGAGGGCGGAGATCAGATTGCGCGAGGAAGCGCTGGCTGCCGCCCGTGTGCCGGATCTGGCCGCATATCGCACCACCGGGGCATCCCGCAGCTTCCCGCTCCCCCATCTGGTCATCGTCATCGATGAGTTCCGGATGCTCGTTGATGAGGCACCTGAAGCGCTCCGGGAACTGATGCGGATCGCAGCCATCGGCCGCTCGCTGGGGATCCACCTGGTCATGGCCACTCAACGCCCGCAGGGGGCCGTCACGGCCGATATCCGGGCCAACGTCACCTCCAGCATTGCCCTCAGGGTGCAATCAGACATGGAGTCCTGCGACATCATCAACACCAAGGACGCAGCCGGCATCAGCGTCGACACTCCGGGACGGGCCTTTCTGGCGCGGGGTACTGAGGCTCCGCAGGAATTCCAGACCGCGACGATCCAGCTTTCCCCTGCCGGGCCCGGGCAGGCGGAGAGCGTGACCGTACAACTCGCCGTCGACTGCCTTACACCAAACAGAACCAGAGGTGCAGGCGGTGAAGACGATGGGCACCAGCAGGACGGGCAGCAAACACCCGCCCAGGCCGCCCATCCGCTGGTGGCGATGGTGGCGAATCTCTGGGATGCCCGGAAAGGACCGGCACCCCGCTTGCCGGTGGCCGCTCCCCTGCCCTCGAACCTGCCGGTCCAAGAAGGCGCTGCGTCGCCAATCCACCCAGGCACCACGAAGGAATGGCTGATGGAACTCGGGCTGATGGATCTGCCCGAACAGCAGGAGGTGGTGCCCTTGGCATGGAAGCCTGCAGGGCACAGCCACCTGGCGCTGATCGGTGGTCCGTCGTCCGGCGCGCTGGACGCCCTTGAACTCACCGTCACCCGGCTGGTTCACCATACGGTGGAAGCACACGGCTACCTGCTGGACGCGGGAGGCACTTTCCTTGGCCAGGCAGCCTCCGGACGAATCGGAGCGCACGTGGGCCCGCATGAACTGAGGCGGGCCGTCCGCGTGCTGGAGCGCCTGAAACTAGAGATGGCCCGCCGGCTGAGTAACGGTGGCCCGAACAGCAAAGTGCCGCTGGTACTCGCCGTCTCCGGGTGGGGAACGTGGATATCTGCCCTGCGGGCAGGACCCTTGGCCTGGGCCGAAGACCTCGTCCAAGACCTTGTCCGTGACGGCAGTCGGGCCGGCATTGTGGTGATAATTGAGGGTGACAGGGAACTTGTCAGCTCCCGGACGTTCGCTGCGCTGCCGAACCGGCTCTACTTCCCGGCCGGGTCGAACCCGGACAGCCGGATAGCGTGGCCCCGGATGCCGGCAACAGCATCTGTCAAGGGACGAGCCGTGGCTTTCGGCCTCGTCGCCGGCGGCGGCCCCGCCGTTTGCCAGTTATACACCACGGACCCTCAAACCTCCTTGAAGCCCGGACCCGCCCCAGCAAAGGCTCCCACAGAGCGTCCCTTCCGCATCGAACCACTTCCGGCGCTGGTGCCGGCAACCAGGATCAGATCGACCACCACGAGCACTGCGGCCGGCTCCCTCGAATCTCCAAGGGAGCCCAGATCCGCGGGAGCCAGCGGGTCAAACAAGGGCCAACACCTGCTGATCGGCGTTGGCGGGGATGAGCTCGAGCCGGCGGGCATCAGCCTGCAGGCCGGGGGCGTGCTCACAGTCCTGGGCGGGCCCGGCTCCGGGAAAACCAACTTCCTGCGGGCTTTGCCGCTGATGAATCCGGCAGGCGGCCCATGGCTCCGGTCCGGAGACGGCAGCGACACCGCTTACTTCTGGCAGCAAACCCTGGCAACTGCAGCGGCGGGCGGGCTTCAACGGGGGACGGTGGCGCTGGTGGACGATGCCGATCTCCTGCCCGCAGAAACCCTCGAGCTCGTGTCGCAGTTGAACGCGCTGGGCTGCGCGGTGGTGCTGACGGCCAACTACAGCCCGCTGCTCCTGCAGCGCCTGCCGCTGGTGATGAAGTCCCGCACGTCCGGCATGGGAGTGCTCCTGGCACCCCGTTCGCTGCAGGATGGCGACATCTTTGGCATCAGGTTCGAGGTGGA
>Ga0307413_10000617_pt1 | contig 11980 bp, 7 predicted proteins | sample DK1Ometagenome_3_FD_203714 | JGI IMG/M metagenome (GOLD analysis project Ga0307413, IMG submission 203714) | Maize rhizosphere microbial communities from greenhouse at UC Davis, California, United States - DK15-O-2 | ecosystem: Host-associated > Plants > Roots > Rhizosphere > Soil | place: USA... | reverse complement strand
GCAAATCTGCAATCTTGAAGGCTCCGGAAATTGCATCCCGTTTATCTCACTCATTTATCCACAAAATTAACACAATTGTACGGCAGGCACTACTCAGATGACGTTCACGCGGGGCTGCGTAGTCAATATTTAGATGACATCGGGCCGACCGGCCGTTGTTCAATATCCGTCTTGTTAAACTTTTAGCTTTGCGATCTCGGATCCGGCGAGGAGATACGCACCGGCGCCGTAGACTTCCCAGCTGTCAACGTTGAAGTTGCGGCGGGGATCGGCGCCGATCGGCTGGGTCCAGCCTACTTTGCCGTCCGTGTGGAGGAGCGAGTTTAAGCCGATCCAGGCTTTTCGGATCGAGGGCAGAAATTTTTTACGGTCGAGGATCTTGTTGTTCACGCCCCACGCCATCGCGTAAACATAAAATCCGGTTCCGCTCGCTTCGCCGCCGGGATAGGCGTCGGGATCAAGAAGGCTGGAACGCCAGAGGCCGTCGGCCTGCTGGAGTTCGATGACGCGGTTTGCCATTTCTGCGTACTGCTTCAAATAAAAGGCTCGTTTTGGATGTTCCCGGGGAAGTTCCTGTAAAAGACGGGCAAGCCCGCCGACCACCCAGCCGTTCCCGCGGCTCCAGAAAATTTTCCTGCCGTTCGCCTCGCGTTTCCCATCACCTTTTTCACCGATCAGGAATGAGGCGTCTCGAGCGTAAAGCCTTTCCCCTTTATCGTAGAGGCGGTCGTAGGTTTCCTGGAAGTACTCATCGTTGAGATCGAGATATGATCGATCGCCGGTGATTGCGGCCAGCTTGGCAAACGTCGGCGGAGCCATGAAAAGGGCGTCGCACCACCACCAAATGATTCCGTGTTTTTCAACCTCGGCGCCTTTTTCATTCTTGATGCGTGCGACGACGTCGATGGTGGGCTGCAACATCTTTCGATCCTTGGAGATCCGGTACATGTCGAGGTAGGTTTGATTGATCACGATGTCGTCGGCATGGTCGAACCGCTTTCCAGGGCCCCAACTGTTCTTCTCGCCCATCTCCAACATCGCGTTCCAAAGATCCTTCGACTTCGTCGTTTCGTAAGCCGCGAAAACGCCCGCGTAAAATGCCCCGTTGGTCCAGTCGTAAAGCTCGTGCTTCGGGTTGGCGAGCTGCCATTTCGCGACCGAGAGCATTCGACGCTCGATCTCTTTTCGTTTGAAAATGTTCGATTCCTGAGCCTGCACCGACAGGCCGAAAAGGCCAAGCAGAGCGAAGAGCAGTGTTAATTTGTGTCGCATCTTTCTATTGGGGTTGAACTTGACCGATCTCCCATCGGAGACCCCCACGATTTATTTGAGCTGGCAGATGTCCAGCACGTTCATGTCCTTGTAATCCAGATTTTCGCCGCCCATCGCCCAGATGAAAGTGTAATTGGTCGTGCCCACGCCCATGTGGATCGACCAGGGCGGGGATGCAACGGCCATCTCGTTGCCGATCGCGATATGGCGAATATTTTCGGGTTCGCCCATGAAATGCATGATCCGTTGCTTCTCTTTCAGGTCGAAGTAAAAGTAGATCTCGGATCGGCGGTCATGCAGATGGGGCGGGCAAGTGTTCCAAACGCTGCCGTGCTTCATCGCCGTGAGGCCTAGCAATAACTGAGAAGACTGACATACGGCAGGTACGACATATTGATATACCGTCCGCTCATTGGCGTTCTCGGTGGATCCGAGTTCGAGCGGAACCGCACAGTCGATCGAGATATGCTTCAATTCGAAACGAGCATGGGCCGGCGTCGAGGCAAGATAAAAGCGTGTCGGGCTTGCGGCATCGCTCGATTCGAACGAAACATCTTTGCTGCCCATCGGCACATACAATCCGTCTTTTGGCTTTAGATCGAACGATGTTCCATCGACGATGACGCGGCCGTCAGACGAGCCTACGTTTACGACGCCGAGTTCTCTTCGTTCAAGAAATGCGCTACCCTTCGCCGACTCCGGTTCAGTCTGTGTGGGAAGCGACAATGGCCCGTCTGTCGGTGCGGCCCCGCCGATGACAAAACGCTCGTAATGCAGATAATTGAGCCGCAGTTCCCCTGGCTCGAACAGAATGTCGATCAGATAATCATCACGCAGATCATCGTTCGACGCGTTATGAAGATTCTTCGGGCTGGTCGCGTAATAGGTCTTTTTGAACATAGATTTAATAAATGCCGAGCGAACGGAAGGTGCCGTCGCCTGTGGTTTCGAGGCGGCCAGTGATCGCGGCGTACCGCGGATCTTTGTACTTTGCCGCGCCGATGTTCAGCAGCCGGGCGGTAAGTTCGAACGTGCGCGGTTTTAACTGCTTATGTGTCCATTCTTTCTCGTTGGCGGCGTACGGGACAAGCCACTCGAAAGCGCTCTTGATGCTTCTGCCGTCCGCCGTTTTGTAATTCCACAGATCGACATTTACTGATTCGCTTAGCCGTGCGAGCGTGAAGAACCCCATGAGATTCATATTCACGTAACCCCAGCTTAGCGTTCGTGCGAGTTCGTGAGGCTGGCTTCCGTCGGGTTCGATCTGCGAGGCGATTCGGGACTTTGTAACTTCCAATTGTTTGCGGGCTAGATCGGTACGACCCGTGAAGATCGCATACGTTACGACCTGGACATCGTAGTAGGTCCCATGATTGTTTCGTTCGTCAGCTTCGTCTTTGCCCAGAGGGCTCTCAATTATCCAGTCAAGGAATTGACCGAACCATTTCTTTAATGATTCATGGTCGTCTCTTGTCCAAGAACGGCTGCTCTGCAAAAGAATCGCGGCGTCGATCGCACGGTGAAAATGACGGGTTTCGATCAATCCGATCCCGCGGCCGGCGCCTATGCCGGGAATCCCTTGCGCGAATTTGAGATTGGGGTTCTGTTTCGTTTCGGGATCGAGGAACCATGCGCGTAAGACGGCGGCGGCTTGTTTCGCATACTTTTCTTCGTTGCTGAAATAGTAGGCAAGAGCGAGAACCTCGGAATCTTCGAGCATCTGATCGAGTTCGTCGTGATCGCTGATCCTGGAAAGCTCAGGATTACGCTCGCCGTCGCGACGGATGTAGGGAAGGCCGTTCGGTTTTGACGGGTCGGGCCACCAATACGGGGCCTGGCTCATGTAGTCGTGTTTGTCGCCGCTCGGCGGGGTCGGTGACTTCTTCATAACAGAAAAAGTCTTACCTTTAGCGACGAGCCGGTCCGCCGATTTGATGAGCTTTCTTGCTGTGGCGGATCTCTCTGACTGAGCCGAACTTAAGAACGCAGCGCGCCGCGCGTCAAGTACGCGGCGGTCCAGCACTAAAGGGTTCGCGAGCGACTGGGCGGGCGAAACCGCGGCCAATATTGACCAAATGAAAATGGCAAGTACTAAACTTTTCACTTTCCCGCATTGCCGTTTCCGTTCGCGGCGTTGTCGATAAGGAAATCCTCGCGGATGGGAGAAAAGATATCGATCAGAACAACTTCCTCATCGAGCATCGTCGCACCGTGGCGGTTGTGTGGAGGGAAGTGGAGCACGTCGCCGGGGGAGACGATCTTCGCTTCGCCCTCGATCATAAATTTCACTTTGCCCTTCAAAACGATCGTCATTTGTTCGTGGGGGTGGGTGTGCTCGGGCGTCACCAGAAACGGTTCGAAGGTGAACCGCACCATCATCACGTTTTGGCCGACCACCATTTGGCGGCGTATCCCCGGTGCCGGGTGTTCGACCTTCACTTTGTCCCAATCGGTTACCAACGCTTGTTTCTGAGTTGTCGTCTGACTGATCATAGTGTCCCTGTTAGTTCTGTAATTCCAATGATAATTTCCAGGTTAGAGATTGTCCTTTTTTAAGGATGATATTTTTCGCCTTCGCGATGACGTGTATAGGGATCGGGCCGAGCACGCCCTTGCCAAGCCGGCTGTCACCCGTCGCCAAGGTTGAAAATTCCGTCCCCGTGAAAGGTTCGAACTCGGCTTTCACCTTGCCCTCGCGGCCAGCAAGCGTGTAGACATTTCCCTTAGCTTCAACGGTTGAAGCGGTCGAGGAGAGAGCAAATTTCCATTCCTTTATCTCGATGTCGGCGGCTGCGGTAAGTTTCTCGCTTCGAACTAAACGGTTTCCCGATACCCGCCATTCTACTTCGCTGACGAGGCCGTTTTCGAATCGCTCGCCCGACTTGCTTCCGATCTGAGCCCATTTGATGTTGAAAGTCTTGACGGAAAGTCCATCCGCTCCGGGTTCAATCCGGTCCGCCCCGTCGCCAACCGCGTAGGTTTTACCATCCGCGAGCGTGATGAAGGGCACAAACGATGGATATACCTCCTCGACGGGTGCGGAAAATCCGGGCAGGCCGAACGGAGCGGGTAGATAATCGGCGACACCCGGTTTTGTTCCGACCGTTATGGGAAGGGCGAACTGCATTCTTCCACGGCGGAAGAGCCAGACGCCTAGCTGCTTGTCCGCTGTCTTCGCAAAGAAATCGAATCGGGCCACATCGGGCAGCGTCGGCGCGGCGGGGAATTCGGCGATCTTTTCACGCTCTAGGGTTCGCAGGAACGAATGGTTGGCAAGAATTATTTTCCCGAAACCCGTACCGGTCTGTTGCCATTCGCGTTTCGGGTTGATGTAGGAATAATTGCCGCGTCCGTAGGCGAACACGGTGAACATATGTGTCTCGTCGTTGTAATCCGAGCGGACCCAACGCCACGCCTGGTTGTACAAAGCCGCAAGCTCGGACATCGGGGCGGGACGAAACTCCGGATTTTCACCGAGGAACGCGACGATCTCAAGCGTATCAAGATAACTCACGAGACCCTGACTGCGGCCCCAGTTGTAACCATAGCCGGCGGGGGAAACCAGGTCCCACCAGATCTTCATCTGGTGCTTCAGTGACGGCTTGAGTTTTTCCTTGATGTCGCTGCGGCCGGCGATGTCGGCGGCCTCCCAACAGTAACGGGCGTACTCGTTCGAGTAGCGGTCGTAGCGGCCCGTGGGCGGATTGTCGTCGGAGTAGATCGCCCCGCTTGTGAATTGCTCCGCCGCGCGCGCCACGACGGAATCGAGAAACGCTCGATCCTTTAGGATCCCCATTTGGAAACTCATCGCGGCGACGCGGGCGGCGACGCCTAAATAGTTTTCAGGAAGGTTAATGACTGCCCTTTTCCGCGCGTCGTAGAACCGCGTCGCGTCGAGCAGCGAATGCCACTCCTTCCGCTCGGCGTCGTTCATGCTTTGCCAAACGGCGTTCTTGGAGAGATCTGTTCCGTAATGACGCAAAGCCAGTGTCGAGTAAAGCTGCGCGAACGCCTTGCCGCCCTGCCGAGATTCGTACAGCCCCATCTCCGCGATCGCCCTCGCCGTGTCCTTCCCCGCGATCTTCCTGTTCCCGCCCAGATCCGCCTGTGCGGCGAGTGCCCTCGCGTAACTGCCCCAGGAAAACTCGCCCACCGTCAGCGCATTGAAAACCCGATCAGGCGGCGGAGTCATCGTCTTGATGTTTGCAAAATGAGCGGCAACTTCCTTGGCCAAGAATCCGTTGATCTCGGAACCCAGCTCTTCCGTCGAGACCGTCCGTTTTTGCACCGGTTGGCCATGCGTCGCCAAAACAGTCGGACGCGCGGCTATAGCGACGGTCAGGGAAATAGCGCAAATCAAAAATGTTCGTAGGGAAGTGGTCATTACTACTTCGAATGGTTGGAGTAGAGTTCGGACAAGATCGGCTTGTGACTTAGCCGAACTCCACTTTATATTTGAAACCGTCCGAGCCTCAACGGTCAGAACGTGAATCTTGCACCGAACTGCAGCTTACGCATTGCGCCCGCCCCTGTGACCCTGCCGAATTGACTGGACCCCGGGGTGGTGTTGGGAAAGTCGTAGTTTGCAAAGTTGAAAACGTTAGTTCCCTCCGCACGAAGCCGAAGCTTGTATCGCTCGCTAAATCTAAAATCGCGCGACAGTGCGAGATCGACAACCTTGTATCCGGGGCCCGTAAGAAGGTTCCTGGGGGCCGTCCCGTCTACGGGCACCGCTCCCGGGATATTCAAAGCGAAGGCGTCTGTGTTGAACCACCGATCGTTGGTCGGGTTGTCGATAAACGGGTCGCCTATGAGCCGTGCCCGGTCCGTGTTGTTCACGCCATCAAGGTTCGCGTCATTATTTCCATTCCCGACCGTGAAGGGCCGCCCGCTACGCAGCTTTATGATCGGGGAAATGCTCCAGCCGTTGACTATCGCTTTTACGAAACGGTTATCGCCGCCGTAAAAATCCGGCTGGAAATTCATGCTCATGCTGAAAACATGACGCTGGTCTGTATCGGCACGCCCGTTCTCGAGTTCCAGGTTGTTGTAGTTTTGTGCCAGGCCCTGCGTCGTGTTGTTGTGAAGCTGGACACTGCTGAGAGTTTTACTCAGTACGTAAAAGGCATTGAAGGACACAAACTTGCCGAACCGCCCCGCGCCGGTCAATTGCATCGCGTCGTACGACGCGTTTTGATCCGAGTCCAACATCGTGACAGCTCCGAAACCAGAATTCGGGCGCCGCATTCCGTTTGGGGTAAGGACGGGGTAATTTACATCGCGGCCGAACGGGAGATGGCTGGAACGAGTTCCGACGTATGCCGCCCCCACAGTAAGATCGCGGAAAAGCTGTCGCTGTATAGAAACATTGGTCTGGAACGTGCGCGGCCAGCTAAAGTCTTCGGCCACTGGGAAGAGACCGCCACCAGTACCAAAGCTGCCGTCATATGGGAACGGATTTCCGCCAGGAAATTGGTTGTAAGGATCGCTGAGCGTCGCTCCGATCCATTTCTTAGCTGCAGTTGCAATGTTGATCTGGCCGAAATTCAATCGAGTCGAAAATGGCTGGAAGTTCGTCATCGTATTCCATTCATTGCCGGAAATACTGCCGAAGAACAGGCCGGCCGCCGCACGAATCGATGTTTTTCCATCGCCGAACGGATCCCAAGCAATCCCAAACCGCGGGGAGAAGTGCGTGTAGCTTACCGGAACTCCTCCGCGCTCGACTCCTTCGTCGCCGTAGAAAAGAGCACCGACAGGGGCGTCGGGCCGGACGGTTGATTGTTGCCCCGGGACATAGTTGACCACACGGTTCTCAGGGTCGGTCGGGGGCGTCTGCACGTCCCAGCGCAGGCCGAGATTCAACGTGACCCGCGGGTGAACACGGAAATCGTCCTGAACGAACAAAGCGGAATACCACGTATTTGTATAAGCGGTCACAGGAGCATCCTGCGTCAAACCGGTCGGCAGCCCGATGAGAAAATTCGCAAATGAAAGGCTTGTTGCTCCCGAATTACTGAAGCTGAATACCCCGTAGTTATTTAGAAGCGTTTCTTGAATATCTTTGTTCAGCGATACCTCGCCGCCGATCTTGATCGCATGCCGGCCCTTGTTCCAGCTAAATACATCGCGGATCGAATAAAGATTGGTGCCTGCCCGAGGACCGCCGATGGCGTTCCCTAGCCTGAACCAGCCGGTGATGTCGATCTGAGGTAGCGACGGTGTTCCCTGCGGTGTGAACGTGGAGCCGAAGTCGGCAAGTGACATATCGGGATTATTGTTGCGTCCGCCGAGCATCCGCGTGTAGGTCACCCAAACCTGATTCACCTTGTCGGGGCTGATCACCCACACATCGCTGACGTTCAAATTGTGCTGCCTCCAGGTGAAGTCCTGAGTTGCCCACGGGAGGGTCCCGCCGGCCGGAAACACCGTCGTACTGCCTGCAGTATTGAAATAGGTAAATGTTAGCCGGTGATCTTCGGTTAACTGATGATCTACTTTTCCCAGGAATTCGTCAGTGTTATACGGATTCGGAACATTTCCCTGCCAGCTTTCGAACCGGCCGTTTGCCGGGTTGGTCGCATTCGGGAGGGGAATATAGTCTTCAACTATCTTTCTGGCGACCGGATCGATCCTATTTGCACAGATGACGCGAGGCTGGTTACCACCGCAATTGAACGTTTGCCCAGTAACCGGATCTCGCGGCCCGGAACCGCTTGAAGCCGAAAAGTTTCCTACACGTTCTAAAGCCGTCGGGACGCGTGTTGCGGTCAAAAATGTGTTGGTCATCTGCCTCAACCCAGCGTAGGAGAAGAAGAAGAAGGTTTTATCCTTGATGATCGGACCGCCGATGACTCCACCGAACTGATTGCGGCGATAAGGCGCCCTTTCCAATATTGAGCCCCACTCGTTTGCATTGAACTTCTCGTTCCGCACAAATTCGTACAACGAGCCGCGAAATCGATTAGTGCCGGACTTCGTGATCACATTCACGATTCCATTGGCAAATCGGCCGTATTCGGCATTGTAGCTGTTAGTCTGTACTCGAAATTCCTGGATAGCATCCGGTGCCGGAAGTATGCTGCCAGTGTTGCGAAGGTTCGTCATGTTCGTACCTCCGTCAAGAAAGTAGTTGACCGAGCCGGTCCCGCCATCCGTTCCGCCGTTTATCAAAGTACGCTGCTCAGGAAACCCGAGACTAAGGTTACTGGTAGAGGCAGAAGCTGTTGCGATGCCCGCGTTGTTCGACTGTACGCCCGGTGTCAGATCGAGCAGTGTGAAAACGTTTCGCTCAACCAGCGGGAGATTCTCGATCTCCTGGCTTTGCACTGTGCGGCCGAGTTCGACGGAACTCGTATTGATCTCCGGCGGCGCACTCGTCACAGTTACCTGTTCGTCCACCGATCCTACCTCAAGTGTAAAGTCCATCCGGGAAGTATCGTTGACCCTAAGAACGATCCCGTCTCTAAAGGCCTTTTTGAAGCCGGAGGCCGCGGTTACCTCGATCACATAGTTGCCGACGGGCAGAAATTCGATTCGGTAACTGCCGTCCTCGCCGGAGGTTACGGTACGTGTCAGGCCCGTATCGGCGTTCCGGGCGGTGATGCTCGCCGAGGGCACTTGCGCCCCGCCAGGATCGGAAATAGTGCCTACGATCGTGGCGGTGGTGATCTGCGCGGCCGTGGGGGTAACAAATAGAGCTATAAGGAGAACATATATCCCCAGCCCTCGCGTTTTTGAGATAGCCGCAATTTTGCTTAACTCTTTCATTTCAATTTCTCCTTATCGGTGCAGAACCTGAAGCTGCCAAGAATTTGAACCCCCGTGATCTTTGTTTAAGAACATTTCCCGATCGGCGGGCCGGCGGTGGCTAACCTACGCGACCTTTGGAGCCGCGAACGCGGGCGCGGTGATAAGCGCGGCCGCACCGCGAAGCCGCGGAAACTCTACCGCCGGAACTATACGTAGCGATGTTTCGCCCAATTCCGCACTCAGCGTGCGCTCCTTGATCGCGTCACGAACCGTCGGTTCGATGATGTCCCACGCCTCGGTGATCTCGCCGCCGATATAGATCATCGAGGGGTCGATCGCGTTGATGATCGACGCGAGCCCGAGGCCGAGATACCTGGCGGTTGATTGAAGTGCCATTAAGGCCTTACCGTCATTGGCTCTGGCCTTAGCGATCAGTTTTTCGACCGTGAATTCCGACACTTCGATACTCTGCGGCTTGCGGTTCGCCAGGTTGCTGCCGAAGTAGCGCGACAGCGTCGCGAGATTGGAGATATAAGCCTCCCAGCACCCGTTGGCCCCGCAAGAACAGAGCGGGCCGTCGATGCTGAGCGGCACGTGCCCGAACTCACCGGCGGTGTTGTGCTTTCCCCTTATCAACTCGCCGTTGAGAACCAGTCCGACTCCCACGCCATCGGAAACGCTGACGAAAACAATGTCGCTGTACCCCGTACTGTCCCCGCGAACGTTCCAGATTTGTGAAAGCGCGCACGCCTTCCCGGAATTTTCCAAATGGATCTCGATGTCGCCGAACTCTTCTTTCATGAGTTCGAGAAAGTTCACGTTTCGCCATTTCAACGTCGGCGCGTTGATCACCAGACCGGTCTTAAGATCGAGCATTCCGGGGACTACAACCCCGATCCCGCTGCACACCGCCGAGCTTACATCGCCCCCGAGCAGCTTTTTGATCTGCCAATTTAACGAGGCGACAAATTCAATCGGATCTGACCTGGTCGGGAAACTGGTCACCTCGCCGATCTGCTTCCCGATCGAATCGGTAAGCATCAGGAAGGTTCGGGTCGCCCGCACGTCAACCGCAACCGCAACGCTGTTTTGAGAATTGAGGTAAAGGAACGTGGGTTTGCGCCCGCGAACCTTTTGTTCACCACGGGAACCCTCTCTCACCAGGCCTTCTTCCAAAAGTTCATTGATCAGAAGCGTCACGTTCGCCCGATTGGTTTCCATCAATCTGGCGAGATCGGCACGGGACACAGGTTGGTGGGTACGGATCAGCGTCAAAGCGATCTGCCGGTTGATCTCCCGCGAGGTCCCCCGGGTCGCGAGCGTAAAGTTGTTTGGGTTTATTTTCCTCAATTTTGTTTGTATATCTAACAAATTACAGCAAGATTGAATCAAGGCCGTTTTCGATTTTAAAGCACCCATGCCGATAAAAAGGGCATTGTGGCCGGGTATCTGATTCAAGTGCAGGATAATTTGTTAAAGCTTTTGACATAATACGCCGAAAACTTCCCCTGTCAACAGAAAATTGCCTCTGCTCGAAAAACTCGCCAAATAATAGAAGGGAACAATTCTCGTCTCGAAGCTGCCCGTTAATTTTCACTGTCAAGAAACGGCCCGCAGGGCGATCCTCAGCTGATCTCTCCACCGTTAATCAGTCTCTAACGGTCAAACGAGTTTTGATCCGAATCTCATTTCCTGGAACGATCGGTGAAACCGCAAGCCGTACGCCCCGCTCCTCGCGTTCGCCTTTATCCACACTTCCGGGCCGGCCGGGAGCGGTAAGTATGTTCTTTTCAACAATCGCTTCGATCCCCTTCGGCTCCAGAATTTCTGCGAAAAGGCTTGGTCTGCCCGGCTCGAATACGAAACCGTTTTCGTTTTTGACGATGTTGTTATCGCTGTGCAAATACGAGGTGACCTTCATCGGCCTCGCGATCCGGATCTCGTCCTCGACGAGGAATACATCTGGTTCCGTAAAAGTGAATCGGCGAACAAACTTCTCCACGCCAACCACCGGTTCATAGGCCGCCTTCAGATCGGCGGTGATCACGACCTTTCCTTTCTCGAAGTTCACACTTGTCAGCCGAATCTGGTTCATCAGGTCGTAAGAAACATCGGCGAACGCGTCGTGCCCATTTCCCTCCTTCGCCTGCCCGCGGCCGCCGAAGGTGACCGTGTTGTGATGCTCGGTAAGCGGCACGCCCGCGTAACCGGAATCGCCCGTCAGATATCGGCTCTTTGACCAGATTATGAATCCGCCCGCGTCAGGGTGGGCGTGCCCGCTGGAGAGACGCCAGTCGGGGAATGCTTTGACCTTTTCGGTTACCAAATGCCCTTCAGGCGGCCCGGCTTTGAACGCCCAGGCGGTCGCGTCGTCCTCCCAGGACGATCGCCAGAAAACGACGCCGTGATCTTCAAAATAATGCCGGGTCGGCTGTGCGGCGATCGGGACGGCTTTGAGCTCGGGGTTATACCAAATAAAGGTCCAGAACTCTTCCGCATTAACCTGCCCTTTGGCCTTAAGCCAGTCGGCAACACCCTGAGCCTCGGCGTTCGAATACCGCGAGGCGAGGTTGTAGATGATGTTGTAGTTCGTACGAAATTTTCCGTTGATCCTTTCGCGTTCGTAGTCGTTACCCCTGCGGGTACGCGTAACGGGGCCGGCGTATATGTCGCCGAAATCAAAATTGAACTCGCCGCCCGGCAGCGTGATGTGCGAGACGTATTTGTGCGCGTTCTTGAAACCCGGCGTCGTCTGGTAAAGGTCCTCTCCGGTGGATCTCTCGTGAGCGTCCATGTAATGAACGAGCCAGGGCGTCGAGAAGATCCAGTACTCCATGCTCTCGTAAAAATATCCGTCCTCGGTGTAGGTCGCGAGTACGCGGTCGAAGATCGCACGCGATGTGGCGGCCCACTCTTTCGCCTCGGGCACCTCATCCATCAACGCGTAAGCCGTCAC
>Ga0307413_10000613_pt1 | contig 11991 bp, 12 predicted proteins | sample DK1Ometagenome_3_FD_203714 | JGI IMG/M metagenome (GOLD analysis project Ga0307413, IMG submission 203714) | Maize rhizosphere microbial communities from greenhouse at UC Davis, California, United States - DK15-O-2 | ecosystem: Host-associated > Plants > Roots > Rhizosphere > Soil | place: USA... | reverse complement strand
CAGTTCCTGCCGCGGATCGGCCAGGAAGTACTGGTCGGATTCCTCCACGGCGACATCGACCGGCCCGTGGTCACCGGCGCCCTCTACAACGGCCAGGGCGACGCCGGCATCGCGCCCACGCCCGGCGGGCGGACGGCGGAAACGGACGATTCCGCCTACGCCCTGGCCAGCGACCACCGCCCCAGCGCCCAGGGCAACCTCGCCGGCGGCAACGCCCCCGCGTGGCACGGCATGAGCGGCGATGACGGCGGCCACCGCAACCCCGCCGCACTGTCGGGATTCAAGTCGAAGGAGTTCGCAGGCACCGGCCACAACCGGCTGGTGTTCGACGACACCGACGGCCAGCTGCGGCTGCAGCTGGCGACCACCCACGCCGCCACCGAACTCAACCTCGGTCACCTGATCCACCAGGCCGACAACTACCGCGGCAGCTTCCGCGGTGAAGGCTTCGAACTGCGCACCGACCAGTGGGGCGCGATCCGCGGCCAGCGCGGCCTGTGGATCAGCGCCTACGGCCACGGCGAGGCCGATCCCGCCGGCGAACACCTCGCCGCCACCGCCCTGCTCAAACAGGCCGCGCAACTGGGCCGGAGCTTCAGCGACATCGCCGGCACCCACCTGACCGTCAGGTTCGCCGCCCACCTGGGGGTGGCCAAGGCCAACCAGTCGGTCCTGATCGACGACACCGCGCCGCTCAAGGCCCTGCACGCCAGCGCTGCCACCGTGGTCGATGGCACCAAACTGGCCAGCGCCGAAGCCGACGCCGCCAGCCGCAGCCCGGCCGCCGGCCAAGGCCGTGTTCCCTACAGCGGCGACGCCCTGCTCGGGCTGAGCGCCCCCGCCGGCATCGGCCTGGTCGCCGGCCAAAGCCTGCACTGGAGCGTCGGCGAAACGCTGACCCTGGCTTCCGGCCAGTCCAGCAACCTCGCAGTCGCCGGCGACCTGCGGATCCACAGCGGCCAGGCGATCGGCTGGCTGGCCGGCGCAGTCGAAGGCCAGGCCAGCGCCGCCCACGCCCTGGCAATCGTCAGCGCCGAAGCCGAACTGGTCCTGCAGGCCCAGCAGGACAGCGCCAGGCTGCAGTCGAAGGATCAGCTGAAACTCATCAGCGCCAACGCCGAGGTCGAACTGGCCGCCGGCAAGACAGTGCACCTGGCGACGGAGGGTGGCGCATCCATCACCATCGAAGGCGGCAACATCGCAGTCGCGTGCCCCGGAAGTATCACCGTGCATGCGGGGAAGAAGTCGTTTGTGGGGCCGGCGCAGCTATCGCGGGAAATGAATTCTTGGCCGAAAACTCGGTTCGACGAGGGCTTTCAGATCCAAAAGGCGGACGGATCGCCTGCAGCAAACTACTCGTATCGCCTTACGCGCGGAGATGGCAGTGTGATCCGTGGCATCACGGACTCCCAGGGAATGATCCCTCGTCAGCAGGGACTGAGCTTCGAGGAATGCACTATCGAGGTGATTGGGTCGCAAGCTGGGGTGCACTCATGAGTGCGGACATGGCCCACACCGCTACTGAGCGCAGGAAGGCTCCTCAAAGCGTCGACGTTCGCGGGTGTCCGGTGTTCCGCTGGCGTTTGAGTTCAAGCAGCATCACGGATGAAGTTATTTGTCGATTGCCACCGCAGCTCATTACCTATGTCATTCACACGGATGGAAAAATCCAAAGGCGAACTCCAAAAGAAATAACTCCCGGCTTCGAGGAAACGATCGCCTATATCTATCTAGATCAGAGTGGGCACAACCACGACCTCGGAAAGTACTGCTTTATCGAAGCTAGAAGGCATCTTCCAGGAAACGTCGAAGTGGAGGGCTCCGTCAGGCTGATTGACCTGCGAAAGGTTCACAAGAAATACAAACTCGGAAACGTTTCGTATGGATTCACGCTGAACACCAGCCGCTACTATATCGGCGACGTGGCGTTGGCCAGCCTGTTCGGTGCCATGCTTGAGGCTGGATACGATGACGTGGTTTGCAACGGCTTCAGTGACCATTTGGGGCACTCTGTAGGCGGAAGCAGCTCTCACGTCAACGGGACAAATGGAGATTTTAGATATCTTCGCAATGATGGGACGGTAGGGCCGCTGCATTTGGCCGAAGCCGAAGGAAAGCCCCACCTGTTGGACGAGGAACGACAGGCCGTGTTCATAGAGGCGCTATATCGGTTTGGATGGAAATCCATGCTTTCCTACCGCTATGTGATTGACGGAAAAGAAAAACTGCTGAAGCGAACACGTCATTTCCGCAACCACCACCATCACCTGCACCTACAGGGCTATGCACCGTTGGTCGAGGACATCCATGATTGAGCTGAGTAAATCTATATGGGCACTGGCTGTGAGTTGCAGCCTGCTTGGTGCTTGCGACGCAGCCGTCAATGACAACGACGCTTGCATCAAACAACTTGGCGAAGCGCCTGAGCAATCGATCACGTCCATCGACCTCGAAAATATGATTCCTGACCTCGTTGAATCGATGGGAGCCAAGAATTACTGGTCCTCGATTGAGCGAGTACCTACGCGGTGTGAACCACCACCAGGCTTTCCTAACCAACGTCCAACCGACGACGGGCAGGAGGGCGCACTCGCACCGAAGCCCGTCGCTTTCGTCCGGTTTGGAGATATATCCGGCCTGGCGTTTGTGTATCTGGCACAGGGTACTGACGAAATGACCGAAGGCGTCGCCGCGGCCATCGTGGAATACGATGGATCAGGACATCCCGCTGAAGTTCACCAACTGGCGGAATTCCTGTCATTTGAAGGACACGGCATAATTTACAGCTCTCGCGTCTCTGGTCAATCCATGGAACGATGCAAACAAGAAATCGAGTATTTTGAATACGCAGATAACGGGGACATCATTGGCGAGCTTGCTGCCCCGCGAAGGTCTTCGAAAACATGCGAGCGCCAAGCACCTTTGCATTGAATTATTGAACTCGAATACCTGTCGTATGTTTACTGACTAGTCAAACAGCGTCCGCCAGAACCCCGGCCCCAACGCCGCCATCCGCCGCAGGAAATCCGGGAAACTCCGGTACGGCCGGTCGGGGAACCGGTGCTTCCGGTAGATGTACTCGCCGACAAAGAATCCACCGACGATGCCGTAGTCCAGCAGGTTGGCGAACCACGACCAGGCGTCCTGCGAAACCGCCAGCAGTGGCGGATAACCCAGCCGCATGAGAACCCCGTCGGGCACCGCGACCAGCGCCAGTGTGGCGTTGGTCAACGCCAACGCGGCCAACAGTCCGGACCAGACCGCTGTGAGACGGCGGGTGTAGTGTTTGAGTTCGGGCTTGAGCGCGTCCGGCTCGCAGCCTTCCAGGCCCGAGACGATCCGGCTGATCAGCGGCACCCGGCCGGCACGCAGGCTCCGACCGAACCACCACGACAGCAGGCCGGTGAAAACAACCGGCGGCGCCAGCAGCAGCAATGCCAGCATCCCGCTGTCGTGCAGGGCCCACAGGCCTGCGCCGATCAGCGCCAGCAGCAGCCAGGCCCAGCCGCGGCCCTGGGCCAACGGCCACAGCAGCACGATTGCGGCGAGGTCGGCCAGCGCCAGCGCGGCGACCCATCCGCTGCCATCGACGCTGGCCCAGTGCGCCAGCAACGGGTAGGCAACCGCCAGCAGCAGTCGCAGCGCGGCGAGTGAACTCGACATCGAGAGGGACCGGATCCGGTCGCGGTCAGGCCGCCTTGTTCAGTTCGATATGCGCCGACAGCGCGCGCAGCGAGGCGAAGATCCGGCGGTTCTCATCGCTGTCGGAGCGCAGTTGGAAGCCGTATTTCTTGCTGATCGCCAGCGCCAGCTCCAGCGCGTCGATAGAGTCCAGGCCCAGCCCGTCGCCGAACAGCGGCGCCTCCGGATCGATCTGCGCGGCGTCGACGCCTTCCAGGTTCAGGCTTTCGACCAGCAATTGCGCCAGTTCGTGCTCGGCGGGACTTTGTGCGGACATCTGGGACTTCCGGATCGGAGAAAGCGGCAACAATCGGTGATCGCGGGTCACGGCGCAACTGCGACGCGTGCACAGGCCACGGCTATCATGGCCGGCATGACCGACCCCGCTTCCGCCGACGGCGCCCACCGCGTCGCCCCGGCACACTCCACGACCCATCAGCAGCCCCCTCCCAGCCCCGATATCGCCCAGCCCGACGTGCTCGTCGTCGGCGGCGGCCCGGGCGGCTCGACCATCGCCACCCTGCTCGCCCGCAAGGGTTGGCAGGTCACGTTGCTGGAGAAGGCGCGGCACCCGCGATTCCACATCGGCGAGTCACTGCTGCCGATGAACCTGCCGATCCTCCAGCGCCTCGGCGTGCTCGACCAGGTCCGCGCGATCGGCACGTTCAAGCCCGGTGCCGAGTTCCCGGTCGACGACGACAACTACAATACCTTCCAGTTCAACCGCGCACTCGGCGCGCAGTTCGGCCACGCCTACCAGGTCAAGCGCGAGCAGTTCGACCGGATGCTGTTCGGCCATGCGCGCGACAACGGGGTCGATGCGCGCGAGCAGGTGACGGTCGATCGGGTCGAGTTCGATGCCGATGGCCGGCCGTCGCAGGTGCTGGCCCGTGATACCGACGGTGCTGTACTGCAATTCCAGCCGCGCTACCTCGTCGATGCCACCGGCCGCGACGCACTGCTGGGACGCCAGCTCAAGCTCAAGCACAAGAATCCCGAGCACCAGTCGGCGGCGATCTTCAGCCACTTCACCGGCGTGCAGCGGCGCGACGGCGACGATGCCGGCAACATCACCGTCCAGCGCTTCGACCACGGCTGGATGTGGCTGATCCCGCTGCAGGACGACGTGATGAGCGTCGGCGCGGTGTGCTTCCCCGAATACCTCAAGCAACGCCGCGGCGACACCGAGGCGTTCCTGCTGCAATCGCTGCGCTCCGAGCCCTCGGTCTGGCGGCGCATGACCCACGCCCAACGGGTCGCGCCGGTCCACGTCACCGGCAACTACTCCTACACCTGCGAGCGCATGCACGGACCCGGCTGGTTGATGGTCGGCGACGCATTCGCGTTCCTCGATCCGGTGTTCTCCTCCGGCGTCTACCTGGCGATGGACAGCGCCGAGCAGGGCGCGGCAGTGGTCGACGGCGCATTGCGCGAACCGGCCCGCGAGACGCAGCTGCAGCAGGCGATGGCGCGTCGCCACCGGCGCGGCATGAAACACTTCAGCTGGTTCATCTACCGCTTCAACACCCCGGTGATGCAGCAGTTGTTCAACTCGCCGCGCAACCTGTGGAAGGTCGAGCAGGCGGTGATCTCGATGCTGGCCGGCGACGTGTTCGACAACCGCGAAGTGCTGCGCCGGCTGCGGCTGTTCCGCCTGATCTACGCCCTGACGGCGCTGCGGATGGCCCCGGCGGCGTTGCGGGGCTGGCTGCATCGGCGCCGACAGGCAAAGGTCCGGTTCAGCGACGAGACCCTGCAGCCGGGTGCGCAGGCGGATGCGCGGATGGATGCGCGGCCGGACACGGATGCGGATGCGCGCGCACAGACGGAGCCGGCATCGTGACGGCGGCGGCGCACTCCAGCGCACGGAGCGCACGACTTGCGGTCGACTACGTGGAAGGCGACCTCGACGCGTTGCTCGCGGCCGACGACACCCTTGCCGTGTTCGGATTCGGCGACGACGCGCCCACCCGCGACGATCCGCGCTACCTGCGGGTCGGCCTGCAGCCGCACGGTCCGGCGCCTTTCGAGGTCTGGCGCGGACAGGCGCCGGTCGAGCATGGACGCGACGGCGACATCGCCTGGGCCACCGACGGCCAACTGCAGTTCGGCGCGATCGAAATCGACGAGCCGGACGACAACGACATCAGCACGGCGGCCGGGTCGGCCTACCGCCAACTGCTCGGGTTCGTGGCCGGGCACGGCTACCCGCACCTGTTGCGGATCTGGAACTACCTGGACGGCATCACCCTCGGCGACGGCGACGAGGAGCGCTACCGGCAGTTCTGCGTCGGTCGCGCGGTCGGCCTGGGTGCGTTCGAACCGACTTCGCTGCCGGCCGCCACCGCGATCGGCCGCCTCGATGGCCGGCGCCGCCTCCAGGTCTACTGGTTGTCGGCGAAGGCACCCGGCGTACCGTTGGAGAACCCGCGCCAGCTCAGCGCCTACCGCTACCCACGCCAGTACGGCCCGCAACCACCCAGCTTCGCCCGCGCGATGCTGCCGCCGGCCGGGTCCAGCATGCCGCTGCTGCTGTCGGGCACGGCGGCGATTGTCGGCCACCAGTCGCTGCACGCGGACTCGGTCGAAACCCAGCTGGACGAAACCCTCGCCAACCTCGCCAGCCTGCTCGCCACGGCCCACGCCCGCCAGCCGCAGCTGCCGCTCCGCTTCGGCCCGGGCTCGCGCCTGAAGGTCTACGTGCGCGACGCCGACGAGCTCGACCACGTGAAGGCGCTGCTGGCCGACCGCCTCGACCCGTCCGTGCCGCGGCTGGTGCTGCAGGCGGCGGTCTGTCGGCGCGAACTGCGGATCGAGATCGATGGCGTGCATGACCTTTGAGCCGTGCACGGCGCCGCCCCGCGGGCGACCATGGACACAACGCAAGATGGAGACATTGAAATGGGATTGATCAGCCTGCTCTGGGGCGTGGTGGCGATGATCTGGATGGTGATCGCGCTGATCCCGCTGCTGGGTTGGGGCAACTGGTTCCTGATCCCGTTCGCGACCATCGGCGCGATCATCGCCGCGATCGGCATCGCCGTGACCCGCAGCGAGAACCGCGGCCGGGCCAAGGCCGGGCTGGTGCTCAACGGCATCGTGATCATCGTCGGCATCGTCCGGCTGAGCCTGGGCGGCGGGATCATCTGATCGCGGCCTGACACGCCGGCGGCGTAGAATCGCGCCCCATGAGCAGCCACCCCTACACGCGCCCGCGGCGGATGCGCCGCGACGAGTTCTCGCGCCGCTTGATGCGCGAGACGGTCCTGACCGCCAACGACCTGATCTACCCGGTGTTCGTGCACGAGCTGGACGGCCGCGAGGCCATCGCCTCGATGCCCGGCATCGAGCGGCTGTCGATCGACGAACTGCTGAAGGTCGCCGAACAGGCCAGCGAATTGCGCATCCCGGCGCTGGCGCTGTTCCCGGTGACCGCGCCGGAGGCCAAGTCGCTCGATGCCGCCGCCGCCTGGGACGACGACGGCCTGTGCCAGCGCGCGGTACGGGCGTTGAAGCAGCGTTTCCCGGAACTCGGCGTGATCACCGACGTCGCCCTCGACCCCTACACCAGCCACGGCCAGGACGGCCTGCTCGACGCCAACGGCTACGTCATCAACGACGGGACCGTCGAGGTGCTGGTCAAGCAGGCGCTGTCGCACGCCGCCGCCGGCGCCGACGTGGTCGCGCCCAGCGACATGATGGACGGCCGGATCGGCGCCATCCGCGGCGCGCTGGAAGTCGAGGGCCACATCCACACCCGCATCCTGGCCTACTCGGCGAAGTACGCCAGCGCGTTCTACGGCCCGTTCCGCGACGCGGTCGGCTCGGCCGGCGCGCTCGGCAAAGCCGACAAGAAGACCTACCAGATGGACCCGGCCAACTCCGACGAGGCGCTGCACGAGGTCGCGCTCGATCTCGACGAGGGCGCCGACATGGTGATGGTCAAGCCGGGCATGCCCTACCTCGACATCGTGCGGCGAGTGAAGGACGAGTTCGCGGTGCCGACCTTCGTCTACCAGGTCAGCGGCGAGTACGCGATGTTGAAGGCGGCCGCCGCCAACGGCTGGCTCGACGAGCGCGGCTGCGCGCTGGAGGCGCTGACCAGCATCAAGCGCGCGGGCGCGGATGGCGTGTTGAGCTACTTCGCGCTGGACGCGGCGCGGTGGCTGCGCGCGACGGGGTGATTGATGCCCCGGCGATTCGCGCGATCGCTGGAGTCGTTGTAGGAGCGACGTAAGTCGCGACCGCCACAGCACTTGTCGACCGATGTCGTTCGGTGGTCTCGAAACCAGCCCGTCATCCGCAACAACGCGCACAGTTCGACGACCGGTGGATCAGTGAATTCGCGACTCACGTCGCTCCTACATCGGTGGCGGGCTATTCGACGCAGCCGGCGCGTCCGGTCACCGTCGGCGCCTTCATCCGGTAGATGTCGATCTTGCCGGCGCGCGGCGACCTGGCGCTGCCACTGACCAGCAACTCGCCCGGCTTGTTCCAGTCGACCACCGGGCCCAGCGTGGTGCCGTCGTCGGTGTTGAACGACAGCTGCAGCGGCGCGGGGTCGACGTAGCGCCGGCCGTCGCATTGCGCGAGCTGCAGCTGGATCGGCTCTTCCTCGACGTCCTCCGAGCGGGCGAACACGACCGCCTCGCCATCGCCGAGCCAGGCTCCGTCGAATTCGTCGGCATCGGTATTGATCCCCGCCAGCGCACGCGGCTCGACGAACGCGGTGCCATCCCAGCGCGCGACGAACAGGTCGTGGCCGCCGGCACCGCCGTGGCCATCGCTGGCGAACATCAGGTGGCGGCCATCGGCACCCGGTGTCGGCGCCCATTCGTCGCCTGCGCTGTTGACGCCGGGGCCGAGGTTCTCGACCGTGCCATAGCCGTCGGCGCGGACGGCGGCGCGATACAGGTCGTCGCCGCCCATGCCGCCGTCGCGGTTGGAGAAGAAGTACAGCCAGCGGCCATCCGCGCTGAACATCGGGTCGAAATCATTGGCATCGGAGTTGAGCGACAGCGGCGCGGCGTCCTGCCAGCGGCCGTCCTTCAACCGCGCCTGCCACAGGTCCCAGCCACCGGCGCCGCCCTGGCGGTCGGTGCTGCCCCAGACGATCCGCTGGCCATCGGAGCTGACGCTGGCGCGGACCTCGCTGGCCGCGGTCGAGACCACCCGCATGCCCTCGATGCCGAACTCCGACAGCCACGCCGCGGCGCTGCCCGCGATTAACACCCCGGCGAGTAGACTTGAGGCCAGCAAGGCCGTGCGTGCGCGCATCGTACGTCTCCCTTGGTACCGCTTCGTCGAATGTCACCCCGGCGGCAGCCGTCGTGACCGGTATCGTCCCAGTCTAAGCGAGGTCACCATGTCCACTCCGCGCTACGCCGTGATCGGCCACCCGGTCGCCCATTCGCTGTCGCCGTTCATCCATGCCGCGTTCTCGCGGCAGACCCGCATCCCGCTCGAGTACGCGGCGATCGATGCCGCTCCCGACGACTTCGATTCCGCGCTGGCCGGGTTCGCCGCCCACGGTGGCGTCGGTGCCAACGTCACCCTGCCGCACAAGCGACGCGCGGCGGCGATCTGCGGCAGCCTCAGCGAGCGAGCGCGCCGCGCCGGCGTGGTCAACACGCTGGTCCGGACCGAAACCGGTTGGGATGGCGACAACACCGACGGCGTGGGGCTGGTGCGCGACCTCACCGACCGCCACGGCCAGGACCTGCGCTCGCGCAAGGTGCTGCTGATCGGCGCCGGCGGCGCCGCCCACGGCGTCGCCCCGGCGCTGCTCGACGCCGGCATCGCCGACCTGTTCATCGTCAACCGCAGCGGCGAGCGCACCGACGCCCTGGCCGATACGCTGGGCGAGCCGATGCGGGTGCACCCGCGCTATTTCCGCGACATCGGCACGATCGGCTCGTTCGACCTGATCATCAACGCCACCTCGATCGGCCACTCGGGTGACGACATCTCGCTGCCCGGATCGCTGATCGCGCCGCGTTGCGACGTGGTCGACCTCGGTTACGGCGACGCCGCGATCCCCTTCCTGTCGTGGGCCCGTGCATCCGGCGCCGACCACACGATCGACGGCCTCGGCATGCTGGTCGAGCAGGCGGCGGAGAGCTTCAAGTGCTGGCACGGCGTGCGCCCGGATGCCGACGCGGTGTACGCCGCGCTGCGCTCGCGCGAATCGGCGCTGGCGGTGCCGGGCTGACTGCCCCCGCACGCCGCCCTTGTAGGAGCGACGTAAGTCGCGACCGCGCAAGTCCGGCGGTCCGCGGGTCGCGACTTACGTCGCTCCTACAGGGACTCAGTCCGCGGCCATCCGCAGGTATTCGTCCTTCAACCGCATGTAGTGCTGCGCGCTGTATTGCAGCTGCTCGATCTCGCGGTCCTTGAGCTTGCGCACGAACCGCGCCGGGTTGCCCAGCCACAGCTCGGCCTCGCCGACGGTCTTGCCGGGCGACACCACCGCGCCGGCGCCGACGAAGCCGTAGCGCGACACCACCGCGCCGTCGAGCACGGTCGCGCCCATCCCGACCAGGCAGAACTCCTCCAGCCGGCAGGCGTGGATGATCGCGCCGTGGCCGATGGTGACGTCGTTTGCGATCACGGTCGGGAAGCCGCCCGGCCGGGTGAACGGCCCCTCGTGGGTGACGTGGACGATGGTGCCGTCCTGGACGTTGGTGCGCGCGCCGATCTCGATCGAGTTGACGTCGCCGCGGACCACGCAGCCGGGCCAGATCGAGACGTCGTCGCCAAGGACGACCTGGCCGATCACGGTGGCGGCGGAATCGACGTAGACGCGGGCGCCGAGGGTGGGGGTGTGGTCGAGGAACGGGCGGATGTTCATGCCGACAATTTTAGCCGATGCAGGCGTGCGGTCACGGCAGGTCCGCGCGCCCGGCTAAACTGCGCCGATGAAAATTGCCAGCTGGAACGTCAATTCGCTCAACGTCCGCCTGCCGCACCTGCAGCAGTGGCTCGCCGCGGCCGCGCCCGACGTGGTCGGCCTGCAGGAAACCAAGCTCACCGACGACAAGTTCCCCGACACCGCGCTGGCCGAACTCGGCTACCGCAGCGTGTTCTCCGGGCAGAAGACCTACAACGGCGTGGCGATCCTGTCGCGCGAGCCGGCGACCGAGGTGCAGGTCGGCATCCCCGGTTTCGATGACGAGCAGAAGCGGGTGATCGCCGCGACCGTCGGCGGCGTGCGTGTGATCAACCTGTACGTGGTCAACGGCAAGGACGTCGGCACCGACAAGTACGCCTACAAGCTGCGCTGGCTCGACGCGGTGCACGACTGGGTCGCCGACGAGCTGCAGCGCCACCCGCAGCTGGTGGTGCTGGGCGACTTCAACATCGCCCCGGACGCGCGCGACGTGCACGACCCGGAAGTCTGGAACGAGCACCACATCCTGACCTCGGCCGCCGAACGCACCGCGCTGCAGCGGCTGCTCGACCTCGGCCTGCACGATGCCTTCCGCCTGCACCACGATGACGCCGGGGTGTTCAGCTGGTGGGACTACCGGCAGGCCGCGTTCCGCCGCAACCTGGGTTTGCGGATCGACCTGACCCTGGTGTCGGAGGCGCTGCGTGCGCGCTGCGGCGGCGCCGGCATCGACCGCGAACCGCGCACGTTGGAACGGCCGAGCGACCACGCGCCGGCTTGGGTCGAACTGACCGGCTGAGCGCAACGCAACCGGAATCGTGCGGACGGGCCTCGCACCGCTCCGCCCGGTTGCCGATTGACGGCCCTAGAGCACCCGGAATTCGATCCGGCGATTGCGCGCGCGGCCTTCGTCGGTGGCGTTGTCGGCGATCGGTCGGTCGGGCCCGAAGCCCTGCACGCTGAGGTTGTCGGCGGCGACGCCGTGGCCTTCGAGATAGGCCTTGACCGCGATCGCGCGCTGCAGGCTCAGGGCGACGTTGGCCTCGCGCCGGCCGACGTCGTCGGTGTGGCCGATCACCTGCACCTGCTGGTCGCCGACCTGCTGCAGCGCGACCACCATCTCGTCGAGGATCGCGGTGCCGGCCGGGGTCAGGGTTGCGCTGCCGCTCTGGAACTCGATGATGCGGTCGGCCAGGGCCGCGTCGAGCAGGTCCTGCTTGGCGTTGCCGCCGCCGCGCAGGGCGTTCTTGACCAGGTAGCTGGGGCCGGCGGCGGTTGCCAGCGCGCTGGTGACCTGCTGGCGCTCGGCCTCGTTGCCGACCTGGCCGCTGATGCGCACGCTGTTGCCGTCGATCTTCAGCTCGCCGCCGGAGACCTGTTGCAGGTCCGGGCCGAGCATCGCGACCACCCGCTCCCGCCAG
>Ga0307413_10000612_pt1 | contig 11995 bp, 8 predicted proteins | sample DK1Ometagenome_3_FD_203714 | JGI IMG/M metagenome (GOLD analysis project Ga0307413, IMG submission 203714) | Maize rhizosphere microbial communities from greenhouse at UC Davis, California, United States - DK15-O-2 | ecosystem: Host-associated > Plants > Roots > Rhizosphere > Soil | place: USA... | reverse complement strand
GCGCCGGAAAACATGGAGCAGCTGCGCTCGATCCGCCGCGTCTTCCATACCCTCAAGGGCAGTGGACGGCTGGTCGGGGCCAAGACCCTCGGCGAGTTCAGCTGGAAGATCGAGAGCATGCTCAACCGCGTGCTCGACGGCAGCCGACTGGCCAGCCCGGCGGTGGTTGCGGTCGTCGACCATGCCTACGACGCCCTGCCGCAGTTGCATGCGGCCCTGGCCGGCACCGGTTCGATCAGTGCCGATCTCGCCGGCATCGCCGCGGTTGCCGAACGTGTTGCCGCAGGCGAGGAGGCGACCTACGTCGCGCCGACGCCCGAGCCGGCAGTGGAAGCCGCCGCGCCGGTCGCGGATATCGACAGCGAGGTGCAGGCACCTGCTTCCGCCGAGGCAGTCGAACCGGAGTCGGCGGTCGAGCCCGAGGCCGGAATTCCGCTCGAGGCGCCGCTTGAGGAAGCGGGGATCCCGGCATCGGTCGACGCCGTTCTGCTGGAGATCCTTGGCACCGAGGTCGCCGGGCACCTGTCCACGATCGAATTGTGGCTGGCGGCCAGCGAACAGCAGCCGCAGCCCGCCGACGACCGCCTGCAGCGTGCGATCCACACGCTCAACGGCGCCCTGGCGATGACCGAGGTGCCGGTGATCACCGACATCACGGCGCCGACCGAGGCCTACGTCAAACGCCTGCTGGCAGCGGGCCAGAACGCCAGCGCCGAAGGCGTCGCCGGCATCGCCGCGGTTTCCGCGGCGGTTTCGCGCACCCTGAAGGCGTTGCAGTCGAGCGCGCCGCGCATCCCCGAATTCGAGGGGCTCGCCGCCCGCATGGCGGCGCTGCGCGACAGCCTGCCGGCCGCGCGTCCGCCATCGACGGACGAGGAGCTCGATGCCTCGCTGCCGACGGCGCGCACCAGTGGCGTCTCGGTGGTCGACCTGAGCCCGTTCGCGGGCACCGACGCGTCGACCGAAATCGATATCCAGGCCGATGCGGAATCCTTCGCGTCCACCAGCCTGCCCGATCCCGGGCTCGCCCATGCGGCACGGCTGGATGAGGAGCGGGCAGAGGCCGAGCGGGTCGAAGCCGAGCGCGTCGAGGCCGTGCGCATCGACATGCAGCGGCTCGAGGCGGAGCGCCTCGAAGCGACGCAGGCGGAAGCCGGGCGTCTCGATGCCGAACGCATTGAACGCGAACTTCTGGACGCGGAACGCCGGCAAGCCGAACAGCTGGAAGCCGCGCGGATCGAAGCGGAGCGGGCGGAGTCCGAACGTCTTGAGGCCGAGCGTCTCGAAGCGGAAAGGCTTGCGGCGGAACGTCTCGAAGCAGAGCGTCTTGAGGCAGAGCGCGTTGAGATGGAACGCCTTGAGGCCGAGCGTCTCGAAGCGGAACGTGTCGAAGCAGAGCGTCTTGAAGCAGAGCGCGTCGAGACGGAACGCCTCGAGGTCGAGCGTCTCGAAGCGGAACGTTTGGCGCTCGAGCAGGCGGAAGCCGTGCGGCTCGAGTCCGAGCGTCTTGAGGCGGAACGTCTCGCAGCGGAACAACTCGAAGCCGAACGCATCGAGTCGGAACGTCTCGAAGCAGAGCGCGTCGAAGCAGAGCGCATCGAGGCAGAACGCGTCGAGGCGGAACGCCTCGAAGCCGAGCGCCTCGCCGAGGAGGAGCGCGAGTACGCGTTGCTCGAAGCCGAGTACGCCGAGGCCGACCGGCTCGCCCGGGAGCGTGCCGAACTCGACGCGGCCCAGGCGCAGGCGGAACCGCCGGCCGCCGAATCCCCGGATTCCGTGCCGGAAGTTGCCGAAGCCACCGAAGACACCGCGGTCGACCCGGCCGTCGCCGGGCTGCTGATCGCCTCGCTCGCCGCGGTCACCGACCCCGACGAAGCGCTCGACCTGGAAGACCTCGACCCGGAACTGGTCGACATCTTCGTCGAGGAGGGCGGCGACCTGCTCGACCACTCCGACGCGATGCTGGCGGACCTGCGCGAGGCGCCGACGTCGCGCGAATCGCTGGTCGGCCTGCAGCGCGACCTGCATACGCTCAAGGGCGGCGCCCGCATGGCCGGCATCATGGCGGTTGGTGAGCTCGGCCACGCCATGGAATCGCTGCTCGAAGCGGTGGTCGACCAGCGTTGCGAGCTCGGCGCCGACGGCGTGCCGTTGCTCGAACGCGGCTTCGACCGCCTGCACGCGATGATCACCCGGGTGGGCGATCGCCGCGCCATCGCCATGCCCGAGCGCTTGATCGCCGAGTTCGACGCGCGTTCGCGTGGCGAAAGCCTGCTGCACGTGGCGCCCGGGTCCGAGGGTCCGGTCGGGAAGGTCGAAGAATCCTCCTCGCCGGTCGAGGCCGTGGTTCCGGCAGCGAAGCCGTCGGCTCCCGCGTTCGCCCATCGCGATACGGCCATCGGGACCGGCACCAGCGATCTCGCTCCGCTGTCGGCGCCGGTGGAAGACGTCCAGCTTGGCGATGACGACGACATCGGTGTCCGCGCGCCGCAGGAGCAGGTGCGCATCCGTGCCGACCTGCTCGACCGGCTGGTCAATTACGCCGGCGAAGTCGCGATCTACCGTGCCCGCCTCGAGCAGCAGCTCGGTGCGTTCCGTGGCGCGATCGCGGAAATGGGCGCGACCAACATCCGCATGCGCGACCAGTTGCGTCGCCTCGAAATGGAAACCGAGGCGCAGATCGTCGCCCGCTACCAGCGCGAGGCCGAAGACAGCGAGCAGGTGTTCGATCCGCTCGAGCTCGACCGCTTCTCGACCCTGCAGCAGCTCTCTCGCGCGCTGTCGGAGTCGGCGGCCGACCAGAACAGCCTGCAGGGCACGCTTGATGACCTGACCCGCCAGTACGAAACCCTGCTGCTGCAGCAGTCGCGCGTCAGCTCCGACCTGCAGGAAGGCCTCATGCGCACGCGCATGGTGCCGTTCGACGCCTTGCTGCCGCGCCTGCGCCGGGTCATCCGGCAGGCGTCGGGCGAACTGGGCAAGCAGGTCCAGCTCAAGCTCGACGGTTCGCAGGGCGAGCTCGACCGCAACGTGCTGGAGCGCATGACCGCGCCGCTGGAGCACATGCTGCGCAACGCGGTCGCGCACGGCCTGGAGACGCCGGCCGAACGCCGGAAGGCGGGCAAGCCGGAGGAAGGCAACGTCCGCATCGCGATCCGTCGCGAAGGCTCGGAAGTGGTGCTGGAAGTCGCCGACGACGGTCGTGGCCTCAACCGCCAGGCGATCCGCCGCCGCGGCGAGGAGCGTGGACTGATCCGCGCCGACGCGGTGCTGGGCGATTCCGACCTCGACGCGCTGATCCTGGAGCCGGGCTTCTCCACCGCCGATGCGGTCAGCCGCCTGGCCGGCCGCGGCGTCGGCATGGACGTGGTGGCCAGCGAGGTGCGCCAGCTTGGCGGCCTGCTCGACATCCACTCGGACCCGGGCCACGGCACGCGATTCACCCTGCGCCTGCCGCAGACCCTCGCGGTCACCCAGGCGGTGTTCGTCAAGATCGGCGAGACCACCTTCGCGGTGCCGATCGCCTCGGTCCGCGGCGTGGGCCGCATCGCCCGCGAGGAGCTGGTCGATGCCAACGGCCAGCCGCGCGATGCCAGCTACGCTTACGGCGGCGACGACTACATCGTGCACGACCTCGGCGACCTGGTCGGCCACGGCACCGCCAAGGCCGAAGGCCAGTTGCAGATGCCGGTGCTGCTGATCCGCTCCGGCGACCTGCATGCCGCGGTCACCGTCGACCAGGTCATCGGCAACCGCGAAATCGTGGTCAAGCCGGTCGGGCCGCAGGTCGCTTCGGTGCCGGGCATCTTCGGTGCGACCATCATGGGTGACGGCCGCGTGGTCGTGATCCTCGATATCGCCCCGCTGGTCCGCCGCCATGCGACCCTGCCACGCGACCTGCGGGCGGCGCCTGCGGTGGTGGAACACCGCCAGGTCCCGCTGGTGATGGTGGTCGACGACTCCGTCACCATGCGCAAGGTCACCGGCCGCGTGCTGGAGCGCAACAACTTCGAGGTCGCCACCGCGAAGGACGGCATCGACGCGCTCGAGCGGATGGTCGACGTCGTGCCGGACCTGATGCTGCTCGACATCGAGATGCCGCGGATGGATGGCTACGAGCTGGCCACCCAGATGAAGGCCGACCCGCGGCTGCGCAACGTGCCGATCGTGATGATCACCTCGCGTACCGGCGACAAGCATCGCCAGCGTGCGATGGACATCGGTGTCGATCGTTACCTCGGCAAGCCCTACCAGGAACCCGAACTGATGCGGAACGTGTTCGAGTTGCTCGGAATCGAGCGTCGACATGGAGGCTGAGGCGCTGCGGGTCGCCTTGCTGGCCCGGCCCGGCGTCGCCTGCGATCGCCTGCGCGGCGCGCTCGAGCAGTCGGGCGCCCGGCAGGTGCTCGAAGCCGACCCGACCGAACTGGAGCTGCCGGCCCTGGTCGTCGCCGCACCGCAGGTGGTGCTGGTGGCGCTGGATCCGGCGACCGAGAACGTGCTCGACCGTTTCGACGACGTGCTGTTCGATCCCGCGGTGGACGTGATCTACGAGGAGGCGGAACTCACAGCCTCGCGCGAAGGCTGGGACGTGGCGCGCTGGCAACGCCACCTGGTGGCCAAGCTGCAGCGCCATGGCGATGTCCTGCCGCCCGGTCGCGAACCCGATGAGGTCGATGCCGCTGCGTCCGCACCGGCGGCTGTTCCGGCGATTGCGCCGGCGATCGCATCGCAGGATGTTGCCGGGTTCGAATCCGATCCCGCCGCTTCCGTGGAGAGTGCCGGCCTGCAAGCGGAGACGGCCGATCCCGCGCCGACCGCGGAGGCGCCCGCAGCCGACTACAACGCGTTCGATCCGGTGATGGCCGAGTTCGACAGCGGTCCGGACGCCGGGATCGAAGCGGGAACCGGATACGAAAACGCATTCGTGCCGGTTGCCGCCGGGATTCCGGAACTGTCGCTGCCGACCGACGATGAACCGGTCGAAGCCGAGGCGGTCGAAGCCGAGCCGTCGCCGTCGGCCGACGCCGCCATGGAGCCCTCCGCCCCGGAGACTGCAGAGGCGACGTCCGACCCCGCCCCCGCATCGCGGTTCGGCAACCTCACGCTCGACGACGGCAACAGCGATATCGTCGCCGAGAGTCACGAGGCCAACCACAAGTTCAAGCGCGACCTGAGCGACCTGGAGAGCCGGATTTCCGGCCTGGAACTTGTCGACGACACCCCCGTGCGCGGCCCCGAACAGGCGTCGGGCGCCGTGCTGGTGCTGGCCGGCATCGGCGGCCCCGACGCGGTGCGGCAACTGCTCGGCGCGTTGCCGGCGGAGTTCGCGCGGCCGGTGCTGATCCAGCAACGCCTCGATGGTGCGCGCTACGACAAGCTCGTCGCGCAGATGCAGCGGGCCACCCAGGCGCCGGTGCAACTGGCGGTGCCGGGCCAGACGGCGCACGCCGGTTTTGTCTACATCCTTCCGGCCGATGTCGGCGTGGACGTGGCCAGTGCCGGCATCCGCTTCAACGAGGGCGGCGAGCTGCTGTCCGCGCTGCCATCCGCCGACAGCGCGGTGCTGCTGCTCAGCGGCAGTGACCCGGCGCTGGTCGACGCGGTGATGAAACACAGCTGGGCCGGCGCGCTGGTCGCCGGCCAGGCCGCGGATGGCTGCTACGACGCCGCCGCCGCGAATGCACTGGCCGCCCGCGGCGGCGACACCGCGCCGGCAGTCGAGCTGGCCCAACGACTTTCGGAGCGCTGGCCATGACGCGATCCGAACCGGGGAAAGAGATGTCCAAGCATTCCCACGCGGCGCCGCAGGCGCCGTCCCAGACCGGGCCCGAAGCGGATATCCGCGGCGTGGTGATCCAGCTCTCGGGCGCACGCCTGCTGCTGCCCAACGCGACCATTGCCGAGGTGCTGTCGTTCGCTCCGCCGGAGCCGGTGGAAGGCACGCCGGACTGGCTGCTCGGCCGGATGCGCTGGCGCGGCTGGCAGTTGCCGTTGATCAGCTTCTCGCAGCTGGCCGGGCTGGCCGACGAGCAGGGTGGCCTCGGCAGCAAGGTGATCGTGTTCAAGGCGCTGGGCGGCGATTCCAAGGTCCCGTATTTCGCCATCCTGACCCAGGGCTTCCCGCGCCTGGTGACGGTCTCGCGTGCGGGCCTGCAGGTCGATGCCGACGGCGGCGAGTTGCCGCTGGCGGTGCAGGCGAGGGTCACCCTCAACCTCGACGACGCGCTGGTGCCCGACCTTGTCGCGATCGAGCGGTTGATTTCCGAGGCGCTCGCGCAGGCGGCCTGACCGCTGACGCATCCGCCGACCGCGCGGATGCCGCAATGCCCCGAGCGTCAGGCGAGATCGCCGAACCGCGACTGCAACGCCGCGATCGCGGCCAGGCCGGCGGTTTCGGTACGCAGCACCCGCGGCCCCAGCCGCAGTCCCTGGAAGTCCGCGGACTGCAACTGTTCGCGGTCGCGCGGCGACCAGCCACCTTCCGGCCCCACCGCAAGCAACGCCTGTCCGTCGATCGCCGCGAGCGTGGCGATCGACTGCCGGCCCTCGGGATCGAGCAGCAGGCGCAGTCCGCCGGTGGGCAGCGACGCCAGCGCTTCCTGCAAGGTCGCGGGTGCCGCCACGTCCGGCACCACGGCGCGACCGCTCTGTTCGCACGCCGCGATGACGACATTGCGCCAGTGGGCCAGCCGCTTGGCCGCCCGCGCCGCGTCGAGCTTGACCTCGCTGCGTTGCGACGTGACCGGAAGTATCGCGGCGACGCCCAGTTCGGTCGCCTTCTGCAGGATCAGGTCCATCTTCTCGCCGCGGGCGATGCCCTGCAGCAGCACGATAGGCAACGGTGATTCGCGCTCGACCGGGGTCGCGGCGCTGATGCCGACGCGCAGTTCGCGCTTGCCGATGGCGAGCACGCGGGCCGCGTAATCCGAGCCGTCGCCGTTGAACAGCACGCAGTCATCGCCGACGCCGAGCCGCAGCACCCGCGCGAGGTGTACCGCCGGCGCCTCGGGCAGCGCCAGCTCCATGCCTGGCGCCAGTGGCAGGTCGACGTGGACGCGGGTCAGGCGCATCGGGTTTCCCGGATCGCCTGGTTGATCACCGCGCGGGTGGTGTCGGCCAGCAGTGCCAGGCCATCGTCGTCGATCGTGTACGGCGGCATCCAGTACAGGATGTCGCCGAGCGGCCGCAGCAGCACGCCGCGGTCGAGCGCGGCGCGATAGGCGTGCAGGCCGAACCGCGCGGCCGGGTCGAACGGGGCGGATTTGTCGCCATCGCGCCCGAACTCGAAGGCGACGATCATCCCGGCCTGGCGCACGTCGGCGACGTGCGGATGATCCCCGATCCGTGCGGCCAGTCCTGCCATCTTCGCGGCGGTCGCGCGATTGCGTTCGAGCACGTCGTCGGACTCGAAGATGCCCAGCGTCGCCAACGCCGCGGCACAGGCCAGCGGATTGCCGGTGTAGCTGTGCGAATGCAGGAACGCACGCTCGCGCGAATTGTCGAGGAAACCCTCGTACAGCTCCTGGGTCGCCAGCACCGCGCACAGCGGCAGGCTGCCGCCGGTCAAGCCCTTCGACAGGCACAGCAGGTCGGGCGCGATGCCGGCCTGCTCGCAGGCGAACATCGTGCCGGTGCGGCCGAAGCCGACCGCGATCTCGTCGGCGATCAGGAAGATGCCGTGCACGTCGCACAACTCGCGTGCGCGCTTGAGATAGACCGGGTCGTGCATGCGCATGCCGCCGGCGCATTGCACCCGCGGTTCCAGGATCAGCGCGCAGATCTCGCCGGCGTGGTGGTCGAGCAAACGGGCGAGGGCGTCGGCGGCTTCCTCGGCGTGGCTGGCGGCGCTTAGGCCCGGGCGGGCGAGGAATGCGTCCGGTGACGGCGTGAACAGTGCCTCCGTCAGCAGCGGCGCGTAGACCCGGCGGTACAGCGGCACGTCGCCGACCGCGAGCGCCCCGAGTGTCTCGCCGTGGTAGCCGCCCTCCAGCGCGACGAATTTGGTCCGCCGTTCCTCGCCGCGGTTGCGGAACCAGTGGAACGCCATCTTCAGTGCGACCTCGACCCCGGCCGAGCCGTTGTCGGCATAGAACACCTTGGCCAGCGGCGCGCGGCCCGGCTCGCGCGGCGCGATCGCCAGCAGCTTCTCGGCGAGTTCGACCGCCGGTGCGTGCGAGCAGCCGGCGAGGATCACGTGCTGCAACTCGCGCGCCTGGGTCGCGATCGCCTCGGCGATGCGCGGCTCGGCGTGGCCGAACAGGTTGACCCACCAGCTCGAGACCGCGTCGAGGTAGCGGCGGCCATCGCGGCCGATCAGCCACGGGCCTTCGCCGCGCGCGATCGGCAGCAACGGCAGGGTGTCGGTGCGCGGACCCGGGGCGCGGTCGCGCTGGTGCTCGCGCATCTGCGTGCACGGGTGCCACAGCACCGACAGGTCGCGTTCGCGCCAGGCATCGGCGACGGCATCGCCGCCGTCGCGGCCATTGTTGTCCCGGGCCTCTGCTAGCATCGCTGGATCGTGATTCGTCTTCTGCATCCGCCCATTATCGCTTTTCGTCGCGTGCCTGCTCCGGATCGTGCTCCGGTCATGGAAGGCATGCGATGAGCCGGCGCCTGCCGACGATCCACAACATCGTCACCGACGACAGCGGCCCGTACCGGGTCGAGCACCTCGATCTCGAGTTCAGCAACGGCGAGCGCCGCCGGTTCCAGCGGTTGCACGGGCGCGGTCATGGCGCGGTGGTGGTGGTGCCGATGCTCGACGATGAAACCGTGCTGCTGGTGCGCGAATACGCGGCCGGCCTGCATCGATACGAACTGGGGCTGGTGAAGGGCCGGATCGATGCGGGCGAAACCCCTTCGCAGGCGGCCGACCGCGAACTCAAGGAGGAGGCCGGCTACGGTGCGCGCTCGCTGACCGTGCTGCGCGAACTGACCCTGGCCCCGACCTACATGAGCCACGCCACCCACCTGGTGCTGGCGCGCGAGCTGTACCCCGAGCGCCTGGCCGGTGACGAACCCGAGCCGCTCGAAGTGGTGCCGTGGAGGCTCGATGCGCTGCACGAGCTGATCCTGTGCGACGATTTTTCCGAAGGCCGCAGCATCGCCGCGTTGTTCATCGCGAGGGAGTGGTTGCGGACCTAATGAAGATCGACCGATGAAGATCGAGCAATGAAGATCGACCTGCAATTGCGCGACGGCGTGATCGCCATCGCCCGTGCCGCCGCGACTGCGATCCTTGAAATCTACGACAGCGAGTTCGCGGTCGAGCACAAGGATGACCGTTCGCCGCTCACCGCGGCGGACCTCGCCGCGCACCGCTGCATCGTCGACGGCCTCGAGCGCCTGACGCCGGACATCCCGGTGCTCTCGGAGGAGTCCTCCGGCATCACCACCGCGCAGCGGCGGTCGTGGCCGCGCATGTGGCTGGTCGACCCGCTCGACGGCACCCGCGAATTCGTCAAGCGCAATGGCGAGTTCACGGTCAATATCGCGCTGATCGAGGACGGCGTATCGACGTTCGGCGTGGTCCAGGCGCCGGTGACCGGCGTGGCCTGGCATGGCGGGCGCGGCATCGGGGCATTTCGCCGGGATGGCGCAGGCAACGAGCAGCCGCTGCGCGTGCGTGCGCCGGCGACCGCACCGCTGCGGGTTGCCGCGAGTCGCTCCCATCGCGACCAGCGCACCGCGACGTTCATCGAGCGCATGGGCGAGGTCGAGCCGGTCGGGCTGGGCTCGTCGCTGAAGTTCTGCCGGATCGCCGAGGGCGCGATCGACATCTACCCGCGGTTCGGCCCGACCAGCGAATGGGACACCGCGGCCGCGCAGGCCGTGCTCGAGGGTGCCGGGGGCGAAGTGCTCGACCTGCGGGGCCGGCCCTTCCGCTACAACCAGCGCGACACCCTGCTCAACGGCGAGTTCATCGCACTGGGCGACACCGCGTTGCCGTGGCAGGCCTGGGCCGCCGCATGAGCGACGCCTCTGACGGTATCCATCGCCTGCTGGACATCATGGCCCGGCTGCGCGATCCGCACGCGGGTTGCCCGTGGGACATCCAGCAGACCTTCGCGACGATCGCGCCCTATACCGTCGAGGAGGCCTACGAGGTCGCCGACGCGATCGACCGTGGCGACCTCGATGGCCTGAGGGACGAACTCGGCGACCTGCTGCTGCAGGTGGTGTTCCACGCGCGGATGGCGCAGGAGCAGGGGGCGTTCGGCTTCGACGACGTGGTCGGCGCGATCTGCGACAAGATGGTGCGCCGCCACCCGCACGTGTTCGGCGACGAATCCATGCCGGACGCCGCCGCCCAGACTGTCGCGTGGGAAGAGTTGAAGCGCCGCGAACGCGCCGCCGCCGGGGACGCCGACACTTCCGCGCTGGCCGGCATCGCCCGCGGCCTGCCGGAGTGGCAGCGCGCGGTGAAATTGCAGAAGCGCGCCGCACGGGTCGGCTTCGACTGGCCCGGACCGGACCCCGTGATCGCCAAGCTGCATGAGGAGATCGAAGAGGTGCGGGCCGAGTTCCAGGCGCGTGAATCCAGCCCGGATGACCCGGCGGTGCAGGATCGGCTGGAAGACGAAATCGGCGACCTGCTGTTCGTGGCCGCCAACCTCGCACGCCACGCCGGCGTCGACGTCGGCAGCGCGTTGCGACGGGCCAACCACAAGTTCGAGCGCCGCTTCCGTGCCATGGAGGCGATCGCGGCGGCCGAGGGAGAACATCTCGCCGGCCAGCCGCTGGATGCCCATGAGCGCTACTGGCAGCGGGTGAAGGCGCAGGAGTAGCCATCGCTCCGGGGTTCGTCCGCCTTCACGGTACGTCTACCCGGGACCCGGCAACCTTCACAAAACTGAAGGGTGGAGAATCTGTATGTCGGGTACCCGCGACGGCGGTCTGGTCCTGATCGTCGAGGACAATCGCAATATTTCGGAGATGGTGGGGGAATACCTCGAAAGCCGCGGCTTCGAGGTGGATTTCGCTGCCGATGGGCTCGACGGCTACCGGCTGGCCGCCGAGAACAGTTACGACGTGATCGTGCTCGACCTGATGCTGCCGAGGCTCGACGGCATCGAGGTCTGCAAGCGCCTGCGCGAGGAAGCGCGCAAGTCGACGCCGGTGTTGATGCTGACCGCACGCGACACCCTGGACGAGAAACTGACCGGCCTGTCCGCGGGCGCCGACGACTACCTGACCAAGCCGTTCGCGATCCAGGAGCTGGAAGCCCGGCTGCGCGCGTTGATCCGGCGCGAGCGTCGCCAGGTCGGCGGCGAGGTGCTCAAGGTCGCCGACCTGGTGCTCGACCCGGCCAGCCTGCGGGTCACCCGCGGCGGCAGCGAGCTGCAGCTGTCGCCGATCGGCCTGCGGTTGCTGACGATCCTGATGCGCGAGTCGCCGCGGGTGGTCAGCCGGCAGGAGATCGAGCGCGAGATCTGGGGCAACGGCCTGCCGGACTCGGATACGTTGCGCAGCCACCTCTACAACCTTCGCAAGACCATCGACAAGCCGTTCGACAAGCAGTTGCTGCACACCGTGCAGTCGGCCGGATACCGGGTCGCGGACATCTCGCAGCCGCCCGAGTGACGGCGATGCGCATGCCATGACCCAAGGTCTTCCGCGCCGGATCAAGCTTGCATTCATCGTGCAGGCGATCCTGGGCAGCATCGTCATCACGGCCGGCGTCGTACTCGCCGGCCTGCTGGTGCGCGAAGGCGTCCTGTCGCAGCGGATGCAGCGCGAGGCCGACGTGTTCTGGACCGGCCGCGCCGCCAGTCCCGCGTACCCGCTGCCGAGGACCTCGACCATGGCCGGCTACCTCGACCCGGCCGCGCCCGGCGACCGCATCGTGCCGCGCGAACTGCGCCAACTGGAGCCGGGCATGCACCGCCGCGCCCTGCCCGGCGTCGCGGGGAAGAAGCAGGACGTCCTGGTCGACCACCGCCAGCAGGGCACGTTCTACCTGACCTTCGAGGCGGGCCACGTCGACCGCGCG
>Ga0307413_10000609_pt1 | contig 12007 bp, 7 predicted proteins | sample DK1Ometagenome_3_FD_203714 | JGI IMG/M metagenome (GOLD analysis project Ga0307413, IMG submission 203714) | Maize rhizosphere microbial communities from greenhouse at UC Davis, California, United States - DK15-O-2 | ecosystem: Host-associated > Plants > Roots > Rhizosphere > Soil | place: USA... | reverse complement strand
TCCAGCTATCCGTACCTCTCGACGAGGCCTCGAGAGGTACGGATAGCTGGAGTGTTCAGAGTGTTGTCGCTCATCTCGTCGACCACGAGAACGCGGCGAGCGAGACCAGAGACTTCAGGACCAACAGTGTTCTTGCGCACGAACGTGCCACCACGCTCTGCGGCCGTGTCGCCACCGCCATAGACGTATGCCAGGTTGGTGCTTCCCTGAGCAGTAAGCAGGTACGTCGCGTCGTCGAACTGGTCGAACTTCGCATCGAACACCGTGCTGGCCGTGATGTCTGCGCCGTTGTAGATCTCGACATCCACCGTTGTCTTGGAGCTTCCGTTTGGCGGACGCACCGACTTGATCCCGTGGTGGTTTGCCTGGATCAGCTCGAGAACGGTGGAATATAGATTGCCGGCCTTGATCTCGACCTTGGCGATCTTACCCAGCTGGGTCCACTGAGAGGGCGTGCCTGCAGCAGGGTCTACGTTGGAGTGAGTCACAAGCGACTTGTAGATATAGGTGTCAGCACCGATCAGTCGCGAGACCTGCGTGCCCGCTGCGTACGTAGTGGTGGAGTTCCAAGCCGGGGCTCCTGCCATCGCGAGATCTGCCGGCGCCACGAGAGAGATTTCGGGGATTGCGTCATAAGCGCTGATAGACGGTGACTGTGCTCCGAGAGATACCCCACCGATGTTCTTGGCTGTGTCACCAATCACGCCACGGATGGCGTGGAAGGCTGCGTCAGACTGCTTCACAGCATCGTTGGTCCATGGAGCTCGAACTGCGCCGGTCGGAAGGGAGATGACGCTTCCCCGCCTCTCGAGAACGGACTCAAATGAGCGACCCTTGATCTCGATCTTCGGCACGGAGTGCTTCTGCTTGACGATCTTGTGAGAGTCGATGATCATGGGGACCGTGCTCTCCTTGATGGTCACATACGACTCACGGGGCATCATCTTCATGCACCACGCGATGTCGCTTGATACCAGCTCGAAGTCGCCAGCGGTGGAATATCGCTCGGTCCAGATCAGGCTCTCGTAGCGGTTGTCGTCGATGACGTCTTCTGGCTGGAACACAGAGTTGAGCTTCTGAAGTTCCATCAGACGCCCCAGAAGGTGGGTCGGAAGGTCAGCGACTTGACACCGGCGACCGAATCCGTGAACGCGGTGCCGTAGACGCGCAGCTTGTTGCTGGTGTCATGCAGCTCGAGCCACGGGGAGGTCAGAGAGAGCTTGGACAGCAACGACGTGGTCTGCCCTGCCTCGACCAGCTTCTCCCAGATCTGCTTGGTGGTCAGACGTGGGTTGGCAGTGCGCATGTTGTTCACATTGGTCAGAGAAGCCATCCGGATCTGTCGGTCGCCCCGCTTGGTGTTGAGGTAGACCACGTCGTTGATCAGGAAGTTGTGGGTGAGGGACATGACGAAACCGTTGTTGTTGATGTTGAGCTTGCCATGGTCAGCCGTGATGTAGATCTCAGCCTCGAGGCCGGTCTCTGCCGTACCGTCGTAGGTGAACGGAACGACGAGCCACGTGCCCGTGGGACTGCGCAGCTCGGTCTCAACGGCGTCGACGATGTAGGGGTCGGGACACACGATCGAGATCTGTGCCACCGTCTCGGTCGTGAACAGCTCGGTCTCGAAGGTGTCGACGTAGCCGTAGAGGCTGCGAACAGCCCCCGTCTCGTCATGCAGCAGAAGCTGCAGGTGATCCTCGCGCACGGCGGGATCAATGAAGATCTTGTACAGGATCTCTCGAAGACCCTGGGTGGTTTCACCGAGGGCCGGGTTGGGGTTCAGGTCCACCGTAAGCACGACGTTCCTTTGTCCAACCCGGCGTCCTCCGTAGAAGCCGCCGTCACGGGCGTACTCTCCGATGAAGAGGTCGATGGCCGGAGGGTTGAGTCCGGTCACCTCCCTCAGCAGGAGACTCTCCGTCAGGTTCACCCCAAGGATGGGGAGGCCCAACGAGACGGGCTTGGTCGAGGGGACGTTCTTCGCCCACTGATCACCCAGCAGCGTCCACGAGGCTGGCGTGAGCCTCGGGTTCTGGTTCGTGGTGATGACCTTAGCCTCGTACACCTGGCCGTAATCCGGGTCCAGGACCAGGGAACCAACCTGATAGGTCGTTGCGGCGACCCAAGTGTCCAGAGGGACTGAGTACACCACGTCGATTTGAGTGAGCAAGTTGGTCTCCTTTCCTAGAGTTAGCCCGGACTTCCTGCCATTTTGACTTCGGCGGCAGCGACAAGGTTCTTGCCCTGTCGGTAGAGCTGAGAAGCCGAGAGGGCTTCCGGCGAGTAGTTGTTTTGGATGAACTGCGGGGCAGATGAGCCAGCTCCAGCCTGCTCTTCTGCCTGCTGCATCGAGGTGGTGTACCTGTCAACAGCGCTCGCAGCATCTTCTAGTGCGGTGCGACTCGGGGTGATCTGCGCCCCAGAGGTGGTTGTGCCTTGCTGAGTGGCGGTCTCGGCCTGCTCCAGCAGGTCCTCGGCCTTCTCACGGTCGCTCTCTGCAGAGTCAGCCGCCGCGTTGGCGATCTGTGCCTGACGCTCCGCCTCGTCGAGCTGAGCCATAGCGGCCTCAGCGTCGGTGTCGGCAAGGCGCTCGGCCTCGGCAAGAGCTGCTTCCATGGCAGCGCGAGCTGCAGCGGCCTTGTCCTCGTTGGTCTTTGCGCGGGCGTTCAGCATGTCTGCCTGTGCCTGCGCGTTCCCTTCGAGGGCGTCGAAGTCCTTCTGCCACTGCCTTGCGGCGTCCTGCTCGGCGATGTCCTCTCGGATGCCCGCCATTCGCTCACGAACAGCCTTAGCGGCTTCCGCACGAGCGTCGGCATAGAGCTGGACAGCATCTTGCTGCATGGTGTAGGCATCCGAAGCGATCTGCTTTGCGAGCTCGGCGTTAGCCAAGGCTTCCTCGCGCAGCTTCTTGGCCGCCTTCTTGTCGCCCTTCGCAGCGAGGCGATCGGCCTCAGCCTTTTGGGCCTGGGACTTAGCAAGGAGGGCTGCAGACTTGTCTGCCAGGTCCTGACCCTGCTGACTACGGACATCGCCCGCAGCACGGAAGTCCCGCTGCTTCATAGCTGCCTCGAAAGACATCTCCTGCTGTGCAGCAGCTGCCTGCTCATCGGCCCTCTCCTGCGCCTTCTCGGCAGCACGAGCCGCCTTGTTAGCGCCGGTTCGAAGATCCTTAGCGCGCTTACCAGCACCCTTTCGAATCTCCGCCATCTCCTTCTGTCGCTTCTTCTTGTCCTTGATCTTCTCGGCCTTGTCGCGCTGCTTCTGAGCCCGCTCCTCCGCCTTCGTCGCAGCCTTGTCCAAATATCCCGCAGTGGTTCCCTGCTTGATAGCCTCGGCCTCGGCCGCCCTTGCGTTGCGACTGTATGTCGCAGACTGAGTAGTTCCGTCGCTGTTGGTCAGGAGGGCGATAGCACCCTCGATCGCGGTGGCGACAGCAGTGCCCGCCTCGGTCAGAGCCGTCTTGAGCTGCTGGGCCAGGCTTTCGCCAGACCTCGCATTGACGTTGTACTCCAGATCGATGGTGTTGCTGGACTTACTCCTCATGAAGGGAAGGTACTTCGACGGGTTGGTGGCCCAGTCAGGAAGCGACGGCATCGGAATGTCCTTGAAGATGCTGACCGCTGCCGCAGCGAACTCGTTCTTGATCGCCGTGGCGAGCCTTCCGGCTGCCTCTCGGATCTGAGGTCCCTTGGTCTCGACAGCATCGGCAAAGCCGTTGAGCATGTCGATCATGGCGTCGGCACCAGCATTGGCCAGGTCGACCGCACGCTGCCCCATTCCGTCAATGAACGCATAGGCGATGTCGTACGCCGCGTCGATCATCTTCGGGATGTTCTCACGAAGACCCTGCAGGATCGCCATAACAACAGCAATACCCACCAGGACCCAGCGTGAAATATAGGTAGCAACGACCTCGAGGCCGGCCTCGATCAGCTCCCGGAAGAGCTGCATGAAGTCCGGGATGGCATCGCGAACGGTACCGATCATGTTCTCGAGAATGGTGCCCATGGCCTTGCGGATCTTGGGAGCCGCCAAAGCCATAGCCTGAAGGAACGACACGAACGCAGCAGCCACCTGAATTGCGATGTTCGGCAACAGGGCGATGAATGCCCCGATGGCAGCCACGATGATTCCGATGGCTGCGACACCCACCACAGTGAGTAGTGCTAGAGCCCCAACGAACAGGGCCATTCCAGTACCAGCGAGGAACACAGCAGCGCCGATGGCGATGATGACAAGAGCCAGCGTCTGGAGACCTGGGATGATGAGCATCGCCAGACCACCTGCCGCCAACAGAAGCGCGAGAGCAATGCCCATCGCAGCGAGACCACGTGACACCACTTCCCAAGGAAGCGTGCCCATGGTGATGAGGAGCGGAATAAGCATGGACAGGGACGTGGCCAGCATGAGCATCGCTGCTCCACCAGCCAGAACCGAAGGACCAATGCCGCCAAGCAGCATCAGTGAGAGCGTCAGGATCCCAAGGCCGATAGCCAGCGCCGTCATACCCTGCTCGACGACATCCCACGGGAGAAGACCCATGGTGACGATGAGCGGGATCAGGATGTTGAGCGCCGTGGCCATGAGGACCATTGCGCCGCCGGCAGCCAGGATCTTTGCGGAGTTACCAGAGAGCAGCAGTAGCGAGGCAGTCATGATGCCGATGCCGATAGCGACAGCACCAAGGCCCTGCTCGACCACGTTGAAGGGCAGAGCGCCCAAGGCCATTACCGCGAGCACGATCGTGTCGATAGCGATAGCCATCAGCGCCATAGCAGCACCCACCGCAGCCACCTTCGCGCTCTGGCCGCTTAGAAGGAGCAGCGAGGCGGTCATGATGCCCATGAGGATGGCGACAGCACCGAGGCCCTGCTTGAGCTTCTCGAACGGGATGAACGCCAGGGCCGCAACCGCAGCCGTCAGAATAAGCACGGCCGTAGCCATGGCCATCATTCCGACGCCGACGAGGGTGAAGCCCACGCCATACCTGACCAGATCCTTGACCTTGACCTTTGACAGTCCGGCCATCATGACCTGCATCATTGCGCCTGTCATCAGCATCACTGCCGACAAAGCACCCAGACCCGCGGCGAGCTTCTCCGTGGGAATATAGCTCAGGATCACGAGCGAAGCGACCAATAGGGCCACCGCAATAGCGATGTTCTTGATCATCTCAGACTTGATTGCGCCCTGCATGGTCTTCAGCGTGTCAGTCAGCTGGTCGAGCGAGTCGGTGGCAGCCTTCTTGATCTGAGCAATTGCGTCACCAAGCTGCTCAAAGACGCCCTTCGAGAAGAAGAGCTTCTTAATGAGCGCCAGCGAAATAAGCGCGTTGAGAGCCGTGGCCCACTCCAGAGCGTCGTCCGGGATGGGGATCTTGGAGATGGCATCGATCATCGTCTGGAAAGCGCCCTTGATGGCACCGCCGATGGAGCTCAGAATGTTGCCGATCGTCTCGAAGACCGAGCCGACCTTCTCTGCGCCAGTGGCAACCGCCCCGGTACTAGCCGTCGCTGCCGAAGCACCAGCGCCCGTCACCGAGTCGTAGATGCCTGCAGTCGCGTCCTTGACCTTTTCGGCTCCCTTAGCGGTCGCGTCGAAGGACTTGGCCAGACCGTCGCCGACACCGCCAGCAACACCCGAGCCTGCACCCACTGCAGCAGAGAACGACGACGAAACCCCCTCGCCAACCTTCTCGGCAGCGCTTGAGGCCTTGTTGCCAAGCTCGTCGAAGAAGGCATCCACACCATCGAAGGCTGCCCGAAAGACGTCCGCAATCCCGCCGATGGCGTTCTTGACGTTGTCGATCCCTGCAACCAGAGGCGTGGCGAACTCCGTACCTTGCGAGTTGAGGTCCTTGGTGAAGTCGGTCCACGTGGACTTCATTCCGCCGATGACGTTGGCCAGACCACTAAAGAAGTCAGACACAAACCCGAACGGCGCCGTGAGAGACGCCAGCCCGTTGAACACCGACTCGAAGAAACCGAGGAAGGTGTTGCGAATGTCGTGCACGATCCCGATCAGGCGGCCGGTCTCGCCAGAAGCGAGCGCACCGAATGCAGAGACCACACTGCCGATGATCGACACGATGGGCGCAAGCGCACCACCAGCGACCTGGCCGATCCCCTTGAGGAACCGAGTGATCTTGCTGCCGGATGTGAGCCATCCCTCGAATGCGATGACCACCTCAGCGATGGATGCAGCCACATCGAGGATGCCGCCACGAGCACCATCCGTAGCCCCGAAGACTGCGCCGAAGAAGGCCGCGAGTCCCTTGGCGACGCCCTTGATGAGCGTGAAGCCGAAGTGGAGAATGGAGAACATGCCCTCGGCGACGGTCGTGATGTCCTTGATCGTGTCCTTGCTCGGCACGAGGGCCTTGCTAAAGGAGTAGAACGCCTTGGAGATGCGGTTGAGAAGAGAGACCTTGCTGTCGGGGAACGCCTTGTCGAAACCCTTTGCGATTGCGCCGAAAATATCGACGAGCCCACCAAAGATGTTGGCGAGTCCATCGATGACCTTCATGCGTCCGCCGCGCTCCTCCCAGATTCGGAGGGCGCCAAGGAAACGCTCACTGATGCCGTCGATGATGCCCATGACAACGTCACCGACGTTGCCCCAGAGCTCCTTCGACTGCTTGAAGTCACCCAGGATGATCTGGAATGCGTTGGCCCACATCGAGCCGATCGACTCCTGAACCACCTGGAAGAGCTGCGTCGCCGTCTTGATCTCGGTCGCCGCGGCGTAAGCTGCGTCGGCCTTCTTGACCATGGCGGCGAATTCCTTGTCAGAGAACTTCACGCCCTCCTTGGCGAGCTTGAGACGCTCCTCGTCGATCTTCTTGGCGAGCTGCTGCTTAGTCGTGTAGCCCTCAGCGGCCAGAGCCGTCTTGGAGAATCGACCGTCCAGCGTGGCGAGGGTGGTGACCAGAACCTCAGAGCTGAGCCACGACTCCTGCCCGGCCGCAGCCGAGATGGAGTTTCGGAAGCTCTGCCCCATGATCTCGACGTCCGTCCCTACCTTCACGGCGTTTGAGCTGAGATCGCCCATAGCGACAGCGGTCTGGGCCAGCGCGTTCTTGAACACCTTACCACCCATACCCGCGTTAACCACCGAGTTCCAGTCCATCAGACCCACCTTGCCGGCGGCGATAGCCTGGGACAGCTGGTACATGGCCGTGGAGGCCTGCTGCGAGTTCGAGCCCGACAGGGCTGCGAGGTTGGAGATACCCTTGATCGCCGAGGTAGCAGTGTCGAGTTCGACACCGGCCGCGGTGAAGGTACCGATGTTCTTGGCCATCTGCGAGAAGTTGTAGATGGTCTGGTCGGAGTAGTCGTTGAGCTCAGCCAGGTACTTGTTGACCGTGCCGACACTCTTACCGGTGTTAGCCATAATGGTCTGCACCGACTCGAGGTTGGTCTGGTACTCCTTGAAGCCGTCGATGAGCGGCTGGATGGTCAGCTTCTTGAGCATGCTGCCTGCGGCCAGGGTCACCTTGTTGGCGATCGTGGCGACCGCGGTGACACCTGCGATCTGCATGGCGCCGAACTTGGTGGAGACCTGCGTGGCAGCGTCCCCCATCTTGCCGAGGCCGGACGCCTTGCCGGCGTTGGCAAGGGTCTTGTCCAGCCCGGTGAGGTCCCGCTGAGACTGCTGGACGCCCTGGGTGAACTGCTTGTTGTTGAACTGCATGTTGACGATCCGGTCGTCGACACTGCTCATGCGGTGGTCACCTTCTTCCAGACGTCGTCAGCGATTGAGTCAAATATGGGACGGATCGCGGGCATGATGTAGTCGCGCCCAGCGACCCAGCCCCCAGTACCGGTGCCATGACCGTACTGAAGAATGATGGCTACGTTTACGCCGCCATTGTTGTGTGTGTTGGTCCATGTGATGGTCGTGGTGCTGCCGGTGGACTCGACCTCATAGCCCCAAGAAGCGGCTGTGAGACCAGAGTCCACCGGCGTAGCTGCGGCCAGAGCCGCAACACCACGTGCGCCAGCAGCTTCACAGAAGCGGCGAATATCGCCGTCGATGTTCTGCATGGCAGTCAGGAAGGCGGTGGTCTTGTTGAAAGACCCGGAGGTCGTGAACGATACGTCCATGCCCTCCCCTTTCCTGAGTCAGACGGTTCGCTTCCACATGTACACCGTGATGAACGGCGGCATGTTCTCGTGGGAGGCGTTGCCTCCGTTGGAGGTGATGCTGTGGTAGTGGTTCTGCGACACGCCATTGGTGGTCACAGAGTGATCGTGGTAGCCCGCAGGGTCGGTCTGCATGACGTAGTTGCTGTTGTCAGCAACACTGAGGCCGCCACCGCCGGAGATTCCGCTTCGGTGGTTGGGGATGGCCTGCCCGTGGGTGTGCGACCCGTTGGGGTGCGCGTAGCCCGTGTGGGTGTGGTCGTGCGACTGCCAACCCGTGGAACCACCGTGATCGTGGCTGGGCATCTCGGTCTGAGTGAGCTGAACTCGCTCCAGTCCGCCAGTCTCCTCGCTCGAGTCGAACCGAGGGTTGTTGGGGTCCAGCGAGATTGGCATCTTGCCAAGACCCCAGCGAACCCACGTGACAGGCGAGCTGGAAGGAACGCCCAGGAGCGTCTTCGGGTTGGTGGCCGTGACGTTCATGAAGATCGAACCCACGGGCCATGCGTCGATTGCCGGCAGGACGATTCGACCGACATCGAACTCGGTCTGGTTGTCGCCCTTCTTGAAGTACAGAACTCCGTTCTCCACCCGGGCGGAGATGATGGTGTCGTTCTTGATCTGCAGCATCTTCTGCAGAGTCACACCAGTGACTGTTGCCACATCGTCTCCTTTCTAGCCTTCGGTCGTGGAGATGGTGAACGTACCATCTGCGTGGATCTCGCCGTCGATGTTCTCGAGGCGGAACTGACCATCGTTGAGCAGGTAGACATTCTCGTACGAGCCTTCCACGTCGAACGTACCGTCACCGTTGTTGGTCACGATGATGGTGTCGCCGTAGTTGAGCAGATCAAATATGACCTGCGGGTCGGGCATAACTGGGATGTCGTTGTCCCCGCCGTAGAGCATGTCCTCGATTCGCTTGATCTTCGAGGGGTTCATGTGACGCGTGTCGATAATGATGTGCGCCGTAGGACGGTACCCATCAACCTTCGTCGGAACAGCCTGAACCTCCCACGACATCGTGGTGGGGTTGATCGACTCGCCCAGCGTCTCGTAGTTCATTGCGCCCGGCGTGACCGTCGCGTTGTAGACGAGGTGGATCTTGTAGCCATGGTCGGTTCCCTGGATGGCATTACCCACCAGAGTCCTATAGCTGAAGTCGAATGCCTGACCTGGCTGTGAGTCGAGGTACATACCGTCGGTGATCTCGGCCAGACCCATCATCTCGGAGAAGGCGTCGGGGTACATGTAGGCGTTGAGAGTTGCCTTGTACTCCTTCGGCACTGGGAGGTAGAGGAACGGCCGACCGTCGACGAAATATGCCTTGGCGCTGTCGCCGCTGGTCTCTTCGACGCTGGTCATACCGTTCCACGGCACAGCAGCCGAGACGAGCTCGCGCTTCGTCGACGAGGTGGTGTAAGCAGTCGGACTCCAGTCGAAGACGAACGCGTTAGACTCGCTATCTCCGTCGAAATATGGCTCTTCGACTCGAAGACCCACGACCTCGACTTCCTGGATCATCACATTGTCGACGTGGAACGCAGTCTTGACACCGGCGTCGGCGTAGAAGAACAGCGACAGCTGCTGTGGAGCAGCGTCGACCGGCGCGATGGCATTGACATAGAACGTCAGGGGAGTGCCGTCGATCGGAAGGTTCTCCGTGTTGAAGTAGGTCGGAGTGCCGTTGTGCTCAGCGATGTAGCTGTCGCCATCCCACAGAGCAGCTCGCACCGGACCAGACGTGTGCTCGCCAGGAATTCGACGGATCTCGAATCGGGCGGAGTAGAACCAGCCCGGCGTAGCGTTCGAGGTCGACTGCATGTATGCGCCCGTTCCAGTAACGCCGTTGCGGTAGTTGACGCCGCCCTCGAGAGCTCGAGTAACGGCGCCGCCGTTCATCTGATACCAGTCGGCAGGGTTGAGTCCGGTGACGACCGTCATGGAGTTGTTGGCGGTGCCGAACCAGGAGTAGGTGAGCTCCGGAGTGTCCTGCGTGTCGCCGTCGAAATATCGATCGGCAGAGACCTGGGAGCCAAGGCAGCCAGCGATGAGAACCTCATCGGTGGTGGCGACCTGAGTGCCGTCAGCGCGCTCGACGGTCAGGATGCTGTGTCCCGTGCCTCGCCGATTTGTGTTGACCCACGTCCACTCGTTCGCCGGAATCTGAACGTCGACCTGAGTTGCACCAACGCTGTTTGCGAGGTACAAGATCACTCGGGCTGCACGGTTCGGCTTGATGTAGCATCCGACCATGCGGGCCGTGGCGCTATCCATCTGACCGTCAATGTTGTAGACCGACGTCATCTGTGCTCCGGCGGAGATGACGTCGTTCGGCACGTAGCGAGAGGCCGTTGTGATGGCGGAGACCGGGTGTCCAGAGATTGCGACGCCCATGGTCCGCGTCCAGTAATTGTTGTTGAGCGTAGGCGATGACGTCTTGGGGTTTGGCGTCAGGTTCTTCATGACCTCCTGCGAGGTCGAACCAACGCGGACGCCGCGGGGGTTCTTGGCCTGGTTGACCGACAGAAGCGCTCCCACCGTCACCGGCTTCTTGGGGTAGAGCATTCCCCGGTCAAGACCCGTCTCGAAGAAGCGGGTCTCGGGGGCGTTCCATGTTACTCGAGGCACGAGCCCCCCTTCCTAGCCGGCGCTGCCGGTCTCTCGACGACGCTGCTCGTTGAGAGCTCGCATCTGTGCGGCGCGCTCCTGGGCGCTCATCTTCTTGGGCTTGGACTGCTTCAGACCAGCCACCTTAACCAGCGCCATGAGCTTGCTCAGGTGCCATGTCTCGACGGGCTGGAATGGGATTTGGAACTGTACGAGCCAGTAGTAGATCAGCTCAGCCGAGACGATCTCCTGCTTGCTCTTTGGAGGAGCTTGCTCCTCACGAAAGAGGGTTCCGTGTTGGTTGCTGTTGATGTAGTCAGCAATGTCCTGGAATGTTTGAGTGCCGAGGATTCGGCTGTAGAAGTTTGCGGGGGGATCTTCGGTCAGAAGCATGCACCGGTAGTAGAGCTCAGTGTCTTCCTCCGTCTTCTCCTCATGTCCGAAGAAGGGACGCTTGACTTCTGCCTCCCATTTTGAAACTGAGACAAGTGAATGCTCAAAGGTAAGCGCGACGGTCGGGAGAGTGTCGGTACCTGGAAGTGTGACGTGAAGCATTCCTGTCCTTTCTTAGCTAGCCTCGAACAGCGGGCCCGACGTGTGGTCGCCGGGCCCGCTGAGCCGAGGGAGATCGGCCGATCAGCTGTAGTTGATCGACCAGTCGTTGTCCGAGGTGGCGCTGAACTTGTAGCCAGGCGCCGGACGGGCCAGAACGACCTTCGACTCCGAGATCGGACCGAACGGGCCAGCAGCCACGTCCTCGCCGTCGATGGAGTAGATCACGCCGGTGGTGCCCGGGATCGTGATGATGTCGGTGCCCGCGTCGTAGGTCGGGGCGACCGTGGTCACCTCGACGGCCGTGGCGCTGAACATGTCGAGCACCTCGGTCGGAAGGGGCAGACGCGGGTCGGTGCCCGGGGAGCCGTAGAGCGCGGCCTCGAGGGCAGCGAGAGCGTCCGGGTCGACCTTGGTCGAGTCGATCACGAGCTGGGCGGTGGGCTTGAGACCCTCGCCGGCGTCCACGGGGGACGTGGTCAGCTCCCAGCTGAGGGTCATCGCCTCGGGGCTGTCGTTGATCGTGGAGTACGCACGCTCCGAAGGAGCAGCCTGCGCACCGTAGATCAGGTGGATCTTGTAGCCGAGGTCCGAGCCCTGGGTGTCGTTGCCGATCCGGGTCTGGTAGGACAGACCGAACGCCTTGCGGGACTGCTGGCCCACGTAGACGCCGTCGGAGGGCTCCGCCACACAGTCGA
>Ga0307413_10000608_pt1 | contig 12015 bp, 7 predicted proteins | sample DK1Ometagenome_3_FD_203714 | JGI IMG/M metagenome (GOLD analysis project Ga0307413, IMG submission 203714) | Maize rhizosphere microbial communities from greenhouse at UC Davis, California, United States - DK15-O-2 | ecosystem: Host-associated > Plants > Roots > Rhizosphere > Soil | place: USA... | reverse complement strand
ATTATAGAAGAATCCGTTGGTGATAATCCGTAGATATCAGTATAAAAATAAGCGAGATACGTCATCAGGGTCTGGAAAACCAAATTTGCTGCGAGGTCACCTAAACTGTAGCCGATTTTTTCTTTAATGGATAATTTTTGTGAAATGTAATTCATTCTTGGGGTGGTTATTTTTTAGTTAGTTGATTCCTGAAAAGGTATCTATTTTTTCTCATTTCGAAAAACAAAATTAACATACAGAGAGCGATGCGCTACATGGCTGCATTATATGATTTCTCGTTCCTCAAAATGACAAACTTCGTAAAACAATCGGTTGTGTAAAATTATATAAAAAAACAGAATTCGCAAGTGCGTTTTTAATTATTTCATTAAATCAAACAAAATACGCATTCGGTTGTGTACTTCGCAAAAAAAAGTTTTTTTTACGAGAAAATTTTATTGTTTTATTTCTTTTAATTCGATTACGCTGTTATACGCTTTTTTGGGCTTTAAGTCTCTATCAAATAACAATGGGTAATTTGTCCTATCTTTTATTGGCCAGTCGTTTAGCCAGGACTGCCCATCATGCACGCCCCAAAACGTAACGCGGCTAATTTTGTCTTTATGTTTTACAAATAATTTAAAAATAGAAGTATAACGCTCTGCCAGTTTCACCTGTACAGAATCCGGAAGTGTTTTAGGATACGGATTCATTTTAGGGTCGCCTTCAAAATTTTGGTTTACATCGGCACCGCTAAAATCCTTTGGATTGGGCAAAACCGAAATATCAAGCTCCGTAAAAGCCACCTTGATACCAAGGGCAGAATATTCTAAAATACTTTTTTCAATTTCTTCTAATGATGGATATCCCAATTTCCAATGCGCCTGAATCCCTACTCCATCAATTTTGCCTCCGCCTGCTTTTATTTTTTTGATTAAAGCAATATTTCCCGCTCTCTTAGCCGGTTCTTCATTGTTATAATCATTGTAATACAAATCCACTTTTGGGTCTGCAGCGGCAGCCAATTTAAAAGCATCTACAAGATATTGTTCACCAAGTTTATCCAGAAAAATTGATTTTCGTAAAGTTCCGTCTTCGTTTAAAGCTTCATTCACCACATCCCACGAATCTATTCTGCCTTTGTATTTAGAAACAATCGTAGTAATATGATCTTTCATGAAAGCTTTCATTTCTGTGCTGTCCTTAATTTTTTGCATCCATGGCGCCAACTGACTGTGCCAGACTAAAGTATGACCGTGAATGAACATTTTGTTCTTTTCACCGTAAGCGATAAATTTATCTGTTAGTGTAAAGTCGTATTTGTCTTTGGAAGGATGTATAAACATCGATTTCATGATATTTTCTGCTGTAATCGCATTAAATTCTCTTTCAATTAAAGAATCTTCTGCTGCATTTTTTTCTTCAATCTGATCAGCGCTCAGGGCAGTTCCTATATAAAAATCATTTTTATAGCTGTCTTTTAAAGAAACATCTTCTTTTTCTTTTTTTTGTGCATTGCAGCTGTTTAAAACTACAACAGACAAAAGCAGTAGAGAGTGGTTAAGTAATCTCATTTTATGTGGTTTAAGGTTAGTAGTTATGAGTTATGAGTTATGAGTTATGAGTTATGAGTTATGAGTTAATAGTTATTGGTTAATAGTTTATTGCTTAGTAAATTTAGCTTCTTGATTCTAGTTTCTTACTTCTTACTTCTTACTTCTTACTTCTTACTTCTTACTTCTTACTTCTTACTTCTTACTTCTTTCGAGAATGCTTACGCCAATTCATTCAGTTTATAAGCGATACCCATTTCTAATCCTCTTAATTCAGCAAGACCTTTTAATCTTCCTGTTAAAGAATAGCCGGGATACGTTTCCTTGTCTTTATCAACTTCATGCAGAAACCCGTGATCTGGACGCATGGGCAGACTTATTTTTGTGGAATTCATGAGGAGTAAAATTTTCTCGACAATCCTTTCCATTTTCGTATCACCGTTCAAATGTTCTGATTCTCTGAAAATTGTTTCGCTTTCGCGGAAGGTATTTCGGAGGTGCAAAAAATGAATTCGGTCTCCAAAATCATCGATAATTTTCTCCAGATTATTTTTTGGATCTGCTCCCAAAGAACCTGTGCAAAAACACAATCCATTTGAATTTAAAGGTACAGCATTTAAAATCGCTTTTATATCTTCTTCGGTAGAAACAATTCGGGGCAATCCCAAAACTGAAAACGGCGGATCATCCGGATGAATGGCTAATTTTACATCATGCATTTCAGCAACCGGAGCAACTTCTGATAAAAAATAAATCAGGTTTTCTCTTAGTTTTTGATTATCAATATTGGTATAATTATCTAATAAAGAAAGAATTTGTTCTGCCGTAAAATTGATTTTACTTCCCGGCAATCCCAATAAAACATTCTTAAACAATAATGCTTTTTCGTCTTCAGAAAGTTTGCTTCCAAATGTTAACGCTTTTTCTTTTTCCTTATCCGAATAATCATTTTCGGCGTTGGGTCTTTTCAGCAAAAAAACATCAAAATAAATAAACGCATGCTGATTGTATAAAAGCGCTTTGCTTCCGTCTTCATTAATAAAGTTATGCTCTGTTCGAACCCAGTCGAGAATGGGCATAAAATTATACGTGATGATTTTAATACCGCAATCTGCTAAGTTTTTGATGCTTATTTTATAATTTTCAATGTATTGAAGATAATTTTCGGTCGAACGTTTTATTTCTTCATGAACCGGCAAACTTTCTACAACTGACCATTCTAAACCTGCATTTCTAATTATTTGTTGTCTTTCCTTAATGTCTTCAACCGTCCAGATTTCACCAACGGGAATTTGATGCAAAGCGGTAACAATTCCGGTTGCTCCGGCTTGTTTTATATCTACTAAACTTACGCTGTCATTTGGTCCAAACCAACGCATTGTTTGCTGCATTTTTATCATAATAGTAACTTTCTGTTTTTATTTAAACACATAGAGACATAGATTTCTTTGCGTTGAAAAAAGGTATTTCATTTGTAATAAAACACATAAGCTATGTGATTCTGGGAAACATCTTTAATTGCACCTTAAAACCTATGTTTCTATGTGTTTTAAAATAGGCTCAACGACTACGCAAACTTTGTCAAAGTTTAAAACTTTGACAAAGTTAATCCTCACGGAGACCTGACCCGTTTTCAAAACCTGTCAGGTCTAAACCTAGATTAACACATAGATTAAAACCCAATACTATTTCCGCCATCAACAGGCAAAACAGTTCCGGTTGTGTATTTTGATTCGCTTAAGGCGAAATAATAAACAGCATCTGCAATGTCTGATGGTTCTCCTAAAAAGCCCATTGGCGTTCTTCCCAAGACTTTATTTTTTCTTTCGGGATCATTATCAAGTGCTGCTGAAGACATTTTTGTTTTGATGAATCCCGGCGCGATGCAATTGACGCGAATACCAAACGGTGCCAATTCTACCGCCATGGCTCTGGTCATCGATTCGATTGCTCCTTTACTTGCCGAATAGGCTATTACTTTTGGAATTCCGTATTGCGATGCCATCGAACTGATATTGACAATGCTTCCTCCGTTATTTTCTTTCATGTTTTTTACAACGGCTTTACTAACAGCAAAAACGCTCAAAAGATTGGTGTGAATTACAGATAGAAAATCTTCATCGGTAACGTCTGTAAATTCCTTTTTCAGATTAATTCCGGCGTTGTTTACCAAAATATCAATCGGATTTTCTTTAGTCAGTTTTTCAATCATTTCCGGAATTCCGCCCAAATCATTTAAATCATAAATAACCGGAATGGCATTTTCTCCAATTTCTTTGCAGGCATCTTCTGTTTTTTCTTTTGATCTTCCAATTATATAGGTTTTAATGCCGTTATCGCATAATTTCTTTGCGGTTGCAAAACCCAAACCCGAATTTCCTCCGGTTACAATTGCCGTTTTTGTGCTCATATTTTTGTAATTTGAATATTAATTTCCCGGTGCAAAAGGAAATTTTAATGATTTAAAATAGTCCAGAGACTGTGTTGGTTTTTCAACGCCTAAAGGTAATTCCTTTTTTGAATATTGTTGAAAATACAGCAAACACGCATCCCGCCACCATTTTGCTTCTTTATGCTGAATTTCTAATAACATCTGCACTTCTTTAAAACGTTCCTCATCAACATATTGCTGCGTTTTATTCCAAACGTTATGCATTGCTGCAACCTGATTTACACCTTCCTGATATTTTAACGCTAAACCATTCCAAAGCGTTTGTCCGTTTTTCAATTTATAATCCCAGGAAACATGGTGAAACCATAACAAATCTTTTTCGGGACAGGTTTCGAGATTATCGAATATTTTTTCTACGTCAGGAGCGTATTGCGCAGTCGCATTTGTTCCGGTTTTTGAACGGTCGAAACCAATTCCGTTTTTATCTGCTTTGTGATAATACACGGGATTCCATTCTGGTCGTGACAAGTTTGAAACCCAAGGGCCCGGACCGTAATGATGTCCTGTGTCCATAATATGATGCAAGCCAAGCGGTGTCATATAATTGACAACGGCTTCGCGTGAATCCATCATCATTTTTGCAACTGGCTTTATGAAACTTTCATCGTTTGAAAATGTACATCGAAGCCATTCATCAGCAATAGTTCCTGAATCTAAATACGGATTCCACGCTAGTCTTCCAAAGCCGTACCAATTGGCTTGTGCAAAAGGGTGTCCCGTCCAGTTGAGATCATTTCCAATATTAGAAACACCTGCAATTCCAGTGAGTTTTGTTTTGTTTAAAGATCCGTCAATGACTTTGGCAACAGTTGTTCCTTTTCCTTTTTGATAGGTATCTGATTCTAGAACTTCCTGAAATAATTTTGGCAGAAAAACCAAATGTGTACTAAAACCCAGATATTCCTGTGTGATTTGAAATTCCATCATCAAAGGTGTTTTTGGCATCGCTCCAAACATAGGATGAAAAGGTTCACGAGGCTGAAAATCAATTGCTCCGTTTTTTACCTGAACAATTACATTGTCTTTAAATTTTCCGTCGTAAGGCACAAATTCGGCGTAAGCCTGTTTGGCACGATCGTTTGCATCGTGTTCCGAATAGACAAAAGCGCGCCACATTATGACACCTCCAAAAGGTGCAACGGCATCGGCCAGCATATTGGCGCCGTCGACATGATCTCTTTTGTAATTTTGCGGTCCGGGCTGGCCTTCTGAATTTGCTTTTACCAGAAATCCGCCAAAATCGGGGATTCTTTTATAGATTTCTTTGGCTTTATTTTTCCACCAATTAATGACTTGGGTATCTTTTGGATCGGCAGTTTTTAAACCTCCAATTTCTATTGGTGCTGAAAATCTTGCTGTTAAATACACTTTGATTCCGTATGGTCTGAAAAGGTTGGCTAACGCTTCTACCTTTTCTAAATATTGCGGCGTCAGGATTAAAGCGTTTGCATTTACATTCGTCAAAACCGTTCCGTTAATTCCAATTGAGGCATTTGCACGAGCGTAATCAATATAACGCTGATCTATAAAATCAGGGAGTTTTTGCCAGTTCCATAACGAAAATCCGGCATAACCACGCTCTACCGTTCGGTCCAGATTATCCCAGTGATTTAGGATTCTGATGTTTGTTTTTGGCGAATCTGTGATATTTAAATTCTGAATGGACTTATTAGTTTGCATTAATCTCAAGAAACTGTAAACGCCATATAAAACGCCAATATCTGTTTTTCCTGTAATGATAAGCTGTTTTTTATTTTTTATGGAAATGGATTTAATAACAAAACCTTCGTCATTTATTTGATCGAAATTGCCAATTTCCTTTTGAATTTCTGGCGTAAGCAATTCTTTTGGACCCATAATAAGATTATGATCTCCAGTAATCGTTGACTTATTTTCAAATTTCTTTTCCAACATTTTATCCAAACCTGATTGCAGTTCTGTGAAGGCAATTTTTGCAGTTTCTGATTTTCCCAAACAAACAATTTCCTGAATATTAGAAAGATATTCTGTTTTTAAATTAGCATTATCAACTTTATTGTATTGCAGCCATAATTTATAATCTTTTTGAGCTGATGAAGACCAGCAAACTACAAAAAACAGTAAAATAAATTTGAAAAAAGTTTTTTTAATATATGTCATTTTGCTTTTCTATCGATTTAAATTTAAAGTGCAAATCACAAATTCTATTCAAAATCATGTTATTTAGCAAAAAAAGTGCTAAAAAAATATAGTTTTATAAAAAATAAGCTAGTTGCAATCGGTTGTGCTAAAATACAAAAATATGGGAATAAAAAAATAAAAATTGATTTTTTAATTCTCATTAGCTTTTTTATAAATAGAAAATAATATTCTCAGCAAAAGATTTAGAGAAAAAATTTACATAAAAAAAACCTGTCAATATTGCAATTAACAGGTTTGTAATATAGTAAAAAAGAGAATCTAAATCCTCTTAGAAGATTCACGTATAAGTACTTGTGTGTTTAAAAATGTAATTTCTTTGGCATCTTCTTCCTTAACCGATTTTAAGTTTTTAATAATCAGTTCGGCAGCGGCTTTGCCCATTTTCTCGGCCGGATGCGTTATAGTAGAAATGTTGGGTTCAATAATTTTAGAGATTGGATCGTCGTTAAAACCAATTACTGCAAACTCTTCGGGTATTTTAATTCCACGTTTTTTTGCTGTTTGCACGGCACTTACGGCAAGAATATCCCCTGGAGCAAAAAGACCATCAGGACGCGTTTTTAAATCAAACAATTGATTACAAGCTTTTACGCCATCTTCATACGTCATTTCTTTCAGGTTAATAATCAGCTTTTCGTCAACAGGAAGTTCGTGCTCTATTAAAGCATCCATATATCCTCTTTTTCGCTCATTATAAAGTGTACCAAATTCTGATCCGGCAGTTAAATGCGCGATTTTTTTACAGCCTTGCTCAATAAGATGTTTTGTTGCTTTGTACCCCGCCAGATAATTATTGATTACCACACGAAAAGTATCATAATCTCTGGGAACCCTGTCTACAAATACAAGCGGAATATTGTTATTCGAAAATTGTTTAAAATGAGAAGTGTCTTTGGTTTCCATCGCAAGTGAACAAATAACGCCGCTTACTCTGTTGCTGTATAATGATTTAGCTAAATTAACCTCCATCTCGTAAGAATCATGCGATTGCATAATTAGAACTGAATACTCCGATTTTTGAGCTGTAATTTCGATACCACTAATTAAAGAAGATAAAAATGGCTGAGTTACCGTTGGAATTAAAATACCAATAGTCCTTGATTTATTCCCGCGCAAACCTGCGGCCAAAGTGTTAGGTACAAAACCCATTTCCTTAGCTGTCTGTTTTACTTTTTTTATTGTCTTATCACTAATCGTATGATGATCTTTTAAAGCCCTTGAAATCGTTGATGTCGCAAGATTAAGCTTCTCGGCAATATCATATATCGTTACATGTCTGTGTTCTTCCATCATTAAAGTACTAAGATCGTAAATGTAATTATTTTAATGATACATCAATACATTCTGTCTGCATTTTGCATATTACAAGCCTCTCATTGATTACCTGATACCATCTCATTTTTTTAAAAATGTCACAAAACATAATTTTTTTATTTTAAAAAAATGTCATTCCTTTACACAATCGGTTGTTTGAAAACCAATTATAATGCTGTATAATTAATACTCCAAAACAAAAAGCTTATGAGATCTCCAAAATTCAAATACATATTTCTACTATTTATCACCTCTTTATGCTTCGCACAAGAAAAATCCGGAAAATTTCTGTTTCAGGATCCTAACCTGACTTTTGAAGAACGGGTAAATGATCTGGTAGGTCGCTTAACATTGGAAGAAAAAGTATCACAGATGCTAAATTCGTCGCCAGCAATTCCACGTCTTGGAATAATTGCTTATGACTGGTGGAACGAAACCTTACATGGTGTTGCCAGAACTCCTTTTAAGACAACGGTTTATCCTCAGGCAATAGCAATGGCCGCAACATTCGATAAAAATTCTCTTTTTAAAATGGCCGATTATTCTGCTTTGGAAGGAAGAGCCATTTACAATAAAGCCTTAGAACTAAACAGAACAAACGAGCGTTATCTGGGACTTACCTATTGGACGCCCAATATTAATATTTTTCGCGATCCGCGTTGGGGACGCGGTCAGGAAACCTACGGCGAAGATCCTTATCTGACCAGCATTTTAGGTGACTCCTTTGTAAAAGGACTTCAGGGCGATGATCCAAAATATTTAAAAGCCGCAGCCTGTGCCAAACATTATGCGGTACATAGCGGACCGGAATCACTACGCCATACCTTTGATGTTGACGTTACACCTTATGAACTTTGGGATACTTATTTACCTGCTTTTCAAAAATTAATAACCGGATCAAAAGTAGCCGGCGTAATGTGTGCTTACAATGCTTTTAGAACGCAGCCGTGTTGTGCGAGTGATATTTTGATGACCGACATTTTGCGTAATAAATGGAAATTTGACGGCTACGTAACCTCTGACTGCTGGGCAATTGACGACTTTTTTAAAAATCATAAAACACATCCTGATGCCGAATCAGCTTCGGCAGATGCGGTTTTTCACGGCACCGATATTGACTGTGGTACCGATGCTTACAAAGCTTTGGTTCAGGCGGTAAAAAACGGAAAAATCAGTGAGAAACAAATTGATATTTCGGTTAAAAGACTTTTTATGATCCGTTTCAGACTCGGAATGTTTGATCCTGTTTCGATGGTTAAATATGCGCAAACGCCTGCTTCTGTTTTGGAAAGTCCGGAACATAGCCAGCATGCTTTAAAAATGGCAAGACAATCAATGGTTTTACTACGCAATGAAAAGGATATACTGCCTTTGAGTAAAAAGCTAAAAAAGATTGTAGTTCTTGGTCCCAATGCAGATAATGCTATCTCAATTTTAGGCAATTACAACGGAACTCCGAGTAAATTGACAACGGTTCTAAATGGCATTAAAGAGAAATTGGGCAATAACACGGAAGTTGTTTATGAACAAGCCATTAATTTTACAAATGACACTTTATTAGTATATCAGAATCTTAAAAATCAATACCATTACGAAGGAAAAACAGGCTTTAAAGCAGAATATTTTGATAATGCTGATTTGTCCGGAAATCCTGCTGCGGTAAGAATTGAACCGGAGATTAATAACTTTTGGCAGGAAGGTGCAGTTGTAATTAAAAATATAAAGGCGAACCATTTTTCTGCGCGTTATACCACCAATTTTACAGCAGACAAAGATGGTTCTATAACCTTTGAACTCAGCGCAGACGATGGTTATCGCTTCTTAATTGATGGAAAAGAAGTAGTCAACGCCTGGAAAAAAAACCGATGGGGAGAAAAAACATTTCAATTAACTACCAAAAAAAATACAGTTTATAAGCTAGTCCTTGAATATTGGCAGGGCGAAGGAAAAGCAAACGTTGCCTTGCGAACCGGAAATTTTGTAAAAACTGATTTTGCAAAATTAACTGACCGAAATAAAGATGCAGACGCTTTTATTTTCGTTGGTGGAATATCACCTCAGCTGGAAGGTGAAGAAATGCCGGTAAATTTTCCGGGTTTCGCAGGTGGTGACCGTACTTCTATCCTGCTTCCGGAAGTACAAACACAACTGATGAAAGCACTAAAAGCTTCAGGAAAACCAATTGTTTTTGTGATGATGACGGGAAGTGCAATCGCGATTCCGTGGGAAGCAGAAAATATTCCTGCAGTGTTGAATGCGTGGTACGGAGGTCAGGCAACGGGAACAGCAGTCGCTGATATTCTGTTTGGAGATTATAATCCGGCGGGAAGACTGCCTGTCACTTTTTACAAAAGCGATTCAGAGTTGCCTGCTTTTGTTGATTACAGCATGGATAACAAAACCTATCGCTATTTCAAGGGCACGCCGCTTTATGGTTTTGGATATGGTTTGAGTTATACTTCCTTTAAATACGATCCATTAACGATTCCTTCTAAAATAAAAAAGAATGAAACTGTTCCTGTCTCTGTAAAAATAACCAATACCGGCAAAACAGAGGGTGAAGAAGTTGCCCAATTGTATATCATCAATCAAAATACAAATATAAAAACAGCACTCAAAAGTCTAAAAGGATTTGAAAGGCTTAATTTAAAACCGGGCGAAAGCAAGACCATAACTTTTACCCTTTCTTCTGAAGATTTATCTTATGTGACTGCCGAAGGAAATTTACAACAATATGAAGGTAAAGTTAAACTTGCCGTTGGTGGCGCGCAGCCAGATGAAAAAAATCAAATAAAAAGCAATATTGTCTCTCAAATTATTCAGATAGAAAAATAAAAAACGAATTCAGTTGATTACATAACTATTTTATATTTAGAATATTAAAATACGGTTCCTCTGCCATCCAGGATTTTGAGGGACCGTTTTTATCATCTTATTCTTTTATCATTATGTTACGAAACCATACTTTGTTTCCGTGATCTTGCAAAGCTATTTTTCCTTTTTTGAATGTGCCAAAACCTGGCCATCCCGCAAATTTACTTCCCTCTATCAATTTATTAAAATTAGCATCCCAAAGTACCGTCTCAACAACTACAACGCCATTTAGAATTAGCGTTAGATTACCTTTTTTGCTGATCACTTCTGCAGTATTCCATTCTCCAACTTTTTTTACAGGTTCTGATTTACTTTGAATCAAGTCGTATAAATCTCCCGCACGATGTTTGGTGATTTTCCCATCGGGATGACCGTCATTGTCTAAAACCTGCATTTCGAGACCTGTACTGTACGTGTTTTGATATTTTACAGGATCTTCATTAACATAAAAAATAATACCGCTGTTGCCGTTTGGGGCTATTTTCCAATCTAATTTTAAATGAAAATCTCCAAATTCAGCATCTGTTACTAAATCCCCTCCTTGTCCATTTGCGGCTGCATCAGGATCAAAATGCAAGACTCCATCTTCTACTTTCCATCCGGCTCCTGCTGAATTTTTACCGTAAGAATGCCAGCCTTTTGTGGTTTTCCCATCAAAAAGTGGTTTAAAACCTTTTTGTGCATGAATCTGTAAAAAGGATAAAATCAATGCGGCAATTATAACTTTTTTCATTTGTTTAAATTTTTTATTTGTACCAACAGTTTTTCTGAAGTTCTTCCAGGGATTTTTCTTCATTTCCGGCATTATAAAAATAACAAGTTTTCAGGAAAATTAGAAAATTAATAATTAAAAGATACCTTATATTTAATCCATTGGTGTAAGTCTAAATATTTTAATTAAACACATAGAAACATAGATTTTATATTTTTTGAAAAAGCAATTCAAAAAGAAACTCGTTTCTCACACATAGCTATGTGTGTTAATGCAAGTGAAACGCTTTTTTTTGAGTTCAATAATTCTATGTTTCTATGTGTTTAAAATAATTGTACCCAACAGGTTATTATTAATTAAAAATAGTACAAAAACAGAAAATAAATTAAATAAAATAGAGGCTGCTTCACAATTGTGAAACAGCCTCTTATATTTTGTAAGAGAACTCTAATTCAACTTCTAGTATAAATAATTAAGTGCTGTAACGTCGTTAGAATTGAAAGCTCCTGTTACGCTTGAACTAAAACATGCTAACATGTAAGAAGTAGAATCATATCCCGAAGGAGTTCCCGGAATTTGAATTGCTCCAACGCCAGCTGTCCCTTCGTTTGAATTTTGTCCACAACTTTGACGGCTGAACCAGTCTGTATGACGTAAACCAATACAGTGTCCGATTTCGTGTGCAGCTACGTGTGCGTTTACATTTGTTGAATAACTATCTAATCCAGAATACAATGTAACTGAATTATAAGGATTTCCTCCTGAAGGGAAACCTGCTACTCCACCGGCAGAACCGCTTTGTCTTCTTACAACAATGTTTGCACCTGAAGTACTTGAACTAAAGGTTAGAGTAAAGTTTATTGACAATCCTAAGTTATTGTATCTGTTGATTGCCGCTTGCAATCCATTCCGCATATTTGTTGACAGTGCTGATGTACCAGTTCCTGTTA
>Ga0307413_10000607_pt1 | contig 12025 bp, 14 predicted proteins | sample DK1Ometagenome_3_FD_203714 | JGI IMG/M metagenome (GOLD analysis project Ga0307413, IMG submission 203714) | Maize rhizosphere microbial communities from greenhouse at UC Davis, California, United States - DK15-O-2 | ecosystem: Host-associated > Plants > Roots > Rhizosphere > Soil | place: USA... | reverse complement strand
CGGCCGGTGCGCCGCATCCGACCAGCCCGGCGGGGAGCAGTACCGCGGCGAGCAGCACCACCGAGACCATCCCGCGCGAGGTCGCGCCGTTGCGCTTCGCCAGTGTCACCGGTACTCCCGCAGTCGTTGCCAGACGCCCACCGCGATGCCGGCCGCGGCGAGCGCGGCCAGCGCCACCAGCCCGGGCACCATCACGGTCATCGCCCGGGCGGCCCGGGACGTGTCCGCGTAGAACACCGTGCGGCCCTGCGCGATGGCCAACCGAAGGTTCTCGTCAAGCTGGCCGAACGCGGCGGCCGCGCCGTCCGGCGCGTCGCCGACGGCCAGTCGGACCGCCTCGGTGTACTGGCCGCCGTCGTCCAGCTCCCTGATCCGGGCGTGCGCGGCGAACCAGGCGGTCACGTTGTCCGCGGCCGCGTCGATGGTGCGGGCCAGCTCGCTCTCGTCGCCCGCGGCGGTCCGGGCCGCGGCGAGCAGGTCGTCGCGCCCGCCGCCGGCGATGCTGCCGGACAGCTCCTGGAACTCGTCCTCGTAACGCTTGCCGTTGCCCAGCGCGACCAGGGTGAGGGTCTCGTTGGTCCGGCACTGCAGAGCCACGATCCTGGCCCGCACCAACGTGTCCACCTGCGCGGACCCCGCCGTCCGCCCGCTGTCCACATTGGACGAGACGAGGAACGACGCCACGCCGCCCCAGAGCAGGCCGACCACCACCGCGCCGGTCGCCACCACGAGACCGACGTTGAGCAACCGGTTGGTGCGCCGGGTGAGCATCCGCTGGGTCGCGACCAGCCCGGCGATCAGCAGCACGGCGAGGCCGAGACTGAACCACGGCACGGCGGTCGCCGACGCCTGCTCGGCCTTCAGCCGCTCGTAGTCGATCGAGTAGAGCCGCTGCGCCGCCGGCAACAAGGTCGACTGCATCAGCCCGGACGCCTCGCGCAGGTAGGCGGCGCCGGCCGGCAGCCCCTGGCGGTTGTTCGCCCGCGCCGTCTCGATCACCCCGGCGTACACCGGCAGCTGCCGGGACAGCTCGTTGACCTGAGCCTCGGCCTCCGGCTCACCGCCGACGTCGGCGGCCGCCTTGGCCAGCGCGGCACCGGCCTGCGCGATGTCGATCTCGTAACGCCGGCGCAGCGCCTCCACCTCGGCGCCGCCGGACAGGAACGCGCTCGCCGCGGTGGCGTCGGCGTCGGACAGCGATCGGTAGATCTGCTGCGCGGCCGCCGCCAGCGGCTCCCGGTGATCGGTGAGCCCGGTGATCGTGTCCTTCTTCTGCTGCATCGCGGTCGCGGCGACCACTCCGGTCAGCATGGTGAGCAGCACCAGCGCGATCGCGGTCAGACCGAGTCGGCCCGGCGTGGTGCTGGCGGCACGGGTGAGCCGGCGAACCGTCACCGACGGGTCCGCGCGGCCGCTGCGCGTCACGTCCGGTGGTGCCGTCGTCACTGTATGCACCTCATCCGCTCTCGCTGAGCCACCGAGGAAAAGGTAGTGCACAAGCGGCCCGTCGGGCTTACCCAACTCGAACAACACGCACGCGAGGCGCTCACGTTCGACCGCCAGAGTCGTCCTCGACAGCCGGCGACGGGCCGGCCCCACGAACGGAGCCCACATGAGGACCAGGACAGCCATCCGGACCAGGACGGCTCTGGCGGGTGCCGCGTTGAGCGGGCTCGCGGTGATCTCGACGGCCGGGGTGGCCGCTGCGCAGGACAGTCCGGCACCGCAGCCCGGACCGATCACCGTGACGCTGACCGCGGAACAGGCCGGCTGGCTGTGCACCAAACGGCTGCCGCGCGTCGAGGAGCGCGCCACCAGGCTGCTCGAACGGGTCACCGGCGACGCGAGCGTGCGCGGCTCGGTCGAGTGGCTCAAGGCGAAGGCGCAGAAGGAGCGCGACGCCGGCCGGGAGACCTCGGCGCAGCTGCTCGACGAGCGGGCCGAGCGCCGCGCCGGGAAGGTGGACGAGCTGACCAAGGTCAAGACCTGGGTGAGCGAGTTCCGCACGAAGAACTGCGGCGGGGCCAAATGACCGGGGCGATGGTGCGGGCCGGCGCGGTCGCCCTGGTGCTCGGTGCCGCGCTGGCCACCGGCGGCTGTCGGGGCGCCGTGGCCGAACGGCCCGCCGACCCCGGTGGGTCGGGTGGGCCGGGCGTGGAGCAGCAGTTCGACCAGATCGAGTCCACGCTCAGCGGCATCGAGTCCGACCTCGCCGGCGACTAGTCACGCCGGCCGCGGCCGGCGTTCGCCACAGCCGACGACCGTGGTGACGAGTTCGGCGATGTCGTCGGCGACCGGGGGCAGGTCGGGCAGCCAGAGGTAACCGGGGTTGGCGGGGTCGTCGACGGCGTGCCGCTCCCCGAAATCCCGACGCAGGGTGAGGAAACCACGGTCGCCGACACCGACGACGGCCTCGTCCGGCGAATCCGGGTCGGTGGCGACGACTTCGGCGCTGACCTCGAAGAACAGGTCGTCGGTGTGGACCTCGAGTTCGACGTCGAAGCCCCGGTGTCGCAGGTCCACACCGACCGCCGACTTGGTGGAGAGCTCGCCGCGGCGCGCCGGCAGTGGGTCGCGCTCGGCGAGTACCGGACGGCCGGTCAGCAGCACGGTGGCGAGGTCGGCCAACCACCGGGGATCGCCGGGTTCGGCCGGCCGGTAGATCAGTTCGGCCTCGCCGTTGTCGCACACGCCGAACAGCCACCGCGCCCCGTCCGCCTCGATCACCGCGAGGTCCAGGGCGTCGGGCGGCTGGCTGACCGGCACTCCCGCCGCGCGCAACCGGTCCAGGGTCAGCCGCAGCAGTTCGCCGTCCCGCGGTTCATTCCGGTCAGTCATGTGTCCTCCGTGGAGTGTCGCGGAAAGGATGCTCTGCGTGGCGTAGCGTGCGCACGCGGTGAACAGCCGATGTGGCGGTGCACCGGCCGGCTGTGAAGATCGCGATTCCGTGGTGAGGATGTGGGAAGCCCATGTCGGGTGAGGACCAGCGCCTGTTCGCCGAGGAGCTGCGGGCGCTGCGCAAGAAGCTGGGCTGGTCGCAGGAGGAGACCGGGGCGAAGATCAATTTCAGCGCGTCCACGATCGCCAACATCGAAACCTGCCACCGGGCCCCGACCGCCGAGCAGGCCCGCCGGCTCGACGACGCCTTCGGCACTCCCGGCACCTTGCAACGCTGGGAACGCCGGATTCGGGGAGTCCCGTTCTCGGCCAGCTTCCGGCCCTTCGCCCCGCACGAGGCGGAAGCCACCACGCTCAAGACCTTCCAGCACACACTCGTTCCCGGCCTGCTCCAGACCGAGGACTACGCGCGACTGCTGATGCTGACCTATCCAGGGATGAACGCCGAGGATGTGGCGGCCCTCGTCGCCGCGCGGATGGAACGCCAGGCGATCCTGGACCGAAAGAATCCGCCGTGGCTGTGGGTGGTGCTGGACGAGCAGGTGCTGCGCCGATACGTCGGTGGCGCGCAGGTCATGCACGCCCAGTTGGCCAGGTTGGCGGAACTTGCCCACCGGCCGAGGATCACGATCCAGGTGATCCCGGCGGACCGGCTCCACTCGGGGTTGAACGGCGGTTTCGTGATCGCGGAGAACAAGCAGCCACCCGCGGTCGTGTATCTGGCGGGTGCGGAGGGGCAGACCGTGGAGCATGAGGAAACCGCGGCGAAGCTGACGGTACTGTTCGACTTGCTTCGCGCGGAGGCGCTGCCCAGCGAGGCGTCCCGCACGCTCATCGAGGAAGAGGCCCAGCGATGGCAGGAACGGATCACGTCGTGATCAGCTGGCGCACGTCGAGCTTCAGTGAGAGCAACGGCGGCGACTGCGTCGAGGTCGGGCCGACCGACGACGCGATCCTGGTGCGCGACACCAAGAACCGCACCGGCGGCACCCTGACCCTCACCCCCGCCGCCTGGCGCGCCCTCACCAGCACCCTCTGACCGAACCCGAACACGATCGACACCGAAGCCACACCCCGCGTGCCGCACCGGCGACTACCGTTCCCGGCGTGACGGAGGGCAGGGGACTGGTGCTGGTCGTCGAGGACGACCGCGCGATCGCCGACCTGGTCTCGCTGTACCTGCGCCGCGACGGCTTCGGGGTGCAGGTGGAGACCAGCGGCGACGCCGCGCTCGCCGCGGTGCGCCGGCTGCGGCCCGTGGCGGTGGTGTTGGACATCGGACTGCCGGGCACCGACGGCATCCAGGTGTGCCGCGCCATGCGGGCCGAGTCGGACTGGACACCGGTGCTGTTCGTGACCGCCCGCGACGACGAGGTGGACCGGGTGCTCGGGCTGGAGCTCGGCGCGGACGACTACGTCACCAAGCCGTTCAGCCCCCGCGAGCTGGTCGCCCGGGTGCGCACGGTGCTGCGCCGCGCGGACGGCCCGCCGGCGGCGGACACCCGGCTGCGGCTCGGTCGCACCGTGCTGGACGTGGGGCAGCGTCGAGTGTGGACCGACCAGGACGGGCAGCCGGTCGAGGTGCCGCTGACCTCGACCGAGTTCGACCTGCTCGCCTACCTGATGCGGCACCCGCGGCGGGTGTTCGAGCGGGCGCAGCTGCTCAGCGCGGTGTGGGGTTACACGGCCGCGGCCGGCACCCGGACCGTGGACGTGCACGTCGCGCAGCTGCGCGCCAAGCTCGGCGATGCTTGTCCTATTAGGACGGTCCGCGGGGTCGGCTACGCCGCCGACAACCAGGTACCCGAGAGCCGGCTCGGCGAACGGCAGTGAGACCTCCGCCGTCAACCTCCGCAACCGTGACCTCGGGGACCGAGACACATCCCAACCACCGGTACGTGACCCGGCCCAACACCGCCAACGTGACCAACAGGGGTAGCTCCGGGGAGGCGGAACAGCCATGAGCTCGCTGACCATGCGGATCACCGCGGTGTGCCTCGCGATCGCCGTGGTGACCGCGGTGGTGGCCGCGCTGGTGTCGCTGCGACTGGTCGCGAACACCGCGCTGGACGTGTCCCGGCAGACGCTGTCCGACCAGGCGGACGTGATCGCCGCCCAGCAGGCCGAGACCGAGACGGCCTCCAGGATTGGGCTGCGCCGGGTCGTCGACCTGCTCGACGGCCAGGCCGTCGCGCTGGTGCAGCGGCGCCCGAACGGCTCGATCGTCGGCGGTGACGACCACGAGCTGCGCGCAGCCCGCCAGGCCGGCCTCGTCGACGTCGCAGCGGGCGCCGCGGTCCACGAGACGATCAACATCGGCGGCCGGCGGTTGCTGGTCGAGGCCCGCGGCCTGGACCGCGGCACCGCGTTCGCGCTGGTCCGCGAGGCGGAGACCGGCCGCGGCGTCGGCCGCACGCTGTTCGGCCGGATCATGCTCGCGCTCGGCGCCGGTCTCGCCGTTGCCGCGGTCGCCGGCCTGGCGCTCGCCCAACTGCTGGCCCGGCCGCTGCGCCGCACCGCCGGGGTGGCGGCCAGCATGAGCCACGGCCGACGGGACCTGCGCGCGCCCACCGACGGCCCGCGCGAGGTGGCCGAGGTCGCCTCGGCGGTCAACGGGCTGGCCGACGCGCTACAGCGCAGCGAGGCCCGGCAGCGGGAGTTCCTCCTGTCCGTGTCGCACGAGCTGCGCACGCCGCTCACCGCGGTGAAGGGCTTCGCCGAATCGCTCGCCGACGAGGTGGTCACCGGCGAGAGCGTGCCGGCGGTCGGGCGCACCATCGAGCAGGAGGCCAACCGGCTCGACCGGCTGGTCGGCGACCTGCTCGACCTCGCCCGGGTGGGCTCGGACGACTTCCGGCTGGACATGGTCGACGTCGACCTCACCGCGCTGGTCACCGACGCGGCCCGGGTGTGGCAGGCGCGCTGCGCGTCGGCCGGGGTGGTGTTCGCCCGCGAGGGCCCGGCCCATCCGATCGTCGTCGGCACCGACCCGCGCCGGCTGCGCCAGGTCATCGACGGGCTAGCGGAGAACGCGCTGCGGGTGACCCCGGCCGGCAGGCCGATGGTGCTGTCGCTCACTCCGCGAGCCGGCGCCGCGGTGCTGCAGATCCGTGACGGAGGGCCGGGCCTCGCCCCGGACGACTACCGGGTCGCCTTCGAGCGGGGCGAGCTGCACTCCCGCTACCAGCGCATTCGTCCGGTGGGCAGTGGGATCGGGCTCGCCCTGGTACACGGCCTGGTGACCAGGATGGGCGGCACGATCGAGGCCGGCCCGGCGCCGGAGGGCGGCGCCTGCTTCACCGTGACGGTCCCGTTGTCCCGGCCGCCGGCGGTGGCAGGATCGAGGTAGGCGAACCACGGAGTCCAACTCGGAGGCGGGCGATGAACGACGACCGGATGTCCACGCTGTCGGTGCACGGCGGCGAACGGCGGCCCGGCCCCGAGGGGTCCGTGGTGTTCCCGATCTACCAGGGCACCGTCTACACCACCGATGACGACGCCGACTACCACGACATCAAGTACCTGCGGCTGAGCTCGACGCCGTCGCAGACCTACCTGCACGACAAGCTCGCCGCGCTGGAGGGCGCCGAGGCGGCCCTGGCCACCGCGTCCGGCATGGCCGCGATCACCGCGATCCTGCACACCCTGCTGCGCGCCGGCGACCACCTCGTCGTCAGCGACGTGCTCTACGGCGGCACCCACGACTTCCTCACCAAGCACGCGGCCGACCTGGGCTGGAGCTACACCTTCGTGGACGTACACAGCCCTCGGACCTGGGCCGACGCCTGCACCGACGCGACGAAGGTGTTCCTGGTCGAGTCGATCACCAACCCGCTGATGCGGGTGGGCAGGCTCGCCGAGGTGGCCGCGTTCGCCGCGGAACGGGGGCTGACCAGCGTCATCGACAACACCTTCCCGTCCCCGGTGAACTTCCGGCCGCTCGCGGTCGGCTTCGACCTGGTGTTCCACAGCGCCACCAAGTACCTCAACGGCCACTCCGACCTGGTCGCCGGCGCGGTGCTGGGCAGCGCCGAGCTGGTGCACCGGGTACGGCTCTCGCTCAACCACTGGGGCGGCACGCTCGACCCGCACGCCGGTTTCCTGCTGGCCAGGGGCATCAAGACGCTCGCGGTCAGGATGCGCGCGCACAACGAGGGCGCGCAGGCACTCGCCGAGTACCTGGCCGGGCACCCCAAGGTCGCCGAGGTCAACTACCCGGGCCTCGCCGACCACCCCGACCACGACCACGCCTCGACGCTGATGTCCGGGTTCGGCGGCATGCTGAGCCTGCGCCTCGCCGGCGGGCCGGACGCGACGCTCGGCGTGCTCGACGCGTTGCGGCTGCCGGCGGTAGCGGTCAGCCTCGGCGGGGTCGAGTCGCTGGTCACCCGGCCGGCGGTCACCTCGCACGCCGGGATGGACCCCGCGGACCGCGCGCGTCTGGGCATCACCGACGACCTGATCCGGCTCAGCGTCGGCATCGAGGACGCCGAGGACCTGATCGCCGACTTCGCCGCGGCACTCGAGAAGGTCTAGGCGTCCGGCGCCGGACGCCCGGCGGCTAGAGGGTCACGACCATCTTGCCGGTGTTGTCGCCGCGCAGCAGGCCGAGGAACGCCTCCGGCGCGTTGGCCAGGCCGGCCACCACCGTCTCCTCGGCGACGAGCTGTCCGCTGGTCAGCCAGCCGCCCAGCTCGGCGGCCATCGCCGGGAACCGGTCGTTGTGGTCGGAGACGATGAACCCGCGCAGGGTCAGCCGCTTGCCGATGGCCAGTGCCAGGTTGCCCGGCCCGGCCGGCGGCGTGCCGACGTCGTAACCGGAGATCGCGCCGCACAGGGCGACCCGGCCGCGCACGTTCAGCCGGGCGATCGCGGCCTGCAGGTGCTCGCCGCCGACGTTGTCGAAGTAGACGTCGATGCCGGCCGGTGCGGCGTCGGCGAGCTGCTGGCCGATGTCGCCGTCGCGGTAGTTGAAGGCCACGTCGAAGCCGAGCTTCTCGGTCAGGTGGGCGACCTTGGCCGCGGAGCCGGCGCTGCCGATCACCCGGGCGGCACCGCGCAGCCGCGCGATCTGGCCGACCAGGGCACCGACCGCGCCCGCCGCGCCGGAGACGAACACCGTGTCGCCCTCGGTGAACCGCGCGATGTCCAGCAGGCCGACGTAGGCGGTGAGGCCGGGCATGCCGAGCGCGCCAAGGTAGTGCGACGGGGCGACGCCCTCGATCGGCTGGATGACCTGGGCCCGGGACGCGTCCAGCAGGGCGTGCTCGCGCCAGCCGAGTCCGTGCAACACCAGCGACCCGACCGGCACCGTGTCCACAGTGGATTCGAGGACCTCGCCGACCGCGCCGCCGTCCAGCGGGGCGCCGACCTGGAACGGCGGCACGTACGACCTGGCGTCGTTCATCCGGCCGCGCATGTACGGGTCGACCGACATCACCGTGTTGCGCACCAGCACCTGGCCGGCGGCCGGATCGGGCAGGTCGACCTCGACCAGGGCGAAGTTGTCCGGACCGGCGTTCGGCGCGGGACGGGAGGCCAGGTGGATCTCGCGGCTACGCATGACCGCGATCGTACGGAGAGCGCGCGGGACGCGCGGTCAGGCAGCCGCCTCGGCGGCCCCGGCCGGGGCCGGCCTCGACTCCGCCGTCGGGAACAGCCTGCGCAGCAGTGGCGGCGGCGCGAACGGCCGCCACCGGCCGGCCTGCTGCGCGAGCCGGTCCGCGACCACCCAGATCACCGCCGGATGGAAACCGAGGCCGCAGTGGCTGGTCAGCACCGCGACGTTCTCCGCCTGCTCGGACGGATGGTCCAGGCAGGCGCGCCACGACACGATCCCGTCGTGGCGGGTGTAGATCGCGGTGGTCGGCACCGGCAGCGGGCCGAGCCCGTGCTCCAGAGGCAGCGTCCGGCGCTCCACATGCCTGTTCGAGAAGCGGTTGAACACCCCGTGCACCCGGGTGTCGCCGTAGCGCTCGATCTTGAACGGGCTGCCCAGCGTGATCACCTGGCGCACCGCGTGCGGCGACTCGCGCGCCAGGTCGCGGGCGTAGATGCCGCCGAGGCTCCAGCCGATCAGCGTCACCGGCTGGTCATAGCGTTCGTGCAGGTCGGCGAGGCGGGAGCGGATGCCGGCGCTGATCCGCGCCGTCGGTCCGATGTTGCGTCCGAGCCGCCAGCCGTGCACCCGGTAGTCCAGGTCGGCGAGGACCCCGCGCAGCGGCCGGGTGGACCAGTCGTCCGCGGTCAGCCCGGGCAGCACCAGCACCGGGTGCCCGTCGCCGCGGGGCAGCGAGCGGCGCAGCGGGCTGGACGCCAGGAACAGGCCCAGCTCGCCGAGCGCGCGGCCGGGCTCGCTGAGGAACAGGCCGAGGCCCGGTGGAGTCGGTCGATCGGAAGCCCCCATCACGGTGTCCTCCTTGACGTCGTGACCCGGGCGCATGCTCCCCGTTCACTCAGCATGCCTGCTGGTCACACTGATGTCGACCACATCAGCATCAACGAAAAACTCGCTCCAATGGTTCACCCTGTCCTACGGTCGCACCAGGAGGTGCCATGGGCGACCACGATCTGTCCGGATTCGAGCGCGACACGGTGATCTTGGCCGACAAGGCGCGGACCGTGTTCCGGGCCGGCAGCGGTCCGGCGGTGATCGTGCTGGCCGAGCTGCCGGGGATCAGCCCGGCGGTGCTCGGCTTCGCCGAGCGGGTCGCCGCGATCGGCTGCACCGCGGTGGTGCCGCACCTGTTCGGCATTCCCGGCCGGGGTGCCGACCCGGACACGCACGGCAGGCTCGGCACCGCGGTCTACCTCGCCCGCACGATGGTGCCGCTGTGCGTGAGCCGCGAGTTCACCCTGTTCGCCACCGGCCGCACCTCGCCGGTGGTGGCGTGGCTGCGCGAGCTGGCCGCGCACGAGCACGCACGCTGCGGCGGGCCAGGTGTCGGCGTGGTCGGCATGTGCCTGACCGGCGGGTTCGCGCTGGCCATGGCGGTGGACGACACGGTGATCGCCCCGGTGCTGTCCCAGCCGTCGCTGCCGACCCCGCTCACGCCGGCCGCCCGCCGCACCATCGACCTGTCGCCTGCCGACCTCGCCGCGGTGAAACGGCGCTGCTCGGCCGGCGAGCTGTCCGTGCTCGGCCTGCGTTTCGCCGGCGACCGGATCAGCCCGCCGGAGCGGTTCGCGTTCCTGCGCCGCGAGCTGGGCGACGCGTTCACCGCCGTCGAGCTGCCGGACAGCGCGGCCAACCCGGACGCGATGCTGTCGCCGCACTCGGTGCTCACCGAGCACCTGATCGACCGGCCCGGCGAGCCGACCTTGGCCGCGGTGGAGAAGGTGCTGGACCTGTTCCGGGCGAAGCTGCTGGCGGCGTAGGGCGGGCCGGGGCCGAGTGACGTCGGCGAACTACTTGCGGCCGCCACCCAGCAGGCCGCCGAGCAGGTCACCCAGCGTGCCGCCGAGACCACCGCCGGCCTGGTTGTTGCCACCGCCGCCGAGCACCGAGCCGAGCAGGTCGCCGAGCCCCCCGCCCTGCCCCTCGCCGGAGTCCTGCTGCTGACCGCCCCCGCCGAACTTCCTGGCCAGGTAGGCCATCACGATCGGGGCCAGGATCGGCAGCAGCTTCTGGACCAGGCCCTTGCCCAGGTCCCCCGCGCTGCCCAGCTGGTTGACCACCTGGTCGGTGTTGCCGCCGAACACGTGGCGGACGATCTTCGCGCCGTCACCGGTGTCCACCTGGTCCAGGTCGACACCACCGTCCAGCAGTCCGGCGTCGTGCTGGCCGATCGCCTCCGCCAGCGACGCGGCGCCGCCCTCGTCGCGGGCGTTGGCCTGCATGCCACCGAGCAGCGCGGGCAGTGCCTGCCGCACCGCCTGCCGGGCCGTCGGTTCGTCCACCCCCAGCTGGGCGGCGAGCTGTGCCAGCGGGACCTGTCCGAGGATGTCGTCAGCCGCACTCATCAGGTCGACCCTCTTTCACGCACCACCGCCACACCGGCGGCGAGTCGGCGTGAGCCTAACCACCGGTACCCGCTCGCGCACCGAACGATCGGGCCGTGCGCGCCGTCCGAGATCGGCCGGTCGGGGAAGTGATCATCCGGCGAGCGCGGCGTCGGCGATCCCGGTGGCCTCCCGGGCGCCGTCCACGATCGCCGCGCAGCACAGCACGATCCACTCGGCCAACGCCGTGCGGTCGCCGGTGGCGAACCCGGCGGCGGCGTCGGCGTACTGCCGCGACCGGCGCAGGAAGAACACCTCCGGCACGGCGAGCCCCTTCGGGTCGAGACCGGTCGCGATCGAGGTCAGCCGGGCCGCGGACCGCGCGACCACACCGTCCGCCGAGCCAAACGGCCGCAGCGTGAGCAGCTCGCCGTGCACCACCGCGACCAGCACCGGTCCGGGCACCGAGGTGCCGCCGGCGACCAGCCCGGCGAGGATGTCCAGCCGGTTCGCCACCCCGCGCCCGGGCCTCGGCCGGCCCAGCGCGTCGTCGTCGACGCCCAGATCCGCCGCGGCCAACACGTGCAGTCGGGCCAGTGCCTGCATCGGCGCGCGCTGCCACACCGGCAGCAGCGGACCGATCGACTCCGCGATGCGCAGCGCGCCGGCGAACACCGGGTCGTCGACCTCGCCGTCGGACGGGATGTCGGACGTACCGCCGTCCAGTGCCGCGGACGCGCGCGCCGCCCGCACCGACGCCTCGGCCGCGGTCGCCGGCCAGCCGCGGCGGTTCGCCGGGTGCCGGTGCACCGCGTCCACCGCGTCGCGCGCCTGCCGTACCGCGTCGTCCACTCCGGGCAGGTCGAGCAGCGGGCGCAGAGGATCCGTCACGGGTCGCGACAGTACCGGCATGATCGGACTAGGTTGGTGGGCGCCGCAGTCGAGGCCGACGAGGAGGTCGCGCACCATGTCCGAGCACAGCCCCGCGCTGGACAACCTGCTCACCGAGAGCCGGACCTTCCCACCCGGTCCCGAGTTCGCCGCCCAGGCCAACGCCGGCGCGGACATGTACGACGCGGCCGACGCCGACCGCGAGGCGTTCTGGGCCGAGCAGGCCCGCCGGTTGAGCTGGGACACCGAGTGGGACCAGGTACTGGACTGGTCGAACGCGCCGTTCGCCAAGTGG
>Ga0307413_10000606_pt1 | contig 12029 bp, 11 predicted proteins | sample DK1Ometagenome_3_FD_203714 | JGI IMG/M metagenome (GOLD analysis project Ga0307413, IMG submission 203714) | Maize rhizosphere microbial communities from greenhouse at UC Davis, California, United States - DK15-O-2 | ecosystem: Host-associated > Plants > Roots > Rhizosphere > Soil | place: USA... | reverse complement strand
CGCCAACGGCAGAGCCTTCCTGTGGCGGAACGGTCAGGTCACCTACCTCGGGTACGGCGATGCCACGGACATCAACAACCACGACGAAATAGTCGGCAACTTCGACTTCTCCAGCGGCTTCCTGTGGCGGGACGGTGTCATCACCCCATTGCCGGGTAGGGCCGCCGCGATCAACGACCGCGGTGAGGTGGTGGGAACGAGCTACTCCGACTACTACTCCAGCGCGTTCCTGTGGCGTGACGGAGTGACGACCTATCTGGATTCCCTGCCTGACACCTTCGGCTCCGAGGCACGAGACATCGACAACGCGGGTGTGGTCGTCGGCGCCGGCAGGGAAATCGCACCCCTGAGCGACCACATCGTGCGCTGGCGGCACGGGAATGTCGAAGCCGTGTCCACCACCGAGCGGGGATATGCCGTGGCGGTCAATGCCCGGGGCTCGATCACCGGAACCCACTGGGCCGGAACCCCCGAGGGTGCCTGGAGACATTACTGGTTCGTGTGGCACCAGGGCGAGTTCATCTCGATCGCGCCACCCCCTGGGGAGACCTTCGTTCAGCCGCAAGGCATCAACGACCGGACGCAGGTCGTCGGCGAGACGGATCGCGACGCGTTCGTCTGGCAGGCCGGCCGGATGACCCTCCTGCCACGACTGCTCTCCACCACCGGCGCATATGACATCAACAACCGCGGTCAGATCGTTGGGGCCAGCTCAGTACGTTCGGATGGTCTGAATAGGCACGCCGTCCTCTGGGTCCGATGATCACGCACCGGATGCTCCCTGGGCGGCCGCCGATGTCGTGAACGGGGCATCCGGTGCTCCTGGCCCCGCGGCCGGCTCCACCGCGACACCGTCGGGTCCGACCCGACAGGTCCAACAGGTCCGACTCGCGCGCTGCCCGGCGATGTCGGCCACGCGGACACCGGCCGAGCCGCACCCGTCGCCGACGACGGTCCGCGACCCGTGGGCGGCGGCCGTACCGCCGGCATCCGCCAGATGACGCCACCCGCGTTCCCTGCCTCGCGATCGCCTGGTCCCGGCTCGACGCCCGTGCACCCACACCCGGACCAGCGCGAGCACATCGGTGACGACCTGACGACGGCGGTCGACGCACGATCGGAGCACGTCCTCACCACACAACCCGGTGCGGCCGCCGGCGCGCCGCACATCCGCTTGACTCGACAGGGGGCCGGTGACTGGAATAGGGCCGGTGAATGCCACGTGACGGTCGACAGGCAACCCCTGGTCGCCGACGACTCGGTCACCTTTCGGCTGCCCGACGCCAGGACCGACGGCGGGCCCGCACTCGCCGGGACGCGGCTGCTGCCCGCGCTGTCCCTGCCCCCGGTCAACCTGGACTTCGACTACGCCGACGGCCAATGGCTGCTCACGCTGCCCCGCCCCGCCGCGCGCCGCATCGAGTACCGGTTCCAGCTGCGCCACCCGACAGGGGACCTCGAGGAGATCTGCGATCCCGGCAACCCGCTGCGGGCACCGGGCGCGTTCGGCGACAAGTCGGTCGTCGAGTTCCCCGACTACACCCCGCCCGCCTGGCTCGCCGCCGACAGGGTCGAGGGCACGCGGGTCGACCTGACGATCCCCGCACCGCTGCTCGGCCGGGAGATCTCGGCCCAGCTCTGGACGCCCGGCGGTGACGACGCCGGGGCGGGCGAGCCGATGCCGCTGCTCGTCGCGCACGACGGCCCCGAGTACGACCGGCTCGCCGGACTCACCGGGTTCGTCGCGGCGATGATCGCCGAGGGCACGCTCCCCCGCTGCCGGGTAGCCCTGCTCGCCCCCGGCGTGCGCGACGAGGAGTACTCGGCCAACCCGTGGTACTCGGCGACCATGCACCAGCAGGTGCTGCCGGCGCTGCGCGACGCCGTGGCGATCAGCGGCCCGCCGGTCGGCATGGGCGCGAGCCTCGGCGGCCTCGCGATGCTGCACGCGCAGCGCGCCCTGCCCGGACTGTTCGGCGGGCTGTTCCTACAGTCCGCGTCGTTTCTCACCGCCGAGCTGGACCCGCAGGAGGACGGCCGGTTCAGCAAGTTCGCCCAGGTCGACGCCTACGTCCGGCACGTGGTGCGTGACGGCGCCCCGGCCGAGACCGTGCCGGCCGTGCTGACCTGCGGGCTCGCCGAGGAGAACCTCGAGAACAACCGGCAGATGTCGGAGGTGCTCGCCTACCAGGGCTACGACGTGCGGTTCGTCGAGGTGCCCGACGCCCACAACTACGTCGGCTGGCGAGACGCGTTCGACCCCGCGCTCGCCGATCTCCTCCGGTCGGTCTGGGAGAGCTGATGCGACGCGAACAGCGCGAGCTCGGTGGCGGCACCGTGATCACCCACGGGCACTACGGCAGACCGTTCCTGGTGTTCCCGTCCGAACAGGGCCGGGCCTGGGACTTCGAGTCCAACGGCATGGTGGAGGCCGTGGCGCGACTCGTCGAGGGCGGCAGGCTCAAGCTGTACTGCGTCGACTCGTTCGACGCCGCGTCCTGGTCGAACCAGTCGGCCCCGCTGGAGCAGCGCGCGCGGGCGCACGGCGTGTACGAGTCGTGGATCCTCGATCAGGTCGTGCCGTTCATCAACGACGACTGCGGCGGCCCCACGGACGGAGACCGGTCGGAGATCGCCACGATCGGCTGCTCGCTCGGGGCGTTCCACGCGGTGCTGTTCGCGCTGCGGCGGGCCGACCTGTTCCCGTTGGCCATCGGCATGTCCGGCAACTACGACCCGTCGTCCTGGCAGGGCTGGGGCGAACGCGGCGACACGGCGTACTTCACCAACCCGGTCGACTTCGTGCCCAACCTCCACGGCGACCACCTCGACTGGCTGCGCTCGCGGCTGTCGGTGCTGCTGGTCGTCGGTCAGGGCCAGTGGGAGGACTCCACCGGCTCGCTGCCGTCCGCCCGGGCCCTCGCCGGGGTGCTCACCGCCAAGGGTCTGCGCTGCGAACTGGACGTCTGGGGCCACGACGTTCCGCACGACTGGCCGTCCTGGCGACGTCAGCTCGCTCACCACCTACCCAGGTTCTGTTGAGGAGACACGGCATGCCCGACCGCACCGAACACCTCCTTGGTCTGCTGCTCGGCACCGAGGAGGACTGGCCCCGCGCGTTCGAGGAGCTGCTGCGCAGACTCGGGCCGGTGCGTGACGGCAACGGTCGCGACCATGCGCTTCGCACCGAACGGATCACCATCGAGCCGTTCGACCTGCGGTCCCGACCGCGCTACGACCTGGTGATCGACCGGTTGGCGTACTGGTACTACGTGCCGAGGGAGTGGCTGAAGAAGGTCGCGTTGATGGACGACGTGTACCTGCTCAACAGCCCGTTCACCTTCCAGTCCATGGAGAAGCACGCCGCGTACTGCGCGATGATCCGGCTGGGTCTGAAGGTGCCCGACACCTGGCTGGTGCCGTACAAGAACCCGGTCGACAACGCCCGCTACGCCTACACCGCCGCCAGGTACAACCGGCCGTTCGACCTTGACGAGGTCGCCGAGCAGATCGGCTACCCCCTCTACATGAAGCCGTTCGACGGCGGCGCGTGGCGCGGGGTGTCGCGGATCGGCGACCGCGAGACCCTGCACCGCGCGTACGACGAGTCCGGCGAGATGCTGATGCACCTGCAGGCCTCCGTCGAGGGCTACGACGTGTTCGCGAGGTCGCTCACGATCGGCCCGGACAGCATGGTGATGCGCTTCCGGCCGGAGCTGCCGATGCACGACCGCTACGCCGTGGACCACGGGTTTCTGTCCGAGGAGACCGGCGCCGAGGTGCTGACGATCTCCCGGCTGATCAACGCGTTCTTCCGCTGGGAGTTCAACTCCTGCGAGAGCCTGATCGTCACCAGGGACGGCGCCACGTCAGCGCATCCGATCGACTACGCCAACGCCTGCCCGGACATCTCGATCACCTCGCTGCACTACTACTTCCCGTGGGCGATCAGCACGCTGCTGAAGTGGTCGGTGTTCTGCGCGGTGTCGGGCAGACGACCGCGACTGGACCTGGACACGTCGAACTACTTCGAGGTGGCCGACTCGGACCGGTCCTATGAGGACAAGCTGACCGAGTACCGCCGCCTCGCCGACGACTACTTCGAGACCGAGCGCTTCCACGAGTTCTGCGCGACCTCGCTCGGCCGGCTCGGCGACCTCGTGCGCGACTGGGTGGCGTCACCGGCGTTCGACCAGCTTCTCGTGGACACCGTGCGGGCCACCTACCCCCCGGCCGAGCAGGACCGGTTCGTCGCACACTTCCGCGGCCTGCTCGGCCTGTGGGTCGAGGACAACGCGGGCTGACCGCTCACTCGGCTGCGGTGCCGAGATCGTCGGCGCGGCCCGCCCTGATGCGGGACCACTGGGCGGTCGGGCGGCCGTCCAGCCGGAACTGGCCGCCGCGGGAACCCCAGTGCCGCGGCCAGTTCGGCGGAGAGTCCTCCCAGAACTCCTGGCGTCCGTAGACCGTCAGGTCCAGCAGTCCGTACGAGGGCGCCATCAGTTCGTTGCCGCGGCCGGTGGTCCAGTACGTCTCGCAGACCCGGTCCCCGTCACGGAGGTAGCAGACCAGGATGCCGAAGTGTCGACCGGCGACCAACCGGTCCACGGACTCCCGCGGCACCGAGAACCAGGGAACCGTCCAGCCCATGAAGTCGCGATACCGCGAGCTCTCCTCGTACGGTCCCTGGCAGAAGGTCGCGTAGGCCACGTCCCGCGAGTTCAGATAGGACAGTTCGTTGATGTGGGTGGTGGAGAAGGTGCAGCCCTCGCACTGCTCGGCCGCGGGCCTGCCGGTGTGCCACATCTGGAAGTAGGCGATCAACTGGGACCGGCCGCCGAAGACCTCGATCAGCGGTACCGGACCGTCGGCCGTGATCAGCGGAGTCCGCGCGTCGACGTCCACCATCGGCAACCGGCGGCGTTCGGCGGCCAGCGCGTCACCGGCCCTGGTGTGGGCCTTCTCCTTCACCCGCAGCTCGTCGATCCTCGCCTGCCAGGTCCGCCGGTCGGTGATCGGCGGAAGGGGACGGTCGGCTGCCGTCGTGTCGGTCATGCGCCCTGTCTATCCCAGTCCGAGAGCGCGTACCAGCACCTCCGACCGATCGGGAGGCGGAGGTCAGCCGACGGTGATCGTCACCTTGTCCGGGTAGAAGGCCACATGGTCCTTGATCGGCGCGACCGCGTCGTAGGGCGCCCCGTAGGTCCAGACCGCGTTGGCCAGCTCGCCGTCGCGGCCCAGGTCGTAGTAGTCGGCCTCACCCTTGAACGGGCAGTAGGTGTGGTGGTCGCTGGCCCGCAGCACGTCCGGGTCGACGGCGTCGACCGGCACGTACTGCACCGCGGGGTAGGTCGACTCCCGCAGGGTCAGCGCCTCGGTGGTGTCCGCGATGACGGCACCGTCGAGGGTGACGACCACCCTCGATCCGGTGGGCGTGACGCTGATCGGGTGCGACGCGTCGGGCAGCTTCTGACGAGGGTCCATGTCGATGTCAACGCGCGGGGCTGCCGGGAGCTTCCCGCGCGGTCCTCGGACGCCGCGACCGTCCGGGCGCCACCGCCTCGGCGGTCGGGTGCGGCGTGACACGGACGGCGATCTCGCCGCCGAGCGAGTAGCGGCCCCGGAGGTCGAGGTCGTCACCGCTCCAGAAGCTGCCGGGGTCGTACCAGTTGACCCGCCGGTGCGCGCTCAGCAGCCCCATCGCCTCGTAGGTGAGCGCGACCACCTCCGCGCAGTAGGCGCTCTCCAGCGCGACGTCACCCTTGCGGCGCAACGGAACCCGGCCGCGCAGCCAGCGTCCGGCGAGGCGCGCGGTCGACGGGAACGGGGTGCCGTCGAGCGTGGCCACGGTCCGCAGAACGGCGTCCTCCATCGCGGTGGTCACCGGGTGGTCGATCTGACGAAGCCACGCCCGCTGGCCGTACCTGTCGTGCCACGTCACCACGGCGTCGCGCAGGTCGTGCAGCTGGGCGCCACGCTGGTGCGTCCCGGTCCACATGTCGGGCAGGGAACGTCCCAGCTCGGCGTGCCACATCAGCGGGGGCAGGTCGTCGAGCACGACGGCCATGCCGACGTGGTTGACCGGACTGTTCGTCATGGCCTGGATCGCCCGGTCGGCGGCACTGCGGCCACGGAACACCCAGACGTCTCCGGTACGGGTGAGCTCGACGGCGTCGTCCAGACTGATGGCCATGCCGCGCTAGCCTAGCCACATGAGGTGGTGGAAGGTCGCCGGATTGGCCGCTTTCGTCGGTGTCGCGGCGAGCGGCGTACTGGTCGCGCGCGACCAGCGGCGTCGGGCCGCGTACACGCCGGACGAGGTCAGGCAGCGGTTGCACGCCCGGCACGCGGAGACGAACGACCGGCCCTGACCGGCATTCCAGAGTCGTGAACCGCCACCGGTGACGGGACAGCCGCCGATCCCGGCGACTCAGCGGTGTTGACCGCCGACCGGCGCGGTGGCCGGCACCCGCGGGCTCTACCGGCCGGTTCGAGGTCGGCGCCGGATGATGCCGAGATCGGTGGCGGCGGCGACGGCGGCGGTGCGGGAGCTGACGTCGAGCTTGGTGTAGATGCGGGCCAGGTGCGACTTGACGGTGCCTTCGGTGAGGTGCAGGCGGCTGCCGATGGCCTGGTTGGACAGGCCGTCGGCGACGAGGACCAGGACTTCGGCCTCACGGCGGGTCAGGTTGGTGCCGGGAGTGCGCAGGCGGTCCATGAGCCGGTCGGCGACGGCCGGGGCGAGGGTGGTGTGACCCGCGGCGGCGATGCGCACGGAGGCGGCGAGATCCTCGGGCGGCGCGTCCTTGAGGAGGTACCCGGTGGCGCCCGCCTCGATGGCGGGCAGGGTGTCGGCGTCGGTGTCGTAGGTGGTGACGACCAGGACGCGGGGTGCGCCCGGGCGGCTGGTGATGGCGGCGGTCGCCTCGGCGCCCGTCATGCCGTCCTTGAACCGCAGATCCATGAGAACGACGTCGATGTCGCCCTCGGCGGCGCGGGCGACGGCCGCTTCGGCGGTGGCGGCCTCGGCCACGATCACGAGGTCGGGTTCGGTTTCCAACACGGCGCGCAGGCCGGCGCGCACCACGGGGTGGTCGTCGGCGAGCAGGAGTCGGATGGGGGTGTCGGTCATCGGCGGTCCCCTGTCTCGGTCTCCGCCGCGGGCGGGGTCCCGGGCGACATCACCGGCAGACTCACCGTCAGGGCGGTGCCGTGACCGGGCGAACTGTCGATCGTGAGAGTTCCACCGAGGTCGTGGGCTCGTGCGCGCATGGCCGCCAGTCCGAATCCGGCGCTGGTGTCCGCGAGGTCGCCGGGGTGGAAGCCGGTGCCGTCGTCGACGACGCCCACGGCGACGTGGCCGTCGTGGTAGCTCAGGGTGACGTCGGCCGTGCGGGCCCGTGCGTGGTGGACGGTGTTGGCCAGCGCCGACTGGGCGACGCGCAGCAGGGCGACCTCGTGCGCGGTGGGCAGCGGTGCGGGGTCGCCGGTGAGGCGGAAGCGGGCGGTGAGCCGGTGGCGGGCGGCGGTGGTGGCGCACAGGCGTTGCAGGGCGTCGGCCAGGGTGGCCGCGTCCAGCGCGGGCGGGGCGAGGGCGACCACGAAGCGGCGGGCCTCGTCGAGGTTGTCCACCGCCGCCTGCCGGGCCTGCTGGACGTGGCCCGCGGCCTTGTCCGGCTCGTCGGGCAGGGCGCGTTCGGCGGCGCGCAGCAGCAGCTGGATGCTGGACAGTCCCTGGGCGAGGGTGTCGTGGATCTCGCGGGCCAGGCGTTCGCGTTCGGCGAGCACACCCGCGGTGTGCTGGGCCTCGGCGAGGTCGGCGCGGGCGGCGGTGAGTTCGCCGATGAGCACGCGGCGCCGTTCGCTCTCCTGGTAGAGGGCCCGGTATCCCCACACCACCGCGACCGCCACCGCGGCGCCGAGGGCGGGACCGATGGCGGTGGCGGGGGTGAACGCCCCGGTGTGCGCGGCGAAGCCGGTGATCGCGGCCGTCGCCGTCATCACAACGGCGGCCAGACCCGCGCGGCGCGACAACAGGTGCAGCTGCAGGAAGTACAGCGGGAAGGCGATCCACACCGCATCGGCGGACAGCGCCAGCAGCGTCACCCACACACCGCCCACGGCGGCCGACCAGACCGCCGCGGCGCGGCGTGACGTGCGGACCTTCGGCACGAGCGGACCGACCGCGTACACCACACCCAGGGCCGCCGCGAGCGCGACCACGGCAGCGGCGTCCGGTGCCCCGTCCACGACCGCACGGCCCGCGGTGAGCGCGAGCAGGCAGGCGATCAGCAGATGCAGGCACCAGGTCAGCACCCGGCTGGTCGGGATGGGATCGGCGGCGGTCGTGTCCACGGTCCCACCAGCTTAGGCACGCCGCTCGCGGATCGGCCTCTGTCGAAAGGTGTCATCGCGGGCTGCCCGTTCGCGTCACCGAGTGCGGTCCTGCGCCAGATGCCCGGCGGACCTGACCACGACGACAGTGGAGGCACATCGCCAGCACCCGTCGAGAGGCAGCCAGCCTGTGTTCGTCGCCCTGAGAGACCTGCGGTTCGCCAGGGGCCGTTTCGCCCTGATGGGCGCCGTCATCGTGCTCCTCACCCTGCTGGTGGGGCTGTTGTCCGGCCTGACCGCCGGCCTCGGACAGCAGAACGTGTCCGCCATCAGCGACCTGCCCGTGGACCGGATCGTCTTCACCGCGCCCGCCGAGGGGCAGGACCTGTCCTACTCGGACTCCACCGTCACCGAGGGGCAGTGGCGGCACTGGGCCAACGCCCCGGGCGTGCTCCTGGCCGAACCCCTGGGGATCACCACGACCAGGGCCACCGCGGGGACCCGCACCGCGGCGGTCTCGCTCTTCGGCGTGCGGACCGGCTCCGCCGTCGCCCCGGACGGCGACGCCGTCGACGACCGATCGGTGGCACTGTCCACCTCGGCCGCCGACGAGCTCGGCGTCACCACCGGCGACACCGTCACCCTCGCCGGGCGGGACCTGACCGTGACGGCCGTGCGGGGCGACGCCTCGTTCAGCCACATCCCGGTCGTGTGGGGCAGCCTCGCCACCTGGCGGCACACCGCGCCGCCAGCCGCGGACGGCACCGCACCGGTTGCCACGGTCATCGCCCTGAAGACCACCGGCGACACCGCCGCCACCGACGCGACCGCGGGCACTCGGACCGTCACCAAGGACGACTCGCTGTCGGCGATCGGCTCCTACAGCTCGGAGAACGGCTCGCTGCAACTCATGCGGGGCTTCCTGTTCGCCATCTCGGCCCTGGTGATCGGCGCGTTCTTCACCGTCTGGACCATCCAACGCAGCGGCGACATCGCCGTGCTGAAGGCCCTCGGCGCATCGACCGGAATCCTGCTGCGCGACGCGCTGGGCCAGGCTCTCGTCCTGCTGATCGGCGGCACCCTGACCGGCACCGCCCTCGCGGCCGCCGCCGGAGCACTCCTCGCCGGCAGCAGCGTGCCCTTCCTGCTCGAACCCGCGACCGTCCTCGTCCCCGCGGCCACCACGATCCTGCTCGGTGCGCTCGGTGCCGCGCTGGCCGTCCGCCGCGTCACCACCGTCGACCCGCTGACCGCACTCGGGAGCGTCCGATGAGCCTGACCCTGACCGACATCACCCTGACCTACCCGGACGGCGACACCCGGTTGACCGCCCTCGACCAGGTCAGCATCGACGTGCCCGCGGGCAGCATGACCGCCGTGATCGGCCCGTCGGGTTCGGGCAAGTCCAGCCTGCTCGCCGTCGCCGCCACTCTCATCACCCCCGACCACGGTTGCGTCACCATCGACGGCACCCCGACCACCGGCATGACCGCCGGCCGACTCACCGACCTGCGCCGCCGCACGATCGGCATCGTGTTCCAGCAGCCCAACCTGCTGCCGGCGCTGACGGCCGCCGAACAGTTGCAGGTGATGGCCCAGCTCACCGGTCACAGGCCCGCCAGGGCACGCCCCAGGGCACTGGAACTGCTCGACGCGGTCGGCCTCGCCGACCACGCCGAACGCCGCCCCCACCAGCTCTCCGGCGGCCAGCGCCAACGCGTCAACATCGCCCGCGCGCTGATGAACGACCCCACCGTGCTGCTCGTCGACGAACCCACCAGCGCCCTCGACCACGACCGCGGCGCCACCGTGATCGACCTGATCACCCGGCTGACCCGCCAGCGGGGCACCGCCACCGTCCTGGTCACTCACGACCGGAGCCACCTCGACACGGTCGACAGCGTCGCCACCATCGACGACGGCCGCCTGGCCACCCGGACGCACATGGCTCATGAACTCCCGGGTGGAGCCGTTCGTCCGGTCCGATCGTCGCGATGACGGCGCGTCGATCGGTCCGTCAGTCGGTGCCAGCAGCTCGACAGGGTCGATACCGTCACCGCCCCGCCGCGTGACGGATCAGACCACGGCCAGCTGATCGGTCACCAGTGTGGCCGCGGCGGTCGTGCCGCCCGCGGCGCGCAGCAGACCGGCCAGCTCGCCCGCCCGGCGGGCGTGGGCGGGGTCGTCGAGCACCCGGTCCACCGCCGCGCGCACCGCCGCGGGGGACGGGCGGCCGGTGCGCAGGTCGATGCCGGCACCCGACCAGCCGACCCGACGGGCCACATCGGGCTTGTCCATCGAACCGGGCGCGACCACCAACGGCACGCCCGCGCTCAGCGCGGCGAGCACCCCGCCGAAGCCGCCGTTGGTGACCATCGCGCCGCTCATCGGCAGCAGCAGGTCGTGCGGGACGAACGGGGCGGCGAGCACGTTGCCCGGCAACGTTCCCAGGACCGCGGGGTCGGCGCCGCCGGTGGTGCACACGACCAGTGCCCGGTGGCCGGCCAGTGCCTCGACGGCAGGGTGCAGCAGCGCGCTCGGGCCCGTCTCCAACGTGCCCTGCGTGACGTGCACGATCGGCCTGCCGGCCGCCGCCGCCGCGGCCAGCTCCGGCCACCACGACGGCAACCGCCGCGCGTCGACCGGCGGCGCCTGACCGGACAGCCTGCCGACGAAGCGGACGTGTGCGGGCAGGTCGCCGCGCACGAACTCGAGGCCAGGAACCCCTTGTGCCAGCACGAGATACGGCGAGTACATGCCTTCGAGGCCGGCGCCCGACCGACCGGGCGGAAGCCCCACCGCCGCGCGCATCCGGTTGATCATCGGGTCCACCAGCAGCCGCGTGAACACGCCGAACACCGTGCGCAGCACCGCATCCCGCGCCCGGCCGGCCGCTCCGGTCGCCGGGGGCAGCGGCAGCCCGGGCGGTGGCAGGTCGCGGCTGGACATCGCGAGAGGAGTGGTCGCCACCGACACCCACGGCACGCCGGAGAACTCGCCGGCGAGCGCCGTGCCGAACGCGTGGTGGTCGGACACCAGCAGGTCGAACGGCTCCCGCTCGTTCGCGGCGACGATGTCCCGTGCCTGCGCCGCGCCGGTGCCGATCACCACGTCGGTGAGTTTCGCCCGGTCGCTGCGGACGCCGGATCCGTTGTCCACCTTGGGAAAGGTCGCCGCGAGGTCACTGTCGTCGAAGTCCGGCGGCGCGGTCCACGGCAGCAGGCCCGTCCCGCCCGCGGTGAACGCGGCGGCGTACTTGGCACCGCTGTACGCGACCACCTCGTGGCCGCGCCGCACCAACTCCGCCGCCAGTGGCGCCAGCACGTTGACGTGTCCGGCGAAAGGCATTGCGCTGACCAGAATTCTCGCCATGCGGTCCCTCCAGTGTCAGTGCAGAAGCCGATGGTAGGTCCGGGATTTCCCGGCGCACAGAGCACATCACGATTCGGTCCCGACCCTGACCGGAACGGCAGTGTTCCGCCAGCGAACCCGTCCGTTGAGGAAATGCGAGTGGTCCCGGTTCCCATTCGCCGCGCTACTGCGAACGCCTCGCCGTAATTCGGCGCTGTCCGTCGACCGTCACGATCAGCGACTCCCCCGACAACGACGCGGTCGGCGTAAAAGCTCCAGCGCGTGCACGCCGACCTCACCGGCTCTCGACAGTGACCTGAGCCCCTTTCATCCTGGTTCGGACG
>Ga0307413_10000605_pt1 | contig 12033 bp, 10 predicted proteins | sample DK1Ometagenome_3_FD_203714 | JGI IMG/M metagenome (GOLD analysis project Ga0307413, IMG submission 203714) | Maize rhizosphere microbial communities from greenhouse at UC Davis, California, United States - DK15-O-2 | ecosystem: Host-associated > Plants > Roots > Rhizosphere > Soil | place: USA... | reverse complement strand
AACCGCGTTTGTGCTGGTAGATGCGGGTGCACGCGAGACAGGATGTAGATCTTCCCCATGCCATCCCCCAATCGGGCTAGTAACTTACTGCGGACAGCCTTCACAGGGCCGCCCAGTAGGGGCGGTCGGGTTCAATGTCGGCTTGGCCAAGCACCACGGTGCGCGGCCAGCAGGTGCCGCAGATCGGCACCAGGTGAACTGCGTCGGTGTCGGGGTTGATCATGCTGGCGATCCGCTCGGTCACGGCGGGCACGTCCGCGCTGGCGATCGCGCAGATGAAGACGCTTCGTTGGATTCGATCTCCCCATTGTTGCAGGTAGGCCGCTACCTGTGCGCGGATCTTGTCGCGGGAGATGTCGTAGGCGACCAGGACGGTCAGCGCCATGTCAAGCCCCGGTACTCGGTCACCGTTCCTTCGACGATCGCGGCGAGTGTCTGGGCCTGGCGGTACAGGTGGCGGCGCAGACTTCCGGCGAAGTCGGGCAGTGCACCTCTGGTGACGGTCAACATGCGACGTTCGATGGCGTCGATGACGACCTCACGGCCCGCACGGGTCAACAGCACACCAGGGTGCTCGGTGTCGCGGCGGCCGTGGTCGACGGTGAGCCGGTTGCGGCGGACGGCCTCAAGCACGATCTGATCGACGACGAGTGGCCGGAACTCCTCGGCGAGGTCCAATGCCAGACTCGGCCTGCCGTCGTGGTCCGCGTGCAGGAACCCGATCGCGGGGTCGAGTCCTGCAGCGGCCAGTGCCGACACCGCTTCACCCACGAGGATGGCGTAACCGAACGACAGTGCGCTGTTGACAACATCGAGGGGTGGTCGTCGGTTGCGGCCGGTGAACTCGAACTCCGCCGGCAGGATCGCACGCCACGCTTGGAAGTAGGAGCGCGCGGCGGCGCCTTCCAAGCCCATGATCTCCTCGCGCGTGCCGCTGTCGGGCAGCATGGCCGCGTAGCCGCGCATTCCGTGAACGGCCTCGGCCAACACGTCGGCGGACTCACGGCGCATGAGTCGCTGCAACACGACAACCTGCTTTCGGACCTTCGCGTCGACGATCGCGCGGCCGACAGCGAGCGCACAGCCCGGTTCGGCGGTGCGCCCCAACTGCGCACGCAGACGATGGACGCGAGCGGTGTGCCCGGTCACGGTCTGGCCGAGATAACGACCTCGCTGACCGCAGAACACCAGATCGACGCCGCTGGCCAGTGCCCAGTTCCGGGCACCGGCACTCACCCCGACCGGGCCGAAACACACGATCCTGGCCACCAGCCCGGCCGGGACGTCCAGCAGCCTGTCCTCCTCTCGCTCGACGATGATCCGGCCGTCGTCAATACGCACCCTGCTCCCGGCGACTCCGACATAGACGGTGCGCCGGTCCGGCACCTCAACCCGGTGATCCATCGCCGGCGGATACCGCGGACCGAAGTCCTCACCGAGGAAGCAGAACCCGTCGGCGAACGACATGACCTCGGTCTTGTCCGCACCCAGACTCATCCTGATCTCCTCCGCCGCACCGGCCGCCACCCGAGCGGCCTCCCACGCCTCGGCGCTACTGCGCGCCAGCGCCACGAGGTCGTCCGAGTAGCGCACCACCGGAAACCCGGCCGGACGCAATCGATCGTCGATGTGCTCCAACGCCAGATCCGCCAGCAACGGCGACAATGGCGACCCCTGAGGCAGACCGACCGCGGCTCGGGTCACACCGTCGTCCGGCCGCACCGCGGTCCGCGCCAGCAGCAGGTCGATCACCGTCAGCGGATCGTGACGACGACGAGCGCCGACAGCGAATCCGTGACCACCATACGATTTCGATCTCCCCGGGACCGTGATTTCGGTCAGCTTGCTCGTTCGTACTTCTGGGACGTGACCAGTCCGATGTGGTCGTACGGACGTTCGCTCTGCGGGACGCGGACGTTGATGAGGGAGCTCGGGAGGTTGGGGGCGTCGCCCAACAAGTCGAGCACGACCCCGGTCGCAAGTTCAGCTGCGCACACGACAGCCGATGGCGGCGTAGGTGAGACCAGCTGTCCACATCCGGGCTCTCGCAGCATTGGGCCGTCGGTGGTGTCCTGGATCGGTGGCAGGTGCTCTTCGTCCGCCTGGAGCGGGTACCGGTCGACACGTGCCAACGCGCCCTGTCTTTGAAGGCACACCGATACCAGCGGCGAGCTGGTTGCTGTGGCCGTCCAGACGAGAAGACTTGTGGTTCGGTCGGACGCGGTCGCGTCGACAACGACATCGTGCTCGCGGAGGACGTGGAGCGCTTCGTCCCGTGTGGCGACCCAGCCCACGATCGGGACGATCTGGGAAGCGTCCAGGCCGCGGAGAGCAAGCCGCGATCGGACAGCATGGACCTTGAACATGCCCTCGGTCAGGGCGTCCGCCGTGTGCCGGACGACATTGCCGGGGCGCATGCGATCGAAGTCGATCAACGTGAGCTTGCGGATGCCGGACCGGAACAGGAGATCGGCCACGTAGGAGCCCACGGCTCCTGCCCCGACGATCGCGACCGAGCGATCGGCCAGAGTGTCGCTGCCGTGACCGCCACGCAGCGTTCTGCTCGTCCTACTGATGTCGGCGGCCTCGGCCGCCGCCACGGCGAGCCCGCTGGTGCCGGGCTTCGGCTGGACGACCACGGCAAGAACGGCCGAAGCGCCACCGCGGTTGTATTCGAGCAGCAAGAACCGGACGATTCCGGCCCGGACCAGTTGTTCGACTTGGCGGCCGTGCTCACCCAGGACGGCATACAAATCCGTCCAGTTGCGGATGGGGCGGTCGATCTCGCCGAGATTGCCGATCCAGCACAGCTTCCGATCCTTGCGGTACGGCCCTCGGCTACCTCGACGCCTTCTCACTACCCGCTGTTCGGTAGTGACGGTGAGAATCGGAGTGCCTTTACCCGCAACCCTGACACATCGTCCGCGCAGGTCTCGGAGCGTGTCACCGTCGTACCGGATCATGTGGGCTGCGGGCGGCAGATACCTCTCCAGGTCGCAGGTGTCGTCGCCGGGCCAGCCGGCGGCGGTGTCCTCCAGCCACTGCCGCACGCGTGCGACCAGGGTGTCAACATCGAGCCAGGGGGCGATGTCGAGCGCGTACTCATCGTCCCACAGGCAAAGTGTCCCGCCCTGGCCGTCGTCCCTGGCCAAGGCAGCGAGGTGGAAGGTCATCTCGATGTCCGCACCGGGATCGAGCACCCGGACCACCGGCGGCGTGAACGGAAAGGACTCCACCAACTCGATCTCGATCAGCGCGGTAACCGGTCCTTCGGGAGCGTTCCATTCGATACGGCCGCGCAGGGTCCAGCCGTCGTCGCTGAATCCCCTGGCGCCGAGGTCTGCGCGCCACCGCGCGACCTCGGCGTCCAGAGCAGCGCTGTATTCCTCGAAGCTCATGCGTACCGGCCGGTTCCGGCCGACACGGTAGGAACGCCGGTGTAGAGGGTGCTGCGGGACTGCCGGGTGCCGTCGGCGTTGCAGTAGGACGGCATGGGGAAGACGACCTCATCCTCGGTCGTGGTGCCGAGCAGCTGCTGCCAGGCGAGCGCGGCGCGGCAGTCGTCGTTCTCGTCGAGTGCCTTCTGGGCGAGATCGGCGGCTTCGCGGGTACGGTCCAGAGCGCTCTGCAGTTCCGTGTCGGTAGCCTTGGTGCTGATCTTCTTGCCGGGCATGGTCGGGTCGTCGAGACCGTGATCCACCGCGTCCGGCAGAACCTGGTCGGCGATGGTCGCGAGAATGGTCGTGACGTACTCCGCGACCGAGTCCTTGGACGGCTTGGCCTGCTGGAACGCCCAGTAGGCGAGGATCTCGTAGTACAGGCCGCCCGGCTGGTCGTCCACCCACGTCCTGCGGATCTGGCGGATCAGCTTCACAGCGGGCACGTAGACGCCGTAGTCGTTGAGGAGGAAGTCCTGGTTCGCCTCGGTGGTGAGTTCACCCAGGCGGATCGGGTTGGTCTCCACCCACTGTGCACGCTTGGCGTGCTCGGGCCGGTTCGGGATCTCCCAGTGATCACCGCATGGCCTGGCAGGCACCGCGTCCACGGACAGCCTGTAGTCTGGGAAGTCGACCTTGACGGACCGGTACTGGCGTTCGACGCGGTCCTCACCGAACGCGTCGGTGAGCACCTTCTCCATCCTGTCCAGAACCAGACCAGGCCGAAGATCCGTCTTCGCCTTGCGAAGCCTGGCGAACACGTCGACGTCCTTGACCCGCCGGATGCTCACGTCGCGGGCGTAGGAACCGATCAGGCACGGGTCGACTCCGAGGCTCTTGAGCCACAGGTCGTCCTTGAGGATCTTGGTGACTTGCTCGTGGGCGTCCTTCGCGTTGGTCGCGTCATCGCCCGGTTCGATGTTCTTCAGGGCGTCCTTATAGCAGGTGGGAAGCGTGGACACAGGGTTGATGCCTTCCGTGGGAACCAAGGTGAGGCGGTTGCCCCTCCACCACCACCTGACGGCCCATCTCGCAGATCGTCCACGGAGGACTGTCCGTGGGCTGTTCAGCTGCAGTCCCGGCAGACCATGGTGGCCCCGTCGAAGCACCGCCGGGGCAACGTCAGGCGACATCCGGAGCACTCACGGTCCAGCTGTGCTCGGGCGGCGGTACACCCGCAGTGCCCGTGCCCGCATCTCGGCTGGGCACAGCGCTCGCATGGAGACTCCGTGATCATGAAAGTGTCGCTGCAGGCGGGCGTCTCACAGGTCCACCAAGTGCCGAACCGGCTGCGCTGCGTGCCGGGTCGTGGGAGGGCGAAAGACAGCCACGGAACGTTGTCGCAGGCGACCACCGCGATCAGATGATCATCGTCGCACCACGCGGCTTGACCATAGACGTGTCCGCTGGTGTCGCCGTTTCGGTAGATCACGAAGGTCTCATCGCGCTGCACGAAAGCACGATGGCGCAGGGCGGCTTCGATCAGTGGTGTCCGTGATTGGTCGGATCCGCGTGCTGGGGGGACGAGGCCGCGCGGCGAAGCGAACAGGACCGAGCCTGCGGTGTCGAGCAACAGCACTGCGCCGGCGCCACGCAACAAGTTGGCTGCTCGGACGCAGCACGCCTCCCGTGACGCTTGCGACGAGTCGAATAGGTCCACCACGTCGTTCGCACAGGGGCCGCGCATCTTGATCTCGTCGGCGATCAGCTCGTCCGGCAGGAGCACCCGGGACGCGAACTCATCGCAGGCAACCTCCTCCAGGCCCTCGGAATCGACAGTGGTGACGAGTGGCTGTCCGAGTTCCAGAGTCGTGCGTTGCAGGTGATGGCCGAATTCGTGAAGGACCGTGAATCCGCGCCTTCGGTGGGAACGCGCGGCGCCGACGACCAGGGTGGGTGGGACGGCCTCGTCGTCATATCGACCCGCGATGGAGCAGTTGCCCCCGGCCGACGACTCGTCAGCCAGTACGACCCGGATACCAGGCCAACCGCTGAGCACGGTGAGGGGGTCGTCGCGCAGTCTTGCCACCGCTCCGGGGTGCTCGCGCTCCAGTACTCGGATCATGGCCGCGGCTTGATCGCGCCGTGTCTGGTGGTGGGACCCTCTGGCGGTCATCACGGTGTCCCTTCGTCGCCTTGGAGGACACGTCGTAACCGCGCGTCCCAGTCGGGCCGGCTGCTGCCGGTCTGGCGCGCTGCGAGCGCGACAACCCGTCGACACACGTCCAGGCGTACCTGGTTTTCGTCGGTGCCGAGCTGTTGGGCTCGCTCGATCCACACCTGGCGCCAGCGCGGGTGCTCGGCTGTCTGCACCAAGTCCTGTGGCATTCCCCGGACCGCGCTCAGGAGTTGTTCCTTCGGAACGTCGGTCATCCGCGCGATCACTGCGGCCTGAGCCGGGGTAAGAGTAGTGGTGCCGCGGAGAATCTTCATGACCGCTGGTTGAGAGAGGTCGAGCGCCGCGCACAGCGCAGCCAGATCGATGTCACGGAGCATCGAAGCAAGATTCGTCGGCGAAGAACCGGGTGATTCCGGTGGCAATCCAGGCATCTGCCCGAGTTGATCGATGTCGTCTTCGAGGTCGGCTCGGACCGCACTGCGGTCGTCGAACGTCGAGTCGATCGGTCGCCCCCTGCGGATGCCGTGGGGCAGTCGCGCTTCGGGTTCCAACGTCGCAGGGTTTGCCAGGGTAACCACGACGTCCGAGGACCAGACCGCGACGAGCGTGTCCAGAACACGATGCGGAAAGGAGCGGGCCAGGCCGATCCACACAGTCACCGGGGTGGGGAAGCCGGTGAGGTCCGGTACAAGCACGACGCTGGACTCCTCCTCTGCCGGTGGATCGATGGTCACCGGTGCAGCCCACACCTTTCCTTCGTCCAGTCGCAGGACGAGGACGAGGACGGCCACATTGCCCCAACCAGCACGCCACAACTGGCCGGGTTCAAGGGTGACGTCGATCGGTTCTCCGAAGCGTTCCCGCAGAGCAGGTCCGGTGAACGAACTCGCCGCCGCATGCCTCGCATTGAGATCGCGGAGCCACATCGGCACGTCGTCCTGGTCGGTCATGGTGCCCTCCGATCAGATCGGACTGATGGCCATCCACGTCTGACGACACATCGAACAGATCGTCCACGCTGTCCGCATCTCATTCGCTCGCAGGAGTGCACAGGTGGATCACCTCCCGGATCAGCGCGAGTCCGTCGTCGCTGGCACCGGCAAACTGGACGAGCTTCTCCCTCAGGCGGCTCATCTGCTGGTATGCACTGCTGCGCCGACATCCGAGCAATGTCTGTGCGGCTACCACGTCGCCCAGACACGACACGAGCGCCCGTTCACGAGAGGTGAGCATGCCGACGATTTCAGCGGCACCGACTGACGCATCGACCTCGTCGTTCCGCTCGACAACCTCCTCTTCTGGCGTCGACCCCGCGGCGTGAAGACCATCCGCGCCAGACTCCAAGGGCACGACCGCCCAATCAAGCGCGGCTGGAAACCGGGTCACGAACACATGCGTGAGCTGGGCAATCTCCACCGATCCGCCCGCGGCGGAGAGTACGGCGCGGGCAACGGCGATCAGTGACTCCCGTGTGGCCAATGGTGCACGGCGCGAGGTGCTCGACCATTGTCCAATTCGGACAACCTGGACCCTGCTTGCGGCTTGGATCAGCTCCTGCGGATCCCCCGCCCATGGTTCGGACGACGTCTCAGTGATACGCCACTGGCCGGCACCCGCCCGGGCAGACGGCACACGTTCGAACTCGGGGCTGTCCCCGAGCACCTTCTCCAACCGCCTCCTGATCCGACCCGTACCCGTCGTCCGGGCACGGTCGATCAGCCAATGACGGATCGTCCGGCGAAGAAGACGCCCCATCGATTCGTCGTTCCGTGCAGTCGTGAGCAGCATCGTCGTCACGTCGACGAACTTCTCTTCCAGGAACTCCTGGACGAGGTCATCGACATCAGCAGGTTGCCACCCGGCCGACGGCTCCAGTGCCGGGAACCGACGCATCTCCTCAGAGAGAAGACCCCTCACAAGACGCAGGCACCGCGGGCCGAGACGCCCGAGCTGGCGCAACTCGTCAAACGCTGTGATGACGCACCTCCTCAGGCGTCGATCGTGAAGGCTTGTTCGTAGACGGCCGGGCCTTTGACGTCCTCGTAAACGACGGTCGGGCACAGCCGGTTCCACCGGTGTCCGAGCAACAGCGCCAGGCCCATCGGGCCGGCAAGGAACAGGTGAATCCGTGGGTGGCGACGGCACTCTCGCCGCACGGCGTCACGGCAACCGAGTGTGTATGCCGTGGCCGTCGCCGCGTCAGGAATGGCATTGTCGCGAATTCCGCCTGCGGGAGCGAGCGAGATCAGCCGTTTGACGGGCAGGTTCATGTCGTTGATGAAGGCGAGTACATCCTCGACCGGGTCGGCGGCAACCGATATCGCCACTGCCAGATCGTCACCAGCGTCGACGCGACGCTCGGTCACGATCGGTGCGATCGGGTTGTCGAAGTCAGTGTTGGACGCCCACAATTGGCCACGCTGATTGACAGCGACCTCCATGCCCGTGACTCCCCGAAGGGCGCCGCCAACCGCGAATGCCGTGGCCTGACGGAGACTCCCGGTGACCAGCACTTCGGACCGGTTCCTGGGCAGCTTCGCTGGTATCGCCTCGATGTCCGCCTGCAGTTGCGTCCAGGTCGACGGCGCCAACGGTCGCCGCTTGAGAAAGTCGGACTCACCCTCGAAACGATCCACCCAGTCCAGCGCGTAATCGGCCTGAGCGGCCATCAGATCCGGTTTGAGCGTCGCGACGGACAGCACCGCCCGAGGCCGACTGTCCCGCAGGCCCAACTGAGTCACTGCCCTTTCGATCGTGGTGCGGTCGATGTCGGTGCGGCCAATGGCTATTTGCTCGGCCATCCACTCGTGCACGGCTCGTTCGGCGGTCGCGTCGTCACGCAGGCCGGCCGCACGAACCATGTCGTGTAGAAGCTGCCGATCGTGTCGAACCTGCCGGTCGATGACCGTCGCGACCGGACGTCGCAAGGTGACGTGCTCGAAACCGCCGTTCTGGTTCACGTCAATGGCGATCGAGACACCGGCCCCGTGCCCTGGATGCATGCCATCCTGTACGGCGGCAACGACCGCTTCCCACGCGCTGAGCCCACGAACCTGAAGATCACGCAAGCGTGGAATCTCCCTCGCCAGATGATCGCCAAGAACCGTGATGTCAGGTCGCATCCGACGCGTCCGAACCTCGAAGTACTGGAGGTCGACCAGTGCAGCCAATTCCGGTGGCAGACGATCCCTGGACAACGTGGCACCCTCGAACAGCACCGGGACCACTGGCACGTCATGTTCCAGCGCCTCGATGATCTCCTTGCGGACCCAATCCTCCGGGTTGTCGAGTGGTCGCTGACCGGCAGCGCCGACGAGCCAGCGGGCCCCGATCATCACCAGCAGCACTGCAGAGCCTCGTACCCTGCCGAGCAGGACTGGCTGGAAGTCACGGCCGAGCGGAATGGACTCGTAGTCCAGGAACACCGAGTGTGCACCGAAGCGCTGCGACAGTTCCGAATGCACCAGCGCCGCCGCGGCTCCGGCGTCGCTACCTCGGTAGTTGACGAAGATGAGCGTCTCTGCGTCATCAGCCCGTCCAGCATCGACTGTCATCCGCACCTCGTTCGATTCGCGTGTGCACCGTGTCCGACCCAGGCCGACCATCCTTGCCAACACGGATGGACCGAACGTGAATCAAATGTGTACCGCTGCGCGGCGAGGTCGACAGGACACCCACGGACCCCGATCAGCTCACCCGCACGCCACCGAATCCTCGGGTGGTGTAGGCGCCAATACCGGCGAACGGTGCGAGTCGCACCAGTGTCGACACCGCTGCTGGGTCGATGTCGCCGTCCACGGCGTAGCTGACCTGACCGGTGAAGCCGCCGACCGTCACCGCGACCTCGGCTCGCGCGCCGTCCGGCTGTGGCCGTTCGTGCAACACGACCCGCTCGGTCGTGCTCGCTCCGGAGATCGCCGCGACCACCACCGGGTCCAACTTCAGGTCGACCGCAAGGGCGCCGGCCTCGGCTGCGCCGAACGTGTGCCAGGCTGATCGGAGGCTGCCCAGCACCGCCGACGGCGCTGGCCACGGCAGAAATCTGTTGCCCCGCCGAAAGGTCACCGGACTGACGAAATCCACCATCCACTCACGACGGACAGCACCGGAGCACAGTTCGGCCCAACTCGCCGCACCCACCGGCCGGGCAGGTCCAGTCGGACGCACCAGTGACGAGCGGGTGGCGCGGCGCGCGGCATCCACACCGTCGATCAGGCGCTTCGCCAACGGGTCGACAAGGACACCGACTCGAACCACAGTGGGTTCCGGTCCGACCGATGCCGACCAGGACCACGGCTTGTGCGCGGCGTGGTGGTCGTCGTCGAGCCACCGCGACAACGTCCGGTGCAGCGCACGGCGGTCCATCGGTCCGGCGCCGTCGATGGTGAACTCCCACAGACTCGGCATGGCGATCCTCGCAGGTCAGATGCGGTGGTGATACGAGGCTTGGCCGCGGTGCAGAGCCAGCCAGGCATCCCAGGCCGTGTCGAGAGCCTGCCGGTTCGGTGCATGCAGGCATTTGGACTGGCCATGTCCAGGCCCACTCAGGGTGATCGTCGCGTTGAGAGGTAGCAGGGCTGCCCAGAAAACGTGGGTGAACACCGTCCACTGTCCACTGCCGAGCGCCACGGGACGAATCCAGACCGGGGATGCGCGACGCAACGGCTTGTCAGCGTGAACATCCACAGTTGCCTTGATCTGGTTCCCGGCGCGGTCCCTGGAGGAGTAGCCAACTGGCAGACCGAGGGCAGCGACCGGGTAGTGCTTGTCGGTGCCGTGCACGACGTTGACCCACTCCGGTGATCTGGTCCGCTGCGATGGCGACCGACCCGTCGAGTCCGCCGCGCGAAACAACCGAAGCTCGCGGCCCGCGAGGTGCAGCGCTTCGCCGAGTGAGCCCGCGTCGGCGAAGGTTTCGCCTGCCCACCACTTCGGACACAGGGCGGGCACCTCCGGTAGCGGCTCACCGTCAGCGGGGTCGGCGGTGAGGAGTGACCGCCAGCCCTTCGGCTTTCGCCTGACGAGCGTTTCCGGCAGGACTTTGGCGCCAAGCTCGACCCAGGCCCCTCGCCGGTTCGGTGAGACGAGGTCCGCTGCGTCCCATCCGGTCGGCAGCGTCCCCGTCACATCCGTGCAGCGGAGCTGACCGAACCCGCGACGGGTGCGAGCGCCGAGGCCCCCATAGGTGAGCCAGGCCCACAGGGCCAGCATGAACAGGTTGTTGACCGACTCGTCGTCGGTGAACCGGACGCCCAGTGTCACCGTCCGCTGTGGCTCCACGAACGGGCGGGTGATGCCATCCCGGTAGGACCACAGTCCCTGACCCAGCAGGTACTGCGCGCCGTGGAAACCGTCCTTCTCCCCGGGAGCCGGCCTCGGGTACAGGACCCAGTCGGGTTTCGCGGTGCGTACGGCCCGTGGTTGGCCGCTGATCCGCAGGGCGATGGGAGACGGGCGTTCGGTGCTGCCGAAGACGGCTTGTTCCTGTTGCCACAAGCCTTGCCGGTCGAGGATCTGGTGGCCGGCGGCCAGGGCACGCAGCCAGAACCGCAGGACACCACGGATCGACGGCACTCGGACGGGACTGTCGACCCGGCCGCTGTCGGGGTCGTCACCGCTGAACAGGGGCGTGACCACGGTCAGCTCGAAACTGGTCCACGACATCAGGTTCCTCCTGTTCTGCGGCGCTGCCGGCCCAGCGGTGCGGTCACCGGGCGGTCGTCCCACAGGATCTGCGCGGCGAGACCGAAGGCGAGGGACCAACCGGTCATGAGCACAATCACGCCAACAGGTGCGGCGGCCATCGGCGCGACATCATTCGCACAGTCGGAAAGCGAGGCCAGGGGTCGCGCCGCGAGCGGATCGGCGCTCCACCACCCGTCGAGGCACTGGCCGTTCTCTGCCACGCGCGGTGCGACGAAGCCGAGCACGACCAAGCTGATCATCGCGGCGTGCAGGCTGCCCACCGCTGTCAGGCCGGCGGCCCGCAGTGCGGCACGCGAGCGCGACACTCCGTGGAGCCGGTTCTCGATCATCAGGTAGAGCGCGGCGCCGGCGATCAGCAGGGCACCGACCTTCCAGCCGTCCGAGCTCACCCACCAACGCGGGGTGAGGCTGAGCAGGACCACCTCACCCACCGCGGCCGCCGCCGGAATACGCAACAGTGCCAGTGCATCCAGGCGCGGTGGAAGCAGCGCCACGGTCAACAGGCCCGCCCCGGTCAGCGCGAGCGCGAACCATCGGGCCTGGTCGACGCCGAACGCGAACAGTGCGACGACAACGGCGGCGAGAACAGGATGCGCGAACACGGCGAGCCGGATGTATCGGCGGTGTGGCAGGAACGCCTTGGCCGCGCCGAGCAGCGATCCGGCCGGCAGCCACAGGCGGTCGGCGAGGTCCGCGGCGGTCCGACGGTGGTCGTCGTCATCCCCATGCGAGTCATGGTCGAAGTCGAGCACCGCGGGCGGCGCCGGCCAC
>Ga0307413_10000602_pt1 | contig 12075 bp, 10 predicted proteins | sample DK1Ometagenome_3_FD_203714 | JGI IMG/M metagenome (GOLD analysis project Ga0307413, IMG submission 203714) | Maize rhizosphere microbial communities from greenhouse at UC Davis, California, United States - DK15-O-2 | ecosystem: Host-associated > Plants > Roots > Rhizosphere > Soil | place: USA... | reverse complement strand
AATGCTCCGCCTCCCGATTACGCCGGTCCGGTGAACACTTCGGGTACAGGAAGCAACAGCGGCAATTTTGGCCAGGGTGGTGGCAACGATGATTCTGGCGGTGGAACCCCTCCCCCGCCGGCTCCGCCAAAACCGAAACCGGTTCCGAAGCAGATCTCGGGCGGTGTGTTGAACGGTAAGGCGACCAGCCTCCCGAAGCCGCCGTATCCGCCGGCAGCTCGTGCAGTTCGTGCATCGGGCGCGGTGAGCGTTCAGGTGCTTATTGACGAGAGTGGCAGCGTGGTGTCCGCCTCAGCGGTAAGCGGCCATCCGCTCCTTCGTGCGGCAGCTGTCCAGGCGGCCCGCGGGGCCCGGTTCAGCCCGACGATGCTTTCCGGACAGGCCGTTAAAGTTTCGGGCGTGATCACATACAATTTCGTTCCCTAGTTTCCGGGAACCCAGAGAGGCTTCTTATTTTGGAAGCCTCTCACAATTTTATTCAGCTAGACTTTCGCATTTGTAAAGAATTTTTCGATTTTCTTTGGAGGAAAAACCATGACTTTTTTTGCCAGCCTTTTGGGCTTGTTAATGTTCTTCGCTGAGGGCGGTACCAAGATCTCTTTCGGTATCTACGATATCGCCAAGAGTCTTACGATCCCCGGCTGGGTCGTGATCATCATTCTTTTGATCGAATCTGTTTATCTGATCGCGGTCGGCATCGAGCGTTGGCTTACTTATAACAAAGCCCGGCAACAGTCGCGTGCGTATGCTCCGAAAGTTGCACAGGCTCTCAAGAACAGCAACATCGACGAAGCTATCAGCATCAGCGATAAGCACAAGGATTCGCACCTCGCAATGGTCGTCTCCAGCGGCCTGAAGGAATTCAGCGCTCACCAGGGCAACACCGATATCTCGGCAGACGAGATGGAAGCTTCGAAGCGTGCTCTTGAACGTGCGATCGCCGTAAAGACCGCCGAACTCAAGCGCGGCCTCTCCGGTCTCGCGACTGTCGGTTCGACCGCTCCGTTCGTGGGATTGTTCGGAACCGTTGTGGGTATCATCGGTGCGTTCGTCGCTCTTGCCCAAGCTGAAAATGCCGGTATCGGCGCCGTCGGGGCCGCTATCGCCGAGGCACTTGTCGCTACCGCTTTCGGTATCGCTGTGGCGGTTCCCGCCGTGTGGCTCTTTAACTACTTCACCAACAAGGTGACGAGTTTCGGCGTGGAAATGGAAAATTCGGCATCCGAATTGGTCGACTATTTCATCAAACAACGCACAAAAGCACTCAAGGGCTAACCATAGCCGCTTTTAGTTTTCATAGGGAGAGTTATAGCCATGGGCGCAAAGATCGGTGGAACCGATGAATATAACTCGGAGATCAACGTGACCCCGATGGTGGATGTCATGCTGGTGCTGCTGATCATCTTCATGATCGTCACGCCGCTGCTCCAACAGGGTGTCACGGTGAATTATCCGAGAGACCTGAATTCGCCTGACGAAGATGGAGAGATCACCAAAGATACTTCGGTCGTGATCTCCATCCCGGATAACAACAATTTCTACGTTGGCAAGGACCCGTTCCCGATCACCGAGCTGGGTGAGAAGGTAAAAACGATGATGAGGGACAAGGCCCCCGACAAGCGCATCGTTTACATCAAGAGCGGAGTCGAAGTTGAGTACGGTACGGTCGTGAAGGCGATCGACACGATCCGTAAACAGGACATCGACAAGATCGGGCTCGTTGCTGACCGGAAAAAGGGAGGAGGCGAATCCTCGACAAATTAAGTTGACGGGCCTCGCGGAAAACCCGATTTTCCGCGAGGCCCAAGGATAAGAAAAGTTATGGGAATGTCTTCTGGGGGCGGTTCAGGTGAGGCCGCTCCGAATATTAACGTAACACCTTTGATCGACGTTCTACTTGTGCTGCTGATCATTTTCATGGTGATCACGCCGGTCAAACCCAGCAGGTTTGAGGCGAAAGTGCCGGCGGAACCGAAGAACCAGCAAAACCTTGATGTTAAGCCTAACCCGCTGACGCTGGTCGTCGCGATCAACGGGGCCACTAAAGGTGTTTCACTCAATAATGAATCGGCCGGAGATGTTAGCGACGCATCGGTGCTTACCGCAAAACTCGCCGACATTTTCAAAACGCGTGAAGCCAACGGTGTCTTCCGTGAGGGCACCAATGAAATCGAAAAGACGATCTTCATCAAGTCGCCCACATCTGTGCGCTACGGCGATGTCGTAAAGGTGATCGATGCCGCAAAGCTTGCAGGTGCTACGCCGATCGGCCTCCAGATCGACGATTTGACCGCTAACTGAATAAATCTGGTGAGAACTGGCGGCCCTTCGGCCCTTCGGTAACAGCCGCCGCTCGCCAAAATCGGAGTCTAATAATGAGATTGTCTCGTTTTGGGTTATTGTTTTTGATCGCCGCAAGCGTGTTCGCCGGTTCGAGCTGCGGTTATTACAACCGGATCATGTCGCGAAAGGACCTTGTTGACGGTTCCGTCGCTTACCGGGAACGCAAGTTCGCCGAAGCGGAAGATCTTTTCAGAAAGGCCGCCGGCCGGGATCCGGATGGATCAACATTGGAAGGAAAGACCGCACAAGTGTTTTTGGCCCGTACCCTTCATTCGCGGTACATCGGTAACCGGCAGGATACGAGCCTTGCTGAAGCGGCGATTACCGAATATCAGAAGGCCTTAAAGGCAAATCCGAATGATCAAAGTTCTTATAAGGCAGTCGCGAGCCTTTACGAGAATTTGCTAAAGACCGACGAATGGCAGCGCTGGGTGACCGAACGTTCGTCGAATACGTCGATCGAGCCGCAGTTTCGTGCCGAAGCTCTAACAGCCCTCGCCGCGAAGCAGAACACTTGCGCTAATGATATCAGCGACACCGAGGCTACCAAAAAGACAGTTAAGGGAGCAGACGGTAAAGAGATCTATCAGTTCGTTAAGCCGGCCGATCAGGCTCAACTCGACAAGATGCGGGAGTGCGTTGCCAAGGGTCAGGAATTGATCGGTCAGGCGATGTCGGCTGAACCGGATGCGGTAAAGAATGCGAAATCGGCAAATCTCAAATCGCTCACCGACGAGCAATTGAAGCAATTGAACGACCAGGTAAAGATTTTCGAATCTGCACGTTCGTATCGGGCGAGTATCACGATCCAGGCGTCGCGGCTTGCGGAAATGGAAGGGCGCACCGCCGATAAAGATCGTTTAAAGGCTGAGGCGGACAATTACCGAAAGGAATACACCGAGCTTGGCGAGGCAAGCCGGGCTATCCAAAGCGAGATCGAGGCCCGCGTTGCGGCTGCCGAGGCAGCAGCGAATGCGAACGCCAATGCCAACGCTGCTAAGTAAGATTCAGTCTGAATTTAATTAACCGTGCGGTGCTCGTTTTTTTGAAAGCGAGCATCGCTTTTTCTATTTTCCAGGGGGGTCAGGTATTCGTAGCGCGGCGATCCATTAAACCGCTACAATGTAATTTTGCCCTATTGATGATCCGCATCGAAGACATTATAGAAAAGGTCGCAGACAATCGTCCGAATCCCGACATCGAGCTGATCCGGCGTGCGTATCTTTTTTCCGCGCTTCATCACAAAGGGCAGAAACGGGCCTCCGGCGAGCCGTATCTAGTCCACCCGCTCGAAGTTGCGGACATTCTTGCGGACATGCGTCTTGACGAGGTGAGCGTCTCCACAGGGCTCCTGCACGATGTTGTCGAAGACACCCTCGTCGACCTTGATACCATCAGACACTATTTCGGCGACGAGATCACCCTCCTGGTCGACGGGCTGACGAAGATCGCCCACATCAGTAATCTTTCGAAGGAACGCCAACAGGCCGAAAATGTCCGCAAGATGGTCCTCGCGATGATCACGGACGTGCGTGTCGTGCTTATCAAACTTGCTGACCGACTGCACAACATGCGGACGATGCAGTTTCTCAAGCCCGAAAAGCGGGCCCGCATTTCCCAAGAGACGCTGGACATATACGCCCCCATCGCTCATCGCCTCGGTATGGGTAAACTGCGAAGCGAATTGGAGGATCTCTCCTTCCAGAATCTTTACCCCGACGAATACCGACGCCTCGCAAGTGACGTCGATGCCCGGCGCCCTGAACTCGAAGGGATCCTGGAACGGATCAAGGACACGATCACTGCCGCACTCGATGAGAACGAGGTCCCCGTGGTCGCGATCGAGGGGCGGGTAAAACGCCTGTATTCGCTCTGGAAAAAGTTAAAAAAACAAAAGATCACGATCGAGCAGGTCTACGATCTTATCGCCACGCGAATCATTACTCCGAACGACCGGAAATATTGCTACCTCACCCTAAGCGTCGTACACGATCTTTGGACGCCGGTTCCTGAGCGGTTCAAGGACTGGATCGCGATCCCCCGCGATAACCTGTACCAATCGCTTCATACATCGGTGATCGGCGACGGGGGTCAGCCTTTCGAGGTGCAGATACGTACCGAAGAGATGCACCATGTCGCCGAGGAGGGTGTCGCGGCACACTGGAAGTACAAGGAAAAGAAACTTGGTGCCACCGAGGAGGACGAGTCGCTTGACGAACTCCGCAAGACCGTCGAAAAGCTGCTCCTGCCATTGGTCGAAGATTCCCAGGGGGACGAAGATTCCGAGGATTTTATCGAGTCGTTGAAGCTCGATCTGTATCCTAAAGATGTCTACGCATTCACGCCAATGGGCAAGGTGATCCAGCTTCAACGCGGCGCGACACCTATCGATTTCGCTTACGCGATCCACTCTGAGGTGGGTGACACCTGCACGGGGGCGAAAATCAACGGAAGGATTGTACCGCTTCGCACTGAGCTTCAAAACGGGGACGTCGTCGAGATCATGACGACCCCGAACTCAAAGCCATCCCGCGATTGGCTCAATTACGTGATCACCGCTAAGGCCCGCAACCGTATCCGCCACTGGATCTCAGAACAGCAGCGGGCCGAATCCATCGATCTCGGCCGAAAGTTGTTGGAAAAAGAGGCTGACCGCTTCCGGGTTCCGCATAAGAAGCTGATCAACAATGAGCCGGAGATGAAACGGATCGCGAACGAGTACGGACTGGGCCGGCCAGAGGATCTGCTAGCCTCGATCGGATACGGCAAGACGCTTCCGAAGAATGTACTCGCCAAATATCTGGGTGCAGAGAAGTTTGCCGAACTTGACCCCGACAAACGAGCCGAAACGAAAATTGAGAGCGGAATAAAGGCGGTCAAGAAGTTCATCGGGCTGGGCGAGGATGCCATTGTCGTTAAAGGCGTCGATAACCTTCTCACAACGCGCGCCCGCTGCTGCAACCCCCTCCGCGGTGAAGAGATCGTCGGTTACATTTCGCTTGGAAAGGGCATAGTTGTCCACAACAAGAAATGTAAGAACGTGCGGCAATTGATGATCAACAAAGACCGAATCGTCGAGGTCGATTGGGCGAAGAACGAGAAGGAAGAGATCCAGTCGGTTTCGATCCTGGTTACTACTGAAAACCGCACCGGAATGCTCGCGGGCATCACCAACGCCATCGCGGAGATCAAAACGGGCATCCGCGACGCCCGTGCAAAGGTGTCACGAGATGACAAGGGATTCATCGAGGTCACCGTGGAGGTTTACGACAAAAAGCATCTGGACCGCGTGCTCACTTCCATCAGCCACCTTCCCGGCGTTATCGCGGTCGAGCGTCAAAACAGCTGAAAACTAGTTCGCTGACTTTGATTCCACGCCCATTTTTGTTAATATTCCCCTTTTGCTCAGGGAATCAGTTTCCGACAGTCTTTGGCCCAATGAAAGAGATCATATCGACAGAAAACGCGCCCGGCGCGATCGGCCCTTATTCGCAGGCGATAAAGGCGAACGGAATGCTTTTTTGCTCCGGCCAGATCCCGATTGACCCGTCAACCGGGGAATTCGTCGAGGGCGGGGTTGCGGACCAAACGGAGCAGGTCTTTAAGAATTTGGTTGCGGTGCTGGAAGCTGGCGGATCGGGGCTGGACGGGGTAGTGAAGACCACCGTCTTTCTTGCCGACATGGACGATTTCGCGGCGATGAACGAGGTATACGGCAAGTATTTCAATTTGAATAAACCGGCACGAGCCACCGTTCAGGCGGCACGTCTGCCCCGTGATGCGAGGGTGGAGATCGAGTGTATTGCTGTCATTTGATGCGCGGGCTTTAGCTCGTTCAGACGCGAACTATAAAGCAATCCGGGCACAAGAAAAGCCAAACGCCTGTTTAGATCGGGCGTTTGGCAACTATTTTGAAATTGTGTAACTCTTAGCTTACTTACGCAGCTTTGACAATTTTTCCCGATTTGATGCAACGCGTGCACACTTTCTGCCGGCCATTGCCGCCGGAAGGAAGTTTCACACGAACGGGTTGCAGGTTCGGGTTGAAACGGCGCCGGGTCTTGTTGTTAGCGTGTGAAACGTTGTTTCCAAATTGCGGGCCTTTCCCGCATACTTCGCATCTCTGTGCCATAAATGAATGCCTCCCAGTAAGGTTGAGGTATAAAAGAGTTTTGAAAAACTCAAAAACAAATTTTATAGCAAATTCGCTATCCAATAGTCAAGTGATGAACCAATTCGATTCTCTTAGAGGAGTTTATTCCAAAGTGCAGATGTCAAAACATGCCCTTCTTTTCGTTGTTCTTTTTTCCGTCGCGGCGATCGCCGGCGCGTGCGGTGGAGCCGCCCCGACAGGTCCGGGCGGCGTCGACCCGAATGCGACGGCCGCAACCGTAAACGGCAAGGCCATCACGATGGAAGAGGTCGAAAGGGCCGTCAAGCAACAGGCTCAGGGGCAGGAATCTCGTCTGTCGCAGCTGGAACTCGCCGGTGCACGACTGCAGGTACTTCAAAGCCTGGTCGAGCAGGAGGTGATGTATCAAAAGGCCGAAAAGGAAGCAACTCTTCCAACGGATGAGGAAGTCACCGCCGAGTACAACAAGCGACGTACCGGTTCGGGACTCTCGCAGGAACAGTGGGACGCGAAAATGAAGGAAGTGGGTGAAACCGAGGCATCGGCGAAGCTCGCTATCAAGAAAGGTCTCGCCATCCAGAAGCTGACTGAAAAGATCACGGGTAAGATCGACGCTCCGAAAGATAGCGAGATCGAACAGTTCTTCAACGGCAACAAAGTCGCCTTCAAGAACAAACGCGGAGCACAACTCGGAGCGATCGTCATTGATCCTCGCGACCTCGGGGAAGGGGACACCACCAAAAACGAGATCGAAGCCCAGGCGAAGGCTCGTGAGATCGGCACTCGATTGCTGTCTGGAGCGGATTTCGCCACGGTCGCTCGCGAGAACAGCGAAGACCAGGATACGAAGTTCCGCGGCGGCGACTGGCGTTATTTCAGCGAAGAGGAGATGAAGCAGGTCTTCCCTCAGGGCTTTGCTGAGGCGATAATGCAGCTGAACAGCGGCGACATCGTCCGGCAGCTCATCCCCTTCGAAGGCCGTTACCTCATCCTCAAAGTCCAGCGTAAGCAGGAGCGGGACGAGGATCGCACGCTTGAGTCCCCCGGCGTCCGCCAGGAGATCAGCGAATATCTCACTAACGCCCGAAAGCAGCTTCTTGCGGGTTCATATCAGGCGATAGCGATGAACGAAGCGCGCATCGAGAACAACCTCGCCAAGCGTGTTGTTGAGAACCCGAATGAATTAAGCGGGGCCCGTCCCGCCCAGCCGGATGCCCCGGCGAACGCGAACACGGCGAATGCCGCACCGGCGACAAACACAAACGCATCGAGCGCGAACGCTGCTCCGGCAAATGCGGTTAACACGGCCAATCGCGGAGCGGCCAACATTAATCGACCTGCCGCAAACACCAACGTTTCGGCAAACGCGAATCGGTAGTTCTGAGAATGAGCGGGGGCAAGCCCGCCTTCCCGACTTAGACATGTTAATTTGAGCGGTGGAATGAACCGGTCAATTTATCCAAAGTCAGTCAGGAAGGGTGGCTTGCCCTCGCTAATTTGGTTGATAGTGAGTTTCTAAGATGTTGTTCAGGCTCTCTGAAGTTATAAAATCCTATGGTGGAACGGAGATCCTCCGCGGTGTCTCGTTCCAGGTGAATCCGGGCGAAAAGGTTGGCCTTGTCGGACGCAATGGTGCCGGCAAAACGACCGTTTTTCGCCTTATCACCGGGAAAGAGTCTGCCGATTCGGGCGACGTTTTTAAGGCTAATAATTTGAAGCTTGGGCTGCTCGACCAGCACGTCGATTTTGGAACACGGGAAACCGTCCACACTGCCGCGCTTTCGGCGTTCAAAGAGATCCACGACATCGAAGCGGAGATGCGTGCTTTGGAAAAGACGATGGAAACGGACCATTCCGAAACCGTTCTCGATCGTTATGCCGAACTCCAGATCGCGTTCGAACACGCTGACGGATTCACCTACGCGGCACGAGCCGAGTCCATTTTGCTGGGTTTAGGATTCACCCGGCAGATGTGGAACCTCGACACCGCGACTTTGTCCGGGGGACAGAAGAACCGGCTAGGAATGGCCCGACTGCTCTTGTCGAATGCGGATGTTTTGCTTTTAGATGAGCCGAGCAACCATCTCGACGTCGGGGCAGTCGAATGGCTTGAGAACTTCCTCACCGACTACACCGGGTCGTACGTCGTCATCAGCCACGATCGTTATTTCCTGGATCGCACGACAAATCGAATAATCGAAATCGAGAACGGGCGGGCCGTGACATATTCCGGCAACTATTCCGCTTTTCTGGTCGAGCGGGAACTTCGCCGTGAGCAGCAGATGCGCGAGTTCGAAAATCAGCAGGCATTCATCAACAAGACCCAGGAATTCATTCGGCGCAATCTTGAGGGCCAAAAGACCAAACAGGCGAAATCTCGGCGGAATATGCTCGAACGGATGGGTCGCCTCGAGGGTGTGGCCAGCGAGAAACACGGCGGTAACTTTAACCTTAGGAAGGTCGAACGCACAGGCAACAATGTGCTTACGACCGAGGAATTGGAGATCGGATATGGAGAAAAGGTGCTCGCGTCCGGCATCGATCTATCACTCCATCGCGGCGGGGCACTCGGGATCATAGGGGCGAACGGGACGGGGAAAACCACCTTTTTGAAGACTCTTCTCGGCGAAATCCCGGAACTCGGCGGTGAGATCCGCTGGGGAACAAAAACCAACATGGGGTATTACGCGCAGAATCTCGAAGAGCTGGAGCCGCGTAACGAAGTGATCCAGGAACTTCGCCGGGTGGCCCCTTTGGCTGATAACGGCGAGCTCCGATCCTTTCTTGCTCGATTCCTGTTCATTGGTGAAGACGTTTTCAAACTCGTCGGGGACTTGTCCGGGGGCGAGAAAGGAAGGCTTGCTCTGGCGAAACTGATCTATTCGAGAAAAAACGTGCTTATTCTCGACGAGCCGACAAATCACCTGGACATCCCGGCCCGCGAAGCTTTGGAGGCCGCGCTCGGCGAGTACGACGGGACCATCGTTACTGTCAGCCATGACCGCTTTTTCCTGGACCGGGTCGCAACCCAGATCCTGGCTTTCGAACCAAGTCGTGTCGACGTATTCGATGGAAACTACACGGAATATCACGATTGGAAGCTCGAAAAAAAGGAATTGGCTTCGTCGGGTAAGAAAGCAAAGGACGGCAGCTTTTCAGAATCGATTCAACTGGAAAACAACTCGACTCGAACCTCCGCCGCCGAATTCACGGCCGCGGTTGCCGGAAAAGCGAGTAGTACTACCCTGAGCGAACTGGATCAGGAAACTGCAGCCCCTAAAGCGGAAAACAAATCAACTCTTTCCAAGAATCAACGTGATCGGATCGAAAAGCGCATTGCCGAGATCGAACGGCTGATGCCGGAACTCGAGAAACAGGTGGGAGATTTGAGCTCGGAGCTCTCCCGGCCCGAGATCGCGTCGGATTTTTCGCGTTCGGCCTCTTTAACCGAGGCGATAAAAACTGCCGAGACCAGTATCGCCGAGCTTTACTCGGAATGGGACTCGATCGCCATGCAACTTTGAAATCAAGATTCCAGTCTGTAGTTAGGGGCTTCTTTCGTGATTATCACGTCGTGAACGTGCGATTCCCTAAGCCCCGCCGACGTTATTCGCACGAAGCGGGCATTTTCTTGCAGCTCCGCAATGTTTCTGCAGCCGGTATACCCCATCCCTGATTTCAACCCGCCAACCAACTGCGTCACCATATCCGCTACCGTGCCTTTATATGCTACACGGCCCTCGATGCCTTCCGGTACATACTTTGAATCGGATACAGTGCCTTCCTGGGCGTAGCGGTCGCTGGAGCCTTTCCGCATCGCGCCGATCGATCCCATTCCGCGGTAAGACTTAAAATTACGTCCCTGGAATAAGATAACTTCTCCGGGCGACTCGTCGGTGCCTGCGAATAGGGAACCGATCATGACCGAATCGGCCCCAGCTGCGATCGCTTTTGCGACATCGCCTGAAAACTTCACGCCTCCGTCCGCTATGATCGGTACTCCCGAACCCTTCGCTGCTGCAACGCTCTCCGTGATAGCCATTATCTGCGGCACGCCGGCCCCCGTCACGACCCGCGTCGTGCAGATAGAGCCCGGCCCGATCCCGATCTTAACGGCGTCGACCCCCGCGGAAATCAACGCCTTCGTCGCTTCCGCGGTGGCAACATTGCCCGCAATCAGTTGAATATCAGGAAACTTCGACTTCACGGCTCTAACCGATTCGATCACACGGGTGCTGTGCCCATGTGCCGTATCTATTACGATCGCATCAGCCCGCGATTTGACCAATGCTTCCGCCCGCTCCAAAAAATCGCCCGTCGCTCCGATCGCGGCCGCTACCATCAGACGCCCAAGATCGTCCTTCGCGGCCAAAGGGAACCGGATCGCCTTTTGAATGTCCTTAACAGTGATCAGCCCCTTAAGATGACCGTCATTATCCACAACAAGGAGCTTCTCGATCCGATGTTTCTGAAGCTTCACCTTCGCTTCGTCGAGTGTCGTTCCGACAGGGACGGTCACAAGCGGCTGCGGCGTCATCACTTCCGAAACGGGGATGTCGAAACGCGTTTCGAACCGAAGGTCGCGGTTCGTGATTATCCCAACCAGAAGCCCGCCGTCGTCCACCACCGGCACCCCGCTGATCCGAAACCGCTCCATGATATTCAGTGCTTCAGAAACGAGAGCATCTTTGTGGATCGTCACCGGATCAACGATCATCCCAGATTCGCTTCGCTTGACCTTGTCAACCTCTTCGGCCTGCTGCTCGATCGAAAAGTTCTTGTGGATCACGCCGATCCCGCCCTGCTGGGCAAGGGCGATCGCCAGGGCCGCCTCTGTGACGGTATCCATCGCCGACGAGCACAATGGGATATTCAGTTCGATCCCTCGAGAAAATTTTGTCCGCGTATCCACCTCCCCCGGCAGCACCTCCGAGAAAGCGGGAATCAGCAGCACGTCGTCGAAAGTCAGGCCCTCTTTTACGTCTTCAATATTCATTTAGATCCTTATAATAAGTTACAAAAAAGCCCGCAACCGCTGGTGCAGGCTCGATACTAAATATCGGTCTCAAATCTTGCTTTCAAATTCCATTCTAAGGAATCGGACCATTTTCTCCTAATTCGGGGACGGTCTGGTCGCCGGATTACGGTTCCCGCCCGCGATGATCGGCGTTGGCGTGGCCCGTGGGCGATTAGCGGCCGCCGGTGACGCCCTTGGCGAAGGTGTAGGTGTCGCCGGCCTGGTGTTCGAGTTGGTGTGGACTGCCGGAGATGTCGCAGACGGTGTAGCGGCTGCCGGCGGTGCCTCGAAATTGATCACCCCGCTGTTCCAAATTTGTTCAAGATTGGAGGCGTTTATCTCCACCTCGATTGGTACGCGTTTCGGATTCGCCGGCTGCGATGGAAGTGTGATCTGCTTTCCGTTGACGAAGAGCTGGGCGTTAGACGCCAGCGATTTCGCGTAACTCAACCGAAGGCTTTCTCTCGGTTCGAAAACCTGCGGAGCCGCCGCGGTAACGGTATTCACGCTGTTCTTACCATCGCTCGTCGCGCTGAGCGAAATCGGTTCGGAAGCCGTCCGAAATTCAACCTTTAAGGTCTGC
>Ga0307413_10000601_pt1 | contig 12087 bp, 23 predicted proteins | sample DK1Ometagenome_3_FD_203714 | JGI IMG/M metagenome (GOLD analysis project Ga0307413, IMG submission 203714) | Maize rhizosphere microbial communities from greenhouse at UC Davis, California, United States - DK15-O-2 | ecosystem: Host-associated > Plants > Roots > Rhizosphere > Soil | place: USA... | reverse complement strand
GCAAGAGCCCGCATGTAGTACTCGGACTTGTACTTCTCGTTGATCGAGATGATCTCGTGGGACACGATCTGGTTGAGCTTCGTGTTGTCCTCGATACGAGAAAGGTCGCCGTCGTGCTGGATGGCGAGAAGAGGGTTGGACTTGAAGGCCGAGAGGGCGAACGAGTTGTTCGCCTGCCCCATGGCCTTAGCGTCGAAGGGGACGAAATATCCCTGGAACAGCTGCTCGCAGATGTTGAGGAACGTGCCCTTACCCGAGCCGGGAGGGCCGTACAACACCAGGAACTTCTGGTTCTTCTTGGAGTCGCCGGCCAGGATAGACCCGATCGACCACTCCAGCTTCTGACGCTCGTCGGGCGAGTACAGCGTGCTGATAAGTTCCTCGTACGCAGGCGTGGGGCCTTCGTGCATGGAATATGGCAGCGTCTTCGACGCGTACTTCTTTCGATCTGGGGGATCGTCCGCAAACGTGAGGTTCTGGTCGAGTTCTACGTCGGAGTCAGCGAGGCTGGCGACGTAGTTGTTGAAGCTAGTCCAGGACTTCGTTTCGTACGAAGACATCAGTAGCGGTGTGGCCTCCTGCTCGGCGGCCTTCTTGAGAAGCTCATCGTCGATGATCCTCGCTACGTCCATCTCATTTCGGGACCACAAGCCCCGGTCCTCGTCCCAGACGGCATAGAAGCTGCCACCCTTGACGAGAAGATCATTCGAGGACTGGACGACAAAGTCGGGGTAGACGTAGACCCCTTCCTTCGTTCGCCTTGTCCTTATTGTGTAGAAGTCCACATTACTCCTTCCAGTCTCTCACGAAAGTATGCGGCTTGCTGGTCCCAGATCTCCACCTCCCTCTGATTGGGATGGTCTTGCTTGGTGAGTGGGAAGAGCCCGCCCCGGCCGTCGGGGTCGAACTGGTTGAAGTCCACAACGTTGCACATTGTGTCCACGAGTTGCTGATCGATCTGGTCGAAACGGGAATTGGTCCTCGTCGCGACGATAAATATGCCCATGTTCGAGCACAGTTCTACGAACCGCTGATCGACCCCACCGTCGTAGGTGAAGTCGATCGACTCGGCGAGGGCGAGCAGCATCTCAAGCCAGCTGCACGCCCCCGCCATGAAGTCGTTCGTGGTGCGCGGGTCGATGTTCGCTTCTGCCCAGTCGTCCAGGAATATGCGACGCAGAGCCTCGCCAGCATAGGCGCGGTTCACGTCATTCCCGACTCGCCTCTGGAAGACGTTGGTGTGGAGCATGTGAGCCATGCGTACCACACCAGGCTCGGCCGTAAGGCCGTAGCGCTCCGTCAGCCAGTTGAAGTAGAGACGATGGACATCAGTCATCATCCCTCGGCTTCTCCCGAGTCGGGCAGAAGGAGCTTGCCGGCCTTCTTCATCGTCTCGAACGTCGGCTGGTCCATGTTGTACTGGACGTGGAGCGGGAGATCGTCGTTCTCCAGCAGCACCACCTCGAAGTCGGTCTCGAGCTCCTTGTTGCGGACGTAGACGACGTCAGGCTGGTTCGACTTGTCGCCGAAGCGCCGAAGCGAGCGCCAGCCCACCGTCCTCTCGATGTCGTTCTGGGCGATCACCTCGTCCTCCTCGTCGAGGAGGGTCTGGTGCTTGCCGTAGAAGTGGATGGTCTGCTTGGCGAAGTCCTGGCCCTCGTCGTCGTGCGAGAACTCCTCCTGCGAGATCACCATCGGAGGAACGCCCATGGCCTCGGTCTTGATCTGCTCCCGAGCCTGCAGCATGAAGTCCTCGACTACCTGCTGGTCGCCGACGTAGGGCGCGATGAGGTTCTTGAGAGCAGTGGTCTGCTCCTGGATCTCGACGTCCGTCGGCTCGGGGGCCTCGTCCTCGACGGACTCGGCCACGTCGCGAAGCGAGACCTCCGGGGTGATCTCGACGGGCTCGTCCGGCGTGAGCCGGTGCTCGAGGTCGTCGATGCGATCGTTCGCCGACTTGAGCTGGGTGTTGAGGAAGACGTTCTCGGAGACGAGCTTCTGAACGTCCTCGACGAGGGCGACGTAGTCCTCGGCCATCTTCCGAGCACGACGCTCAGCGCGGTCCTCGGTCCAAGCCCAGGCGTAGGCGCCGCCGATTGCGGCTGCGCCCACGAGTGATGCAATCTTCTTTACTCTCATTTTGACTCCTAGGAGAGTGGTTTGGGCAGGTCAGCCGAGGAAGTGGTAGACCTCTCCGTCCACGTTGAAGTTGAGGCGGACGTCGCGGCTCTCGCCGGCTCGGAACGCCACGGCGGACGGGTGGTCGTCGGTCATGAAGCCGAAGTCGATGAAGCCATCCCCATCGGGGTTGCCATCGACCCAGCCGAGGAGCTGACCCTGCGCCGTCTTCGGGAGGCAGAGCTCCTTGCGGACGTCGTTCAGCATCAGGTGGCCGTTGAGGCGCAGCAGCTGGTTCATGTGCTCCTGGACGCCCTTCAGCCACATCATCGTGATCTCCGGGTCGGAGTTGTTGTTCGGGTTCTCCGAGTCGAACCAGGGCCGGAGCTCAGCGTCGAACTGAACGTCCTCGTTCCACACGGGCTGCAGCTTGTACTCGCCCGGGTGGTTCGGGTCTTCGACGTACTCGCCGTGGGCGCCGTTGTAGATGTCGAGCTCGGCCTTCTCACCCAGCGTCTGCCGGACCCTTCCTCGATAGGCGCCGAACTGCTCCATGAGGCCGGTGTAGGCCGCCACGGAGGCGACGTGCCGGCCGTGAAGGATCTTGTGGCCGTACAGGATGGAACCGAACGAGAGGGTTCCGACGAGCAGGGTCGGTCCGTAGACCTTGGACAGCTGGAGACCGGTGTTGAAGTAGAGCTCCATGACGCGGAGCTGGGCGTCCTTGCGGACCTCGGGCGAGACGTCGGCCTTCGAGGGCACGGGGCCGATCTGGCTGCGCTCCTCCTTGTGGTCCTTGATGACCACGTCGGCCTTCTTCGAGGCCTTGACCGCCATCACGACGGTCGCGACACCGCCGACGACACCGCCGACGACGAGGATGGTGGGGCTGTTCTTCTTGAGCTTGAGCCCGGTACGGGCGGAAGCGCGGCGAACGCGCTTGGGAACGAACTTCATGTAGTGGATCCTCTTTACTTCTTGCCTCGCGGGGAGGTCTGCTTGGCGTTCGAGTGCTTCTTGAACGGGCGCTTGGCGCCGGGTCCGCTCTTTCGGGGAGCCTCGGAGCGCATGGACTGCGCCGAGATTCGTCCGGTGAACACCTTCTTGATCCGTGAACCGCAGGCCGCTACGTAGTCGGTCTGGGGGTCCACGTTGTTCGGAAGGGTGTGGCAGGGGATGCCGGCGGGCACGCTGTGGATGCCGCAGCCGGTCCGCTCGATCAGGGAGTGCAGGTGCACGCCGGTGTTCTCGGGGACGAAGGTGATGTGCTTGGTCATGTGGGAATATCGCTTCTGTGAGAAGGGTCAGATGTCGAGCGGGGATGGAGCGGGGAACTTGAGCGTCGTGCTGAGACCGTCGACGGTCCGATCGGCGACGACCTTCTCGAGGTCGGTCCAGCCGATCTTGGTGTCCTCGAACGTACCGAGGTTTCCGGTCATCTCGTAGAGATCGGCCACGCTCAGGTAGTCGTACTTCTTGATCAGCTGACGAGCGTACTCGAGGACCTGGTCGGCCTCCGAGCTGCTGTCAACGATGATCTCGATCGAGTCCGGGATGATGGTGTTCATGGATCACCTCTTGAGAGGGATGGGGTGGGGCAGGTCGAGAACGAAGCCGCTCCGGTTCTGGTGAACACGGGCATTGCTCAGGTCGTTCCAGCCCCAGTTCTGGTCGGTGAACGCGCCGGTGTGACCCAGCAGGTCGTACAGATCGGCGACCGAGGCAGTCCCGTACTCGACGACGCGCATCTTCAACATCTCGATGATGGTGATGGCCTCGGAGTGGTCAGACAGGGAGATCTCGGTGAAGTCGAAGCGCGCCTGCGCCTGCTTCGACATGCCCTGAGAGGCAGCCGGAGACGCCGCGGCCGGGTTGGAGGCTGCGTGGTAGGCGGTCTTGAGGTTCTGGGCCGTGCCGAAGAGGCCCGGGTTCACGCCAGGGCGACGAGCGCCGGCGCTTCCGAAGATGGTGCGGCCTGCGCCGCCGACGATGACGTCGTAGATCAGGTTGCGAAGGGCCGGAACGAGGATGTCGGTGACCACGAAGTCGCCGACGTTCTGCACGTCGTCCGCAACCATCGAGCGGGCGGTGCGCTTGAGGATGTTCGGCTTCTTCTGGATCACGGTCCCCTTCTTGACGACCGAATCCAGCTTCTCTCGGGCCGGCGGGGGTGCCGCGGCAGCTTCTGCGGCGGCCCGGGCCTTGTGGCTGTTGCCTCCGTCGAGAGTTCGAGGGGCGTTGCCCACGGGGTCTGCCATGTAAGCTCCTAAACGTTAGAAAAAGAGAACCGATGTCCGGTTCTCTTCAGGGGTTGTTGGCGTCACTCAGCCTGGTCAGGCTGGGCGTTGTGGCGAGTCTTGATGCTGCGCACCTTGTCCACGACCTTGCCGGCCTTGTCCTCGAATCGCTCGAGACCGTCGACGCTGGCGTCGTAGGCGGCTGCAGCGGCGACGATGGCGGCGCCGATGCCGACGAAGACCTTGACCTTGTCCGGAATGTGGACGCTGGTACTACGGTTCTGGTACGCGATGATCTCACGAGCGAGCTCATCTGAGATTTGCTGAGCCATGGGTTGCTCCCATTTTGACTAGTTGGGGTGACAGAATGAGAACCTCATCGCTTTCGTTTGTCCTCGAGTAGTGTCTCGGAGGTATCGGCGATGAGGTTCTCATTCAAGTCATTGTTTTTCGCGCGAGGCGAAAGGTCAGCCGACGACGACCTGACCCGGGACCGTCTCGGCTCCCTGGGCGATCGGCGTGACCGTGGTGCCGGCCTCACGAGCGGCCTTCTCAGCGAGAAGAGCGTCGAGTCGAGCCTGAAGCTCGTCCGGAGCCTCGCCCGACTTGGCGAGAGCCGCCAGGTTGGCGTCGGCCTTCTTGACGATCTCCTGCAGGTCCTTGGGCATGAGCCCGTCGACGAGCTTGTTGGCCTCGGCCGGGTCCTCGACGAAGAGCTGCATGCACTTGTGGAACAGCGCCGACTCCTTGAAGTCGTACACGCCGCCCTTGCGGAAGTGCAGGCCGTCGGGGTCGGGCTGACCCCACGCGGCGAGGATGATCTCCTCGACGTTGTTGTAGAACTCGATGACCTCAGCGGTGTCGGTGACGCCGTTGGGGTCGCGATCCTTCATCTTCTCCGTCCACTCGAAGATGGCCTGGAACTCGACCAGGAGCTTGAAGACCTCGTGGGACGTGAGGTTGAAGTGGACCTCCTGCTCACGCTTCTTGCCGAAGAAGTCGTTGAACTCGAGCTTCTTGATGTACAATATGTCTCCTTGAGAACGTGGCCTAGGAGAGGTTCTTCTCCACGACCTTGTTGTGCTGTGGGCAGTAGATCGGCGTAGCGATCTTGAGCATGGTGCTCGCCGACTCCGCGTTGCCACCGTTGTTGGCCCAGGAGAGGACCACGCCCTGCGGCGTGTAGCCCTCCTCCAGGAACTTGCAGAACTCCTTCGCCAGGCGGATGTAGTCCGCCTCGTTGCCCTGTGCGGTCCCGGGGATCGCGGCGTGCAGCTGGTCGATGAAGTCCTCGTCGGGGCTGGTGGTGTCGTTCTCGACGGGCGCAGGGGCCGAAGCGGCCGCGCTCGGAGTGGTGGGGCTGGTGTCCGCGTCCTCAGTCGTGTCACCAGAGCACGAGCTCATGGCGAGGACGACCAGAAGTCCGACGAACGGAGAGATGAGCTTGTGCAACATGATGATCTCCTGTGGATGGGGAATATCGACTGACCGGGCGTCAGAAGATGTGGGGTGAGTGCAGCGGGTTGGCCTTGTCGATCTTCGGGGCGAACGCCTCGATGATCGGCCGGAAGACCCGCTGGGCCTCGAACTTGCAGATCTTGACTTCGACGTCCTTGGGGATCTTGTCGAAGAGAAGCTCGATCAGCGCATGGGCGCCGGCGAGTTGGTGCTTGAGCTCGGCCTCGTTAGCGAGGTGGAACTCCTGCACGGAAGAGGAATGCTTCTCAGCATCCCGGGCTTGCGAGAAGAGGCGACGGCGTTCGGACTGCCACGCCTTGTTCGCGCTGCGGTTCGACTCGCGAAGGACTCGGATCTCCTGCTCGAGCATTGCCTGACGACCGTGTCCGGAGAGGATGTCCTCCTTGGCCCAACCCAGCTCCCGAGAAGCCTTGGACCAGAGGTAGTACAGAACCCCGGCGGCGATCAGAGCGACCGCCGCCAGGGCTGCGAATATGATGGTCAGCATGTGAAGTTGTGCCCCTGTCTCAGAGGTTGGTGACGCGGTAGACGCCGTCGTCGTCGGGACCCTCGGCCTTGGCGCGCTTGGCCTTGTGCTTGCGCTTGAGCTCGGCGAACTTGGCCTTTCCGAACTCCAGGGCTTTCTTGTCCGCGCCGGTCTTGTGGGCGACGTAGGCCGCGCCGATGATGGCGAGGACCTTGATGTCGGCGCTCTTGTAGTCGCCGGAGATGACCGCTCGGGTGTTGCGCTGAGCGGCCTCGGCACGCTGACGACGCTCGTTCTCCTTGCGCGCCTGCTCGGCGTGCTTGGCCATGTCCTGCGTGTCGTGCTCCTTGATGAAGGCCTCGCGGTAGCCGGGGACGTTCGCCATCTGGTAGTCGACGGCGCCCTCGATGTGCTTGCGACGGTTGCCCGCGCCCTCACCGACGGCCATGTACGCAGCAGCGTACTCGTGAGCGTCGGCCTTGGCCTTCTTCTGTACGGACTTGCTGGTGCGCTGCTTGCTCATGATGCTTGCCTTTCGGTTGTAGGCGCGAATATGACAAGGCCGGCCTAGGCGACTAGGCCGGCCCGGTGTTGCTGAAGATCAGACCGTGGCGACGCGCTTGTTCTCGGCCTTGCGAGCCTTGATGCGGGCCTTGCCACGGAGGCTCCGGTCGCGGGGACGAGCCGGACGGTCCTCGATCTGTCGCCACCGCATCTGGCGGTTGAAGGCGAGCATGTCGAAGGTGATGCCAGAGGGCATTGAGTACTCCTGGATGTAGTGAACGGAAGGGTTACTGCTTGCAGCCGTAGGCCGCGTTGTGCCAGAGGATGGTGGAGCCGGTCTTCATGTTGCGGTAGATCTTGCAGCCGTGACCACAGTCGTTGTTGATCCCGCACTCGATCCAGTCCTGCGGGTCGGCCGGACTGGCGTCGTGCGACACGACGTAGTCGTAGCCGCGCTCCTTGAGCTCGTTGGCGAAGTCGATTCGCTCCTGGCAGACCCAGACGTCGAGCAGGTTGCAGGGCTCGCCGGCCGGGGCGTGGAACTCCGGGCACTCGATGCGGAGCACGTCCGCGAAGGTCTCGTAGACCTGGTCGTAGTTCGAGTTGTAGTCGGCCTCGTCGTGGAGCTCGTCCTGGATCCTCGAGAGGATGCGGTCCGCGCGCTTGGTGGCCACCTTGACGCCCAGAGCGAACGAGATGGCGGCGACGAAGATGATGATGAGTGCGGTGATCACTGCGGGGTCTCCTTCTCGGAGGGGTCGTTGAAGGGCTGGGCGAGACGGAGCTGGGAGTCGATCTCCCAGTCCTTGGTGACGCGTCCGACGTTGAGAACCCGCATCTGCGGACCCGTCATCGGGAGAGCCTCGAGGTGCTTGCGCACCGAGCTGGACAGGCCGTTCAGGTCGAGGACGGCCCCACTCGTCGACATCTCGGCCAACTCGACCTCGATCTCGATGCGGGCGTAGACCTTGACCGGCTCATCGTTGTTCGTGTACATGTTTTGCTCCCATTTTGACTTTTGTCACGCAGAAAGACAGAAGCCGTAGCTTTGTGGGCTACGACTTCTGTCGTGGATCAGGCGTCCGTGTTCTCCGAGGTGGGGGACACGGCCTCCGTGAACTCACCGGCGGCCAGGGCGAGGTGGTCCTGGGCGGCGTCGATGTGGTGCTTGTTCTTGCGGACGTTGTTCACGGCGAGCGACGCACCGAGCGCCGTGCCAACGACACCGCCGATGGCGATGCCCTTGGACAGGCGGGGGTGGTCGAGCGTGAACTGCTGCCAGCGGGAGAGCTGCACCACCTTCGGCGCCTCCTCGGACTGGGTCTCGGCGGCGGGCTGCTGGGTGGGGTTCTGGTCGGTCATGATTTCTCCTTGGTAGGAATGTGGATGAATGATCTCATTACAGCCGTTGTTTTTGCCGCGAGGCGGCTACTACTGCTTACCGTGGTAAGCGAGCCAGCGAACCTTGATGTCGGTGTCGCTGACGTAGTTGTTGAGGCGGCGTTCGATGACCTCGTACGCGTCCTTCAGCTGAGCCTCGTCGATCGGCACGAGCATCTGGAACTGCACGAAGCAGAGGCCGAACGGACCGCTGTTGTCGGCGTAGGTGACCTCGATCGTGTCGATGTAGTCCGTGGTCTCGAACACGACGTTCTCGTTCGCCGGATCGGAAAGGTTCCAGGGCGCCAAAAGACGCATGAAGTGCTCGGTGGGGTCCTCGATCTCGCCGAAGATCTGCCAGTCGCCAATGGCACGGAGGATGACAGTCATGGTGTGACTCTCTGTGTGTAGGGATATGGAGAGCAAGCGGGGGCTGCCAGCTGGACAGCCCCCGACTCACTCAGAACTTGCAGACATCTGCTTCTCGCAGCATCTCCCAGCCCTCGGGCCAGGACTCGCGACTACTTCGTGCGGCCCATGTCCGCACGGGGCTCGTCGCGAAACGTGATGGACCCGGCAGACCTCCCATCGGGGTGCAGCACCGACCCGTACTGGACGTTGACGGCCTCGCCGGACCAGCCGACCTCCGTGCCGAACGGAACCGAGTTGAGCCCGATGCGGTCGTAGAACATGTTGAGGTCGAGGTCGCCCTCGCTGAGAAGGAAGGCGTTGGCCTCGTTGACGCCCCGCGCGATCTCGTTCATCGAGCTGTAGAAGAACCGGTCGGTGTAGGCGTCGTACCAGAGGTCCGTGCCACCGCCGGTGACGGCCGGCTCGGCGTAGGCGCCGGGGTGCCGGTCGATGTTCTTCTGGGCGATGTTGTCGGTCAGCTGCTGGGACTTCTTGGTTCCCAGAAGCTTCTCGGCCTCCTCCTGGACGTCGTCCAGCTTGTTCATGCTGAGCGCGTAGAGACCGGCGAGGGCCGCGTTGCGCTTGGAGTGCACCATGTGCAGACCGGTGATGCCGGCGATCGTGGACGCCGCAGTGACACCCGGAACGGCGTAGCACAGCCAGGTCAGCTGAGCCTGCTCCTTCTTGGTGAGCGGGACGTCGGGCTGCTCGGCCTGCTTGGCGTCGACGATGCCGCGGGCCTTGTAGCCGGCACGGGCGGACACGACGGCGGTCGTGATGACGCCGGCGATGGAGGTGCCGAGAAGCAGCACCGGAGAGTTGGCAGTGACGACGGACTTGACCGTCTTCATGCTGCGAGCGAGGTTGATCTTGGACATTCTGATGCTCCTTGAGCGGTGGTGTGAACTGTGGTTATGTAGCTGGGTGCGGGGGGCTCACTTCTTGGCCCAAGTCCGCATCTTGTCGGTGACGACGATGATCACCACGGCAGCGATGATCTTCTTCGTGAGTCGGTCAAACATGTGAGTCCCCCTTCCTGAGTCAGAGAAAAAGAGAAGCCACGCCAAACGCCATTGTGACATGGTGCTAATGGCGAGATGCGTGGGTTAGACTACTAACTTCTTCTCATTACAATCGTTGATTTCGCCGCGAGTCAGGCAGCGGATCGCTCCTCACAGCAGGGGTAGTCCTTGGGGTCGTTGATGGTCCAGTACGGCTCCGGCGGACCTGTGAGGATGAAGGCGTCGTTTACGTCGGTGTCGTCCGCCATGAAGCACTCGAGAAAGTGTTCGGCGTCAGCGGGGTCCTCGAAGGGTCCGTAGATGCACATGGGCAGCGGGTCGCCCTGTAGCATGCGGTCCTCGTAGACCCACTTGTTGTTCTCGTCGGTGTTGAACTCGAAGATGACATGCTGCATGGTTACCTCCTGAAATATAGAAGCAGACCTAGAGCCAATGCTGGGGAGGGCATTGGCTCTAGGCCGACGGGTCAGTCGTTCAGGTGCTTGGCGATGAACGAGACGAGAGCGGCCAGGCCGACCAGGGTGAGGACGGCGATGACGATCTTCTTCATGTTCATGGGTTTCTCCTTGAGTAGTGAATCTGACGGTTGTCATTACAGTCGTTGATTTCGCCGCGAGGCAAAAACAGAAGTCCGCGCTTTGGGGGCGGGGGACTTCTGCTGTGGGTCACTTGTTGTTGGCGCGGTGCTTGAGGTAGAGGTGGATGCCGAGGGGGATGGCCCAGAACCACTGGAAGATGCAGATTCCGATGAAGTGGAACATGATCTTCGCGAAGCTCGGGACGTTGTTGTTGGACATTGGGTCTCCTAAAGAGTGCGAGGTGTGAAGTGATCTCATTACAACCGTTGTTTTCCTCGCGAGGACCCGGATTGTTTTCTGGAGGATTACCCCCGGGCAAAAAAGAGAATCCCTCACATCAAAGCGATGTGAGGGACTCCCTTCGGGTACTACCGGGGCTGGTTGGCGTTGGCCTGGGCCAGCGCCTGGCGCTCCAGGATGTGGTCCTTCTTGATGGTCGCGTGCGTCACGTAGGCGACACCAGCGAAGGCACCCCCGGCCTTGATGACGGCTCGAGTGGTCTCGTTGTCCCACGCCGACCTGAGGCCGGCCACGAACTTCCCTCGACGCGTCGTGGGAACGACGTGGGTCGGGGGAAGCTCGGGCTCGGGCTTCAGAGCGGTGTGGACCTTCGAGAGGGTCTCGAGCGCCTTCACGGCGTCGGTGGTGCTGGGGTTGGTGACGTCGTCGGGGACGGTGTCGATCAGCTTGAGGATCTTGGCATCGAGGGCGTCAGACGGTGTGGTCATGGCGTTTACCTTTCGGCTAGTAGGTGGGTACTCATTACAATGAGTGTTTCCACCGCGAATGCCGAAATATCAAACGTCCTGGCCGGGCACCTTTTCCCACGGAGGTCGGTTGTCGACCGGCTCCTCGAGCTCGGGGGCCGCGGGGTTGTGCACAGGCGGCGTGTCGATCTTGAGGGTGACCGTCTTCTTCTCAGCGAGGACGGCCGGGTCGGTGCGAACGTCCAGTCCGATGCGAGGCATGCCGTTCTCGTCGGAACCAAGGAGCTGGAAGTAGCCGCCGTCCGCCTCGTTCTCCTTCTTGAAGGCACGAGAGCTGGAGGCGAGCAGGGCGCCGACGAAGACCGCCACGGCACCGGACACGCCGGTGACCTCAGCGACCTTGGGTACCCCGACGAACAGCGCGAGGCTGCTGTAGAAGGTGATCCAGGCGGGGATGAAGATGCGCACGAACCACTGTCCGGCGTTGTAGTGCTTCTCTGAAAGCGTCATTTAGGGAAGTCCTTCCATAGTGACGGCCTCTCGTCCTTACCGACCAACAGGCCGATTAGACACCAGAGGCAGGATGCTGTGGCTAGCGCGGTTCGATAGCCGACAGGGTTGGTTTGTGCGATGTTCTCAATACTGCCCACCACGAGAGCGAGGAGGAAGCCCGCAAGCGAAAACGTCAAGTATAGACGTCGACTTGAGAGCTCCCTCCGCATCACTCGAAGGTCGAGCAGGAGAAACAGAAGAGTGACGGAGGCTAGCGCGCAGTTGGCGACGCGCCAAGTAAGAGGGAGATCGATCTCCACGGCTTACCCTCCGTTACACGTGATGACGATCGTCTGGGAAGCGGCGTCGTAGGTGGCGTCGATCTGCGTGATGAGCCCATTGCAGCCGACGGTGCTGACGTTGATGACGCCGGCAGGACCTTGAGGACCGGCGGGCCCAGCAGGACCAATGGGACCCTCAGGGCCTTGTGGTCCAGCAGGTCCTTCCGGTCCGGCGGGTCCAACAGCACCATCGGCGCCATCCTCACCATCGGATCCGTTCTGGCCGTCCTCGCCGGGAAGACCGTCGGCCCCATTTGCGCCATCGACGCCGTTGAGACCGTCCTGACCATCCTCGCCGTCTGCCCCATCACTACCATTTTGACCATCTAGGCCTGGCAGTCCGGTGGCACCG
>Ga0307413_10000599_pt1 | contig 12120 bp, 10 predicted proteins | sample DK1Ometagenome_3_FD_203714 | JGI IMG/M metagenome (GOLD analysis project Ga0307413, IMG submission 203714) | Maize rhizosphere microbial communities from greenhouse at UC Davis, California, United States - DK15-O-2 | ecosystem: Host-associated > Plants > Roots > Rhizosphere > Soil | place: USA... | reverse complement strand
ACGACTTCGCCTCTTTCGAGCGCCAAGTCCTGCTCGGCGCCGCCTTTATAGCCCATCACCATATCGAATTTGGCGCCGAATGCCTCCTCGACCAGCTTGGGAATAAAATGACCGCTCGTGCCGGTGCTGGTAGCTGAACACTTGGGAGCCTGGGTCGCCTTGCGAATGTCTTCGATGCTCTTGAACGGCGTGTCTGCTTTCATATAGAGCAGCCAGGGCGTGTTCTCGGTGGAACCGATCCAGCCAAACTTTGCCCAATCGAAACTGACTTCCTTTTTGCCGATGAGTTGATCGAAATACAGCGACGGGCCGATGGAGCCGATCGTCGTTCCATCGGCCTTGGCAACGTTGTAGATGTAGTTGGCGGCGATCATGGAGCCGGCGCCCGGCATGTTCTGCACGATCATGCCGGGAGTGCCGGGAATGTGTTTCGGCATATGGGCCGCCAGCAGGCGCGCCCAAATATCGTACCCGTCACCAGGCAGGTAACCGACAACGGTCGTAATCGTTTTTCCCTGGAAAAACGGAGCCTGCGCGTGTGCCGCTGCTACACTCGAGACAAACAATATTAATCCTAAGAAAAATTTCTTCATCATCGCCTTTCTATCTTTCACCCCGTGCAATGATTCAAGCGAGTCTCGGAGCACAGAATGACCCCCGGAGAGCTCCGATCAGCCCCCGGGAATCCAGCTATAGCGGACTAATTGTTGACGTTCAATGTGGTTAGTCTCAGGAAGAAACGACCTATGAGCACCTGATTCGATCCGGGGTCGGACGCCGGCCGTCATGCAAGGGATTTGGCTGCTGCACGCGACTATTCTGATTGGCGTGAGACATCGAGGCGATGTGAATCAGCTCGGCACTGTCTGGCGCAAGCGCAACAGCAGACCTAAACCTGTCACGATCAATCGATTCCTTCAGTGAAGATAGCCCTCATGAACCGATGCTTCAGATTGCGCCAGGGCAAGGTTCTGTCTCACGGCGTTCAGGTGTGGATGAATTTCCAGAGCGCGGCGAAAACAGATAGCTGCCTCACGGTACTCATCGAGCGCCATATGGCACAGCCCCTGGCCGGCTGAGGCGCCGAAGTGATTGGGATTGCGTGTTAAGGTTTCCTGACAATCACTGATCGATGCGGCGAAATTCTGCCGCACATACCGCACCGTTGCGCGCTTGTTCCATGCCTCTGCAAACTGCGGCGCGATCTCGATCACCTTGCCGAACAACGTCTCGGCTAGCTCGAGCTCGCCTTTTTGCATGGCGTCAACACCGGCACGAAAGACTCGATCTGCCTCCAGCTCGCCGCACTGGCACCACTGCCGCCATAGATAGGCCTCGGCGTTAGCGGCCGAGAGCCGGTTCTGGCCTTTCAGGGCGCGCAGCGCTTCTTGTTCGTTTGAAAACATGAAACAACCTCTCAATCAAAAAGAGATCTCTCTTGATTATCATCTAGCCGGCAACAAGCCGGAGACAATCATCCAGATCATCAAGCATTTCTGGCCGCCATCCACGACGAAGTCTTTGCCGCGACTTCGTCGAGCACTTCATTATCGGTGCGGCCGGAACGTTTGGCCATATGAAGCGAATGATCGCCGCCATCGACGATAAAAAGCTCAGCACGTCCGCCCACCTCGGCGCAGAGTGGCTTTAGCAGCTTGAGATCAGCCAAAGCATCGCGCGAGCCCTGGACAAAAAGCATCGGCACTTGGAGATCGGCTAAATGTTTGCCTCGTTCCGCCGATGGCGCTCCCGGCGCATGCAGCGGAAACCCAAAAAAAATCAGACCCTTGACCTTATTGTGCGGCGCTTTCGCGAGCGCGAGAGATGTCATTCGGCCACCCATTGATTTGCCGCCGGCAAAGATCGGCATGCCGTCGGAATACTTCTCAGCCGCGCTCAGCGCGGCTTGAACCGTGGCGATGAGAACCCCTTCGGAATCGGGCCGTTTGACTCGTTTTTCCATATAGGGAAATTGATAACGCATGCTAGCGACGCCGAGTGCGGCCAATTTCTGCGAGAGATCCTCAATAAAGCGATGGCGCATACCGGCTCCAGCTCCATGCGCAAACACGAGCAAAGAGATAGCGTGCTCAGGCTTCAACAGCAGTCCCGAGACAACCCCGGTGGTCTCGCTTACGACAAATTGAATTTCTTTAGCCCCGGATCGCTTTTCAGCCATCCCTAGCCTCCGAGAAGTTTTTATTTCGAGCACGCCGCTACTTTTCTAACGGTCCCATTCGGAAACTATAACGAAAGCAGCACCACGGCAACGATAACTGCGCGCGGATGGCGCAGTTATTAAGATCCTTAAGAAAGTCCCAGCATAATGCTCGACGAAAATGCGAAATCGAGCCATCCTGCTTGGCTCGCTCAAACGTTTTTATCGTGCTAGCTTACAAATTCTTATAATCCGCGCTGAGTTTGTCGTTACGCGAGCAAAATCAACTTAGAGTTTTTGATTTCGTGACTACCGGACAATCCGCTTCCATATGGACGCGCGCCTTTGCGCTGCTCTGTCTCGCTCAATTCTTGGGATACGCGCAGCATTTCATGTTGGCGCCGGTCTTGCCGCTTTACGTGACCGATCTCGGTGGATCGGCGTTCGTCGTCGGAGTTGTGCTGGCTTGTTTTGCGGTTACCAGTGTTATTATCCGCCCGCTGGTAGGCCACTGGGCGGATCGCTGGAGCGAAACCGGCGTGCTCATCAGCGGATTACTCTTTCAAGGCGCCAGTGTATTTCTCTGTTTGATCCCTCTGATTGAGGCGGTGATGCTCGCCAATGCGTTGCGAGGACTGGGCTGGGCCGGTCTCAACACCGGCGGCTATTCACTACTGGCGCTCACCGCTCCCGAGGCCAGGCGCGGCGAGGCATCGGGCCTTTACAGCGGCGTCCAGGGCGCCGCATCGATTTTATTTCCAGCCGTCGCGCTCTGGCTGGTTGCAGCATCCTTCGGCGGATTCAATGTGGTCTTTGTCACGACCGCGCTGCTCTCACTATTGGCCGCGGGCGTTGGAGCCGTTATGCTCCGATATGCGCCGCGGGTAATTCGGGAGCCGCAACTCGAACAAGGACGGCCATGGTGGCGCGAGGTGTTTCACTTTTTCGAACCGGAAATCTTCTTGCCATCGATTTTGCTCCTGTGGCTAAACCTCGCCTTGCCGAGCATGACGAATTTCATCGTCCTATACGCCCGAGAACTGGCCGTAGAAAATTTTGGTGTCTACTTCATCATCTGTGGCATAACCAATTTGCTTGCGCGTCCCGGCTTGGGCCGGGTGTCGGATAAAATCGGCCGGGGCCGCTCCGTTGCAGCAGGATTCATGCTGCAAGTGCTCGCCTTATCTTTGATCACTCTGGCCTCGGGCTTACCCGGGATACTGATTGCGGGCGTGTTATATATGCTCGGCAACGCGATTGGCAGCGCAACGATTTTAGCGCTCGCCGTGGAACGCGCAGACCCACGCCGCCGCGGCAAAGCGATGGCGACGTTTTCGATGGCCTATCCGCTGAGTTACGGAGTAGGTTCGCTGATGATCGGCAGCATCGTCGAAGTTGCCGGCTATGTTGGGATGTTCTTGATGCTCGCTGCCGTTGAAGCGGGTGGTTTGATTTTCGTTCATTTGAACCAGAGCGCTCTGAAATCCAGCACAAATTCAATGGGGCAGCTCACCGATTGATGGGCCCACACGCGATTGCTATCGACCAATCCGGTTCAAGGGTTGCGCATTCAATCGGCTTGAGTTGCTTCAGCTTTCCCGCCTTTAATTCAGACCTTTTCATCGGCAGCTCCCGTGTGATAAGCGTGACGCAATCAAGGAGGGAATTTTATGGTTGAAGCCGTGACTGTTGACATTCCCTATACACCCGACACCGGCGAGAAGCTGGTCAACGAAACCTTCGGTCCGAACAACATCGGCCGGCGCAAAACCGGCGCGGACGAATTGAAATCGATGACGGTGCGCAACGGTCGGCCGCTCGCTGGGCGGCTGTCGCTCGATGAGCAGGGGTTCGTGTTCGTCGAACACAAGACCAAGGTTGCGGATTTCTTCGACCTTGAGCAGTTGCAGTCGGTTTACTACCCCGAGGTCGAACAGCTGATCAAAAGCGCCTCGGGCGCTGCGCGCGTGGTGATCTTCGATCATACTCTGCGCTCTGGCGATCAAACCGAACGCGAGGCAAAGCTCATCCGCGAACCGGTGCTTTCGGCGCATAACGATTACACCGAATGGTCCGGCCCGAACCGGCTGCGCGAGGTTCTCCCTGACGAGGCCGAGTCCTTGCTTCAGCGGCGTTTCGCGATTATTCAGGTGTGGCGCGCGATCAACCAGCCGATTCAGTCAAATCCCCTGGCGGTTGCCGATGCCAAGAGTGTCGCGCTTGAAGATTTTCTTATCGCCGAACGCCGCTATCCCCATCGAGTAGGGCAGACCTACCGATTGAAGTACAATCCTAAGCACCGCTGGTTCTACTTTCCCGAAATGAGGCGAGACGAAGCCCTGGTATTCAAGGTCTACGATTCGGAAACCGATGGGCGCGCCCGGTTTACACCGCACACATCATTCAAAGATCCGGCTTCGCCTGTCAACGCCTGGCCGCGCCAAAGCATTGAAGTGCGCGCTTTTGCTTTTTTCTAGCGGTGAGCGATCGGCAATAAAAAAACTCGGTGCTTTCATGCTGGCAACGCGCTCGTGATCGACTTAAGCTTCCGGGAGGTTGATTTCACTGACACTCGGTTGTACGGACACGATCACGTCATCAGGTAGTTCCGCTTTGTCATTGATCAAGAGGCCTTATGAAAAAGCTCATCTGTTTCTTGTCTCTCTTTGCCTTGATCGCCGGCACCGGTCATGCGGCCTCGGATGAATTTTTCAAAGGCAAAACCATCCGGCTGGTTATTGGCAACTCGACCGGCGGCGCCATGGACGATTGGGGCCGGTTTGTAGCACAGCATTTGGGCCGGCACATTCCGGGAAACCCCGAAGTCCTCGTGCAAAACATGCCGGGCGCGGGCGCGATCGTCGCGGCCAACTATATCTACAACATTGCCAAGCCCGACGGGCTTACGCTTGGGTTGGTCAACCCAGCCAACTATACGGATCAGCTTCTCGGCGCCAAGGAAGTGAAGTTCGACTGGCCCAAGTTTTCCTGGATCGGCTCACCGGAACGCATAGACCAGGTTCTTTTTATCCGCACCGATCTCCCCTATAAAACCTTGGATGAGATGCGCAATGCCAAAGATCCGCCGAGATGCGCCGCATTGGCGCGCGCCGGATTGGGTTATCTCCTGCCCCGACTCTTCGAGGAGGCGCTCGGCATCAAGCTCAACATGGTGCTCGGTTACGGCGGTGGCGGCGAGATGAACCTGGCCATTGAGAAAGGCGAAGTGCACTGCCGTGCCGGAACGGTTTCGGCTTACGTCGGCCGGGAACCAACCCGGACATGGATTAAGAACGGAGTTGTTCGCGCTATCACCCAAAGCGGCACAAAACGTTATCCGAAACTGCCGGATGTTCCGACGCTCTACGAATTGATGGACGCCCATAAAACTCCGGATGCCACAAAGCGGGTTGCGCGGGTATTGCTTTCATCCGGCGATCACGGCCGGCCCTTTATCGCGCCACCGGCCATGTCGGCGGACCGGGTCAAGGTTTTGCGCGATGCTTTTAACAAAGCCATGGCTGACCCGGCGCTGATAGCCGACGCGCAGAAAAGAAAATGGGATCTAGATCCTCTGGCCGGCGAAGAACTAGAAGCAACCGCCAAAGAAATCATGGTGCAGCCGCCGGAAGTGATCGAGCGGATGAAGAAGCTCTTGGAGAATTGAGGTTGGGCCGTAAGCGCGCACATGGCTCAATAGCGCGCTCATTGCTACTTCTTGCGACCGTAGAGACTGTCGATATAGCCGCTCTTGTCGAACTCTTCGACAAAACGGGCATCGATGAAGTCCTCCGGCTTGGCGGTTTTCGCCTTCGGATTGGTGCCGGCGATCTGATCTATAATCGTTTTTAGCCCGGCCGTCGACGGGTGCTGCTTGGCCGGCAGCTTCTTTTCATCGATGGAGCTCTCGTAGGTTCTTTCTAGCAGCTCTTTGTCCTCGAGCCGCAGATATTTGGCGGCAATCTTCAACCCAAATGCGCGGTCGGTTTTGAGCCGGTGCACGGACTCGATATACGATTTGACGAAGTTGCGGACGACGTCCGGATGTTCGCGCAGATATCTTCTAGTAGTCACCCCGCCTTGATGCTGGTATGCCAGGCCTAGAGACGCGACATCGGCCAGCAAATGAAAGCCTTTCTTTTGCGCGGTAAACATTGCCGGCGGCACCAGAGTGCTACCGCTGACCCGGCGTGACTCCATCGCCGCCAAGCGTTCCGGCGTGCTGCCGGTTTGCACGATCGTTACATCTTTGCCAGGAGTAAGCCCAAGCCGGGCAAGCGCATAGCGCGCCACGAAATCAGCCGCACCGCCGAAACGGGCCACTGCGATGGTGCCGCCTTTGAGCTGTTCCGGCGTTTTAATTTCAGGCTGTGTCATCAGCCAGTAGTCCAGGGTGGTAATGCCGCCGACGACATAGACGGGATCAGCCCCGGCGAGACCAGCACTGACGATTCCCGGTCCGGACGCTTGAATGAGCGGAGTGTCGCCGGAAATCATTGCGGTAACCGATGTGGTGCCGCCGGAGAAATAGACGGTTTGGGCATCGATATTGTTTTTGGCAAAAATACCGGCGTCTTTCGCTACCCAAATAACTAACTGGTCCGCGCTAATGCCGCTGTAGCCGATGGCGACTTTGGTCGGCTGCGCCGAAACCACCGTGCTCCAGTGCAGTATGGACAAGACGACGAGCACCCGCATCACGCTCTTGTAGTTTTTCATGTTGTTTCCTCGCGCTTTACAGATTGCCAGCCCGAATCATCCATGCCCAGTAAGACTACGACACTGTCTCGATCGAAGGGTGAGCCTGGAGGAGTGAAGACACCTAGACGAACAGCTTCAATGCCGTCTTTGGTGCCTGATGCTCGGTCGCATTTTTTCCAGCCGTTCGCTCCACCAACTGAGTTTACAGGCCGCCCCAAGGCACCGGCCCATTTGTCTTTGCTCCGGAGGGCTCACCCTTCGATCACCGTCACGAGAATCGGGTTTACGTCATGCTGCGCCGTTGGCATAAAGATCGGCGCCAGGCAAGCCCTCACCAATTGAGGAGCTTCAATTTATTCTTTGCACTCTTGCCAATCTTAGTGCGCGGCGATTTCGCGGCCACATGGTCCAACAGATCCTTTCCAAGATTGCGCTCTTGGCCGGATCTTTCGACCAGACTGAAGCCCAGCGCGAAATACTCCTCAGGAGCGAGACTCTTTTCCTTTTTTAATGCTTCATACAGCGGGAACGCCGAATTACGATACAGGTCGGTGAACAGGTCGAGTACGGGGTGCTGTCGGTGACTGGCCACTGAATGCGAATGTAATTTGAGCTGCGCCAGGGCAATGTGAAACTTGTGCTCGGGCTTAAATCCAGGAAATTCCTTGAGCGGGTTTAGAAAGCCTAAGCCCTCCTTGTACCTCTTGGCTTTGATCAGGCGCGCGCCTTGCCGGGCAAGCTGATCGTAAGTTTGATCGACGTCGGCTTTTTTCAAGACGTGCAAGAAAGCGGTTTGGATTCGATCTTCGGCGCTGATGGCTGCTTGCAATCTGTTCCAGAGCGCATCCATCGTGTCCTGGCGCCACTTGCCTTCCGACGAAACTAACAGTTCGGCGATGCTCCAAGCCTTGCTCGGTTCCTCGCATACTAGAAGCTCCTTGATAAGTGCGGTCCGGGCCTCTGGCATCTTGCGTAGGGAACTTGCCGCCACGTCTCTCCGGCGATAGTCGGTGTCACCCAGTTGTTCAATCAGAGTCCGCACCGTTCCCGGCGTACCGAAACCGGCCATTTTTCGCAAAGCAAATTTTTGCACCTCCGGATGACGGCTTTCCAACAGGCGCGCCAATAGTGATTTGGAATCGTCCGGCAATTCGTGTTTGTCGAGCAGCTCCAGGGTCAAGCGGGTTACTTCCGTCATCTCGGATTCTTCGAGTAGCGGAAACAATTTGGCGTACTCGTCTTTGCGCAGGTCCTGCTCGCGCAGACAACGCAGCAAAGCCACCACTGCGTGCGAGCGCAATATCGGATGGTGTTCGGGACCGATGAATCTGAACAACCAGCGACGGGCATCGACGCGGCCGAGCTGGCCCAACAAGCGGATGACGGAAACCACGGCCGGTCGCTGCTGTTTCTCGTCCAGCTTCTTGCCAAACTCTTCGAGCTCAGTGTAGAAGAGCCCTTGCTCCTTGACATCCATCTCGCGGATTGCCGGTGTCATCAAATCGCAAACTGATTTATTCAAATCATCGCTTCCTGCTCGAAGCATTCCCAACAATGCTTGGCGCGCGTTCGATCCCCGAACGGCGCAGAGAATGCGCGCGGCATTGATCTGCCACGCTCGTGACGCGCCCGCCACGTTTTTGATCAGCGGATCGATCGTGGCGGCGCCTCCCTGGATAAGCAGGCGCACCGCCCGTTCTTGTACGTCGCGATCCGAATCATCGAGAAGTTTCACAAATAGCGGGATTCGAGCTTTAGCTTGGACCTGCTCGAAATAACGCAACGCATAATCTTTGAGGATGGGATTGGCATGCTCGAGCATCGCGCCTACAGTCTTGGTGATTTCCGAGCTCTGTAACTTAAGGGCTCCCAGCACCAGCAATGCCGCACAACGCTGCTCAACCGTACCCTTATCGGCCAAGCCGAGTATTTGGTTCAGAACTTTGTCCATAGTGACGGTTGAACGTCATCCATAGTCGAAAGTCAAGAAATCGGTTTGACCGGCGCGAGACAAAAAAAAGGCCCAATCTCGGATGAGATCGGGCCTCCGGAAGTCAAGTTGAAGCCTGTTTGATCGGATGAATTCTTGACAGCCAGCCGTTAAGCGAAGTCTCTCGGGCGGTAATTACGACGCGGGACGCCCGGATGTTACAATGAATCGAGCACGGCGGTTCTTTTCCCAACACGAATCGCTGTTTTCTCTGCACACCGGGATTTCTTCACCATAACTGATCATCGACAGCCGGCTTGCCGGAACACCGAGGGTCTCGAGATAGTCCTTGCTTGCCTGCGCGCGTTTGGAACCCAAAGCTAGGTTATACTCGACCGTTCCGCGCTCGTCGCAATGGCCCTCGATCTGCACTTGGGCCGCTGGATTCGCTTTGAGCCAATCCGAATTCGCCTTCAAGATCGAGCGGGCATCGGGCGACAAATCGGAGCGGTCGAAAGCAAAGAAAACATCTTTCAGGGGGCCTGCAGCAGCTGTGCCACCTTTTTGCAGATCGTCCAGGCTACCACTACCGGATTTTTCAGCCTTGCTTTCAGCAACTGGTTTTTGAGCCGCGGCGGCCGTTGACTTTGCAGACGACGATGCGTTCGGATTTTCGGCCGTCCACTTTGGCTCTGGAGGATTTACCGGGTTTCCGCAACCTAGCAAACTAATCATTGCTAATAGACCCCAACTGCGAACAGACATTTAGACTCTCCTTTCGAACTCGTGATTATTTGGATTGAGAAGCCGGACAAGAAGCTGAAACGGCTCGAATTGTGATGCATTACATTAGAAGTGTCAACAAAATTGTTTCCAAGTAGATCATCTTGAGATCTGTAAGCCGCACGTCTGGCAATTCGGCGCCGTCGTGAAATAGAGTATACAAGCGGCCTCGGCCGCTGAGCACGTATCTTTACTTAGGAGGATCTATTTATGTACGGTTGGCGCGCCCGCATCGGCCACGTGGCTCCCTCGCGCGGAGACACACTGGTTTATGAATTCTACAAAATGTTTCCGGAGGGCTTCATGATGTTGAACACCACCGGAACCGTGCGGCAGTTGGTAGATAATGATTTCGAGAAGCAGTTGCAGCGCATTGAGGAGGCGGTGCAGGATTTGGTGGATAACAATTGCGACTCGATCATCTTTAGCGGCTCACCCCTTTTTACCCGGCTTCCTTTCGGCACAGATCGCGAAATGGGGCGGAAGCTGACCGAGAAATTCGGTGTGCCGGTGGCCGCCGGACTGACAGCGGAGATCGAGGCGTTAAAGGCGATGAAAATCAAAAAGCTCGTGGTCGGCACACCCTATGAGGACGAAATCAATCAACGATTAAAACGGCATCTGGAAGCCGCCGGATTTGAGGTGCTGCAGATTGCCGGTTACGGCGTCCGGAAAAATGCCCAGCTCACCGATCTTCCGGTTCATGCCTCTTACAAGATCGCCAAGCGGCTCTACACCAAGGGCCGGGACGCCGACGGCATTTTCATCCCGTGCCCCCGCTGGCCGACGATCAGCGATGTGGGATTGCTCGAAGAAGAGATCGGCAAGCCTGTGATCACCAGCAGCCTGGCGTGTATCTGGCACGCGCTAAAGCTCATTGACATCAAGGAAAATGTCACCGGTTACGGGCGGCTGATGGCAAGCCTGGGGAATTAAGCGACCCTTAAGTATCCGCTATTCCAACGCGGTGCCCCAAACTTTTTCCGCCGTCTCGAGCATCACATCGAGCTTGCGAAATTGCTCGTCTTCGTTGAGAAGATTTCCCATAATGCTTGAGGCAAAGCCGCATTGCGGGCTTAGCGCAAGCTGCTCGATCGGGATAAAGCCGGCCGCCTCGTCGATGCGCCGCCTCAATTCATCGACGGTCTCGACCCGGCCCACCTTCGTGGTAATCAGACCCAAAACCACGGTCTTGCCTTTCGGAACCAGACGCAAGGGCTCGAAGCTGCCGGCGCGTTCGGTATCGTATTCGAGCAGCAGGCGGGGATGATTCAGACCATTGAAGAGCTTCTCGGCAATGGCATCGTAGCTGCCTTCGCGATGCCACATGCTTTGACGGTTGCCCCGACACAAGTGAATTCCGAACGTGACATCGGGAAAATCGGCAATGATTTGATTGTCGGCTCTGATCGAGCGCTCCATATTCCGCTCCGGATCTTCGCCGCGCTCGCGCATGGCCGCCAACGATGGCCCATCCACATAGGCGGTGTAACCCGGAGCATCGATGCCGACGTAGCGACAGCCCGCTTCGGCCAATTGGCCGATCATTTGGCGTTCGACCGTGACCACATCCGCAACAAAGTCATCAATCGTCGGATATACCAAACGCGAGCTTTCGCTATCAAAGCATTGCGTGATTCGATCCGGTCCGATCAAGCTTACCTTTACCGGCCGGAGGGTCAGGCTCTGCGCGAAGCGATAATCCGCGAGCAAGCGATTGCGCAGCAGCCGCAACTTTTGTGTTACACGCTTGCGATTGAGAAGAATGGGATCTTGTCCTTTCTCTGTTTTCGATGTTTCGCGATCTTTACGAGCGAGAATGTTATGGTACGTCTTTACGCCGCTCTGCCATTCTTCAACACCAGCGACAACCGAGAAACTTTCCATGAAATTGGTCCGGCGAAACTCGCCATCGACGACCAGCGGCAGATGATGCGCCTCCTGCGTGGCGATGACTTCACGGATCGCCTCATCTTGAATTTTTTGGAGCTCCTCCTCTGTCATCTCGCCGCTAGCCGATTTAGAAAACGCCTGTTTCAGCTTGGCGGGCCGGAGCAAGCTGCCGACCAGGTCGACCCGCAATGAACGCAAATTATCAGCTAAGGGAGGCGTCATAACTTTTTCCTTCCGGCGTGAGCTAAAAATCTCGCACGCTAATATGATGCGCCGAACGGTCGAGACAGCTTGCGCAACACGGATCCCGACCGCTCTGCGGCACGACGTATAGAAGCGTAGGATCGATAGAAATCGATATATACCAACTCGGTATATCCTAATTTGCCGCGGTCCTGTAGTTTTCACCTGCTAAACTTCGGCCATCCCGGAGAAGACATCGAACCGTAACTCTTCTATTATCGGGTCGGTTTTCGTTTAGAAATAACGTTCGACAGCGCTCTTAAATTGACGTAAGACGATCGACGGCACCTTGAATTTGTTTCATGAGGGGCGGCAATTTCCGCCGGCCTCTACGAATTAAAACCGAAGCTTCATTCAGCCATTCGATGGACACCGTTCACGTCTACCACCTGCTTGCTGCCCTGCTGGTCCT
>Ga0307413_10000598_pt1 | contig 12121 bp, 8 predicted proteins | sample DK1Ometagenome_3_FD_203714 | JGI IMG/M metagenome (GOLD analysis project Ga0307413, IMG submission 203714) | Maize rhizosphere microbial communities from greenhouse at UC Davis, California, United States - DK15-O-2 | ecosystem: Host-associated > Plants > Roots > Rhizosphere > Soil | place: USA... | reverse complement strand
GCCGGCTTTCGGCGCGCCTTTCCGATTTCGGCCTATCTTGCCTATTCCCTGCAGCAGCTCGGCAAGCATGTGCAGTTCATCGATGGCGTCGGTGGACTGGCTCGGCCCCAACTAAGCACGATTGGCCCCAAGGACTTGCTGATCGCGGTCAGTTTCCACCCTTACGCTCCGGAAACCGTGGATCTTGTCGACGTCGCGTCACGCAACAAGGCGAAGATCCTGTCGATCAGCGACAGTCGCGTAAGTCCGATTTCGAAACCCGCGGACGTCGCCTTGCAAGTGCACGATTCCGAAGTCCGCAACTTTCGGTCGCTCGCCGCATCCATGTGCCTGGCGCAGGCCGTTGCCATCGGCTTCGCATTCGAGACCGAGAAAGAGCACGGCCGACGCAAGAAGTGAAATGTCTGTTGCAGATATTCCAAACTTGGAATACTCGTTTCAACAGAGGTTTAAAGGCGGGCGCAGGGTAACGCATTGGAAAAGACGCTTGATCTTGTTGCCATCGGTCGATCGAGCATCGACTTGTATGGCCAGCAGGTCGGCGGCCGGCTTGAGGACATGTCGTCCTTCGCTAAATATGTCGGTGGTAGCCCGACCAATACGGCCATCGGGGTCTCCCGCCTCGGCTTGAACGCGGCGCTCCTCACGCGCGTCGGCGCGGATCACATGGGCCGCTTTATCGTCGAGCAGCTCGGTCGCGAGGGCGTCGACACTCGCGGCGTTCGGCAGGATCCCGATCGGCTCACTGCTTTGGTGATGCTTGGAATCCGTGACCGGGAACAGTTCCCACTCCTCTTCTATCGCGAGAATTGCGCCGACATGGCGCTCGATGCCGATGACGTGGACGAAGCTCTCATTGCCCCGGCATCGGCCGTCCTCATCAACGGGACCCACCTCTCGACCGACACCGTCTTCGAAGCGTCGATGAAGGCTGCACGCATCGCCAGGGAAACGGGCGGCAAGGTCGTGTTCGATATCGACTACCGGCCCGTCCTCTGGGGCCTCACCGGGCGCGACATGGGCGAGAACCGCTTCGTTCAGTCGGACGCGGTGACCGAGCGGCTGCAGCAGGCGGTAGAGATTTGCGACCTGATCGTCGGCACCGAGGAGGAGATTCGCATCCTCGGAGGCGGATCCGATACGATCGCCGCGCTCAAGGCGATCCGCGCCCGGACCGACGCGCTCATCGTGTGCAAGCTTGGGGCCGAAGGTTGCGTCCCTTTTGCGGCGGCCATTCCCGACGGGCTGGAGCCCGTCGTTCCGGGTTTTCCGGTCGAGGTCTTCAACGTGCTTGGCGCCGGCGACGCCTTCATGGCGGGCTTTCTGTCCGGCTGGCTTAGGGGGAAGAGCGCAGAAGACTCCTGCCGTCTTGCCAATGCCTGCGGAGCCATCGTCGTCTCGCGCCACGGCTGCTCGCCCGCAATGCCGACGGCTCTCGAACTCGAAACATTCCTTGCCCGCGATGACCTGCCGTTTCGACTGCGCGAGGATGCGGCGCTGGAGCATATCCACTGGGCGACGACGCGAGATGCGGGCGGGTATGACGAACTCGCGGTCCTCGCAATCGATCATCGGAGCCAGTTCGAAGACCTCGCGCGCGATGTCGGCTGCGATGACGCTAAGGTCTCGGCGTTCAAGCAACTGGCTCTCCAAGCTCTCGATCAGGTAGCCTCAGGCGACCGCAGCTTCGGTCTGCTTGTCGACGATCAGTTCGGCTTCGATGTTCTCGCCAGCCTGGCGGATCGGCCCTACTGGATTGGACGACCGATCGAGGTCCCACGGTCGCGGCCCGTGGAATTTGCCGGAAGCCCCGACGTGGGACTCGAATTGCGGAGCTGGCCCCAGAATCACGTCGTGAAATGCCTCGCATTCTATCACGTCGACGATGCACCGGAGCTTCGCGAACGACAGGAGCGGCAATTGAGCCGCCTGTTCGCCGCGTGCCGCGAGACCGGCCATGAATTGCTGGTCGAGATCATCGCTCCGACCGACCTGCCAACCGACGATCAGTCCACTGCGCGAGCGTTGCAGCGGCTCTACGACATCGGCATCATGCCGGACTGGTGGAAGCTGGAGCCGAGTGCGAACGGTGCGGCCTGGGCGAACATTGTCGATGTGATCGAGCGGAATGACCCCTATTGTCGCGGCGTTGTGCTGCTGGGCCTCTCCTCTCCCATTCCGGACCTCATCGCGTCCTTCGAAACGGCCGCCCCTTTTCGCCTGATCAGGGGCTTCGCCGTCGGTCGGTCGATCTTCCACGACGTGGCGGAAGAATGGCTGTCGGATCGCATTGCCGACGACGAAGCGATCGAGACGATGTCTTCGCGATTGTCCGCGCTGGTCCAGGGATGGCGGAGCGCACGCGCCCGGATCGAGGTTGCCGCATGAGCACCTTTCGGCTCACGGCCGCACAGGCCTGCGTGCGTTACATCGCCAGTCAGTATGTCGAGACCGACGCAGGCGAGGTCCCCTACTTCGCTGGCGTGTGGGCGATATTCGGTCACGGCAATGTCGCGGGCCTCGGCGAGGCACTGGAGGCCGCGAAAGAAGATATCCCGATCTTCCGCGCGCATAACGAACAAGCCATGGCACATTCGGCCATTGCCTTTGCCAAGCAGGTCCGGCGCCAGCGAGCCATGGTGTGCACGAGCTCCATAGGTCCGGGCGCGACCAACATGGTCACGGCAGCGGCGCTTGCGCATGTGAACAGGCTGCCTGTCCTGTTCCTGCCCGGCGAGGTCTATGCGACGCGCAGGCCGGACCCCGTGCTCCAGCAGTTGGAGGATTTCACGGACGGCACGGCATCGGTCAACGACTGCTTCCGGCCGGTGTCCCGCTATTTTGACCGGCTGACTCGGCCGGAGCAGCTTCTCGACGCGCTGCCCCGGGCGGTCGCAACAATGATCGATCCCGCAAGCTGCGGTCCGGCGACGCTCGCTTTTTGCCAGGACGTACAGGCGGAGGCGTTCGAATTTCCAGCGAGCTTCTTCGACAGGCATGTCTGGCGGATCCGGCGTCCCGCTCCCGACGCGCGGGAAGTGGCAGACCTCGCCCAACTCCTCCGTTCATCCAGTTCCCCGCTCATCGTCGCGGGCGGCGGTGTTCATTATTCCGGCGCCTGTACCGAGCTGCAGGCCCTCGCGAGCCAGGTGGGGATTGCGGTCGCAGAAACGCAGGCAGGCAAGGGTGCGCTGCCCTGGGATCATCCGCTGGCACTCGGCAGCATCGGAGTTACGGGGACAAGCGCCGCCAATGCCGCAGCCGCCGAGGCCGACCTTATCATCGGCCTGGGCACCCGGCTTCAGGATTTCACGACAGGCTCCTGGGCACTGTTCGCCAACCCGGAGTGCAAGATCGCCCAGGTAAACATCGCGTCGCATGACGCTCACAAGCGCGGGGCGCACCCCGTCGTGGGCGATGCCAAGCTTGTAATCGAGCAACTCTCGCTCGAACTCGAAGGCTGGCGAACATCGTCCGATCCAACGCGCTACGCGCCAAGCATCGCAGCTTGGAACGCCTCCTGGGAAGAGGCCACAGGTGCCGCGCCGTCGAACGCACTTCCGTCCGACGCTCAAGTCATCGGCGCGGTCTGGCGAACGGCTCCCGATGACGCCATCGTAGTCGGTGCGGCGGGCGGACTTCCAGGCGAGCTGCACAAGCTGTGGCGCTCCCGCACGACCGACGGATATCATCTGGAATACGGCTTTTCGTGCATGGGTTACGAGATTGCCGGTGCGCTCGGCGTGAAGCTCGCCGCACCCGATCGGGAGGTCATCGCGATGGTAGGCGACGGCAGCTACCTCATGCTCAATTCCGAGCTCGCCACGTCGGTCATGATGGGCTGCAAGATCATCGTGATCCTGCTCGACAACCGAGGGTTCGGTTGCATCAATCGTTTGCAGCAATCGACCGTTGGAGAGCGGTTCAACAACCTACTGCCCGAGGCCTCGAATATCGACTTCGTGAAACACGCGCAGTCGCTCGGAGCGACGGCCGAGAAGGTGGGCAATATCGGTCACCTTGAAGAAGCGCTGAAGCGTGCTTTGGCGTCGGACCTCAGCCACGTTGTCGTCATCGACACGGACCCTGAAAGCAGCACCGAGGCCGGCGGCGCATGGTGGGACGTCCCGATTGCCGAAGTGTCAGGCCGGCCGGACGTGGCCAGCGCGCGCAAGACTTACGACGAACAGATCGGAAAAGTACGGCGATGACCATCCGCTTCGGCGTCAGCCCCATTGCATGGATCAACGACGACATGCCCGAGCTCGGCGGCGACACGCCGCTCGAGAACGTGCTGCGAGACATCCAGGACGTCGGCTTCTCCGGCGTTGAGCTCGGGGGTAAATTCCCGCGCGATCCGCAGGTCCTGCGAGCCTTGTTGAGCAGCTACGGTTTGGACCTCGTTGGCGGCTGGTACAGCTCTAACCTGCTGACGCACTCCGCGGAGGCGGAGATTGAGGCGATGCGCCAGCATCTCGACCTACTCCAAGCGCTTGGCTCGCCCGTCTTCGTGATCGCGGAAACCAGCAACGCCATTCATGGCCGCCGCGATGTTCCGCTGACGAATTCGCCAATCCTCAGCGACGAAGACTGGAAGGTTTTTGGGGAGCGGCTGACGACCGTTGCCGACTTCATCGACAGCGAGGGACTGCGCTTCGCCTACCATCACCATCTCGGAACCGCGGTCGAGACAGAGGAAGAGCTCAAGCGATACCTCGCCGTCACGGGTGAGAAGGCTGGGTTGACCGTCGACACCGGCCACGCGGCGCTCGGCGGGATCGATGTGCTGCAAATTCTCCGGACGGTGCCAAAGCGCGTCGTGCACGTACATTGCAAAGATGTCCGTCGCGGCATCTTCGAAACCATCAGAACGTCGGGGCGCAGCTTCCTCGATGGCGTCCTTGAGGGCATGTTCACCGTTCCGGGCGACGGCGATCTGGATTTCGCTCCAGTTTTCGAAGCGCTTGCCGCGATCGAATATTCGGGCTGGGTCATCGTCGAGGCTGAGCAGGACCCCGCAATCGCCAATCCGCGCACCTACGCGCAGCTTGGGCTGGGCGTGCTTCGCACCCAGGCGAGCATCTCCGGATTGAAGGAGGCGGCATGAACCTTCGCGTTCGCCCGCATGCGCCGGGACCTGACGGCTCCGTCCTGGAAGTCACTCCGTCATCCGCCGGTTGGTCACATGTTGGATTTCAGGTGGTTAAATTGGAGCCCGGCCAGATTCACGAAGGCGGATCGCCCGATCGCGAAGCCTGCCTGGTGGTGCTCACGGGCACAGCGAACATCGTCGCAGGCGAACTGTCGGTAGAAAACGTCGGCGGCCGCAGCAGCGTGTTCGATGACGCCCCGCCGGCATCGGCTTACGCGCCCGCCGGCACGACCTATCGGGTGACGGCGGTCACGCCGGTCGAATTGGCCATCGGCACTGCACCAGGATCGGGCGAAGGCCAGCCGAGGCTGATCGATCCCGCCCGGATGAGCCGAGAAGTGCGCGGCGAAGGCACTAACCAGCGCTTCGTCCGCAACATTCTTCCGGAAACCGAGCCAGCCGACAGCCTGCTCGTCGTCGAGGTCATCACGCCGGGCGGCCACTGGTCGAGCTACCCGCCGCACAAGCACGACACGGCTACGGCCGGCGAGGAGACCGCCCTGGAAGAGACCTACTACCACCGGGTCAATCCGCCGCAGGGCTTCGCCATCCAGCGTGTCTACACGGACGATCGCTCGCTGGACGAGACCATCTCGGTTGAGGACGGAGACGTGGTGATGGTGCCGCGCGGCTATCATCCGGTCGGGGCGCCGCACGGGTACGACGTCTACTATCTCAACGTCATGGCGGGCCCGAGGCGCAACTGGATCTTCCGCAACGATCCCGCGCACGACTGGATCGTCCGCAAGTGAGTTCGAGCGAACGCTCCCCTCTGATTGAAGCGATGCTCGACGCAGCTCTTGCCGCCGGCGAGGGACTGAAGCGCGACTTCGCCAACATCGCCCAGCTCCAGATCCGCCATAAGCAGGGTCTCGACGACATGTTCACCGAGGCGGACCTGCGCGCCGAGCAGACCGTTCGCGAAATCCTCTCGGCACACCAGCCCGATTACGGCTTCCTCGGTGAAGAAGGCGGCATGACGGTCGGGGCGGATGCGGCGAACAGCTGGATCGTCGATCCGCTCGATGGGACGACCAACTTCCTCATTGGCCTTCCACTTTTCGCCGTGAACATCGCCATGGCGAACGAGGGTCGAGTCATCGCTGGTGTCACGCACGTGCCCATGCTTGGCGAGACTTTCTGGGCCGAGCGCGGTCGCGGTGCTTATCTGAACGACGTCCCGATCCGCGTTTCGGAACGACAGGAGATGATCGAGGCCGTTCTCGGCGTCGGCATTCCGTTCGCGAGCAAACCCCGCCACGAACAATTCCGCGCCGAGATGGAGCGGCTGACGTCGCGCGTCTCGGGCGTTCGCAGGCTTGGGGCCGGGGCGATCGACATGGTTTACGTCGCCTGCGGCCGCTTCGATGCCTATTGGGAACAAAGCGTTAGCGCCTGGGACATGGCCGCAGGAATCGTCATCGTCGAAGAGGCTGGGGGCAAGGTGACCGGGACGTTGGGGCAGCCAGTCGACCTGTTCGGCGGAACCGTGCTTGCGTCGACGCCGCAGCTCCACGCCGAGCTGATCGTCGCGCTCGCACCCGTGGATGGTTAGGCTCCCCAGGCGCGTTTTCCATTGCGGTGCGTTGGCCGCTTTATTGGCTGCGGCCACCCCGCTTCCCGCCCAAACGCCGAGTACGGGCGTGCAGGTCTTCCCCGCGGACTATTTCGCGGCGGCGCGCCCGGCCGACGCCTACGACATGATCCGAAAGCTCCCCGGTTTCGAGCTGATCGACGTCGACGAGGATGTGCGCGGCTTCAGCGGCTCTCGCGGCAATGTGCTGTTCGACGGCCGTGTTCCGTCGGGCAAGCAGGAGAGCCTGGAGCAGATGCTACGGCGCATCCCGGCTTCAAGCGTGCTCCGCATCGAGCTCATCCGCGGCGGCTCGGGCGGAACCGCGACCGGCAATTACGAGCTGGTCGCCAACGTCGTGCGCCGATCAACCGCAAGTAGTTCAGCCTCCTACCTCGCAGGTATTTCCGCCTCGAACCAGGCCGGAGTCCGACCCGACGCCCGGATCGAAACGTCGAACCAATGGGCGAACAGCCGCTTCGAGGCGGCGATCGCATTGGAGACGGACATCGACGACGAGTCCGGCAGGGGAAGACTGACCGAGGTCGAAGAGGACGGCGACATCGCGCGCGAGGATCGCGACGAGCGGGAGGTGCAGCGCACTCTCTCCGCCGATGCGGAATACAAGACCCCGCTCGCCGGCGGCGAGCTGGTCGGTAATTTCAGCCTGGCCCGCGAGCGAACCTTCGAGCGGGTCGAAGGTCGCGAGGAAGATTCCACCGAAATCGAAATGGAACGCGAACGGCTTTGGTCGGCAGAGATTGGCGCGCAGTACAACTCCAAGCTCGGACCGGGAGACATAGAAGGCGTGCTCGTTCAGCGCATGGGTTGGCTCCGCTCCCGCGCCGAGGAAGGCGACGAGACCTTCGCGGAGAAGACTGGGACGCGCGAAAGCATCGGACGGGTCGAATATCGGAACGGCGGCGACCGGCTGCGCCTCTACGGAAGCGTCGAAGGTGCGTTGAACTCGCTCGAAAGCACCGCAAATCTGAGCGAGGCGGGCGTGCCGATCCCCATCTCCGGCTCAGACGTGGAAGTTATCGAACGCCGCGCGGAAGCTGCGATCGGCGCAACCTGGAAGGCGACAAGCACGCTTCTCGTCGAGCCCTCACTCCGCACCGAGATCTCGAACATCCGTGCCCGAGGGGACAGCCCAAGTAACGAATCCTTCCTGTTCCTAAAGCCGCGAACTCGCCTGACTTGGAACCGCGGCAAGACGCGCGTGCAGGCGACCATCGAGCGTGAAGCCGCACAGCTCGATTTCGAGGACTTCGTAGCCTCCGCGGACCTCGACCGCGACGACGTCCTCGCCGGTGCAAGGGCATTGCGTCCACCGACCACCTGGGCCTTGTCAGGAACGGTTGAGCAGAGATTCTGGGGTGACGGATCGCTGTCGGTGACGCTCCGGAATGAATGGATCGACGACGTCATCGACCGCGTGGTGATCGTTCAGGACGGCGAATTCTTCGATGCCATTGGAAACATCGGCAAGGGCAAAAGGCAGATCATCAAGGCCGAGCTGACCGCACCCTTCAAGCGCTTCGGTCTGCCGGGACTGCAACTGCGAGTGTCGCTTACATTCCTCAGGAGCCGAGTTACCGATCCGGTCACCGGTGAGAGAAGGATCATCTCCGAGGATAAGCCGTTCGAGGGCGACATGCGCCTAATCCATGATTTACCCGGCGGTCGATGGAGCTGGGGCGCCGATGCATCTTTGACCGAGCGGGAGCGTGAGTTCCGGCACGACGAAGTTCGGGACGAGCGTGTCTATACCGCCGTAGGAGCCTTCATCGAATTTCGGCCAATGGCGAGCTGGCGGATGCGCGCCGAAGTGCAGAACCTGACCTCGCGTGCACTCGTTGAAGAACGTCGCAACTTCGACGGGCTGCGCTCAGAGGACCTGATCGATTCCACCGAAGTGCGGCGCATAAAGACCGCCCCGGTCATCGCACTGAGCGTGCGCAAGAGCTTCGGCAGCGACGTGGACTAGTGGGCTATGGCTCCGGTGCGGCGTCGATATGTCCGCGTGGTTTCCAGTGTATTGGTTCCGCTGCCATCATTCGGCGTCGCGAATACGTGAACGGTTGCGTCCTCGGCTCCCAGGATCAATTGCATGTAGCCCCAGACAAGCCCCCGCGCGTAGTCCGTTCGGAGCTCCGGATTGTTCCGGGCCTGGTGCGCCATGAACCAGCTGTTGACCGGCCGCTGCTTCGCTGCCGCGCCGGACACGAACTGCGGAAGGGGCGATAACTCCGCACCCGGCACGGCCTTCGCGCAGCTGTCCGTGTGAAGCTCCAGAGTATGCTCGTGCCCGGCGAGGTACATATCCGAATATTTGCACAACGTAGGCAGAATGAGCCGCCGAAGGACGCGCGCCTGCTCGAACTTGCTGCCTGCTGAAGACCACAAAGGATGGTGCCCCATCACGATCTTCCAGCGCGCGTTCGAGCTCTTCAGCGCGTCTTCCAGCCATGAAACCATGTTGCGCTCGCGCTCCGTCTGCGGGCGAGTCCAGGGCTCCGGTTCTTCCACGACCCGCCCGGGAAGCTCGCTTCCATCATCCGCGAGCTCGGCCTCGTAGACGGTCTCGCTCGCGAGAAGGACTTCCGTATCGAGGACGAATATTTCCACATCGGATCGTGGCTTCACCCGATAGATGATGCCGTCCATGTAAAACGGGTGCGTCGTCTCCAGATATCGCACCTCAGACAGTGCGGCTTCGCGTGAGGTCCTCCAGTCATGGTTGCCCAGCGTAGCGTAAATGCGAAAGTCGGGCCCGAGACTTGCAAAGTCCTTGAACGGCTCCCGAAATATGTCGTCGAAGCGCTTCGCATCCGACACTCCGTCGGCGCCTCCGGTTGGCCCGTTGGGGTAGACGTTGTCGCCCAGCATGACTGCCGCGTCGCATCGCGTCTGCCGACAAGTACCCATCATCGCAGTCGCAACGGGCACTAGTCCGCTAGCGTCGACATAGCCCCCGGTGTCCGGCAGCTGGACCAATGCGGATGGCGCAAATTCGCCGGGCGGCCTTTTGTCTTCCGCCCATTCAACTCGCTGCGCGGCAATCGCCTGTTCCCGCGTCAGCGGAGGGTTGCGGTCGTCCGCCTCGAGATAATCGAGATCGTATCCGTGATCGCCAAACAGGAGCATCGAAAATGGTGCAATCTGCTCCCGAGACGGCTCGACCGCCGGCGTCGAAACGCACCCGCTCAGAAGAAGCATTGTGATGACAAGCGCTTTACGCATTTCGACACTCCGGCAGATGCATGTTCAATCGCGTAGGCGGGCGCGCCACAGGCTGGCGGCCAGCAGCATCGAGATCACGGACGACGCGATCCAGAACAAGATCACAGGACCGAAATCGTAGATCCGATCGCTGCCTTGAACGATCATATTCTGCTCGATCAGGATGCCCGACACCTGCTCCTGCACGGCCGCGCCGATGTAGCTGAAGATGCCGATGACCCCCATGGCCGCGCCGGCAGCCCGCTTCGGCGCGATGTCGACTGCGAACAGTCCACCAAGCGAAGTTACGAGACCCGTGAGCCCCATCCCAAACAGCAGCATTCCCAGGATCAAGACGGGCGTGTTGGTAGGCCCGAAGAAGATGATCAGAAGGCCGATAATTTCCAAGATTGCAAAGAGCAGATTCGCTGGCGGCCGCCTCGCTTGGAACACTTTGTCGGAAGTGAAGCCGAAAGCCACGGCGCCGGCAATGCCTGCCAAGGTGCTGATCATCAGGAGGGTGCCGGCCATCGGGAGTGAATAGCCGCGATCCTCCTGCAGATAGAGGATTCCCCAGCTGTTGATCGCGTAGCGCGTCACGTAGGTCGTCGCACTCGCGAGAGCGAGGACCCAGATCGCCGGGATCTTCAGGATTGAGAATTGGAGAGCCAGAGTGCTTCGCGGGCTATCGGCCGCGTTTTCCGTGTAGTGATCGTTCTTCCACTCGTTGACGGGGGGAAGGCCAAGCGTTTGCGGCCGATCTTGCAGCAATGCGAAGACGCCGACCGCAGTAATGATGCCGATCAGGCCCGGCCCCCAAAACCCCCACTGCCAGCCGAGCAGCGCCACCAGTCCGCCGACGCCGATAAAGGTCAGGCCCTCGCCGAGAGAATGGGCGGTGCTCCAAATACCGTATGCGCGACCACGTTCCCTGTTCGAAAACCAGGCCGTCATCGCGACTACGCCCCCTGGGGCTCCGAAGCTTTGGAACCAGCCGTTGAGGCCCCACACCAAGGCCGCGGCCCATACGGCGCTCGTGAAGCCCATCAAGACATTGCAAAGCGCCGACAGCAGGAACGCCGCCGCCAGGAAACGTCGCGCGTTCGCATGATCGGCAAGGAAGCCGTTGGTCAGCTTCCCGATGGCGTATGTGTAGAAGAGTGCGGAACCGATCGTTCCAAGTTCGGCCGGCGTGAAGATGCCCTGATCGATCAGTGGCTTTTTCACGACGCCGAGCGCGAGCCGGCAAGTGTAAATGAGGCCGTAGCCGACTGTGATCGCCAGCATCACCCGGATGCGGTTGCTGCGATACAGCCGGTCGATCTGCGATGGGTCGCCGATCCTCGGCGCTTCTGGTCCGGTTGCGAAGGATCGGAGGAGCGCGTTCAAGCCCCTCCTCCGGCCATCCGTTCAATCCTAGCGCCTGCGCAGGCCATTAGGACCCAAAGACGAGCCGCGCCGTCAGCATGATCTGCGGCGACGTCTCCTCATGCTCGACCTCGAACGCATCGACATTGCCCGAACGCTGGTTCTCGATGATCTCGAGACCATTGTCCCCGTCGAAGTTCCGCTCCCACTGAAGGCTTCGAGCGTCGAGCAGATTGTTGCCGCTCAGGCGAACAACGAAGTTCTTGGCGAAGCGCTTCTCGACATAGGCTTCGAGGTTTGCGCCATAGACCTGGAATTCTTCCTCGCCGAAGAAAGTGCTCCGTGCCTTCCCCTGCTTGCGATAGCTGAAGCCGGCCGAAGCACCGAGGGACGGAAATTCCTGGGTCACGCCGAAGTTGTAGACATATTTCGGCTGGCCATCGAACGGCACGCGCATTTCCGTGTTCGGCTCCGTGCGCCGTGACCATAGCCGCGTGTAGTTCGCGAATACGCCGGTGTCCTTGAGGCCGATGAACGTAAGCGGCGCGGAAAGGTCGAACTCGAAACCGTAGACCTTGCCTTTGCCCGTATTGGCGTAGCTGTAGATGCGCGCGCGGCCCTCTTCGCTGTCGGGATCTTCGTCGGGAAAGACGGGTACGCCCGTGTTCACCAGCGAGATGAGGTCGCTCACGCGCCGATAGAAGAAATTGAGACCGATGACGCCGCCGCGAAGCCGCTGCTCAAGGCCCACGTCCAATCCCCATGCAGTCTCGAACTTCAGATCCGGATTGCCGATGGTGATA
>Ga0307413_10000597_pt1 | contig 12138 bp, 8 predicted proteins | sample DK1Ometagenome_3_FD_203714 | JGI IMG/M metagenome (GOLD analysis project Ga0307413, IMG submission 203714) | Maize rhizosphere microbial communities from greenhouse at UC Davis, California, United States - DK15-O-2 | ecosystem: Host-associated > Plants > Roots > Rhizosphere > Soil | place: USA... | reverse complement strand
CCGGTGAACAACCTCATCCAGGACTGGAACGACCTCGTCTACCAGGACGATTGGCAGTCCGCGATCGAGCGGCTCCACGAGACCAACAACTTCCCGGAAGTCACGGGTCGAATCTGCCCCGCCCCGTGCGAGGCGGCCTGCACGCTCAACATCGACGACGCGCCGGTGACGATCAAATCGATCGAGGGCGAGATCGCCGATCGCGCCTTCCGCGAAGGGTGGGTCAAGCCGCAATGCGCACCGCGCGGAACCGGCAAGCGCATCGCCATCGTCGGTTCGGGTCCTGCGGGTCTGGCCTGCGCTCAGCAGCTCGCGCGCATGGGTCATGCGCCGACCGTGTTCGAGAAGTCGGACCGCATCGGCGGCCTGCTTCGCTACGGCATTCCCGACTTCAAGCTGGCCAAGACGATCATCGACCGCCGCATGGAGCAGATGGAAGTCGAAGGCGTCATCTTCCGCACCAACATGGAAGTCGGCGTCACCGTCTCGGTCGACCGCCTGCTCGACGACTATCACATCCTCGTGTTGGCCGGCGGGGCGGAGCAACCGCGCGATCTGCCGGTGCCCGGCCGCGATCTCGACGGCGTCCATTTCGCGATGGATTTCCTCACGCAGCAGAACAAACGCAACGCGGGCGACGTAGAAGACAAGGCGGCCTCGAACGGCGGCATCAGCGCGCTCGGCAAGCATGTCGTCGTCATCGGCGGCGGAGACACCGGGTCCGACTGTGTCGGCACATCGTTCCGCCAGGGCGCCGCGTCGGTGACGCAGCTCGAAGTTCTCGCTCAGCCGCCGCTGCACGAGAACAAGGCACTGACCTGGCCCAACTGGCCGATGAAGCTGCGCACCTCCTCGTCGCAGGAAGAAGGCGCCGAGCGCGAGTTCTCGGTCCTGACGACCGCGTTCGCGGGCAACGACGGCCGCGTGACGGCCCTGCAATGCGCGCGTTCGGAGATGGTCGCTGGCTCCGACGGCCGGATGGTCATTCAACCGCTTGCCGGCACGGAGTTCGAGATCAAGGCCGACCTCGTCCTACTCGCAATGGGTTTCCTGGGGCCCCGCAAGGTTGGCGCCGTAGATGGATCGCAGGTCGAGTTAACGCCGCAGGGCAACGTCCGGGCAACGATGGTCGACTATCACACCAGCCGCGAACGCATTTTCGCCTGCGGCGACATGCGGCGCGGCCAGTCGCTCGTGGTCTGGGCGATCCGCGAAGGCCGCGACTGCGCCGAAGCGGTCAACGCTTTCCTTGCGGCTGAGAAAGCGGAGCCTGCCGCCGCCCGCTACGCCTCGACCGGATAGGCCGTCGTATACTTCACGCGCTCCATGGCGAATCGTGAGGTGACGTTCTTCAATGGAACCAGCGAAATCAGACGCTGATAGAAGGTGTCGACCGCGGCCATGCTCGGCACGGTGATGCGCAGCATGTAGTCGACGTCGCCGGCCATGCGGTAGATTTCCATCACCTCCGGCATTTCCTTGATCGCGGCCGCGAACTTGCCGAGCCATTCCTGCGAATGGTCGCCGGTCTCGATCTCGACGAACACCGTCAGCCCTAGGCCGAGAGCATCCGGATCGACCAATGCGACGCGCTTGGTGATGACGCCGCTGTCGGTCAGCTTCTGGATCCGCCGCCAGCAGGGCGTCTGCGACAGGTTCACCCGAGCGGCGATGTCGGCGACGGACAGTGAAGCGTCGTCCTGGAGGATGGCCAGGATCTTGCGGTCGGTTGCGTCCAACTACTATTCCTCGATCTATTGGAAGATTATTCTACATCTTTCATGATGCCGTGCAACATCGGTGCTTTCTTGCCGCACCTCGTTGAACCTTAACCCCCCTCTGTATATCTGCACCGGCAGGACGTTGTCGGGGAGAATTGCGCGTTGCGCATGACAAAGGCCTGTAGAGAATAATTTTCTAAGGTGATGTGTGGCCGACGCAGATTTCCCCAAGCTCAAGCTCGGCTCCCCAGCCGTCGCCGCGCTGAACGGCGGGGCCGGGGCTAGCATCGCCGAGCGGCTGCGCGCTGCCACCGAGACCATCTCCGGCCGCATCGTCTTCACCACCAGCTTCGGCATCGAAGACCAGCTGATCGCGCATCACATTTTCACCGAACGCCTGCCGATCGACGTCGTCACGCTCGACACCGGCCGCCTGTTTCCGTCGACCTACAAGCTCTGGCAGGAAACCGAGGAGCGTTACGGCGTCCGCATCCGCGCCTTCTACCCGGACGCGCAGGCCGTCGCGGCCATGGTCGCCGACCAGGGCATCAACGGCTTCTATTATTCGAAGGACGCGCGCCTTTCCTGCTGCGGTGTCCGCAAGGTCGAGCCCCTTAACCGCGCGCTTGCCGGTGCTTCCGCCTGGGTGACCGGACTTCGCGCCGACCAATCCAACCAACGCTCGGCTGTCGAGCTTGCAAGCTGGGACAGCGAACGGTCGCTGGTGAAGGTCGCGCCCTTGTTTGACCGCACGCGCGAACAGGTTGCCGCCGAGTGCGCCGAACTCAACGTCCCGATCAACGAGCTGCACGCGAAAGGCTTCCTGTCGATCGGCTGCGAGCCCTGCACCCGCGCCATTCAGCCGGGCGAGCCCGAGCGCGCCGGCCGCTGGTGGTGGGAAACCGACACCGCCAAGGAATGCGGCCTACACGTCGACGCGTCGGGCAAGCTGGTCAGGAACGCAGCATGACCGAGCACGCGCGCATCGCTCCCCTTCCAAACCTGCCGCTGTTCCACAAACTTAACGGCCGAAAGGCGGTCGTCGTCGGCTCGTCCGACGGCGCGGCGTGGAAAGCCGAGCTTCTCGAAGCTGCGGGCGCGAACGTTGTGCGACTGAACGACTGGTCGGCCCAGGATCTCCAAGGCGCCGCAGTGGCCGTTGCCGATCTCCCCGATCGTGATGAAGCCGAGCACTTCCTGGCAGCCGCCCGCGGCGCCGGTGCAGTCGCCAACATCATCGATCAGACGGACCTGTGCGACGTGACCTTTGGGACCATCGTCAACCGCTCGCCCGTGGTCGTCGCCATTTCTACCGACGGCGCTGCGCCGGTGCTCGGCCAGTCGATCCGCGCGCGCATCGAAAGCGTACTGCCGCTCGGGCTTTCGACCTGGGCATCAGTCGCCAAGACGTGGCGTGGACGCCTGAAAGAGCGTGTCGCCAGTTTCGGCGACCGCCGCGCCTTCTGGCAGCGCTTTGCCCGCGCGGCCTGGGCCGAGCCGGATCGGAAGCCGACCGATTCCGATTTCGACGCTCTGTTGACGGCCGCACCTGAGCAAAAGGGCCGCGTGACCCTCGTTGGCGCAGGCCCGGGTGATCCCGAATTGCTGACGCTCAAGGCCGTCCGTGCGCTGCAATCGGCAACGGTCATCCTTTACGACAACCTCGTCGGAGCCGACGTGCTCGAACTCGCCCGACGCGAGGCGAAGCGCGTTTCCGTAGGCAAGAGTGCGCACGGCCCGTCCTGCAAGCAGACCGACATCAACGACTTGATGCTGAAGCTGGCGACGGACGGTGAGAACGTCGTTCGCCTCAAGGGCGGCGATCCCATGATTTTCGGCCGTGCGACGGAGGAAATCGACGCCTGCCGCGCCGCCGGTATCGAAATCTCCGTCATTCCCGGCATTTCGGCCGCCCAAGGCGCCGCCGCCTCGCTGCTAACCTCGCTTACCGAGCGCAAGCATGCGCGCCGCGTCCAGTTCGTCACCGGCCACGGCGCGGACGGCAAGCTGCCGACCGACATCGACTGGATCAGCGTCGCCGACCGCAAGGTCACCACAGTGCTCTACATGCCGCGCAAGACGCTCGGCGAGTTCGTCCGCAAGGCACTTGCCAAAGGCCTCGATCCGGCAACGCCGGCGATCGCCATCGCTTCCGCGACCCTGCCGGACGAAACGCACGTCGCGGGCACCGTCACCGCAATCGACACGCTGGCTGCCGACCTGCCGGCCGCCGCTCCCGTCACAATCATCATCGGCTGGGTCGGACGCCGCCACTTCCGCACCGCCGCGACCCCACTGCCATTCCCGAAAGCCCTCGCATCATGAACGCGCCAGTCGAGTTCCTCACGCGCAGCCTGAGCCACCTCGAACAACTCGAGGCGGAAAGCATCGAGATCTTTCGCGAGGTCGTCGCCGAGACGGAGCGTCCCGTGATGCTCTATTCGATCGGCAAGGACAGCGCGGTCATGCTGCACCTGGCGAAGAAGGCTTTCTTCCCGGGCCCGCTGCCCTTCCCGCTCCTCCACGTCGATACCGGCTGGAAATTCCGCGACATGTACGCGCTGCGCGCCAAGGTCGCCGCCGACCCGGCGATCGACCTCCTCGTCCACAAGAACCCTGAAGCCGAGGCACGCGGAATCAATCCGTTCGACCACGGCCCGCTCCACACCGACATGTGGAAGACGGAGGGCCTGAAGCAGGCGCTCGACAAGTACGGCTTCGACGCCGCGTTCGGCGGTGCGCGCCGCGACGAGGAGAAGAGTCGCGCGAAGGAGCGCATCTTCAGCTTCCGCGACCGCAACCATCGCTGGGACCCGAAGAACCAGCGGCCGGAGCTGTGGTCGCTCTACAATGCCCGGAAGGCGCCCAAGGAATCGATCCGCGTCTTCCCGATCTCGAACTGGACCGAGCTCGACATCTGGCAATACATCTATGCGGAAGGGATCGAGATCGTCCCGCTCTATCTGTCCGCGCCCCGCCCGACGGTCGAGCGCGACGGCATGCTGCTCATGGTCGACGACGAGCGTTTCCCGCTGCTCGATGGCGAGACGCCGGTCGACCGTTCGGTCCGCTTCCGTACGCTCGGCTGCTACCCGCTGACCGGCGCAGTGGAGAGTGAGGCCAACACCCTCGCCGAAGTCATCCAGGAAATGCTCGTCGCCACCACGTCGGAGCGGCAGGGCCGCATCATCGACAAGGACGGCGGCGCCGCCAGCATGGAGAAGAAGAAGCAGGAGGGCTATTTCTGATGGCCACCCAGCTGAAGCCGCTCGATGCCGCCGAGACCGCTCGGGTAGAACTCGAGCGCTGGATCGACGCGACGCAGAAGAAGTCGCTGCTGCGCTTCATCACTTGCGGCAGCGTCGATGACGGCAAGTCGACCCTGATCGGGCGCCTGCTGTACGATTCCAAATTGCTTTTCGACGATCAGCTTTCGACGCTCGCGAGCGACAGCAAGAAGCAGGGCACGCAGGGCGAAAAGTTAGACTTCGCGCTGCTGGTCGACGGGCTGTCCGCCGAGCGCGAACAGGGCATCACCATCGACGTCGCCTACCGCTTCTTCGCGACCGAAAAGCGCAAGTTCATCGTCGCCGATACGCCGGGCCATGAGCAGTACACGCGCAACATGGTCACCGGTGCGTCCACCGCCGACCTCGCGATCATCCTGATCGATGCGCGCAAGGGCGTGCTGACGCAGACTCGTCGGCACAGCTTCCTTGCCCACCTGCTCGGCATCCGCAACGTGGTGCTCGCAGTGAACAAGATGGACCTGGTCGGCTACGATCAGGCCGTCTTCGACGCGATCATCGCGGACTACGCTGCATTCGCAAAGACCGCGGGCATTGAGAGCTTCACTGCCATCCCGGTGTCAGGCCTGCAGGGCGACAACATAACCAGCCGCTCGACCGAGATGCATTGGTACGCCGGCCCGGCGTTGCTCGAGCATCTCGAATCCGTCCCAACCGCAAGTCGCGAACTCGCCGACGAGCCGTTCCGCATGGCGGTGCAATGGGTCAGCCGTCCCAACCAGAACTTCCGCGGCTATGCCGGCCGCATCGCCAGCGGCCGCGTGCGCGTGGGCGACCCGATTACGGTGCTCCCCTCCGGCACACGTTCGTTCGTCGAGCGGATCGTCACCTTCGACGGCGACTTCGATCAGGCGGTTGCCGGACAGTCAGTCACCGTGTCGCTCACGGACGAAGTGGACTGCTCAAGGGGCGATGTGATCGCGGACGCGCACCAAGCCTCCGAGCCGGTTAGCCGCATCGAGGCGAGCCTCGTCTGGATGTCCGACGAGAAGCTGGTCCCGCACCGTTCTTATTGGCTGAAGGTCGGCGCGCAGACGGTGTCGGCCAATATCGACACGGTCGAGGCCATCATCGACGTGAACACGCTCGAAGCGCGCGCCGGTGAACCGCTCGGCCTCAACGACATCGGCAAGGTCGAGATCGATCTGGACCGTGCAATCCCCGCCGTGCGCTATGAGCAGAACCGCAAGCTCGGCGGCTTCATCCTGATCGACAAGATGAGCCATGCGACCGTTGCAGCCGGCCTGATCGAAGGCTTCCCCAGCAACCCGGTGAAGGCAGCGAATGCGCAGTCGTCGGCGGGCACGATCAGCTGGGTGACGGGCAGCAAGCGCACCGCCTGGGCGTCTACCACGGCTGCGCGACTGAAGTCGCAGGGCCGATCCGTCATGATCGTCGATGACGCGGCCATCTCCGGTTTCCCGCCGAGCGACCCGGCCCGGATCGCTCGCGAAGTGGCCCGTTTGTTGTCCGCGGCCGGCGTGCAGGTGCTGGTCACGGTCGAAGGCGCGGCGAAGCCCGGCAGCGGCAAGATCATCGATTCCGACAAGAACGACGAAGGAGGCGACGAATGGGTCATCTGATCGCCTCGGGAGCAGTGCAATGACCGTCCAAGTCCCGCTCTATGAGGGCGCGCTGACGCTCGACCAGTGGCAGCTCGTCGAAGGCCTCGCCAGCACGCTGACGCCCGAACAGGCGCGCTGGATCAGCGGCTATTTCGCTGGGCTTGATGCCGGCCTGTTGCGCGCGGGTGGCGGCGAGATCGCACCGGTCGTCGCGCCTCAGGGCCGCACTTTGACGATCCTCTACGGCACCGAAACCGGCAACAGCCGTGACATCGCGAAGACGCTCGCAGCGGCCGCGACCGCTCAGGGGCTTGCTCCCAAAGTCTCAGACCTGTCCGACTACAAGGTCCGCCAGCTCAAGGATGAGCAGGACGTCCTGTTCATCGTCAGCACCTATGGCGAAGGCGACCCTCCGCAGCCTTCCGTCGGCTTCTTCGAGTTTCTGGAGGGCCCGCGCGCGCCGAAGCTGGACGGAGTCCGCTTCTCCGTCCTCGCCCTCGGCGATTCGACGTACGAGAAATATTGCGAGGCCGGAAAGCGCATCGACAACCGGCTCGAAGAGCTGGGCGCGACCCGCCTGAGCCCGCGCGTCAATTGCGACATCGACTACGACGATCCGGCCGCTGGCTGGAGCGAAGTCGTCGTCCAGCTTCTCGCTGCCGATCAGGCAGCTTCGTCTCCGCAAAAGGTTGCGGCAGCACCTCGCGCGGATTCGACATCGAACGCGCACGACAAGCGCAATCCGTTCAATGCGACCGTTCTGGAGAACATCCAGATCGTCGGCCGCCACTCGACCAAGGAGACGCGGCACGTCGAGCTCGACCTCGGCGGGTCGGGGCTGATCTACCAGCCGGGCGACTCGCTCGGCTTCGTCGCGAACAATGACGCGCGGGTTGTCGAGGAGCTTCTCGAAGCCACCGGCCTGTCCGGCGACGCCGAAGTCGCGGTGAAGAGCGACAGCGTTCCGCTAGCACAGGCACTTGCCGAAAAGTTCGAGATCACCATCGGAAGCCCGCGCTTCATCGAGCAGTGGGCCAAGCTCAGCGGCGCGAAGGCGCTGGAGGCGCTGACTGGGTCCAACATGGCCGCCGAGCGCGTGAAGTTCCTCTACGACCATCACATCGTCGACATCGTCCGCCAGTTCCCTGTGAAGGGCGTGGACGCGGCCAGCCTGCTCGCCGGCCTCCGCCCGCTCCAGCCGCGGCTCTACTCGCTCGCATCGAGCCAGGCGCTCGTCGGCGACGAAGCGCACCTGACGGTGGCGCCAGTCCGTTTCGACCTGCACGGCACCGGCCGCGGCGGCGTTGCCTCGACGCAGATCGCCGACCGTCTCGAAATGGGCTCGACGGTCCCGGTCTACGTCCAGGAGAACCCGCACTTCCGGCTGCCCGACGACGACGTGCCGATCATCATGGTCGGCCCCGGCACGGGCGTCGCTCCCTTCCGCGCCTTCCTGCAGGAGCGCGAGGCCCGCGCCGCCGCCGGCCGTTCCTGGCTGTTCTTCGGCGAGCGCAACTTCCGCAGCGACTTCCTCTACCAGACCGAATGGCAGCAATGGCTGGAGGATGGCGTACTGTCGCAGCTCGACGTCGCTTTCTCGCGCGACGCAGGCCGGAAGACCTACGTCCAGCACCGCATGCACGAACGGTCGCGCGACCTCTTTGCATGGCTGGAAGAGGGCGCGCATTTCTACGTGTGCGGCGATGAGAAGGCGATGGCCAAGGACGTTCACGAAGCGCTGCTGCAGATCATCGAGCGCGAAGGCGACCTGACCCGCGACGGCGCGGAGGAATATCTTCGCGTCCTGTCGTCCGAGCACCGCTACCAGCGCGACGTTTACTGAGAAGCAGATGACCACCACGATTGACCGCAGCGCGGACATCACGCAGCCGCTCGAGAAACTTGGGCCGGACGAGACGCTCAAGTTCAACAGCGACTATCTGCGCGGGAAGATTTCCTACGACCTGCTCGACCGCATTACCGGCGGCGTGACCTTCGAGAGCAACAAGCTCATGAAGTTCCACGGTATTTACCAGCAGGACGACCGCGACATCCGCGACGAGCGGCGCCGCCAGAAGCTGGAACCGGCGCTGACGTTCATGGTCCGCGTCCGCCTTCCCGGCGGTGTCTGCACGCCGGAGCAGTGGCTGAAGATCGACGAGCTTGCGCAGGCGCATGGCGGCAACACGATCCGGCTGACGACGCGACAAACGTTCCAGTTCCACTGGATCGTCAAGGAAGACATCAAGCCGACGATCCAGGGCCTGCACGACGTGCTGCTCGATACGATCGCGGCCTGCGGCGACGATGCGCGCGGCGTGATGGCGACGGCCGACCCGCTCAATTCGGAGGTCGATCGCGAAGTCGCCGAGCTGTCGAAACAGCTCAGCGATCACGTCATCCCCAACATGCGGGCCTATCACGAGATCTGGTACGGCAAGGAACGGGTGGCGACATCGGAGGACGAAGAGCCCCTCTACGGGCCGACCTACCTCCCGCGTAAGTTCAAGATCGCCTTCGTCATCCCGCCCTTCAACGACGTGGACGTCTACACACAGGATCTGGGCTTCATCGCCGTCACAGGGCCGAGCGGAGTCGAGGGCTTCAACGTCACCATCGGCGGCGGCATGGGCCGGACCGACAATGAGCCGACCACCTACCCGCGACTGGCAGACGTCGTGGGCTACATCCCGAAGGAGCGCCTGCTCGAAGCGGCCGACGCGATCATCTCGGTCCAGCGCGACTATGGCAATCGCGCCGTCCGTGCCCGGGCCCGCTTCAAGTACACCATCGACGACAAAGGCCTCGACTTCATCAAGGCCGAGATCGAGCGGCGCATGGGCGCTCCGTTCGAGCCGACGCGGCAGTTCGAGCTGACGACCAACGGCGACAGCTTCGGCTGGCGCGAGACCGATCGTGGCCTGTTCAACTTCGGGCTGTTCATCCCCAACGGCCGCGTCTCTGACCACTTCATGACGGGCCTCCGCGAGATCGCGAAGGTGCACAAGGGTCACTACCGTCTGACGCCCAATCAGAATTTGATCATCGTCGGCGTCTCTCCGGAGGACAAGCCGCAGATCGAGGCGTTGCTTGCCCAGCATGGGCTGGACGAGAAGCAATTCAGCGCGCTGCGCCTCAACTCGATCGCCTGCGTCGCTTTGCCCACTTGCCCGCTCGCGATGGCGGAGGCGGAACGCTACCTGCCCGACCTCGTCACCAAGATCGAAGCTCTGCTCGACCAGAACGGCCTCCGCGATGAGCCGATCACCATCCGCATGAGCGGCTGCCCCAACGGCTGCTCGCGCCCCTATGTCGCGGAAATTGCGCTCACCGGCCGTGCGCCGGGCAAATACAATCTCTACCTCGGCGGCGGTTTCCACGGCGAGCGGCTCAACCGCCTGCACGCGGAGAACATCGGCGAAGAACGCATCCTCGAAATCCTTTCGCAGCTGCTGAGCGACTATGCCCGCGACCGCCTGCCCGGAGAGCGTTTCGGCGATTTCTTCGAGCGCACGGTTGACCAGCCCGCGGCCGCATAGCATGCTGAACAGGATGAACGCTCGTATCGCCCAGCTTTGGTGGTGGCGCTGGTCCCCAGCATTTGATGCGGCGCGTCCAACGAGCGGGTAGCGGAAGGCAGCACTTCCGAACCGACGTTTCCAAGACCCGCCGTGACCCGGCGGGTTTTTTCTTGTCCTCATTCCAGGCGAAACCGAAATGATCATCGTCCTCAAGCGCGAAGCCACCAAGGAAATTGCCGACGAAATCCTCGTCCGAATCGAGGAGAAGGGCCTCAAGCCGCTCTTCATGCCCGGCACCGAACGCGTCGTATTAGGCGCGCTCGGCGACGAGCGCGTACTGGCGGAGCTCAATCTCGACGGCCACCCGATGGTGGAATCGATCAAGCCGATCCTCTCGCCCTACAAGCTCGTCAGCCGCGAGATGCACCCGCACGACACAATCGTCCGGTTCGGCAAGGCGAATATCGGCGGGCCGGGCTTCGCCGTGATCGCTGGCCCCTGCGCGGTCGAGACCGAGGACCGGCTGCGCGCCAGCGCCAGCGCGGTGAGGGCGGCCGGCGCAATCGGCATCCGCGCCGGCGCCTACAAGCCGCGTAGCAGCCCCTATTCCTTCCAGGGCCACGGTCCCGAGGGCCTGAACACCCTGCGCACCATTGGCGACGAACTCGGCCTGCCGGTCGTTACCGAGGTCATGGACACGGCGGACGTGGAGGCCGTCGCCGAGAAGGCCGATATGCTCCAGGTCGGGGCCCGCAACATGCAGAACTTCTCGCTGCTCAAGGTCCTCGGCAAGGTCGACAAACCGGTGCTTCTGAAGCGCGGCCTCGCGGCGAAGGTGGAGGACCTGCTGCTTGCCGCCGAATACCTACTCGCAGCAGGCAACGAGCAGGTGATCCTGTGCGAGCGCGGCATCCGCACCTTCGAGACGGTGACGCGTAACACGCTCGACCTGAATGCCGTCGCCTACATGAAGCAGAAGACGCATTTGCCTGTCGTCGTCGATCCCTCCCACGGCACGGGCATCCGCGACCTCGTAATCCCGATGTCGCTCGCGGCGGCGGCATGCGGTGCCGACGGCCTGCTCGTCGAGGTGCATGAAAACCCGGTCGATGCATGGTCGGATGGAGCGCAGTCGCTCTACCCGCACCAGTTCGAGACCTTGATGGAATCGCTCAAGGCGGTGCTTGCCGCCGTGGGCCGGGATCTCGCGTGAACGCTGAGTCCGGCACTGCACGGGCGATTTCGCGACGGCTGTCCGGCCAAGTGGACCTGCTGTCGCTCTACGCACAGTTGAGCGATCGCGGCAGCCGGGCGGACACGATGATGCTCGAAACGACCGCGGGGGCGAGCATCATCCTCGATCAGGCTGCAGTCCGGATCGAATGCCGGGACGGCACAGTGCTGATCGACGCCCTTACGACTGGCGGGCAGCCGGTCCTGCGCGTCATCGAACGGAAGCTGGCGGACGCAGTCGAGGCCGCCACGGCAGACCGGCTGACACTGCGTTTCCAAAGATCGACCGAAGTCGATTCCGAACGCCGCCTGCTCGCGCTCTCCCCGTTCGACGTTCTGCGCGCGATCACATCCGGTCTTCGCAGCGAGACCGAGGAAGAGCCGTTCACCGTCTGCCTCATCGGCGTCATGGCCTTCGACCATGTCGGGCTGTTCGAAGAACTTCCCGCGTCGGCCGAGGACCCAGTCGGCTTTCCCGACTTCGTCTTCTGGCTGGCGGAATCCTACGTGGTCGGCGAACCCGGACGGACGCCGCGACTGATCTGCGCCTCGTTCGGAGACGGCGACACCGAGCAGGCGCGCCGCAGTCACTTCTCGGCGGTGGAAAGGCTCTCAAACCTTTCCAACCGTGCCTCGGACATGAAACCCTTCGCAACGGCCGACGATGGCGCCGGAGCGGCCCAAATCCGCATGGATCAGGACGACGACGAGTTCGCCGGGGTCGTGTCGCAGCTGAAGGAGCACATCCTCGCCGGCGACGTGTACCAGATCGTCCCGTCGCGCACGTTCA
>Ga0307413_10000596_pt1 | contig 12149 bp, 11 predicted proteins | sample DK1Ometagenome_3_FD_203714 | JGI IMG/M metagenome (GOLD analysis project Ga0307413, IMG submission 203714) | Maize rhizosphere microbial communities from greenhouse at UC Davis, California, United States - DK15-O-2 | ecosystem: Host-associated > Plants > Roots > Rhizosphere > Soil | place: USA... | reverse complement strand
CGGTGGTGGTGGGGGTACTCGCGGCGGTCGCCGCGGCGGCGGTGTTGACCACGGGTGCGATCAGCACGGTGATCGGCGCGGACCAGCAGGCGGCGAACGCCCGGATGAACAACATGTCGTGCAACGCCTCGCTCGGCCCGATCACGTCGGGTCCGGTGGGCAGCGGCGCGGAGGCGGCGGCCCGGCTGACCGAGGAGCAGCGTGGCAACGTCGCGATGATCATCTCGATCGGCAGGACCAGGGAGCTGCCGCCGCTGGCCTGGCAGGTGGCGATCCAGGCCGGCATGACCGAGTCGGGGCTGCGTAGCCTCAACTACGGCGACCGCGACTCGCTCGGCATCTTCCAGATGCGCCCGTCGATGGGCTGGGGCACCCCGGCGCAGGTCACGGACCCGACGTACGCGATCAACAAGTTCTACGACGTGTTGGTGAAGGTGCCGAACTGGGAGTCGCAGCGGCCGGGGGAGTCGGCGCAGGACGTGGAGCGCTCGGCGTTCCCGGAGCGCTACCACCGGTGGGAGCCGATGGCGGCGCACCTGCTCACCATGGCGGGCGAGGTCGCCGATCCGACCGGCTGCGGGCAGGGCGTCGGCGCGCTGGTGCCGGCCCCGACGGTGGCCGCGGCGAACGCGATCCAGTGGGCGCTGGCCCAGCAGGGCAAGCCGTACCAGTGGGGGGCGGCGACGACACACCAGAACTCGTTCGACTGTTCCAGTCTCATGTTGCAGGCCTACCGGTCGACGGGCATCCTGCTGCCGCGGACGTCTCGCGAGCAGTACCGGGCCGGCGCGTTGCTGCCGGTGGAGCAGGCCCAGCCGGGCGACCTGCTGTTCTGGGCCTACGACACCTCGAACCCGGCGACGATCCACCACGTCGCGCTGTACATCGGCGACGCGAGGATGGTGGAGGCGCAGCAGGACGGGGTTCCGGTGCACATCCGGGGCGTGAAGTGGACCGAGGGCGGGCTGATGCGCCAGGCCGTGCGGCCTGGCGCCTAGTTGAGAGGGGGCGTCGAGGATGGGCCTGCGCAGGAACAAGGACAAGCAGCAGCCGACCCCGAAGCAGGACTTCGCGGCCAAGCAGAGTTACGGGCGGGAGGGGATCCCGCGCTACGACGGGCCGCCCGCGTCGAGCACGCCGTTGGCGGACTACCTCGGCTACGTCCGGCCGGGGGTCACCGACGGGTACGTGACGCTGCCGCGGTCGCTGACCGACGTGATGCCGTTGTCCTGGCAGCAGCAGATGGCGCACCTGCTGGCCCAGTTCCACCAGGCGTACCTGCACCTGAACTGGCCGGAGTACCGGGTGGTGCCGTCGCGGCGGGAGCGGCTGGTGGACCTGGACGAGGACCAGTTGGCCGAGGTCGGCTACCTGGTGGAGATCGACGCCGGGGGCGAGCTGGTCTACCGCGAGCGGTCGGGGCGCCGTGTGGAGCACCCGGAGCGCACCGAGGTCCTGGTGTCCTGCCTGGACCCGATCCCGGCCGACCACCGCAACACGCTGCAGGACACCCCGCCGCAGGGAATTCCGGTGCCGACCGGCGTCCCCGCACACGGGAGTCGAACGCAGCAGGCCGGTTGGTCGTAGGGTCGGATCATGGCTGACAACAACCCGGATCAGGGCTGGTACTACAACACGCGTACCCACCAGGTGGAACACGGCGAGCTGGGCCGCGCGGTCGACCGGCTGGGTCCGTACCCGGACGAGGAGACCGCGAAGCGAGCGCTGGAGATCGCCCGCGAGCGCACCGAGGCGGCCGACGCCGCGGACCGCAGGTGGAGCGGCGACGACTGAGCTGACCCGGTCGCCGAGGGGCCGCTAGGGTGCTCGTGTGATCTCCCCCGATGGTGCCGCGCGCGACTTTCGCGGCATCCGCGCCGAGTTGAACCTGCCCGAGGTGTTCCCGGCCGAGGTGGAGGCCGAGGCGGCCGCCGCCGCGGCGACGCCTCTCGACCGGGAGGACGCCACCGACCTGCCGCTGGTGACCATCGACCCGCCGGGTTCGCGGGACCTGGACCAGGCGATGTACGTGGAGCGGGTCGGCGACGGCTTCCGGGTGCACTACGCGATCGCCGATCTGGGCTCGATCATCACGCCGGGCGGCGCACTGGACGCCGAGGCGCGCCGACGCGGGCAGACGCTGTACCTGCCGGACGGCAACGTGCCGTTGCATCCGACCGTGCTGTCGGAGGGTGCGTCCAGTCTGCTGCCGGACCAGGTGCGACCGGCCGCGCTGTGGACGATCGACTGCGGCGCGGACGGTGAGCCGACCGGGGCGCGGGTGCGCCGTGCGCTGGTGCGCTCGATCGCGCAGTTCGACTACGCCGGTGTCCAGTCCACAGTGGATGCCGGAGACCCGCATCCGTCGATCGCGGAGCTGCCGGCGCTGGGCAGGCTGCGTCGTGAGCTCGCGGTGGCGCGTGGTGCCGTCGAGCTGAAGCTGCCCGAGCAGGAGATCGCCCGCGACGGTGAGGGCTGGCGGCCGGTACTGCGTCGGCGGACCGACGTCGACGACTGGAACGCCGAGATCTCGCTGCTCACCGGCATGTCCGCGGCGACGATGATGCTGGATGCCAAGGTCGGCATCCTGCGCACGCTGCCCGAACCGGACGACGGCGCGGTCGCCTGGCTGCGCCGCTCCGCGGCGTCGCTCGGCATCGACTGGCCGGCGGACCTGGACCCGGGGCGGCTGCTGGCCGGCCTGGACCCCGCCCAGCCGTCGGCGTTGGCGCTGCTGATGGACGCGACCCGGCTGCTGCGCGGCGCGGGGTACACCGCGTTCGACGGCGAGCTGCCCGAGCTGCGGACCCACGCGGGGATCGCCGCCGCCTACACGCACGTGACCGCACCGCTGCGCAGGCTGGTGGACCGCTTCGGCACGGAGGTGTGCCTCGCGGTGTGCGCCGGCACCGAGGTGCCGGACTGGGTGCGCGCGGCGTTGCCGCAGCTGCCGGACCTGATGCAGGGCTCGGACGCGCTGGCGAACAAGGTGGACCGGGCGTGCCTGGATCAGGTGGAGGCGTGGGTGCTCGCCGAGCGTCTGGGTGAGGAGTTCGACGCCGTCGTGCTGCGTGCCGAGGAGGACGGCGGCGAGGTGTTCGTGGCCGAGCCGCCGGTGATCGGGCGCTGTGTGGGCGGCGGCCTCACCGAGGGCGCCACGGTGCGGGTGCGGGTGGTGACGGCCGACCCGGCATCGCGGACGGTCGGGTTCGAGCTGATGCGGGGGGACCGGGCGTGAGCGAGTCGGCCGAGAGTGAGCCGCGCGACGTGACGGCGCTGACCGTCGGCGTGCTGGGCGGTACCGGGCCGCAGGGCCGCGGACTGGCGCTGCGCTGGGCGTGTGCCGGGATCGGTGTGGTGCTCGGCTCGCGCGATGCCGGGCGCGCGGCGGCCGCGGCGGCCGAGCTGACCGGCCTGATCGGGACCGGCGGCGTCACCGGCGCCGTCGGCGCCGTCCGCGGACTGTCCAATGCGGACTGTGCGGCGGCTTCGGACGTGGTGCTGGTGGCGGTGCCGTGGGACGGGCACGCCGCGCTGCTGGAGTCGGTGCGCGAACAGTTGGCCGGCCGGATCGTGGTGGACTGCGTGAACCCGCTCGGGTTCGACAAGCAGGGGCCGTACGCGCTGCCGGTTCCGGCCGGCAGCGCCGCCGAGCAGGCGCGCGAGCTGCTGCCCGACTCCCGGGTCACCGCCGCGTTCCACCACGTGTCCGCCGTGCTGCTCGCCGACCTCGCGGTGTCCGAGGTGGACACGGATGTGCTGGTGCTCGGTGACGACCGCGACGCCACCGACACGGTGCGCGCGCTGGCCGACGCGATCCCGGGCATGCGCGGGATCTACGGCGGCCGGCTGCGCAACGCCGGTCAGGTGGAGGCGTTCACCGCCAACCTGATCGCGATCAACCGCCGCTACTCCGCGCACGCCGGCATCCGCGTCACCGACGTGTAGGCGCGCCGTGCTCACCGACGATCTCGGCGCGCCGGTCGGCCTGACCGGTCCGCCGGCCCGGGTGGTGTCGCTGGTGCCGTCGTTGACCGAGGCGATCGAGGTGACCGCACCCGGCCTGCTGGTCGGCGTCACCGACTACTGCACGCACCCCGCCGAGCTCACCGCGTCCCGGGTCGGCGGCTCCAAGTACCCGAACGTGGACGCGGTGCTCGACCTGACCCCGGACCTGGTGGTGGCCAACGGCGAGGAGAACCGGCCGGAGGACGTCGAGCGGATCCGGGCTGCCGGTGTCGGAGTGTGGGTGACCGCCGCGCCGGCCACCGTGCCGATGGCGCTGGCGTCGCTGCGCACCCTGGTGACCGAGGTGCTGCGACTGGACCCGCCGGACTGGCTGGCCGCCGCCGACGAGGCGTGGCGGCCCACCGAGCCGGTGTGGGCCACCGCGATCGTGCCGGTGTGGCGCAGACCCTGGGTGGTCGTCGGCCGGGACACCTTCGCCGGTGACGTGCTGCTGCGGCTTGGCGTGGCCAACGCCTACGCCGGACACGCCGACCGCTATCCGCGACCGCCGCTGTCCGAACTGACCGCCCTGATCGACACCGGCGCCGCCGGCCTGGTGGTGCTGCCGGACGAACCCTACGAGTTCACCGCGACCGACGGTCCACCGGACTTCCCCGGCGCCCGCTGCGCGCTGGTGAACGGCAGGTTGCTCACCTGGTACGGCCCGTCGCTGGCCACCGCCCGCACCGAGCTCACCACGGCACTGCGTGCGGACGTGGCCTAGCGTGGGAGTCATGACTCTCGCTCAGTTCGGCAAGGAGACCTCGGGCAAGGGCGAGTTCGTGCGCCAGCCCAACCGGTTCACCGATCGGATCACCGCGGACGGCTCGTCGGGGTGGAGGGCCGAGCCGGGCCGCTACCGCCTGGTGGTCAGCCTCGCCTGCCCGTGGGCGCACCGCTCGGTCATCGTGCGGAGGCTGCTGGGCCTGGAGGACGCGATCTCGCTGGCCATCGTGGACCCGATCCGCGACGACCGCGGCTGGCGTTTCACGCTGGACGAGAACGACCGGGATCCGGTGCTGGACATCGCGTTGCTGTCCGAGGCGTACCTGAGCACCGACCCGTCGTTCACCGGCCGGGTGACGGTGCCGTCCATCGTGGACATCGACTCGGGCCGGGTGGTGACCAACGACTACCCGCGGATCACGCTGGACCTCTCCACCGAGTGGCGGGAGTTCCACGCCCCGGACGCTCCGGACCTGTACCCGGAGCACCTGCGCGCGGAGATCGACGAGGTCGTCGAGCCGATCTTCCACAACGTCAACAACGGCGTGTACCGCTGTGGCTTCGCGGCCGGCCAGGAGGCGTACGAGGAGGCGTACCGCGCGCTGTTCGACGAGCTGGACCGATTGTCCGAGCGGCTGTCGACCCGGCGCTACCTGCTCGGCGACGCGATCACCGAGGCGGACGTCCGGCTGTACACCACGCTGGTCCGCTTCGACGCGGTCTACCACGGGCACTTCAAGTGCAACCGGCAGAAGCTCACCGAGCTGCCGGTGCTGTGGGCCTACGTCCGCGACCTGTACCAGACCCCGGGGTTCGGCGACACCACCGACTTCGACCACATCAAGCGGCACTACTACGTGACGCACGAGAAGATCAACCCGACCGGGATCGTGCCGGTCGGCCCGGATCTCTCGGTCTGGCAGGAGCCGCACGGCCGAGGGTGATCCGCCCCCCGGCCGTGCCGTCCCGGTCGTCGCCCGGTCAGTTCAGGAACGAGTGCTCCGGCGCCGGGAACGCACCGCCGCGCACGTCGGCGGCGAACGCCTCCGCGGCACCCTGCAGCACCCCGGCGAGGTCGGCGTAGCGCTTGACGAACCGCGGCGCCCTGGCCCGGCGCATGCCGGCCATGTCCTGCCACACCAGCACCTGCGCGTCGCAGTCCGGCCCGGCACCGATGCCGACGGTCGGGATGCGCAGCTCGTGGGTGACATGCTTGGCCACCTCGGCCGGCACCATCTCCATCACCACGGCGAAGGCGCCGGCCTCCTGCAGCGCGACCGCGTCGTCGATGAGCTCCTGGCGGCTGTCGCCGCGGCCCTGCACGCGGTATCCGCCGAGGTTGTGCTCGCTCTGCGGGGTGAAGCCGATGTGGCCCATGACCGGGATGCCGGCGTTGGTGATGGCCCGCACGTGCGGCGCGAACACCTTGCCGCCCTCGAGCTTCACCGCGTGCGAGCGGCCTTCCTTCATGAACCGCACAGCGGTGGTGACGGCCTGCTCGACGGACACCTGATAGGAGCCGAACGGTAGGTCGGCGACCACGAGGGCGCGTCTGGTCGCCCTGGTCACGGCGCGGACCAGCGGCACGAGCTCGTCCACGGTGACCGGCAGGGAGGTGTCGTAGCCGTAGACGTTGTTGGCCGCCGAGTCGCCGACCAGCAGCACCGGGATGCCGGCCTCGTCGAAGATCTCGGCGGTGTACATGTCGTACGCGGTGAGCATCGGCCACGGCTCGCCGCGGTCCTTGAGCTCCTGCAGGTGGTGGATGCGGACCCGCCTGGCGGGCTTGGTGTCCTTGGCGGCTCCGGTGCCGTACGGTGCGGCTACCTCGCCAGTAGGGGCGTTCTCGATCGTGGACATCGTTGTCGACCGTCCTTCCCTCGAGGCCCGTCGCCGGGTCCCCGGGTGTTAGCGGATGGCTTACGCCATCAAGCGTGACAGCCTGTGCCGGTGTCGTCAGGTCGGTGCGACCAGCCTCACACGATCGAGGCGGGTCACCGCGGGCCGGCGCATCCTTCTGCCTACTGTGGCGTTGACCGGGCAGGCCGAGTGGTGACCGCGCCCCCGCCGAGGGAGGACCCAGCGTGACCGAGGACGCACGGACGGTGCTGCGGCGCCGGTTGGGTGACGATGTCCGGGCGTTGGACGGGCTGTCCGACGAGGCGGTGGCCGCTCTGCACGCGGCGTTCGACGACGCCCGCCGTCGGCAGGGCAGGGCGCTGACCGCGGCGTCCGAGGAGGCGTTGGGCCACCTGCCGCTGCTGCTGCGCGGCGCGGTGCGCAAGGTGCTGGGGGTCTGAGGTGGCGACCGAGCGCGCGATGACCGCCGAGCTGACCAAGCTGGCCCGCACCCTGGACACGACGGTGGCTGCGGTGTCGTTCGCGGCCGGCCTCGACCGCGACGACCTGCGCCAGCTGCGGGACCGGATCAGCAGCACGCTGCACGACGAGCACCGGGCCGCGTACCGGGGGGTCGCGCAGGCCACCACACTGATGCCTACGGCGCTGACCGCGAAGGTGGCGGAGAAGGTGTTCCCGCCGCTGCTGTCCGCCCGGATCGCGCGGGAGCTGTCGCCGGAGAAGGCCGGTGAACTGGCGCAGCGGCTGTCGGTGGACTACCTGGCGGACATCTGCGTGCGGATCGACCCGCGCACGGTGGCCCGGCTGATCGGCGAGGTGCCGGTGGGCAAGGCGCTGGCGGTGGCCGGTGAGCTGGTCCGTCGCGGCGAGTTCCTCACCATCGGCCGGCTGCTGGACGCCGCGTCGGACGAGCTGCTGCGCCAGGTGGCGACGGCGATCACCGACGACGAGGCGCTGCTGGAGATCGGCTTCTACGCCGAGTCGGACGACCGGCTCAGCCGGGCGGTCGCGGCGCTGTCGCCGCGCCGCCTGCGTGGGGTGGTGGCCGTCGCGGTGACCGGCCCGGCGGAGCTGCGCTCGGCGGGACTCGGTCTGATGAGCCGGGTCGACGAGGACCTGCGGGCCATGCTGGTCGACCTCGCGCTGGAGCACGACGACCGGGCGCTGGCCGCGATGGTGCGCACCGCCGCCGAGGACGGCGCGCTGGTCGAGCTGCTCCTGGTGGCGTCCGGCATGGGCGCGGCCGCGCGGTCGCGGCTGCCGGCCATGCCGGCGCTGACCGACCCGGCGCTGCTCGTCGACCTGGTGGAGTCCGCCCGCCGGCACGACCTGTGGGACCGGCTGCGCCCGCTGGTCGCCGGCCTCGACCCGGACGCGCGGAGCTTCGTCGAGGCCCGCGCCCGCGAGCTCGGCGTCTGGGATCGCCTCGCCCCGGCCTGACCGTCAGCCGCCGGAGCCCTCCCGCCAGGCATTGGTCATCGGCAGCCGCCGGTCCCGGCCGAACGCCTTGGTGCTGACCTTGGTGCCCGGCGGGTACTGCCGGCGCTTGTACTCGGCGCGGTCCACCATCCGCAGGACCCGGTCCACCAGCGCGGGCTCGAAACCGGCCGCGAGCAGGTCGGCGTAACCGGCGTCGCCCTCGATGTAGTCGTCCAGCACATCGTCCAGCAACGTGTAGTCGGGCAGGGAGTCGGCGTCCAGCTGGCCGGGCCGCAGCTCCGCCGACGGCGGCTTGGTGATCGACGCGTCCGGGATCGGCGCCACCTCGCCGCGCTTGTCCGCCTCGGTGTTCCGCCACCGCGCCAGCTCCCAGACCAGCGTCTTCGGCACGTCCTTGATCGGCGCGAAGCCGCCGACCGCGTCGCCGTAGATGGTGGAGTAGCCGACCGCGAGCTCGGTCTTGTTGCCGGTGGCCAGCACCAGGTGGCCGTCCTGGTTGGACAGTCCCATCAGGGTCATGCCGCGGCAGCGGGCCTGCACGTTCTCCTCGGCCAGGCCGGTGAGGCCGAGCTGGCCGACGAACGCGGCGACCATGTCGGCGATCGGCTGCTCCTGGTAGTGCAGGCCGGTCCGTTCGGCGAGGTCGGCGGCGTCGGAGCGGGAGTGCTCGGAGGAGTAGACCGACGGCATGGACACGCCGTACACCGCGTCCGCGCCGAGCGCGTCGACGGCGAGCGCGGCGCACACCGCTGAGTCGATGCCGCCGGACAGGCCGAGCACCACCGAGGCGAACCCGTTCTTGCGGGTGTAGTCCCGCAGGCCGAGCACCAGCGCGGCCCACAGCTCGGCCTCGGTCGACAGGGGTTCGGCGACCGAGGCGGTGGCCACCCCGGCGGCCGTCACCGGCGGCGCCGCGGCGACCGGCGTCTCGCTGAGCACCCGCCTGGTCACCGTGAAGTCGTCCACCACGTCGGCGTCGGTGCTCGCCGCGCCGCCGGGCAGGTCGAGGTCGACCACCATCAGGTGCTCGACGAACTGCGGCGCGCGTGCCAGCAGGGTGCCGTCCTCGGCGACCACCATCGAGTCGCCGTCGAACACCAGGTCGTCCTGGCCGCCGACCTGGTTGACGTAGACCAGCGGCGCACCCGCCTCGGCGGCCCGGCGGCGCACCAGCGGCAGCCGCACGTCGTCCTTGTTGCGCTCGTAGGGGGAGGCGTTCGGCGCGACGACGAGGTCGACGCCGGCCTGACCGAGCGCGGCGACGGGCCCGCCCTCCTGCCAGATGTCCTCGCAGATGACCATGCCGACCTCGAGGCCGTTGATCCGCACGATCTCCAGCGCCCGGCCGGGCTTGAACCAGCGCTGCTCGTCGAAGACGCCGTAGTTGGGCAGGTGGTGCTTGTGCTGGCGGGCGAACACCGTCCCGCCGGCGAGGATCGCGGCGGAGTCGCGGGTGCCGACCGGGTCGGCGTCGAGGTAGCCGACGACGGCGGCGACGTGTCCGCAGCCGGCCTCGTCGAGGCGCGCCGCGAGCCGCCGCAGGTGCTGCTGGGACGCCTCGGTGAACGAGGTCCGCAGCGCGAGGTCCTCGACCGGGTAGCCGGTGAGTGCCATCTCGGGGAACACCACCACGTGCGCGCCGGCCTCGGCCGCCGCACGGGTGCGTGCCAGGACGAGGTCCGCGTTGCCGGACAGGTCGCCCACCGTTGTGTTGACCTGGGCGAGAGCGATCCGGATCTGGGTCATGCTGGCATTCTCCCTCCTGTTTTCGCCCGAGAGGCGAAAATGTGGCGCAGCCAGCACACTACGCGCTGACCCGGGCGATGGAAGGATCGCCCGATGACCAGGTTGTCCGGCGCGGCACGATCGCGCCTCACCGTGGTGGTGGCGGTGACCCTGCTGGTGGGTGTGGCCTTGGCGGGCTGCTCGCCGGACGGGTCGAGCCGGCGCGACGCCGAACCGCCGGTCACCGAGACCCGCGGCCCGCGCGGCGCGGTGCCGGCCGGGCTGGAGCGGTTCTACGGCCAGCCGCTGACCTGGGAGAGCTGCGCCGGGTACGCGACCACCGACGACGACCGCTCGGAGCTCGGCGGTGCGGGCCTGCGGTGCGCCCGGCTGAGGGTGCCTCTGGACTACGCGAAGCCGGACGGCGACCCGATCACCCTCGGGCTGCTGCGTTCGCCGGCCGCCGAGCGGGACCGCCGGATCGGCTCGCTGGTGGTGAACCCCGGCGGGCCGGGCGTGGCCGGGTTGTCCGCCGCGGTGCGGGTGGCCCGGGAGGTGCGCGGCGGCGAGGTGGGCAGGCGCTTCGACGTGGTCGGCTTCGACCCGCGCGGGGTCGGCTCGAGTGAACCGCAGGTGCGCTGCCTGACCGACGACGAACGCGACGAGGAACGCGCCGACGACGACGAGCTGGACACCTCGCCGGCCGGCATCGAGAAGGTCGAGCGGGACCAGCGCGAGTTCGCCGCCCGGTGCGCCGAGCGCACCGGCAACGGCGCGGCGATGCTCGCCAACCTCGGCAGTCGCGACGTGGCCCGCGACCTGGACGTGTTGCGCTCGGTGCTGGGGGACGAGGGGCTCAACTACGTCGGCTACTCCTACGGCACCAGGATCGGCTCCACCTACGCCGAGGCGTTCCCGGCGAACGCCCGCGCCCTGGTGCTGGACGGCGCGCTGGACCCCAACCAGGACCCGGTGACCGAGCTGGTCGCGCAGGGCGAGGGGTTCCAGGTGGCGTTCGACGACTTCGTCGCCTGGTGCGTCCGGCGGCAGGACTGCGCGTTGGGTCGCGACGCCGGCGCCGCGGTCGGCGAGTTCCACGAGCTGGTCCGCCCGCTCGGCGACGACCCGCTGGAGCTGCGCGACGGCCGGGTTCTGTCCTATTCGGACGCGACGACCGGGGTGGTGCAGGCGCTGTACGGCGAGGAGCTGTGGGAGCCGCTGAACACCGCGCTGAACGGGCTGCGCACCCGCGACGGCGAGCTCCTCATGCGGCTGGCCGACTTCTACCTGCAGCGCGACGCCGACGGCCACTACTCGACCACCCAGGACGTGTTCACCGCGGTGCGCTGCGTCGACGACCGCGCGGTCACCGACCGGGCGGTGGTGTTGGCGGCCAGCGAGCGCTACCGCGAGGTGGCGCCCTTCCTGGACGACGGCCGGCCGGCGAGCTCGTCACTGGACGCCTGCGCGTTCTGGCCGGTGCCCAACACGAGCGACCGGCACGTGCCGTCGGCGAGCGGCCTGAAACCGGTGCTGGTGGTGTCCACGACGAACGACCCGGCGACCCCGTACGCCGCCGGGGTGGCGTTGGCCGCCGCGTTGGGTGGGCGGTTGCTGACCTTCGAGGCGACGCAGCACACGATCGCGTTGCAGGGCAACGACTGTGTGGACGCCGTGGTGACGGCCTACCTGGTGGACGGCACCCTGCCGGCGGACGGCGCCCGCTGCTCCTGACGTTCGCCGGCCGCGACGGCGAGCGCGAGCAGCGCGCCCGCCACACACACGACGGCGGTGATCAGGAAGACCTCGGTGTACTGGACGCGCAGCGCCGCCTCGACCGCCGCGGTGTACTCGGCGAGCTCCCGCTCGGCCTGGGCCGGCTCCTTGCCGAACGGCAGCGGTGCGATCAGGTTCGCGGTGAGGCTGTGGAAGCGGTGCAGGCCCCACGCGGACAGTGCGGCGACGCCGACCAGCATGCCGGTCATCCGGGCGACCACCACGCCGGCGGAGGCGATGCCGTGCTGCACGGCGGGCACCGCGCGCAGCGCCGCCGCGGACAGCGGCGCGATCACCAGCCCGAGCCCGAGGCCGGCGATCGCCAGGTCGGTGTCCACCCGGGCAAGCGACAGCGGGCCGAGGTGGTGCGGATCGGTCAGCGGATTCACCGGCCAGCGCGACATCAGGACGTAGCCGACCGCGGCGATCAGCATTCCTGCGATCGCGACCGGACGGTCGCCGAACCGGCCGGCCAGCCGACCGCCGAGGAGGGCGCCGACGGGCAGCGCGATCAGGAAGCGCAGCAACAGCAGCACCGCGCCGCGGTCGTCGAGGTCGAGCAGGGTCTGGGCGAACAGGTCGACGTCGACCAGGGTGACCATCAGCGCGGCCCC
>Ga0307413_10000595_pt1 | contig 12151 bp, 8 predicted proteins | sample DK1Ometagenome_3_FD_203714 | JGI IMG/M metagenome (GOLD analysis project Ga0307413, IMG submission 203714) | Maize rhizosphere microbial communities from greenhouse at UC Davis, California, United States - DK15-O-2 | ecosystem: Host-associated > Plants > Roots > Rhizosphere > Soil | place: USA... | reverse complement strand
CGTTCAGCTCGACCACGAGCGGCAGACCACCGGCCGACAGGCGTGAGAGGTCCAGCAGGTCGACGACGAAGCGGTTGAGGCGGAGCGCCTCCTCCTCGATGACCAGCGCGCGCTCGTCGCCGCCGGCGGCGATGTCGTGCGCCAGCGCACGGATGGTGGTGAGCGGCGTTCGGATGTCGTGCGACACGCTGGCCAGCAGCGCGTCCTTCAGCCGGTCCGCCTCGCGCAGCGCCTCGGCGCGCTGCGCCTCGGCGCTGAGGCGGACGCGCTCCGCGCCGAGGGCGGCATAGTAGGCGAGCGCGTCGAGGAAGCGCCGCTGCGCCGGGTCGAGCGCGATGCCGTCCGGCTTCGCCAGCCGCAGCACGCCCACCGTCCGCTCCCGCACCGCCAGCGGGACGAGGAGCGAGCGGGCGCCGGCGCTCTGCTCGACGAGCGCTCCCAGCGCCGAGGTCCCTGGGCCGGCGGCCATGCGCACCGTGCCGTCGGCCAGCTCCGCCGCTGCCTGGCGATTCTCCGCCACCCAGCGGGTGACGCCGGGCGCCTCCGGGCCCTGCCCGTCGTGGTGGTCGGGAACCACCTGTCGGAGCGCCCCGGTGCCGGCATCGAGCAGGTAGACGTCGCATTCGGCCACGCCGAGCGTGGTGCGGATCACCCGGGTGACGGCGGCGAGCGCCTCGTCCGCCCGCCCGGCGCTGAGCGTCTCGGCACCGAGGGCCGCCAGCCGGTCCACCTCCGCCGCCCGCCGGCCGGCGGCGATCGCCTCGGACTGGGCGCGGTAGAGGAGCTGCGCGGCGACGAGGCCCGTGACGAGGAAGACGAGGAGGACCAGCCAGTCGAGCGGGTTGGCGACGACGAAGGTGTGGTATGGGGGCAGGAAGAAGAAGTTGAACGCGAGGAACGCCGCGACCGCGAGCGTCACCCCGAGCGCCCGCCCGCCGGCGGCGCTGCCGCCGAGCACGACGAGGAGGAGCAACAGCGCGACATGCGCCTTGTCGAGCGTGCCGCGGCCAACCAGCATCGCCGCGCACAGGGCGGCGAGCCCCAGGAGCCAGAGCGCCCAGGTGGACCAGGACCGGGAGGGGAGTCGCATGGTCCTACGTCGCCGACTCGGGGAGCTCGAAGCGATAGCCCACGCCCGGCTCCGTGTGGATGAGCGTCGGGCGCAGCGGGTCGGCCTCCAGCTTGCGCCGCAGGTTGGCGACGTAGACGCGCAGGTACTGCTGTGCGTCGCCGTGATGCCGGCCCCAGACCGCGTCGAAGAGCTGCCGGTGGGTCATCGTGCGGCCGGCGTGCGCGACGAGCGCGCGCAGGAGCTCCCACTCCGTGGGCGTGAGGTGGACCGTCGCGTCGTCGCGCGTGACGCTGCGACGGGCCAGGTCGATGGCGAGCCGGCCGGCGGCGAGCGGCGCGTCGCCGCCGGGCACCGGCCCCATCCGCGCACGCCGGAGCTGGGCGCGGACGCGTGCCTGCAGCTCGAGCGTGCTGAAGGGCTTCGTGAGGTAGTCGTCGGCGCCGGCGTCGAGCAGGGCTGCTTTCTCCTGATCCGAGTGCCGGGCGGACAGCACCAGGATCGGCATGGCCGACCACCGCCGGATCTCGCGACAGACCTCGAGGCCGTCCCGGTCGGGGAGGCCGAGGTCCAGGACGACCAGATCGGGGCGCTCGCGCCGGGCAAGCTCGAGAGCCGAGGCGGCGGTGGCCGCCTCGAACACCCGCCCGCCATCGGATTCGACGGCGGCGCGCACGATGGAGCGGATGCTGGTCTCGTCCTCCACCACGAGCACGGTCGTCATGCGGTACAATGTTGCAGCGGAGCCGGCCGCTGCCGAGGTGAGCCGACACAAAGATCGCACAAATATTGGGCCGTCTGCGGACGCCAAGTCCATCCAGTTCTGTAGCTTGCAGGGTGGACGGAGGTACGAAGCCGCGCGGCGTCGACAAACCCAGCGATCCCGTATGGACACGGCCGAGAGCAGACCACAGGAAGAGGGCCCCGGCGAACCGGCGGCCGGGACGCCGTCGCTGCCCCCACGACCGACTCCCGCCGGTCCAGACGGGGCCGGCCACGTGCACGGCACCAGGCCCCACGATCCGCGCTACGTCGCGACGCTGGCGCTCACGGCGCTCGGCATCGTCTACGGCGACATCGGCACGAGCCCGTTGTATGCCATCCGTGAAGCCTTCCTCGAGGAGCACGGGGTGGCCGTCGCCCCGGCCGCGGTGCTCGGCGTGCTGTCCTTGATCTTCTGGTCGCTCATCCTCGTGATCACGGTCAAGTACCTCGTCTTCATCCTGCGGGCGGACAACCGCGGCGAGGGCGGCATCCTCGCGCTCACGTCGCTCATCACGCCCGCGCACGCCCTGCGGCGCGGCCGGTGGGGGCTCATCATCCTCGGGCTCTTCGGCACCTCGCTCCTCTACGGCGACGGCATGATCACGCCGGCGATCTCGGTGCTGAGCGCGGTGGAGGGGCTGGAGGTGGTCACGCCGCGACTCGAGCCGTACGTCATCCCGATCACCATCGCCATCCTCGCCGGGCTGTTCCTCATCCAGCGGCACGGCACGGCCGGCGTCGGCCGCATCTTCGGGCCCGTCACGCTCCTATGGTTCGCGACGCTCGCGGTGCTCGGCGTCGCGCAGATCGTGCGCGAGCCGGCCGTGCTCCAGGCGGCGCTGCCGCACCATGCCGCACGCTTCTTCGCGGACCACGGGTGGAACGGCTTCCTCGTGCTCGGCTCGGTGTTCCTCGTGGTCACCGGCGGCGAGGCGCTCTACGCCGACATGGGGCACTTCGGGCGGCGGCCCATCCGCCTCGCCTGGTTCACGGTCGTGCTCCCGGCGCTGCTCCTCAACTACTTCGGCCAGGGGGCGCTCCTCATCCGCGATCCGGCGGCCATCGAGAACCCGTTCTACCACATGGCGCCCGCGTGGGCGCTGCTGCCGGTGGTGGGCATCGCGACGGTGGCCACGGTCATCGCGTCGCAGGCGCTCATCTCCGGCGCCTTCTCACTCACGCTGCAGGCCGTGCAACTGGGCTACAGCCCGCGCGTCGAGATCGAGCACACGTCGGCGCGGGAGCGGGGGCAGATCTACATCCCGTCGGTGAACTGGGCGCTCATGGTCAGCTGCATCGGCCTCGTGCTCGGCTTCCGCTCGTCGAGCAACCTGGCGGCGGCCTACGGCGTGGCGGTGACCACGACGATGGCGATCACGACGCTCCTCTTCTACTTCGTCGCGCGCGAGCGGTGGGGGTGGAGCGCGTGGCGCGCCGGCCTGCTCACGGCCGGCTTCCTCGTCATCGACCTCGGGTTCTGGGGGGCGAACCTGCTGAAGATCCCGCACGGCGGGTGGTTCCCCCTCGTCGTGGGGGCGGTGGTGTTCACGCTGCTCACGACATGGAAGCGGGGCCGGCTCGTCCTTTCCAAGCGGATGCGCGACCGCACGCTGCCGCTCGACTCGTTCCTCGAGAGCCTGCTGCCGCACCCGCCGCACCGGGTGCCGGGGACGGCGGTGTTCATGTACGGCAGCGCCTCCGGCACGCCGCCGGCGCTGCTCCACAACCTGAAGCACAACAAGGTGCTGCACGAGCGGGTGGTGTTCCTCACCATCCGCACCGAGGAAGTCCCGATGGTGCCGGCCGAGGAGCGGGCGCGGGTGGAGGCGCTGGGCCACGCGCTGTGGCAGGTGGTGCTGCGCTACGGCTTCATGGAGGACGTGGACATCCCGGCCGCGCTGCGGGCCGTCGAGCGGGACGGGCTGTCGTTCCCGCCGATGGACACGACGTACTTCCTCGGCCGGGAGACGCTCATCGCCACGAAGCGGCCCGGGATGGCGCTGTGGCGGGAGCACCTCTTCTCGCTCATGTCCCGCAACGCTCGGCCGGCGACGTCGTTCTTCCGACTGCCGCCGAACCGGGTGGTGGAGCTCGGAGCGCAAGTGGAGCTGTGATGGCACGGCAGCGCCGAGCCTCGCGCCGGCCGCCGGCACACGGCCCGCAGGTACCACGCACCACGGCGGCGTCGCGCCTCAGCCCGCGCCGCTTCGCGCGCTTCATCGGCGAGCCCTCGAAGGCGGCGGAGCACTCCTCCGGCGTCGTCGCGTAGAGATCGCGTTAGGCCGCGCCCGGGCCGCCTCATCACGCCGCCCGCGGCCACCGCTCGACCCAACGCTCCGCCGGCCCTCGGCGTAGCGTTGGGTGCCCACGCACGCGCCCGTACTCACCAGCCCCCGACCCGCGCACCACCCATGACGGCCCCGACCCAGCGCTTCGCCAAGGTCCGCCGGGACGAGACGGCGGCCGTCGTCGCCTCCGGGCTCGCCTTCTTCTTCATCCTCACCGCGCTCATGGTGATCCGCCCCGCCCGCGAGGCGCTCGGCATGCGGCGGGGGATCGAGGCCGTGCGCTGGCTCTTCGTCGGGACCGCCGTCGTCACCCTGGCGGTGAACCCGCTGTTCGCGCTGCTCGTGAGCCGCTATCGGCGGCTCGTGTTCATCACGGCCACCTACCTGTTCTTCTCCCTGAGCCTGCTCGGGTTCTGGGCCGTCCTCGTCAGCGCCCCCGAGGCGATCGGCGAGGTGAGCGGGATGGTGTTCTTCGTCTGGTTCAGCGTCTTCAACCTGTTCGCGACGATGGTGTTCTGGGCCCTCATGGCGGACCGGTTCTCGCTGGAGCAGAGCAAGCGGCTGTTCGGCGTGATCTCCGTCGGCGGGACCCTGGGGGCGATCGCCGGCCCCTGGCTCGCGTCGCGGCTCACCGGGCCCCTCGGCACCGCGGGGCTCCTCCCCGTGTCGGCGGCGCTGCTCGGCCTCGCGGTCGTCGCGGCGTGGGCGGTGGCGCGGCTCCAGCCCGGGCGCGCGGAGGCCGCCCCCGAGGCGGGCGCCTCCCCGGCGGTGGACGAGCGCGCCGTCATCGGCGGGAGCGCGTGGGACGGGTTCCGGTCGGTGTCCCGCTCCCCGTACCTGCTCGGCATCTCCGCCTACGTGCTGATCCTGACCGTGATCGGCACGTTCATCTACTTCACCCGGCTCCAGATGGTCGCCGCGCTCGGGGAGGACCTCGACATGCGCACGGGGGTCTTCGCGCGGCTCGACCTCTACACGCAGGTCACGACGCTCGTCCTCCAGGCGCTCGTGACCGGGCACCTCATGAAGCGGCTCGGCGTTCACGTGACGCTCGCGCTGCTGCCCGTCACGGCCGTCCTCGGCTTCGCGGGCCTCGCCGTCGCCGCGTCGCTCGTCACGCTGACCGTCTTCCAGGCCGCGTTCAGCGCCGTGCAGCGCTCCATCACGCGGCCGGCGCGCGAGACGCTGTTCACCGTCGTGCCGCGCGAGGACAAGTACAAGTCCAAGGCGTTCATCGACACGTTCGTCTACCGCGGCGGTGACGTCATCGGCGCCCAGGTCGAGGGGCTGCTCGGCCGCCTCGCCGCGGGGCTCGGCGCGCTCGTCTCGGTGGCCGTGCCTCTCGCCCTCGCGTGGGGCGCGCTCGGCGTGTGGCTCGGCCGCGCGCAGCAGCGGCGGGTCGAGCGCCGGCCCGAGCCCGTCGCGGCGCCCGAGAAGGCCGTCGCGCTCTAGCGCCCGCCGATCGACCGCGCCCGAAGTTCCCGACCCCGCACCCGGAGACCCGCATGATCTCACGTCGCGAATGGCTTCGCCTGTCCCTCGGCTCGGGCGCCGCGCTCGCACTCCGCCCGGAGTGGCTCGACGCGCGCGTCCTGGCAGCGCTCCAGGCGCAGCCGCTGCTGACGCGCGCCATCCCCTCCAGCGGCGAGCGCATCCCCATCGTCGGCCTCGGCAGCTCGGCCACGTTCTCGCAGGTCGCGCGCAGCGAGGACGTCAGCGCGCTCAAGGACGTGATGCGCACGCTCGTCGAGAAGGGCGGGACGGTGTTCGACACCGCCCCGGGCTACGGCGCCTCGGAGGAGGTCGCCGGGCGGGTCGCGCGCGAGCTCGGGCTCACGGAGCGGATCTTCTGGGCGACCAAGGTCAACGTCGCCCGCGGGGGCCCGGCCGACCCCGCGGCCGCGCGCGCGCAGATCGAGACGTCCTTCCAGCGCATCGGCAAGCGCCCGATGGACCTGATCCAGGTGCACAACCTCGGCGACGTCCCGACGCAGCTCGCCATCCTGAAGGAGCTGAAGCGGGAGGGGCGCGTGCGCTACGTCGGCGTCACGAGCACCGACGAGCGGCAGTACCCCGAGCTCCAGGCGGTCATGCGCAACGAGCCGCTCGACTTCATCGGCGTGGACTACGCCATCGACAACCGCGAGGTCGAGACGACGATCCTCCCGCTGGCGCGCGCGCGGAAGATCGGCGTGCTCGTCTACGCGCCGTTCGGCCGCACGCGCCTCTGGCGCCGCGTCGAGGGGCGCGAGGTGCCGGCGTGGGCCGCCGAGTTCGACGCGCGCTCCTGGGCGCAGTTCTTCCTGAAGTTCGTGGCGAGCCACCCGGACGTCACGGCCATCACGCCGGCCACGAGCCGGGCGCAGAACATGGCCGACAACCTGGGCGCGGCGGTGGGCCGCCTGCCGAACGCCGAGCAGCGGCGGCGCATGATCGCGCTGGTGGACGCGCTCCCGCCCGCGGCCGAGCAGCGGCGCGGCTGAGGCGCGGCTGAGGCGCGGCGCGCGGGAGATCGATCAACGCGCCGAGCGCGGGCGACGCACGCCGCCGCTGCGGGCACTACGGATCGTAGCCCGGAACGAGGCCCGCGGCGGCGTCCGTCACGCCGCGAGCCCCATCCGGAGCAGCAGCCGCGTCCAGCGCGGGTCGGCGTAGAGCGGCGCCAGGGCCGGCGTGATGGCGATGGTGTCCATGCCCGCGGCGTGCTCCTCGTACGCGCGCTCGAGCCAGCGGAACGCCGCGTCGCTGTCCCCGAGACCCACGTACGCGACCGCGACGTCGAACGGCGATACGTACCGACGGTCCGACGACCCGATCAGCGCCCGGACGATCTGCTCCGCCTCGGCACGTCGGCCGGTGACGGCATGTGCATACGCGAGCTGCGCCGAGTCGCGGAGCCCGCCCAGCGCGGCGGCGCGCGCGAACGCGGCGACGGCTTCGGCCGGCATGCCCTTCTGCAGGTATGCGTACCCGAGCTGCTGGTGCGCGAGTGACAGCCGCGGATTGAGCTCGATGGCGCCGTTCAGGTAGGAGATCGCGCGGTCGGGCTGGCGCATGCTGACATGCATGCGCCCGAGCGTCAGCCGCACCGGGGTCGAGAGGGGGTCGGACGCCAGCGTCTGCTGGAGCAGGGCGGCTGCGTCCTCGAAGCGGCGCTGGTCGAAGAGCCACAGGGCGCGCCAGTGGCGGATGGTGGTGGACGCGGGATCGAGCGCCGTCGCCCGCTCGAACCTGCGACCGGCAGACGCCCAGTTCCAGTCGTGGGCCGTCTCGATGTGCGCGAGCGAGGCGTGCGCCTGGGCCAGCGTGCTGTCGAGCGTCAGGGCGGTGACCGCCGCCGCGCGCGCGCGCCGGAATCCCTCGCGCGGCGGACGATCGCCGAACAGGACGAGCAGGGCGTGCGCGTCCGCCAGCCCGGCGTGCGCCCGGGCGAATCCGGGGTCGCGTGCGATAGCCTGCTCGAACAACCCGACGGCTCGCTGCAGCGCGTCGCCGCTGAGCTGGTAGCGGAAGAACTGGCCCCTGAGGTACAGCTCGTACGCGACGAGGTCGGCGGTCGGCGGTCGCACCGGCGCGGCGCCGGGACCGGCGACGAGCGTGATCTGCAGCGCGCGGACCACCGAGCGCGCGATCTCCTGCTGCACGGCAAAGACGTCCTTCAGCTCGCGGTCGTAGGTCTCCGACCAGAGCACGCGGTTCTCCGCCGCACTCACGAGGGCCACGGTGATCCGCAGCCGCTCCCCGGCGCGCCGCACGCTCCCCTCGAGCGCGGTGGCGACGCCGAGCGTGTCCGCGACCGTGCGCACGTCGAGTCCCTTGCCCTTGAGCGCGAACGCGGACGTGCGGGGCGCGACCTTGAGCCCGGCGACCTGCCCGAGGGCGCCGATCAGCTCGTCGGTCAGCCCGTCGGCGAAGGGCTCGTCGGCGGGGTCCCCGCTCGTGTTCGCGAACGGGAGCACCGCCACCGACCGGTCGGGCGCCGGACGCGTGGCGGCCGCGGCACCGGGTGCGGCGCCACGATCGTCGTCGGCGCCCGCGTCGCCACGCTGCACGGCGTAGCTGCTCAGCGCCAGCACGGCGAGCAGGCCGGCGGCCGCGAGCGCCGTCCGCAGGGGGCGCGCGCCCGCGGCCGGCGGGGCGCCTGGCGCGATCGACCGCGACTCGTCCGGGAGGCTGCCGGCCAATGCGGGCGCTCGCGTCCGGTCGTCCGGACGCGCGTCGGCCGCCGGCTCGGCAGGCGGCTCGTGCGCGGCGTCCCGCGGTGCCGCCAGCGGTGCCGCCAGCGGTGCCGCCGGCTCCGCCGTGACGGAAGGGGCGCGGGCCAGCTCCGCGGCCAGGGCGGCGACCGCCGGGTCGGCGGCCGACGGGCCAACCTCCTGCCGCAGCAGTGCCTCGTGTATCCGGGCGTGGCGGAGCGCGCCGGCGCGGTCGCCCACGGCGTCGAGCGCGCGCATCAACCCCACCGCGACGCGCCCGCTCAGCGGGTCGACGCCCTGCCGGCGGCGCCACCAGTGAACCGCGCCCCTCGCATCGCCGCGGGCGGCAGCGCGCTCGGCGAGCGTCTCGAGCGCGGCGGCGAAGTCGGCGGCGCGCGCGGCGCGCTCGGCGTCAGCCCAGCGCTCGAACGCATCCGTGCCGCGGATCAGGAAGCCGTCCAGGAAGGGGCCGGCGTACAGCTCGACCGCCGCGTCGGCATCGCCGCGCAGGAGCGCGTCCCTGAACTCCGCCAGGTCGCTGGTCACGAGGGCGGGATTGAGGCGCAGCGCGGCCGGCCCGAGCAGCACGTCCGGCGAGCCGAGCTGCTGCCGGAGGGAGTGGACGAGCTGCTTGAGCGAGGCCGCCGCGCGCGCCTCGTCACTCTCGGGCCAGAGGTAGGCGGACGCCACCTCCCGGCCAACGCCGTTGTCGCCGGCCGCGGCGAGGAGCGCGAGCAACCCGAGTCCCTTGCGCTGCCCGGAGAGGCCGTCGAGCCGGACGCCGTCGCGCTCCAGAAAGCACCCGCCGAACGTCCTGAGCCGGAGCATGCAGCGCCTGCGTGAGGGAATTCACCCGAATCTGACCAGCGCTTTACCGCCTCGGCGTATATACGGCCCGCCCATGCCGACGGGCAAGCGGCACCTCCGGGTCGCCCGCCGATGCGTCGGCCCAACACCCTTTCCTGGGGAATCACATGCGCACACTCTCCACTCCCGCAGCCCTGCTCGCCCTCGCCCTCGCCGCGTGCGGCGCCGACGCCACGGGTGACCCCATCGCCCCATCGGCGCCGGTCCTCGCCCGAGGCGCCCATGCGGAGGCCGATGCGAAGACCAAGCAGATTCATGGGACCATGCAGGCGACGGAGACCGGCGCGCCGCAGCCGGGGACCCCGATCGTCGTGCGGCGCCTGGAGGGCGAGGGCGTCGCGTCGCATCTCGGGCGGTTCACGACGGTCGGCATCATCACCCTGAACCTCGCCACGGCGTCCGGCACCGGGACCGTCACCTACACGGCGGCCAACGGGGACGTGCTCGGCGGGACGGCCACCGGACAGGCGGTGGTCGGAGGCGGCTTTGCCACGGTCACGGAGACCGTGACGATCACGGGCGGCACCGGGCGGTTCGCCGGCGCCACGGGGACCTTCACGGTCGTGCGCCGCATCGTCCAGGCGACGGGAATCTCGACAGGCACCATCGACGGGACGATCACGCTCCCGAAGTGAGCCTCCGGTCGGCGCCAGCGCTCGCCCGTCGCAACTCGGCCAACAGGCCACCGGACGATCGCACGTCACCCCGGCCGAAACGCCGCCGCGCCTAGTGCTCCACGACGCGTGTCGGCGCCAGGCAGGGAAGGGCACGGCAGCAGGCGGTACGGGGTGACTCGCCATCCGTACCGCCTGCTGCACGGACCACCTCAAGGGGGGCGCGACCTGGCCACCCGGTCTCCGACAGGCAACCCGGCGACGACGAGAACGCGGGTGTCCACGCGATCGCCGGTCCCGCTGGAGCTGAAGCCAGCCATCGCAGCTTCGCGCGCTTCATCGGGAGCCCTTGAATGCGCGGCCGAACACCTCATGCGACGTCGCGAGCCACTCGCGCGCGAGCGTCCGCGCGTCCTTCCCGCCCAACGCTCCACGCGCCGTGTAGGGCGAGTCTGGCGCGGGTGCCTCGGAGAGCTCGACGTTGAACGGGCACACGTCCCGGGTGTCGCCGGACGGGCGGTACCTCTACCTTACCAGCGCTCGCAGCCTCGCCGACCAGCCGTTGGAGGCAGCGCTCGCCGCCCGTGAATGGAACGCGCGCCTCGGCGGCTCTGGCAGCGGACCCGGCGACAGCTGACGCGTGCCCATGTCGGCGGTGCTCGAGGCGCTCGGGCGCACGCCGCGGTGAGCCATTCCTGCCGATGACCGACGGAGCGATGACGCCGTTGTCCACTCTTCGCGCCGGTGCGGCGGACTCCCTGGAGGCCGCGCCGGATGGTGCGCGGCGCCGCGGCCCGCGCGGCTTCCTGCTGCTCAACGCGGGCGGGTGGCTGTTGTTCGGCGCCGCGATGATGATCGGGTGGCTGGACGTGCGGCCGTGGGCGGTCGTCCTCGCGACCACGCCGGTGTACATCCTGATCGGCTTCCTGCTGTCGCTGCTGCTCGGCCTCGTGTACGACCGGCTTGGCGTGGGGCCGGCGTCCTTCGGCCGCGCGCTCGCCATCAGCGTCGCCGGGTCGTACGCGGCAGGGGTACTGTGGATCCTCGCCTACTACTACTACCGGCAGTTCGGCGCCGGCATCATCCACTCGATCCTCGTGGGTGGCCCGTCGTCGCTCTCCGCCCGGCGCGGGTGGATCCTCGACGGCGCCCTGATCCAGGGCGGCCTCCCGCTGTTCGGGTGGAGCCTCGTGCGCCTGGCGATGCAGTACAACACCGCGCTGCGCGAGCAGCGGGAGCAGGCGCTGCGCGCCGTGGCCGCGGCGCGCGACGCGCAGCTCCGGATGCTCGCGTACCAGCTCAACCCGCACTTCCTCTTCAACACGCTCAACTCCATCCGCGCGCTGATCAACGAGGACCGCCAGCGCGCCCGCGACATGGTGACCGCACTCTCCGGCTACCTTCGCTACGCGCTGGTGGAGCGTCCGCTGCACGTGGCGCTGCTCGAGGAGGAGGTGGCGTCGGTGCGCGGCTACCTGGCGATCGAGCAGGTGCGCTTCGAGGAGCGTCTCGACGCGCGGGTGGAGGTGGAGCCCGCCGCGCTGCGCTGCGAGGTGCCGGCGTTCCTCCTCAACCCGCTCGTGGAGAATGCGTTGAAGCACGGTGCCGCCGGCGCCGCCGGTGCGCCGCTCGTGCTGCGGGTGGAGGCGCGGCTGGTGGAACCGGACCGGCTCAGGCTCGTCGTCGAGAACACCGGACGGTGGGCCGGCGGGCGGACGACGGCCCCTGCCGCGGGCGAGGGCGACGACGGCCTGCCCGGCGGCGTGGGGCTCGCCAACGTCCGCGCGCGCCTCGCGGCGCTTCATCCCGCGGAGCATTGCATCGAGGTCGGCGAGGCGGACGGGCGCGTGCGCGTCCTGGTGGAGCTGCCGGCCCGCCTCCGCGCAGAGGCCGCGCCGTGAGCGCGCGCCGGCGCCACGCCGTCCTCGTGGACGACGAGCGGCTCGCCCGGCGCGAGCTGCGGACGCTGCTCGAGGAGGCGCACGCCGAGCAGGTGCACGTCGTGGGCGAGGCCGCCTCGGTGTTCGACGCCGCGCGCCTCGTGCACGCCACGGACGCCGACGTGGTGTTCCTCGACATCCAGCTCGCGGGCGAGACGGGGATGGACCTGCTGCCGCTGCTGGGCGTGGATGTGGACGTCGTGTTCGTGACCGCGTATGACGAGTACACCCTCCGCGCCTTCGAGGTGAACGCCGTCGATTACCTGCTCAAGCCGGTGGCGCCCGAGCGGCTCGCCGTGACGGTGAGCCGGCTCGCGGCCGCGCAGCCGCCGGCGCCTACCCGCGAGTCGGTCGCCTACGAGGACCGCCTGCTCCTGCGCCTCGGCCAGGAGCGCGCCTTCGTCCGGGTGCG
>Ga0307413_10000593_pt1 | contig 12157 bp, 7 predicted proteins | sample DK1Ometagenome_3_FD_203714 | JGI IMG/M metagenome (GOLD analysis project Ga0307413, IMG submission 203714) | Maize rhizosphere microbial communities from greenhouse at UC Davis, California, United States - DK15-O-2 | ecosystem: Host-associated > Plants > Roots > Rhizosphere > Soil | place: USA... | reverse complement strand
CCGAGCACGAAGCTGACGTGGTCGTCCAGGCTCAGCGCCAGCCGGGTGACCTGCTTGCCGGTCTCCAGGTGGCGCGCGATCTCGTCGCTGTGCAGGTCCATGCGCTGGACCTTGACCACCGCGCCCTGGTCGACCGGGTCGCGCAGTTCGCATTCGTCGCCGATGCTGAGGCCGTCCGGCAGCGGCTCGCCGGCGACCCAGCCGGTCAGGATCGAGCGCGGCGCGACCTCGGCGTTCAGCGGCAGCGCCGGGAAGCTGCCAAGCGCGCGGCGCACCTCGCTGCAGACGTTCTCGGCCGACTTGCGGCTGGAGCTGTCGATCACCGCGATGCCGTGCTCCAGGTCGAGCAGCGCATCGGTGCGGCTGGGCTTGATGAAGGCGCGCGGCAGCAGGTCGGTGATCAGCTCGTCCTTGATCCGCTTGCGGGTGCGGCCGCCGGGCTTGCGGCCTTCCTTCTGCTCGATCTCGTCGAGCTTGCGCGCCAGCATGTCGTTGACCACCGCGCCCGGCAGCAGGCGGTCCTCGCCGCCAACGGTCAGCCAGATCGCGTCGCCCTGGCGCGCGGCCAGCACCTCGCTGTCGCGTCCGAACGGCGACACGAAGCCGCGGCTGGACAACTCCAGCGGGCCGACCGGCTTGAGCTGGCACTCGTCGAGGCCGCTGTCGAGATCGTCGAGCTTGGTGCTGGCGGGGAAGCGGAAGAACGTCAGGTTGCGGAAGAACATGCAGGGTCCATTGGCAAGTGCGTCGCCGGCGCCGCGCAAACGGGTTGCGCGGTCGCGACGCGGGGAAGGGAATCAGCCGGCAATCGAGCCGGGTGTCGGGGCGGATGACAGGCCGAGGAAGTCGAACAGTTTCGGGTCGCTGAGCTGCGAGGGCCGGATGTCGCCGAGCGCACGCGCGATGGTTTCGATCCGCCCGGGCGTCTCGCGCTCCCAGTCGGCCATCATCCGCTGCACCTGCTTGCGCTGCAGGTTCTCCTGCGAGCCGCACAGGTTGCACGGGATGATCGGGAAGTCCTTCAGCCGCGCGTAGCGGGCGATGTCGGCCTCGGCGGCGTAGGCCAGCGGGCGGATCACCACGTTTTTGCCGTCGTCCGACAGCAGCTTGGGCGGCATGCCCGAGACCTTGGCGTGGAAGAACAGGTTGAGGAAGAACGTCGCCACCAGGTCGTCGCGGTGGTGGCCGAGCGCGATCCTGGTGAACCCCTGCTCCTCGGCGAAGGAAGACAGCGCGCCGCGCCGCAGCCGCGAGCACAGCGAGCACATCGTCTTGCCCTCGGGCACGACCCGGGTCACCACCGAGTAGGTGTCCTGCTCGAGGATGCGGTAGTCGACCCCGATTGATTCCAGGTATTGCGGCAGCACGTGCTCGGGGAAGTCGGGCTGCTTCTGGTCGAGGTTGACCGCGGTGATCGAGAACGACACCGGCGCCTTCTTCTGCAACTGCAGCAGCACGTCGAGCATCGTGTAGCTGTCCTTGCCGCCGGACAGGCAGACCATCACCTTGTCGCCGTCCTCGATCATGCCGAAGTCGGCGATCGCCTGGCCGACCTGGTGGCGCAGGCGCTTGCCGAGGCGGTCGAGCTCGCCGGCGCGCGACGGCGGCTCGGCCAGCGGCAGGGTGTCGGCGGCGGGCGCCTCGTTCAGCAGGGGCAGGACGGTACTCATCGGACCGTCGATTCTACCGGGCCGCCGTCGCACCGGCCGAGTCGGCGGTCGCACCGCGTGTGGCCGGGCGGGCGCGCTAAGCTGGGCGCCATGAGCGAGACCGACGACCCCGCCGCCATCAACCGCCGCCTGGAAGCGTTGCGGCTGGAACACCGAGACCTCGACGCCGCGATCGCCCGCCTGTCGGCCCTCGGCAGCCTCGAAGTCCACGATGACCTGACCCTCAAGCGGCTGAAGAAACGCAAGCTGTGGCTCAAGGACTGCATCGCCCGCCTGCAGAGCGACCTGATCCCCGACGAGCCGGCGTAGCGCCCCGCCGTGTCCCCGGATTGACCGACCCGCCTGCCCGAAGGGACGCCCCTCCGGCTGTAGGAGCGACGTAAGTCGCGAACGCGCAGGAACCGTCATTCGGTACCGATGGGGCTGCCGCAACGCCGCCCGCAAGCAATCCGACTGCTCCGGCGCGGGCTGACGCGGATCCACTGGCCGGATGCCCCGATTCCCCGCGCATTCGCGACTTACGTCGCTCCTACAGGGAAGCGGGTGGCATTCGTGCCGACCTACACTGCCCGCCGATACCCGCCGCGCACGCCGTCCTTGCTCAGCACCCACTGCCACAACTGCAACTCGCGCGCGCGGAACGCCCCGGCGCATGACAGCAGGTAGTAGCGCCACTTGCGGTGGAAGGTCTCGCCCAGCGCGTCGGCGAAGCGCGGCCACGCGGCCTCGAAATTGGCGTGCCAGGCCATCAGCGTGTGGTCGTAGTCGGCACCGAAGTTGTGCAGGTCCTCGGCCACGAACAAGCCGTCGATCGCGTCGCCGACCTGGCCCACCGACGGCAGGTCGCCGTTGGGGAAGATGTGCTTGTCGATCCAGCGGTCGGGGACCGAGTCGCGGCGGTTCTTGCCGATCGTGTGCAGCAGGAACAGGCCGTCGTCGGCCAGGCAGCGTTCGGCGACTTCCATGTAGACGCGATGGTTCTTGCGCCCGACGTGCTCGAACATGCCGACGCTGACCAGCCGGTCCATCGGCCCGCCCAGCGACGCCGCGTCGAGTTCGCGGTAGTCCTGCAGGCGGAACTCCAGCGGCAACCCGGCGTAGCGCTCGCGTGCCCACGCCGCCTGCTCCTTCGACACGGTCACCCCGACGCACTGCACGCCGTAATGCTCGGCGGCAAAGCCCATCAGGCTGCCCCAGCCGCAGCCGATATCGAGCACGCGCATGCCCGGCTGCAGCCCGAGTTTGCGGCAGATCAGGTCGAGCTTCGCCCGTTGCGCATCGGCCAGGTTGCCGGCATCGCGCCAGTAACCGCAGGAATACGCCATCAGCGGGTCGAGCATCGCCTCGTAGAAGTCGTTGCCGAGGTCGTAGTGCGCCTTGCCGACCTGCCACGCGCGGGTGCGGTTCTGGCGGTTGAACACGCGCACCTGCAGCGCGTGCCAGGCGAGCCGTGCCGGCTGCACCTCGCGGTCGAGGTGGGCGCGCAGCAGGTGGTCGAAGAAGCCGTCGAGCTGCTCGCAGTCCCAGGCACCGGCCATGTAGGCCTCGCCGAGCCCGAGGTTGCCCTCGGCCAGCGCCCGCTCCAGCGCCGCGGGGTCGTGCAGCTGCATGTCCCAAGGCCGCTCGCCGTTGATCCGGATGTCGGCCTTGCCGAGCAGGCCGGCGACCAGTTGTTGCGGCGCGGTGTCGAGTCGGGGGGCGTCCGGGACGGGGGTGGCGGACGCCTCGTCCGGCGTGTCTTTCAGCTCATCGACGATGGGCGATGGAGGTGCCATTGCGTGGTCCTCGGCTGGGTCGCGGCCGGCGTGGACGTGCAGTTGCCCCGTAACGTGGCCGATCCGCGACGACTTCGGCCACGGGCCATGGTAGCGCCGCCCGGGCCGGGTCGCAGCCGCCGCCGCGAAGGGCGGCCGACGGGCTCAATCCGCAGGCATCTCCTGCGCTTCCGGCTTGGCTGCTTCCGGGCTGACCTTCTCGATGCTGTGGCGCAGCTCGCGGCCGAGGATGAACTTGGCGTCGCGGGCCCAGGCCTCCAGTTGCTGGTCGAATACCAGCTTGCCGTTGGCGTCGACCCAGACCAGTTTCAGTTCGCGCAGTTTCTGAATGAAACCGCGGAACAGGGTCTTGTCGAAGAACTCCGGCGCGGCCGGGGCGTACAGCAGGCTCAGGCGCTGGGCGGCGAGCTGGCACAGGCTTTCCAGTTCGCCGGCCGACAGGGTGCCGATGCCGTTTTTCACCAGCACCGAAATGGCGATGTAGTAGCGCTCGAACGCCTGCTGCAGCGAGTGCCCGATCGCGCGCAGGCGGAACACCTCGTCGGATTGCCCGGCGTTGCGCGCGAGGATGCCGCCGTCCTCGTCGCTGACACGTTCCAGCAGGCCCTCGCGGATGAACACGTCGATGGTGCGCGCGAGCCGCTCGATGAACTCGTCCTCGCTCCACGGCAGGAACAGTTCGACCTGCAGGAACGGATAGACGCTCCGGCCCAACCGCAGGACGCTTTCCTGCGCCATGCGGCGGTTGTGCTGGAAGCAGCAGGCGATCCACGAGGCCGCGGTGAACAGGTGCAGCGCGTTGTTGCGGAAGTAGCTCAGCAGCACCGCGTTGTCGCCGCGCACGTGCAGCACGTCGCCGAGCGGGTGCACGGTGCGGGTCAGCATGCCGATCTCCTCGCCGTGGGCGACGATCTCGGCCGGTGCGTGCGGGGTCACGGTGACGCGGTCGGAGAACGGCATCTCGTCGAGCAGGGTCTTGCTGAGCGCGAGTTGGGCCAGCAGGTCGCCTTCGCCCATCGCGTGCTTGGGCGTGGACAGCAGTGCCAGCGCCAGCAGGTTGATCGGGTTGACGTCGGCGGCGCGGTTGACGTTGACCTGGATCTTCTGCGCCAGCGCATCGACCGTGGTCGACAGCCACGCCGGCTTGTCGTCGTCAGGCAAGGCCTCGCCCTGCCAGCCGGGCGCGTGCTCGCCGAGCATGTCGTTGAGCAGGATCGGCTCGCCGAAGTTGACCACCACCTGGCCGTAGTTGCTGCGCAGCACCTTGGGGATGCCGGTAACCAGCTGCCAGATCGACTCCTTCTCCTTCGGCTTGCCGGTCAGTTCGTCGAGGTAGCTGTTGCCCTCCATCAGCTTCTCGTAGCCGATGTAGATCGGCTGGAACAGGACCGGCCGGGTCGGCTGGCGCAGGTAGGCGCGCACGGTCATCGCCAGGGTACCGCCCTTCGGCGGCAGCAGCCGGCCGGTGCGCGAGCGCCCGCCTTCGATGAAGTACTCGATCGAGTAGCCGCCCGACACCAGCTGCGCCATGTACTCGCGGAACACCGCCGAATACAGCGCGTTGCCGCGGAAGCTGCGCCGGGCGAAGAACGCGCCGCCCTTGCGCAGCAGGGTGCCGATCACCGGCAGGTTGAGGTTGATGCCGGCGAAGATGTGCGGCGGCACGATGCCCTTGGTGTAGAGCAGGTAGCTCAGCAGCAAGTAGTCCATGTGGCTGCGGTGGCAGGGCACATAGATAACCTCGTGCCCGGGCGCGGCGCGCTTGAGGGTGTCGAGGTGGTGGACCAGTACGCCACGGTAGATCCGGTTCCAGACGAAGGTCAGCAGGAAGCTGGCCGAGCGCACCACCGGGTGCGAGTAGTCGGCGGCGATCTCGTAGGCGTAGGCGTGGGCCTTCTTCCAGGCGTCGGCATACTGGCCGTTGTCGCGGCGGGCCTGCGCGGCGATCGCCTCCTTGACCGGCTCGGTCGCGAGCACGCGGTCGACCAGCAGCCGCCGGGTCGACAGGTCGGGGCCGATCACCGCCGCGCGGATCAGCCGGAAGTGGGTGCGCAGCACGCGCGACAGCTTGCGCACGGTGCGTTCCGGCGGCAGGCCCTCGTTGATGGTCTCGCGAAGGTCGACCGGCGGGGCGAAGCGGACGGTGGTGTGGCGGCCGTTGAGCAGGATGGCCAATAGCCGGCGGAAGCGGCCGACCAGCGCCCAGTTCTCCGAGAACAGCACCGAGAACCAGCCGCTGGTCTTGTCCGGCGCGCGGCCGACGAAGATCGACACCGGCACCAGTTGCACGTCCAGCGACGGGTCCTCGCGGTGGGCGTCGAGCAGGCGCGCCAGCGATTCGGAGTGGGTCTTGCTCGTCGGCGCCGCGGGGTTGAGGGTCGGCAGCGGCGGCAGCGCGCTGACATTGCGGCGCGACAGCGCGACGTAGGCACGCTTGCGTCCGAGCGGGTCGCCCGGCAGCGGTTGCAGTGGCGAGGGCAGGCCGGTCTCGCGGCAGGCGCGCTCCAGGATCAGCGCGTTGGACAGGCCGTAGTCCTCCAGCACGTAGCAGACCGGGCGGCCGGCGAAGCCGTGGGCGTGGTCGGCCGGGGATTTCGGCTCGATGGTCAGCGACACCCACGGCGCCATCAGTTTCCCGAGCAGGCGCGCCCACCACGGCCGCCGCGCCGCGATCGGCGGACGGCGTGCAATCGGCACGCGCGGCGTGGCCGGCGGCGGGGCATCGGCCGGCTCGATCGGCAGCTCGGGCTGGCGCGGGGCGTCGCCGAGGGTCGCACCGGGCTCGAACGGCGGCACGGCGTCGAGCGCAGCATCGCCCGGTACTTCGGTCCGTGGCGGCTGCATCGCATCGGCCAGGGTCATTTCGGCCGGGTCGACGGGGGCGTCCGGGGCGGTCGGCGCGGCCGGGTCGGGGTCGCGGGCCGCGGACGGGTCGGTGCCGGGCTTGCCGGGGAATGGCAGGGGTGTCTGGTTGGGCATTGGTCGCATTATGCCGGTTCGCTCGCGGGCGCCATGGCGGCGCGCCGCGTGGGGCGATCAGCGCGCGGTCAGGTCCGGCCGCGGCGTTTCGGGTTCCGCCGGGGCCGGATCGCCGGTCGGCGGGGCCGGGCCGGCGGCCGCCTCGGCGTGGCGCAGCAGGTCGGTCAGGTACCAACGGTCGTCGCGCCGCTCGACCCGCACTTCGGCGGCCACCGGCTGGCCGCCCAGGCTGTAGTCCAGCGACAGCCGGGCGGTATCGCCGGTCTGTTCGATCAGCGCCACCCGCGCGTCGGACAGGGCCTGGTCGAGATCCAGCCCGTAACCGGCCAGCACCTTCTTCACGCGGCCCAGGAACGGCCCGAGCCGGCCCAGGCTGCGGTCCATGCCGATCCCGTGGAACGTGCCGACGCCGCCGGCCAGGCCGGTCAGGCGCGCCGCCGCGATCAGCTGCGGCAGCGCCGCCCGGGCCAGCGCGGGATCGCCCAGTGGTGCCTGCCGGCCCCATTGGCTCAATGCCGCGATCAACTGGGTGTAGTGCTCACGCTCGGGTTCGCTGTATTCGTCCGCCGCGCTGACGTATTGCACCGCGAACAGCCCGAGGGTCGCCGCGGCGCTGCGCAACTCGCGGTCGGCGCCGGCGAACTGGCGGTTGTAGGCCGCCAGCAGGACCTTCTCGGAGCCGGGCGCGGCCAGCACGGTGATGAACGCGGGCAGGCGGTCGTCCAGCGGCAATTCGGTCAGCGGCCAGATCGTGCGGCCTTCGGTCCAGGCCGTCGACATCCGCGCGTGCAACGCCGGCGGCAATGCGTGGCGGGCGTAGGCGGAAAGGTCGTTGCGGTGAAGGTCGTCGATCAGCAGCTGCAGCGCCTGCGCGGGCTTCGTGGCGACCGGCGCGGCCGCTGCCGGCGGCTTGCGCTCGCAGCCGCCGACAAGCACCACCGCGGCGATCACCACGGCAAGCGCGGCAACCGGCAACAGCGCAACGATGACGCGTCGAATCAAGGACATGCGGTGCGGCTCCCCCCGTCGCAGAGGGGCATCTTGGCCGGCGGCGCCATGGCGTACAAGCCAAGCCCGTCGCGGATTCAGCTCAACGCCCTTGCAGCGCCTGGCGCTTGGCTGCGCGGCGCGCATCGGCCGGTTTGCCCCAGTCGTTGCCGAACAGCGCCGGCTGCCAGTCACCGTAACTCGGGTTCGGCAGCATCCACCAGCGGCGGCCGAACCAAGCGCCGTGCGCCTCCATCAGGCCGTCGCGCGCGGCCGGGGTATTGGGTTCGACCTGCATGAAATCGCCCAACTGGTCGCCGAACTGCATCAGCACCCGGTAGCTGCGGCCGGCCAGTTGCCGGCGGCAGTGCTTGTCGCCGCTGTCGGCCTGCTTGCAGCCCTCCACCACCGTGCCCTTGCCGAGGAACGCGGCGTCGTCGGCCGGCAATCCGACCGCGCGCAGGTTGGCGAGGGTGTCGGCCTGCATCTGCTCGGTGCGGTTGGTGATGTAGACCAGCGTGATGCCGCGCGCGCTGGCGGCTTTCGCGAACTCGACCATGCCCGGCACCGGGGTGGCCTTGCGCTCGGCGACCCAGTCCGCCCAGGTCGCACTGGCGTACTCGGTGCCGTCGCGGACCAGCCGGGCCTGGTAGGGCGAGTTGTCGAGCACGGTCTCGTCGATGTCGAGGATCACCGCCGGCGGCAGGCCGGTGGCGGGGTTGGCGCGTTCCGACGGCACCAGCGCATCCCACGCCGGATCGGCGAGGGCGGCGTCGAGGCCGGCGATCGCGGCGCGGTAGGTTTGCGTGGCGGCGGCGTCGTACTCGACGGAGGCCTGCATCCACAGCACCGCGTTGAGGTTGTCGTCGGCCGGTACCGCGGCGGTTGCGGCCACGTCCTCGCGCTGTGCCGCGTGCTGGCAACCGGACAGGAGGAGGGCGAGCAGCGCGGGAGCGATGAGGTGGCGCATGGCGGGGACCGGTGAAAAGGTGCCGCGAGTTTATCGAAGTCGAGCCATGGGCCGGACCGGCCGCACGACGGCCTGCCGGTCCTGCGGACACGAAAAACCCCGGCCGGAGCCGGGGTTGTCCGTTGACGCATGCCGCAGGTGGCCGGATCAGTTCACGCGGGCCTGGATGGTCACGCCGCGGTACGCGTTCTCACCCACCACCAGGATGTAATAGGTGCCGGCCGCGGGGTTGCGTACGCGGATGGTCTCGCTGTTGCCCGGGCGCGAGGACTTGAGGTCGTAAGCCTCGGTGGTCGGTTCCTCGCCGGCGCTCGCGTACACGCTGACATTGCCGCTGCCGCCGTAGGTCATCACGCTCAGCATGGTCGAGCCGGCCGGTACCTCGATGCTGTACAGGACCTCGTTGCCGGCATTGCCGGCCAGATCGCGCACGGGCACCGAATCGAGCAACGCGATCGGGTCCGGACCGCAATCCTCGACTTCCGGGTCACAGGGCGGGAGCAATTGCGCGAGCGCTGCCGGGGCGTCGAGCAGGCCGCTGCCGATCGGCTTGTCCGGCGTGCCCGGGAACGGCCGGGCGCTGTCGACCAGGATCGCTTGGATCTCCGCCGGCGTCTTCGGCGCGGCGCCGGAGGCCACCACGGCGCTCTGGACCAGCGCGACCACGCCGGCCACGTGCGGCGCGGCCATCGAGGTGCCGGCCATGCCCATGTACGTCGGCGTGCCCAGCTCCGGCGAGGTCGCCGAATCATTGCCTGCCTGCCACACGTAACCGTCCGGATTGCCCTCGACCACGCCGCCGCCCGGACCGGCCAGGTCGACGGCGGCGCCATAGTTGGAGTAGTTGGCGCGGGCGCCGGTGATGCCCACTGCGCCAACCGTCACCACGTTGTCGCAGCTTGCCGGCGAATAGTTGGCCGCATCGTCGTTGCTGTTGCCGGCGGCGACCACGACCGTGGTGCCAAGCGCGACGGCCGTGTTGATCGCATCCTGGGTGATCGACGGGCAGCTCTGGCCGCCGCCCAGGCTCATGTTGATGACCTCGGCCGGGAATTCGTTGGCCGGCACGCCGGGGACATCGCCGCCCGCGGCCCAGACGATTGCGTCGGCGATGTCGGAGGGGTAGCCGCCGCACTTGCCGAGCACGCGCACCGGCAGGACCCGGGCGTTGTGCGCCACGCCGGCCATGCCGCTGCCGTTGTTGCTCAGCTCGGCGACGGTCCCGGCGACATGGGTGCCATGGAACGAACTGGTCGCCCCGACGGGCTTGCCGCACTCGCCGGCGTCGTACCAGTCGCCGTAGTCGTGCGCGCCGGCCGCGCGGTCGTCGGTCGGCCGGCGGGACACGGCGGCGTCGGTGATGAAGTCGTAGCCATCGAGCATGTTCGCGTCCATGTCCGGATGGGCGACGATGCCGGTGTCGAGCACGGCCACCACCACGCCTTCACCGGTGGACACGTCCCACGCCGCCGGCGCGTCGATGCCGCCGGCACTGGCCTGCAGGTGCCACTGGTGGCTGTTGAAGTACTCGTCGTCGACGGTCAGCTGCGGCTGGGCGAGGTCGCCGCTGGCCACCGGCATGCGCGCCTGGGGCCGGTCGACCGCCTGGACCATGCGGTCGAGGTCGACCGACTTCACCGCGGGGTCGGCCTTCAGTTCGCGGACCAGCGCAGCCAGCTCGGCGGCGCCGACATCGTGCGAGAGCCGGAACAGGTCCGCGCCGACCGCGAGCTGGCGCATATGGCTTGCGGTTGGTGCCGGCTGGCGGGCATCGGCGGCGCTGCGGATGGCCCGGGCGGCGTGCGCCCGGTTGGCCGCGCCGTTGACGGTCTGCAGCTTGTTGGTCCGGGGCGCGCGCTCGTCGTGGTAGCGGACGATCAACCGGGCGCCGTGGTCGGCGACGGTGGTCGGCGCGGCCATCGGCCGCACTTGCAGTTGGCCATTGGCGGCCATCGCCGCGGGAGCGGCCAGCGCGGAGGCGATCATGGTGGCCATCAGGCTCATGCGGATCGGGTTATTGCTGGATGTCATGTTCAATTCCCTGGTTGTATGGAGCGTCGTGTGTCTGTCGTGCTGTTGTCGCGCGGGTCGCCGGTCACCAGCCAAAGCCGACGCCTGCGCCGATCGAGCTGTCATCGCCGCTGAACGCGCCGCCGAAGGTCACCGTCGCGCGCTCCGACACCGCCCGCTGGTAGCCCAGCGAGAGCGCCGTCGCACCGTTCTGGAAGCCCACGCCCATGCCGACCCGGTTGACCGTGTCGATGCCGGCGGCACTGGTGGCCATGTTCACCATCGCCGCACTCATCGCGCCCATCTGGTCGATGCGGTGCTCCTGCTGGTTGAAGCGCGAATCGACCTGGCCGCGCAGCGCGGTGAAGTCGTCGTTGAGCGTGGTGAAGCGCGAGTCGGTGTACGCGTTCGCCGAATGCAGCGTCCGTGTTGCGGTGGTGTCGGTGTACGCGTTGGCCGAGGCCAGCGTGGCGGCGTCGGCCGGCTGGGCCGGTACGTCGACGGCGGCCGGGCGCGCGCTGGTCGGGGCAGCGGTGACCTGGCGCGGGGCATCGGCCGCGGCCATGGTGATGACATTGCCCTTCGTCGCGTCCGGAGCGTCCGCCAGCGTCGTGTTCTCGCTGGCGACCCCGGCGTCCGTCGCAGTCGTCGCAACCGCGGCGTCCGTCCCGGACCGGCTGGCGACGGCATCGTCACCGTTGGTCGCTGGCAGCTTCGCCGGTGCGGACGCTGTGGCCGTGGCCGTGGCGGCAGTCGTGTCCGCAGTCGGCGAAGAGGCGAACGCAGCTGCACCCGCCGCCTCCGCCTCGACCGCCGAGAGACGGTTGTCGAGCCCGCTGATGGCGCCGTCTACCGCGCTGAAGGCATCGCCGACGTTGTAGTAGCTGCCACCCTGGATCGAGAACGTCGGGCCCATGAACCCGCCCGGCCCCATCGATGCACCGCCGCCCAGCGCCTGCGCCATCGAATCACCCATGCCGAACAGCTGCGACCCGTTGACGGCATCGGTGCTGTCGACGGACAGGCCGCCTGCGGCGAGGTTGGTGATCTGCCGTTCGGCTCCCGCCGTGCCCACCGAGACACTGTCGGCGCGGTCGGCCACCGAGCCGGCACCCAGCGCAACGCTGTTGGCGGCCGAGACCTGCGCACGCGCGCCGATCGCGGTGCCATTGCTCGCCGCATCCAGCACGCGGGCGTCATAGCCGTTGGCGGTCGAACCAGCCGCGCGGGCCTGCGCGTTGGAACCGATTGCCGACGATGTCGCCGCCAGCGCCTGGCTGTTGGCGCCCAGCGCGGTGGCATTGCTGCCGGCCGCCTTCGCATTGCTGCCGAAGGCCGCACCGCTCACCTTGGTCGCCTGGCTGCCGGCACCCACGGCGGTGCTGCCGTTGGCACCGGCCACGGCGTTGCTGCCGGCCGCCAGCGCACCCTGGCCGTTGGCCACGGCATCGTCGCCGCCATCCTGCGCGCCGCTGGCGGCGAAGTAGTGGCTGGCCTCGCCGACGCCGGCCGCCACGTCATCCAGTTGCGACTTGTTCACCGCGTCGGTCGCCTCGGTGCCGGCGGAGACGTTGGTGATCTGGCGGGTGAAGGGCTCCAGCACGGTGCCGTCCGCGCGGTTGGTCCAGCCGGTGGCCGCACCTACCGAGACCGAGTTGTCGCGGTCCGCCAGCGAGCCGGCGCCGAGGGCGACGCTGTTCTCGCCGGTGGTGAGCGCGTACTGGCCGATCGCGATGCCGCCGTCGCCAAAGGCCTGGGCGTGGTTA
>Ga0307413_10000592_pt1 | contig 12160 bp, 9 predicted proteins | sample DK1Ometagenome_3_FD_203714 | JGI IMG/M metagenome (GOLD analysis project Ga0307413, IMG submission 203714) | Maize rhizosphere microbial communities from greenhouse at UC Davis, California, United States - DK15-O-2 | ecosystem: Host-associated > Plants > Roots > Rhizosphere > Soil | place: USA... | reverse complement strand
GGGGCATCGGTACCGGCGGGATCAGCTCCAGCGGGTAGCCGCGCGCCGGGATGATCGACTTCTCCAGACCGCGTTCGGTACCCAGCGCCACCACCCGCACGTCGGGGCGCAGCCGCTGCACCGCGTCCGCCAGGGCCAGCGCGGGCTCGATGTGGCCCGCGGTGCCGCCGCCGGCGATCACCACCGTCGGGCCGGTTCTGGCCGCGTCACCATCGTCGCGGGGCACGGGTCGCCCGGTCACTCAGGTCCTCCTCATGGAACCGCCACGTCGTGGCTGGGAACGGTCTGTCGTACGTGGAGTCTGCCGGCCGCCGGCCCGGGGGTTGGCACCCCTGCCCGGACGGGGCGAACCCGGCGGGCTGCTAGGCCGGACCGGGCAGCGCTTGGCCGGCGGCTGGTAGGGCGGCGGGGCGGGCAGCCGCAGCAGCCTGCCGAGCCGGCCCGGTCCCTGGGTGCGCAGTGCCGCCACCGCCTCCGGCTCGTGCCGGGCGCAGTTGGCCAGGATGCCGAACACCAGCATGGTGATCACCACCGAGGTGCCGCCCGAGGAGATCAGCGGCAGCGTGATGCCGGTGACCGGCAGCAGGCCGACCACGTAGCCGACGTTGATCGCGGCCTGACCGACCAGCCACACGGTGAGCGTGGCGGCCACCAGCCGGATCCACGGGTCGATGTTGCGGGTGGCGATCCGCATGCCCACCACCGCGAGCGTGCCGAACAGCACCAGCACCAGCATGCAGCCGAGGAAACCGAGCTCCTCGCCGACCACCGCGAAGATGAAGTCGTTGTGCGCGTTGGGCAGGTAGTCCCATTTGGACGATCCCTGGCCGAGCCCCTTGCCGAACAGGCCGCCGTCGGCCAGGGCGATCATCGACTGGTTGGACTGGTAGCCGCGGCCCAGCGAGTCCGCGCCGGGACTGAGGAACGCCAGCACCCGGTCCAGCCGGTACTGGGTGCCGACCGCGAGCAGCAGCACCCCGGCCACGCCGCCGAGGGCGAGCGCGCCGAACATCCGCAGCGGCGCGCCGGCGAACCACAACAGCGCCACCAGCACCAGGCCGAGGGTGATCGTGCCGCCCAGGTCCGGTTGCAGCATCAGCAGGGCGAACATCAGCAGCGCGGCCGGCACCACCGGGACCAGCAGGTGTCGGTACTGGTGCAGCACGGCACGCTTGACGACGAGGACGTGCGCGCCCCACAGCGCGAGCGCGACCTTGGCCGCCTCGATCGGCTGGAAGGACAGCGGGCCGAGCCGCAACCAGCCGCGGGAGCCGTTCAGCTCGGTGCCGATGCCCGGGATCAGCACCGCCACCAGCAGCACGATGCACACCAGCAACACCACCGGGCTGGTCGCCCTGATCCGCCGCAGCGGCAGCCGCAGGCCCACGTAGCAGGCGATCGCGCCGATCAGGATGAACAGCAGGTGCTTCTTGAACACGGTGTACGCGGTCGATCCCGGCACCTTCAGCGAGACCAGCGCGGACGCGGACAGCACCATGATCAGACCGAGCACGGTGAGCAGACCGAACACGGCGAGCACCAGGTGGAACGACGCGAGCGGCCGGCCCAGCCAGGCGGTCAGCGCGGTGCGAATCGCCGCCACCCGCCCCGGTTCGGCCCTGCGGGACCGGTCCGGGCGCTCGCCGCGCCTGCGCGCCGAGCCCGGCCGGTCGACGAGCACCATCAGCGCGCCCCGAGCGCGCTGACCGCCGCGGCGAACGCGTCACCGCGTCGGGTGTAGTCGCCGAACATGTCCAGGGAGGCCGCGGCCGGGGCGAGCAGCACGGTGTCGCCGGGCCGCGCGAGGTCGCGCGCCGCGCGTACCGCACTCGTCATGGGGGCATCGTCTCCCGACGGCACCTCGCGCACGGGGACCTGCGGGGCGTGTCGCGCCAGCGCGGCGCGGATCACCGGGGCGTCCACGCCGAGCAGCACCACACCGCGTAGTCGCCCCGCCACCGCGGCGACCAGTCCGTCCACCGAGGCGCCCTTGAGCTGGCCACCGGCGATCCACACCACCGGGTCGAACGCGGCGAGCGACGCGGCGGCCGCGTGCGGGTTCGTCGCCTTGGAGTCGTTGACGAACCGGACCCGGTCCAGCTCGCCCACCGGCACCGACCGGTGCGCGCCCGGCCGGAACGCGCGGAGCCCGGCCCGAACCGCGTCGGCCGGCACGCCGTGCGCGCGGGCGAGCGCGCTGGCGGCCAGCGCGTCGGTCAGGTTGTGCGGCCCGGGCGGACGCACCTCGGCCACCGGGCACAGCTTCTCGCCGGCGTGCACGAGCCAGCCGCCGTCCACGCCGAGGCCGGCACCACCGGGCCCGGCCGCGGTGAACGGCAACCGGTGGGGGTGACAGTCGGCCAGGCGGACCGACCACGGGTCGTCCGCGTTCACCACGGCGATGTCGCCGGCATAGATGCGGCCCTTGGCCTCGGCGTAGGCGTCCAGCGAGCCGTGCCAGTCCAGGTGGTCCTCGGCGATGTTGAGTACCACGGACGCGGCCGGCCGAAGCGACGACTGCCAGTGCAGCTGGAAGCTGGACAGCTCGACCGCGAGGACCCGGTGGCCGGCGGCCACCGCGTCGACCACCGGCAGTCCGACGTTGCCGCAGGCCACCGCGTCCAGCCCGGCCGCGCCCAGGATCGAGGCGAGCATGCCGACCGTGGTGGTCTTGCCGTTGGTGCCGGTCACCGCGAGCCACGCGGGCGGGTCGGGCAGCGCGGCGGACAACCGCCAGGCCAGCTCGACCTCGCCGATCACCTCGACGCCGGCCGCCTCGGCGGCGCGGGCGATCGGCGCGTCCGGTCGCCAGCCGGGACTGATCACCACCAGGTCGGTGCCGGCGGGCGGCGCGGTCAGGCCGGGCACCCGCTCGATCTCGCCGGGGACGGCGTCCAACCGGGCCGGGTCGGCGTCGGTGACCGTCACCTCGGCGCCGAGAGCGGTCAGCGCGGTGACGGCCGAGCGGCCGGTCACCCCGGCACCGGCCACCAGTACCCGGGCGCCGGCGAGACTGTCGCGGTCGGGCATCAGTTCTCCAGGGCGAGCCACTCGCTGTAGAACAGACCGAGGCCGAACATCGCGCAGACCCCGGCCAGCAGCCAGAATCTGATGATCACCGTGGTTTCCGCCCACCCGGCGAGTTCGAAGTGGTGATGGAACGGCGCCATCCGGAACAGTCGTCTGCGGGTGGTGCGGAACACCGCGATCTGCAGCACCACCGAGATCATCTCGACCACGAAGATGCCGCCGATCACGATCATCAGCAGCTCGGTCGACGTGGTCATGGACAGTCCCGCCACCAGCCCGCCCAGCGCGAGCGAGCCGGTGTCGCCCATGAAGATCTTGGCCGGTGCCGCGTTCCACCACAGGAAGCCGATACAGCCGCCCATCGCCGCCGCCGCCACCACCGCCAGGTCCAACGGATCGCGGACGTCGTAGCAGCCGCCGGACGGCGAGGTGGCGCAGTCGTAACGGAACTGCCAGAAGGTGATCACCACGTAGGTGCCGAACACCATCGCCGACGACCCACCGGCCAGGCCGTCGAGGCCGTCGGTGAAGTTCACCGCGTTCGACCAGGCGGACACCAGCAGGTAGCAGAACACCACGAAGCCGACCAGGCCGAACGAGATCACCGAGATGTCCCGCACGAAGGACAGGTTCTCCGACGCCGGGGTGATCTCCCGCTCGTCAGGGAACTGCAGTGCCAGCACCGCGAACACGATCGCCACCACGAGCTGGCCGATCATCTTCGCGGTCTTGTTCAGCCCCAGGTTGCGCTGCCGGCGGATCTTGATGAAGTCGTCCATGAAGCCGACGATGCCGAGCCCGGTGGCGAGCAGCAGAACCAGCAGACCGGACGCGGTCGGCGTCTCGCCGCCGGGCGTGGACATCGCGTTGACCAGGTGGGTCACCGCGTAGCCGCACCACATCGCGACCAGGATCGCCACACCGCCCATGGTCGGCGTGCCGCGCTTGGCCTGGTGGCCCTGCGGGCCCTCCTCGCGGATCTCCTGCCCGAAGCCCTGCCGGGAGAACACCCGGATCAGGTACGGCGTGAACATGATCGACACCAGCAGCGCGACCGCCGCCGCGATCAGGATGCCCTTCACGATCGGCCCTCCATCCGGCGGCCCTCCATCCGGCGGCCACCCATCACCTGGTCGCCGTCCTGTCCGTCCAGCAGGCCGTCCGCGACGCGCCACAGCGCGGCCGCCTTGGACGCCTTCACCAGCACCACGTCCCCGGGTTCGAGCTCCGCGCGCAGCAGGGCGGTGGCCGCGTCCACATCGGACACCAGCTGGGCGTCGCCGCCCGCCGCGAGCGCGCCGGCGACCATGGTGGCGGCGGGTTCGCCGACCACCACGAGCCGGTCCACACCGGACCGAACCGCGTCCCGGCCGATCTCCTCGTGCGCGGTGTCGGATTCCCCGCCCAGCTCCCCCATCACGCCGAGCACCGCCCAGGACCGCCGCGGCGGCGCGGCGCCCGCCATCGCGGCGAGCGCGGTCAGCGCGGCCCGCACCGACTCCGGGTTGGCGTTGTACGAGTCGTTGACGACGGTCACGCCGTCCGCGCGGGTGCGCACGTCCATCCGGCGCTCGGACACCCGCCGGGCGCCGCCGAGCCGCTCGGCCACCTCGATCACACTCGCGCCCAGCTCCAGCGCCACGGCGGCCCCGGCGAGCGCGTTGCCGACGTGGTGCCGGCCGTGCAGGCCGAGTCGCACGTCCGCCTCGCCGTCCGGGGTGACCAGGCGGAAGCTCGCCCGCGCCTCGGCATCCAGCGTCACGTCGACGGCCCGGATCCGCGCGGTGTCGCCCTCGCCGACCAGCACCACCCGCGCGGCCGTGCGCGACGCCATCGCGGCGACCAGCGGGTCGTCGGCGTTGAGCACCGCGAGGCCGTCCACCGGTAGCGCCTCGACCAGCTCGCCCTTGGTCTTGGCGATCTGTTCTCGCGAGCCGAACTCGCCGAGGTGCGCGGTGCCGACGTTGATCACCACGCCGATCCGGGGCGGTGCGGTCTCGCACAGCGCGGCGATGTGTCCCGGCCCGCGCGCGGACAGCTCCAGCACGAGGTGGCGGGTGTGTTCGTTGGCCCGCAGCGCCGTCCACGGGTGGCCGAGCTCGTTGTTGAACGACCCGGGCGGCGCCACGGTCGGACCCATCGGAGTGAGCAGCGCGGCGATCAGGTCCTTGGTCGAGGTCTTGCCGGACGAGCCGGTCACGCCGACCACCGTGAGCCCGCCCGCGGCCAGCCGGTCGACGACGGTCCTGGCCAGCGCGGCGAGGCCGGCGAGCACCGCGGCCCCTGAGCCGTCCGTGTCGCCGGTGAGCGCGACCGAGCGCACGTGCGCGTCCGTCGCCGGCGGCACGAGCACCGTCGGGGCGTCCACCTCGCGGGCGGCGAGCACCCCGACCGCGCCGGCCGCGTACGCCGCCGCGGCGAAGTCGTGACCGTCCACCCGCTCCCCCGGCATGGCGACGAACAGCCCGCCGGGGCCGAGCGCGCGCGAGTCGAACTCGACGGTGCCGGTGACCCGCTCGGTGCCGGCGGCGCGGTGCAGCGTGCCGCCGACCGCCTCGGCGATCTCGCCGAGCGTCAACGCGATCATCGGCCGCTCCGGGTCGCTCCGGTGATGGTCCCCGTGATCGTCCCCGTGATCGTCCCCGTGATCGTCCCCGTGATCATCTCGGTGATCGCCCCGGCCAGCTCGTCGACGTCGGAGAACGGGTGGATCACGCCGTCGATCTCCTGGCCGGTCTCGTGGCCCTTGCCCGCGACCACCACCACGTCGCCGGCACGCGCCGCGGCCACCGCCGCCACGATCGCGGCCCGGCGGTCGCCGATGTCGCGCACCTCGCCGCGCTGCGACTCGGGCACGTCCAAGGCGCCGGTCAGCATGGCGGCGCGGATCGCGGCCGGGTCCTCGCCGCGCGGGTTGTCGTCGGTGACGATCAACAGGTCGCTGCGCCGGGCGGCGGCCTGCCCCATCAGCGGACGCTTGAGGGCGTCGCGGTCGCCGCCGCAGCCGAGCACCACGATTACCCGGCCGGCGGCCCTGGCCCGCACCGCGTCCAGTGCCAGCGCAACGGCCTCCGGCTTGTGCGAGTAGTCCACGACGGCGGTGAAGTCCTGGCCGAGCGCGACCGGCTGCATCCGGCCGGGCACCCGCGCCGTGGCGAGGCCGTCGGCGATCGCGGCGAGCGGCACGTCGACCGCTGCCAGGCAGGCGGCCGCGACCAGCGCGTTGGCGACGTTGAACGTGCCGGGCAGTGGGATGGACAGCCGCCGCTCGCCGATCGGCGAGCGCAGCAGGAAGTGCTGCGTGCCGTCCGGGTCGCCGTGCACGTCGGTGGCGGTCCACTGCGCGTCGCCGGTCAGCGACACGGTGACCGAGCCGTCGCGCAGCAGTCGGGGCGACCACGGACTGTCCACACACACCACTTCGGTGCCGGCCCGGCCGTCGAACAACACCGCCTTGGCGGCGAAGTAGTCCTCCATGTCCGGGTGGAAGTCCAGGTGGTCCTGCGACAGGTTGGTGAACGCCCCTACCGCGAACCGGGTACCGGCGACCCGGCCGAGCGCGAGCGCGTGGCTGGACACCTCCATCGGCACGTGCGTCACGCCGCGCTGCGCCATCACCGCGAACAGCGCCTGCAGGTCCGGCGCTTCCGGCGTCGTGAAGGCGCTCGCCAGCCGGTCACCCGCGATGCGGGTCTCCACGGTGCCGATCAGTCCGGTGGTGTACCCGGCCGCGGCGAGGCCCGCCTCGATCATGTGTGTGGTGGTGGTCTTGCCGGACGTGCCGGTCACCCCGATGACGGCGAGTGCGGCGGACGGGTCGCCGTAGACGGCCGCGGAGACGGGCCCGAGGACCGCACGCGGAGCCTCGTGCACCAGCACCGGCAGTTCGCTGTCGCGGACCTGCGGGTACTGGGCGCCCGCCGGATCGGTGAACAGGGCGACCGCGCCGGCCGCCGCCGCGTCGCCGGCGAACTGCGCGCCGTGCGCGCGCGTACCGGGCAGCGCAGCGAACAGGTCGCCGGGGCGGACGTGGTCGGCGCGCAGTGTCACTCCGGCCACCAGTACGGCGGCACCGGTCGGCGGGGGTTCGTCGAGGCACCCGGCCAGCTCGGCGAGCGGCACCGGCGTGAGGCCGGACGGGCGCGGCGGGGCCACGACGGCCTTGCCGTCGGGTTTGCCTTGGACCTTGGCGGGCACGAGCGGAGGCTACTCGCGCCGCTCCCGGCAGCCGCTCACCCGTGGGTCGGTGTCGCCGGGGCGCGTCGTGATACCTGGTGGAGAAGGTGTCCTCCTGCTGACCGCAGGTTTCAGTAAGCGCGCAGGTCAACCCGGGTGTTTGCTTGGCGTATGACGCAGCCCGACATCCCCGCGCGCCGGACCGCGGACACGTCCGTGGCCCCGTCGCGCCGACAGCTGCTGCACTGGCTCGCCGGCGCCGGCCTCGCCGTGACCGCCTCGGCGGCCCTGCCCACCGCCGCGTCCGCCGCCGTATCGGCCGAGGACGGCCTGCTCGACGACATCCTGCTGATCCGCGACGCCACGGTCATCGACGCGACCGGCGCGCCGCCGAAGCCGCGGTGCAGCGTGCTGGTGATCGGCGACCGGATCGTCGCGGTCAGCCAGCTGCTGGACCTCGACCTGCCGACCGGTGTGCGGGTGGTGGACGGCCGGGGCAAGTACGTCATCCCCGGCCTGTGGGACATGCACACGCACGGCACCGAGCTGGAGCGGATCTCCCCGGCGTTGCAGCTGGTCAACGGCGTGACCGGGATCCGGGAGATGTTCGGCGGCTACCCCGAGGTGCGATCGATCCGCGATCGCATCGAGTGCGGCGCCGTGCTCGGCCCGCGGATGGTGGTCGCCAGCAGCATCATCGACGGCCCCGTGTCGCTGCTCGGCCCGCCGGTCATCAGGGTGGGCACGCCGGCCGAGGCGGTGGCCGCCGTGCGGTTCGCCGCCGCGGACGGCGCCGACTTCATCAAGGTGTACTCGTACCTGACGCCCGAGCTGCTGGCCGCGATCGCCGGCGAGGCACACAGGCTGGGGCTGCCGTTCGGCGGTCACCTGCCGTACCGGGTGCCCGCCGGCGAGGCGAGCGACCTGGGGCTGCGCTGCTTCGAGCACCTGTTCGGGCTCGGTTTCGCGACGACCCTCGACGAGCAGCGGTACCGCCGGCTGATCGCCGACCTGCCGATCGACCCGGCGAACCCCCGGCTGTTCTTCGACACCGTGCGCGACTGGGACCGGGAGGCGCTCGCCCGCTTCGATCCGACGCGGGCCGCCGCGCTGTTCGAGCGGTTCCGCCGCAACGGCAGCTGGCACTGTCCGACGATGCGGGCGAACGCGGTGCTGTCCACCCCGGTCGGTGCGTTCGACGACGATCCAAGGCTGCGGTATATGCCGGCCGAGTTCGCGCAGATGTGGGCGGACCGGCATCGGCTGTTCGCGCCCAGTACGCAGACGGCGACCGCCGAGCAGGCGCGCTACATCGAGGACCGGCTGAGCCTGATCGGCGCCATGCACCGGTCCGGTGTCGGCGTCCTGTCCGGCACGGACTGCCTGAACCCGTACGTCTATCCGGGGTTCTCGACCCACGACGAGCTGCGGTTGCTGGTGCGGGCGGGGCTGAGCCCGATGTCCGCGCTGCGCGCGGCGACCGCGGACCCGGCCCGTTACCTCGGCCTGCACCACACCATGGGCACGGTGCGTGCCGGCAACGTGGCGGACCTGGTCGTGCTGGACGCCGACCCGCTCGCCGACATCGGCAACACGCAGCGGATCAACGCGGTGGTGACCAGGGGCAGGCTGCTGAGCCGGTCCCGGCTGGACATCATGCTGGCCGAGGTGGAGCGGGCGGCCGCCGAGCCGCTGTCGGCGATGGACGGGTTCGCGGCGGCGAGTTCGGCGGGTCGACTGCCGGCCGGCGCGCTGCGGGCACTGAACCGCTGCTGCTGACCAGGCAACTTGTTCAGGCTTGACTTATATAAGTCAAGCCTTCTAAGGTCGCCGGGTGCATGCGTTCGACGTGCTCGGCGACCCGGTTCGCCGGCGCATCCTCGAGTTGCTCTCCGACGGCGAGCTGACCTCCGGCGCGATCACCGAGGTGATCGCCGCCGAGTTCTCGATCAGCCAACCCGCGGTGTCCCAGCACCTGAAGGTGTTACGGGACAACGGCTTCGCCTCGGTGCGACCGGAGGGAACCCGGCGCGTGTACGCGGTGAACGCCGATCCGATGCGGGACGTGGACGACTGGCTCGACCGCTTCCGCCGGTTCTGGACACCGCACCTGGACGCACTGGCCACCGAGATCGCCCGCGGAAAGCGGCGGAGAGGACACCCATGATCGACGTCGACCACCAGATCAATGCCGTCGAACGGACGGTCGGCAGCCGCCCACTGGCCGCCGGCGAGGCGCGGGTGATGACCGTCGCCCAGCGCTACCCCACCACCCCCGCGGACCTGTGGGAGGCGTGCACCCGGGCGGAGCGGATCGCGCGCTGGTTCCTGCCGGTCTCCGGCGAGCTGCGTCTCGGCGGCAGCTACCAGCTGGAGGGCAACGCGGGCGGCACGATCGAGCGCTGCGACCCGCCGAACGGCTTCGACGCCACCTGGGAGTACGGCGGTGACGTCAGTTGGATCGAGGTGCGCGTCCACCCGGACGGCGACGGCGCCCGGCTCGAGCTCACCCACATCGCGCACGTCGACGACAGGTGGAGCCAGTTCGGCCCCGGCGCGGTCGGCATCGGCTGGGACATGGGCCTCGTCGGCCTCGCCCTGCACCTGGCCGATCCGACCGCCGAGCGCCCGGACGGCACGGCCTGGATGACCTCGCCCGAGGGCGTCCGTTTCATGACCCTGAGCAGCGACCGGTGGGGCGCCGCCGACGCGGCGTCCGGCACCGACCAGGCCGACGCGCTGGCCCGCGCCAAGAACACCCTCGCCGCCTACACCGGCGCCGAGTAGGACGTCCGGAGGAGGGGTCCCGAGCCGGCGGCAACCCCGATGTGCCGCCGGCCCGGGCTCTAGCGCACCAGCTCCATGATGGGGCTGGCCTCCTTGGACATAGGAATCGAGTACCGCTGTGCGAGGAACGACGCGATCTCGTGGAACAGCGGCGCGGCCGAGGTGCCGTCCGGGCTTCCGTACGCCGGCTGGTCCAGCACGATGCCGACCACGAACCGGGGGTCGTCCGCCGGCAGGATGCCGCCGAAGGTGATCCAGTACTTCGAGTCGCTGTAGCGCTTTGTGGATGGATCGACCTGCTGCGCGGTGCCGGTCTTGCCGGAGATCTGGTAGCCGGCGAGCGCCGCGGCCGGCGCGGTGCCGTTGTTGCCGCGCGGGGCCTTCTGCACGACGGCGCGGAGCATGTCGCGGACCGTCCTCGCGGTCTCCGGGGTGACCACCTGCACGCCGTCCGGGCGCGGCTCGTCCACCCTCGTGCCGTCCGGACTGACCTTCGCCCGGACGATCCGCGGCGGTACCCGCACGCCGTCGTTGGCCACCGCCTGGTACATGCCGGCCATCTGCAGCACGGTCATCGACAGGCCCTGTCCGATCGGCAGGTTGCCGAACGTGCTGCCGGACCACTGGCCGCGCGCCGGCACCTGGCCGGGACTCTCGCCGGGCAGGCCGACGCCGGTGCGCTGGCCGAGCCCGAGCCGCTGCAGCATGTCGGCGAAGCGGTCCGGGCCGACCTGGTTGGCCAGCATCAGCGTGCCCACATTGGACGACTTGGCGAACACGCCGGTGGTGGACATCGACACGGTGCCGTGCGGCCACGCGTCGTGCACCACCCGGTCGGCGACCCTGATCTCACCGGGCACCCGCAGCGTGGCGTCCGGCGTGGTGACGCCGTACTCGATCGCTGCCAATGCGGTGACGATCTTGTTCACCGACCCAGGCTCGAACGGTGTGCTGACAGCGGGGTTGCCCATCGACTCCACGTCGTTCGACGGCACGGTCGGGTCGAAGGTCTTGTCGTTGGCCAGCGCGTACACCTCGCCGGTGTGCGCGTCCAGGATCACCGCGCTGGCGCTGCGTGCCTTCGCTCGCGCCGCGTACTCGGTCACCTTGTCCTGCAGGAAGTACTGCAGGTCGGCGTCGATGGTGAGCTCCAGGTCGGAGCCGTTCACCGCGGGCTGGATGTCGCGCGCGGTACCCGGGATCTGCACCCCGTCCGCGCCCTCCTCGGTGTCCACCACCTGGCGGCCGGGGGTGCCGAACAGGTCGTTGTCGCGCAGGTTCTCCAACCCCGACAGGCCGTGCAGGTTGTGTTTGGTGCGGTCCGGGTCGTCCATCCGCCAGTTGGCCACCCCGACGATGTTCGACGCGAGCGACCGGCCAGGGTAGTCGCGCACCGCGCGGTACTCCTCGGTGATCTCCGGACAGCGCCGGCGGATCTCCCTCGCCTTCGCGGGCTCCACGTTGGACAGCAGGTAGGTGAACGTGGCGTCCTTGCGCAGCTTGGTCAGGATCTCCTGCTCGTCCACCGACGGACCGACCACCTCGCGGATCACCGCCGCGATCTCCGAGGTGCGGGTGTCGAAGTCGATCTGGTGGTCCTTGTTCGCCGGCAGCCCGTTGAACGTCCTGATGCCCTCGCGGGTCGCGTTCGGCCGGAACGACAGCGCGCGGGACTCGACGCTGAACGCGAGCTTCACGCCGTTGCGGTCCAAGATCGCACCCCGGTGCGCCGGGATCTCCACCTCGGCGCTGCGCTGCCTCTCCGCCTTGGCGGAGAGCGCCTGCGCCTGGAAGCCCTGCACGTAGCCGAGCTTGAGCCCGGCCGCGGCCAGGCCGGCGATCAGCAGCACGCGCATCAGCCGGACCCGCACCTTCGAGTCGGCCGTGGCGCGTCTGCGCACCAGCGGTCGGGCCGCGCGCGCCGGGACCCGCCCCGGCGGGGAGCCGCGGCGAGGCCGCGACCCGCGCGGCGGCGGGGTCATCCGCCACCACCGGCCGGGGCGACCGCCGCCTGCGCGGCGGGGTCGGCCGGTGGGGTCTGCTGCCCGTCGGCCGGCTGCCCGTCCGCGGGTGGGACGGGCGGCTGCTCGGCGGCCGGCGGTGTGGCGGCCACGGCGGCCTTCGGCTCGCCGACCACGACCACCGAACCGTCCGGCTGCACCACCAA
>Ga0307413_10000591_pt1 | contig 12164 bp, 10 predicted proteins | sample DK1Ometagenome_3_FD_203714 | JGI IMG/M metagenome (GOLD analysis project Ga0307413, IMG submission 203714) | Maize rhizosphere microbial communities from greenhouse at UC Davis, California, United States - DK15-O-2 | ecosystem: Host-associated > Plants > Roots > Rhizosphere > Soil | place: USA... | reverse complement strand
GACGCCGAGCACGGTCCACGTGATGCCGGGCGTCCACGCGGACGTGATGCCGAGCAGCGCGTCGAGCGAGTAGCGGCCCGGCCCCACGAGTGCGAGCCCGAACGCGCCCGTCGCGTAGAGCAGCGGGAGCTCGATCCCGTTCGACGTCGCGAAGAGGCCCTTGGCCCAGTGCACGCTGATGGCCGCCACGAGCATCACCGAGATCATCAGCGCCGGCCCGACCGGCCCGAGCAAGCCGAGCGCGACGAGAAGCCCGCTCGCGACCTCGCCGACCGAGGCCGCGGTCGCGAACAGCCGGCCGGGGTGGAAGCCGAGCTGCACGAAGAACTCCCCGGTCGTGCGGAGCCCGTGGCCTCCGAACCAGCCGAAGAGCTTCTGGCTGCCGTGCGCCGCCATGAGCAGCCCGAGCACCAGGCGGGCGATCAGCAGTCCGATGCCGGCCATCTGGAGGTCGGCCGTGTACGTCGCGTCCATTGGTGATTCCTCCTTCAGTGATGGCACGCTCCGCCGCAGCTCGCCCAAGGCGCGTCCGGGGCACGCGGCCGACCGCGCGTCGCCTTGCGCATTGGTTCCTGTTGCGGCCCAGGTTACGTTTCGTAACTGTAATCAACGTAAGAGAACCGGGCGGCGGCGAGAAGAACGCACTCGAACGTGCCCCAGTCACCTCGGAGTAACCATGCCGACGAATGGAGCGGCGCGGCCGGCGGCACGTGCGGCTGTTCGCGGTCCGGCGAAGAGCGCGCCAGTGCGGCCGGTCGCGGCACCGGCGGCGACCGGACTGCCGCCCGAGATCGAGCACACCGCGACCAACTGCCGCGCGCGCGAGATGCTCGTGCGCGTTGCCGACAAGTGGTCGATGTACGTCATCCACGTGCTCGCGGGTGCGGGCCCGCTGCGCTTCAGCGAGTTGCGGCGCCGCGTGGACGGAGTGAGCCAGCGCATGCTCACTGTGACGCTGCGCGGGCTGGAGCGCGACGGCCTCGTGCGCCGCACCATGTACCCCGAGGTGCCGCCGCGGGTGGAGTACGCCCTCACGCCGCTCGGCGCGACGCTGCGCGAGATTGTGCGCGCGTTGATCGAGTGGTCGGGGGCGCACCTGGCGGAGGTCGACGCCGCCCGGGCGCGCTACGACGCGCGCGCGAGGCACTGGGCGACGGCCGACGACTGAGCCGCGGACGCGGCGGGCCGTCGCACACGAGCCGACGACAAACAATGCGACGTCAGCGCAACGGTGGATGCCCTCGCACCGGCGACGCGCACCGACGTCGCATTCGTCGGCTCCTGTCGGCGAGCTTCCGGGTCAGACCACTAGGCTGGGTCTGACGACTCCGCCGCCGCGCGAGCACGGCGACCCACAGTGACCGTTGGCCCGCGCCTGGGGCGGCGTTACGACGCGCGGAACACCACGCTGTCGGTGAGGAGCGGGTCGTCGAAGTGCACCGGGTCGCCCGCCGCCTTGCCGGGCACCAGGAAGAGCCGCGCCGAGAGGGGCTTCCGCAGCTTCACCGACTGCGCGGCCACGTCGAGGACGATGTTGGTGAGCGTCTCCGGCGGCGTGTCGCCGGGCACGGGGACCACGTCGAGGCCGGTGCCACACACGCTCGAGAAGAGCAGCAGGTCGCGCAGCCCGTAGCGCCCCTCGACGGCGCGCCGGGCGAGGACCGCGTCTTCGAGCACGGGCAGCATCAGCCCCGCGTACCCGCACTGGCGCACCGGCAGGGTCTTGAGCACGTCCGTCACCACGGCGCACGCGCGCAGCGTCCCGGCGCCGCCGAACGGCGTCCGGGTCAACGCCTCGAGCCCCGCGCCGATGCTGCTCTGCTCGCCGAGGGGCGCCGGCGACGGGTCGATGCCGCCGTACCGGAGCCCCTCGGCCCGGGCGATCTCCGACGCGATCCGCTCGACCTCGCGGAGCTCGCCGATCATTCGGGTGGCCAGTCGGCGCCGGGCGTTCTCCACGTCGGTAGCGTCGCTGAATGCTGCGCGCACCAGGCCCGCCGACTCTAGGCCGATGGCCAGGGCGTTCGGCCCGTCGTGCCACCCGACGGGGAAGAACGGCGTCCCCGGGGGTACGTTCGCCGCGGCGGCGAAGCGGAAGCTCCCGCCACCGTCCGGCACCGCTTCGGCAACGGCGCGCATGACGGCGCCGGCGACGGCGGCACCGTGGGTGTGCACGCCGCCGGCGGTTGACGCGATCACCACGCTGAAGTTGGTGACGCGCGTGGCGCGCACCAGGTCGGCCGCCCAGGCGGCGAGCGCGTCGTCGGGCCGGTCTGCGGTGAGCACGGGGCCCAGACCGCAGCGGGCGCCGGCGGCCGCGACGAGCGCGTCGAAGGCGCGGATGGCGTCGAGGGCGTGGCGCCGCGCGTCGGCGTCGAGCGCGGCCACGCGCGGCGGCAGCGTCACGCGCGTGGTCTGCACCTCGTAGCCTTCGGCCTCGAAGCGGCGCCGCGCCCGCGCGAGCGCCTGGAGCGCGCGCTCCACTGCGCCCCGGTCGGTGAGCCGCTCGAGTGCGACGCCCGCGGTGATCGTACGCACCCGCACGCCGCGCGTGGGCGGGAGTGGCAGCGCTCCGAGCATGCCACTTGGCTGGGTCGCCTCGCCGAGCCGGGGTCGTATCAGGCCCGGGCCGAGCGCGGCAGCGCCGAGCGTGGTCAGGAAGCGGCGGCGCGACGCATCAGGCATGATGCGCACTCCTGGTGCGGGTGAACCCCCGGGCCGGATGGACTTGGGGCGGCTCAAGGGGAGGGCGTGCCCGACGCCAATGATGCCTCGCGACAGCGCTCGGGGCCAGGTACGCCGAGATGCGCGTCATGACCCTGATTGCCTGCACCGCGCCCCGGAACCCTTCATCTGGACGAAAGCCACTGACGTGATACTCGCCTCCCTCTTGCCGCGGTCAGCGCCCCGCGCTACAATTTCCCCCAACCTGGTTGGGGGAAAGCCCATGCCTCGCGAGGCGCGCGAACTGCTGCACGGCACGCTCGACGTGCTCATCCTGAAGACGCTCGCCGGCGTGCCGATGCACGGCTACGCGATCGCGCAGTGGATCGAGGCACGCACCGGCGGCGAACTCCAGATCGTCGACGCCGCGCTGTACAAGGCGCTGTACCGGCTCGAGCGCACCGGGGCCGTCGACTCCGAGTGGGGCCTCTCGGAGAACAATCGGCGGGCGAAGTACTACTCGCTCACCGCGCGCGGTCGCGAGATGCTGCGCGCCGAGACGGCGACGTGGCGGCAGTACGTGGCCCTCGTGTCGCGCGTGCTGGAGGCGCGCTGAGCGATGACGCCCCAGACGCCCCAGACGCCCCACCGCCGCCTCCCCGCCAGCGTACGCCGGATCTTCCGCCTGCCGCGACGCGGTGCGGCCGACCTCGCCCGCGAGGTGGACGACGAGATCCGCTTTCACCTCGAGATGCGCGCGGACGAGCTGTGCGCGGCCGGGCTCGACCCCGCCGCGGCGCGCGCCGAGGCGCTGCGCCGCTTCGGCGACGCTGCCGACGTGGCCGAGCTCCGCGAGCTCTATCGCCGCACCGAGGCGCCGCGGGTGCGGCGGCAGCGCGCGAGCGACTGGCTCGCCGGGGTCGCGCTCGACTTGCGCCTCGCCCTGCGCCAGTTCCGGGCGACGCCCGCCTTCACCGCGGTGGCCGTGCTCACCATCGCGCTCGGCATCGGCGCCAACACGGCGATCTTCAGCGCGGTGCGTCAGCTGCTGCTCGCGCCGCTCCCCTACCGCGACGGCGAGCGGCTCGTCTTCCTCCAGCTCTCCGCGTCCAACGGGCAGGTGCGGATCATGCCCACCGCCGCGCTCGTCGAGGCCTGGCGCGCCCGCGTCCGGTCCCTGGAGGGGATCGCGACCTACCGAACGATCGAGCCCACGCTCACCGGCGGCGACGGCGGCGCGACCCCGGAACCGCTGCAGGGCGCGGCGATCGAGGCCGACCTGCCGCGCTTCCTCGGCACGAGCCCGATGCTCGGCCGCACGTTCACGCCGGACGAGCAGGTGCGCGGCGCGCCCGCCGTGGTGATGCTGGGCCACGGGCTCTGGCAGCGGCGGTTCGGCGGCCGGCGCGACGTACTCGGCGAGACGGTGCGGCTCGACGGCGTGCCCCACACCGTCATCGGCGTGATGCCGCGCGACTTCGGCCTCGCCGTCATCGGCGACCGCGACGCGCGGCAGATCTTCGCGCCGCTCGTGGTGTCGGCGGGCACTGCGGGGGTCAGCGCCGTCGGCCGGCTGCGGCCCGGCACCACGCCGGAGGCGGCGAGCCGCGAGCTGGCGGCGGTGGCGCAGTCGGAGGCCGCGCCGGCTGGAGAGGTGTTCGGGGCGGCGGCGGTCAGCGTGCGCGAGGCGCTCGCCGGCGGCTACCGCACGTCGCTGCTGCTCATGTTCGCCGCCGTGGGCGTCGTGCTGCTCATCGCCTGCGCGAACGTCGCGAACCTGCTGCTCGCCCGGGCGTGGGCGCGCCAACGCGAGTTCGCGATCCGCGCCGCGCTCGGCGCCGGGCGCGGGCGCGTCGTCCGGCAGCTCCTCACCGAGAGCTTGGCGCTCGCCGTGGCCGGCGGCGCGCTCGGCGTGCTGCTCGCCTGGCGCGGGCTCGCGCTCATCGTCGCCCTCCGCCCGGCCACCATGGGCGCCCTCGACGACGTGCGACTCGAGCCGGCGGTGCTCGCGTGGAGCCTCGGGCTCGCGGTCGGCACGGGGCTGCTGTTCGGCCTGGCGCCAGCGATCTTCGCCACCGAGCCCGCCCTAGGCCCGTCGCTCCAGGAGAGCGCGCGCAGTGTGGCCGGGAGCACACGCTCCCGTCGGGCGCGCGGCGTCCTCGTCGTCGGCGAGCTGGCGCTCTCGGTGGTGCTGCTCGCCGGCGCCGGGCTGCTGGTGCGGTCGTTCGTGTCGCTCCTGCGCGTGGACGTCGGGTACGACCCGCACCGGCTCACCGGCGTGCTGCTCGACATGTCCGCGTCCCGCTTCGACGCGCCGGCGGCGCGCGCGGAGATGTACGCGCGCCTCCTCGACCAGCTGCGGTCGAAGCCCGGCGTGCGCGCGGCCGTGCTCGGGAGCGACGACCCCACGCGCATCGGTCTCGCTATGGGCCAGGTCGAGATCGACGGGGCCGGGCTCCCCGCCGCCGAGCGTCCCTCGCTGCTCGGCTACGCGGCGGTGACGCCCGACTGGTTCCAGGCGGTCGGCGTACCGCTGCGGGCGGGGCGCAGCTTCAGCGGCGACACCACGGAGCGCACGGTGGTCGTGAGCGAGACGTTCGCCCGCCGCTTCTTCCCGAGGAGACACGCCGTGGGCGCGCGCGTGCGTACCTCGCCCGACGACCCGTGGTCGACGGTCGTCGGCGTCGCCGGCGACGTGCGCGTGCCCGGCGCGCGCCAGGGGTGGGACCGGCTGAAGATCTACGAACCGCTGCGGCCGGCGAACCCGCAGGCGACGCTCCTGGTGCGCACGACTGATGACGCGGCCGCGGCCCTCCCCGCGCTGCTCACGGCGATCGCGACCGTGGACCCGGCCATTCGCATCGCCCGGGCGCAGACGATCGAGGCCGCCCTTGCCGAGCGGCGCGCCGAGCCGCGCTTCCTGATGGCGTTGCTCGGCACCTTCGCGGCCCTCGCCTTCCTGCTCGCCATCGTCGGCCTGTACGGGGTGATCGCCTACTCGGTCGGGCAGCGCACGCGCGAGATCGGCGTGCGCATCGCCCTCGGCGCCCGGCCCGCCGACGTCGCGCGCCTAGTGCTCGGGCAGGCGATGGCGCTGACGGCGCTCGGCGTCGCCCTGGGCGCCGCGGGCGCGGTGGCCGCGACGCGCGCCATGCGCACGATGCTCTTCGACGTCGCGCCGGGCGACCCGGTGACCCTGGGCCTCGTGGCGGTGGCGGTGACGGCGGTCGCGAGCCTCGCCTCGTGGCTCCCCGCGCGGCGCGCGACCCGGATTGATCCCGTGGCCGCCTTGCGGTGAGGCATCAGCCGCTTACACGGGATCTCCGGCTCGCGACGGTCGTTTCGTAGTCGTGGCGTATGGGCGCAACCGCCCCTTGCGCACCCGCGGCTGCCGGCCTACCAGTAGAAGCCGCGACGCGGCGACGGTCGGCGACGCTGGCAAACGAATCGGGGATAGTATGGCACAGAACACGGCGCGGGAGACCTTCGGCCCCCTCACGATCAAGTATTCTCCGCTGTACTCGCAGTTCGACGCGGACGCGAGGCTCAAGCTGGTTTGCTCGTTCGACCTCGCCAAGCGGGCGGTCAGGGACGCCTTGGCCGTGCTCGACGCGATCCAGTCGCAGCCGGACCTCAACATGGGCACGCTCGTCTCGACTCAGCACCCCGTCACGGGTGCCGCGCTCGGAGCAGTGCCCTACCAGATCCTACGATTTCACTTCAAGCTCCCGCACGATCGGGGCGGGTGGCGACTCGACATTCTCAGGATCACGAACAACCTGCGCCAAATCCACCTCGGGCTGTCGAAGCCGGTCGTGATCGCCGACGCGCACGCGACGCTCGTCGGGCGGGAGGTACGGGCGCATTTCGCGCGCTTCCCCGCCGAGGAACAAGACTTCGAGCTCAACAAGATGCTCAACCCTCACCTCCCCGAGGGGGAATTGTGGGGGTCGTGGCTCGAGAGGAACCAGTCCGCCAAGAAGGCGGTGCACACGGGGTTTGTTGAGTCCCTCCAGGCGGCCGGCTTCGTCGCGCCGAAGAAGGCCGTGGTGCGGGCGGTGCCCGAAGCGGACCGCGCGAAGGTCTTCGGGAAGGACCGCAGCGCCCACCTCACGGCGGACGCGAAGGGAAGCATGCACCTCAACTTCTGGTCGTTGCTCCTGGACAAGAGGATCAAGAACGCGAGCGTCGCCCACACCATCATCCACGAGGCGGCACACAAGTTCTGCGACGCGCGCGACTTCGCGTACGCCAAGGACCTCGACTACTTCCAGATGACCAAGGCGCAGGCGATCATGAACGCCGACAGCTACGGCCTCGGGGCCGTGAGCCTGTATTACAAGCGCCTGCTCACGTCGGACGACGACTTGCTCTCGGCGACGGGGATCAACGCGAACGCGTGACGATTGACCTGGGGCCGGCCACGTACTGTGGCTGGCCCCGGGCCGACCCTCACCGCGTCAAATGCGCCGGTCGCTGTCCGTCGCGTCGCGGCCCGGCCGCGACGCCGGGTTGCCGTCGAAACGGTCCTCCACGTCGTCCGCGACGTCGGCGAGCTTGGCGCCCAGGCCCTTGGCGCCGCGCTTCGCGCTACTCGCGCTGCTCGCGGCGCTCGTCCCGCTCGCCGCGGCACCGGCCGGCACGTCGGCCGCGCGGGAGATCTCGTTCTCGTCGTAGTCCACGCGCTCGCGGCGCAGGTCTGCCTCGACGACGCGCTCCTCGGTGACGGTGTTCGTGCGAACGACCACCTCCTCCACCGGCACGACGCGCTTGTCGGCCACGACTTCCTCGGCGGTGAGCGGTATGCGGATCTCCTGCTCGCCGATGGTAGCGTCGCCCACGGAGGCGTCGGCCGAGAGGGGCCGCCGCTCGACGGTGACCTCCTCGCGCATGACCGGCACCGTCTCGCGGACGTGCTCCGTCTCGACGGTCTTGCGGAGCTGGACCTCGCCCGCCTGCACCTGTCGCTTGCCGATGGCGAGCTGCTCCTCCGACAGGACGAGCCGCGCCTCGCCCGCCGACTCCCCACCGCGCTCAGCGTAGAACCGCCCCTGATCGTAGAGGTCCTCGCCGCCGGCGCTCTCGGTGCCGCGCGCCGCGTACGCTCCACGGAACCGCGTCTCGTAGTCGTCGGTGATCGCGCTCGCGTCCCCGGCGTAGTCGGGCAACTGCTTGATCTGCTCCTTCGTCATCCCCGACACCCACACCACGTCGTGCTGCGCGTCCACCTGGGCGCCGCCCACGGGGAGCAGGACGTGCTTGGTATTGAAGAAGCCCCCGAGGTCGACGTCGAGGTAGCGCAGCCGCCCGTCGGGCGCGCAAATGACGTCGTCCACCTTGCCGACCTTCTCGTCGTCGTCGAGCGTCCGGACTTCGAAGCCGCGCACGTCGGCCATCGACTCGGGAAACTGGGCATCCTGATACTGCGAGATTGCTGCGTACGGCATGACTGCCTCCGGTACTGCTGTGTGTTGATCCTCCACCCATCCCCGCACCATGACGGGGCACGTCAGCGGACCGGGGTGCTGAGGCAAGGGCCGTTCCGCGCGGCGGGATTCACGTCGCTCGGTAGTGGGCCAGTTCCCAGGTGTCATCCCGCAGGAGCGCCAAAGGCGCGAGTGTCGGGATCGACTGTCCGCGCGCGCGTGGCTGGCTCCGGCGCGAGGATGGGGGATCCCGACACTCGCGCTGCTGCGCAGCGCTCCTGCGGGATGACAGTCGGCCCGCACCTGACACGGCGTGCGGGGACCGGCGGGATGAGCCGAACTAACCCACCACCCGTCGCTCATCAGGGCCGGTGGCTGCTTCATCTGTTTCCCGGTGGGCCCAGTCTTGCATTGGGCGGGGTGCCGCCGCGACCGCGCGGCGGAGGACTGGCCGATTGTGGCAACTTGACGTTTGACAGATAGAGGAAGACGAAGACATGGCAGACATCGGTATTCAACAACACGCGGGCACGATCGCCGAGCGCCCCGTCGGGCGCGCGGGCGTGCTCTCGCGGGTAAGCTGGGGGTCCGTGTTCGCCGGCCTGGTGATCGCGACGGCGCTGCAGGTCGTGCTCACCGTGCTCGGCGCGGCGATCGGCCTCACGGCGCTCGACGGCGATGACAGCGGCCGCGCGTTCGGCGTGGGCGCCGGCATCTGGGGGCTCCTGGTGCCGCTCGTCACGCTGTTCGTCGGCGGGCTGACCGCGGGCCGCCTGGCGAACGTGCGCGACCGCGCGGACGGGTTCATCCACGGCGCGCTCGTCTGGGGGCTCTCGCTGCTGCTGGCGACCTACCTCCTCGGTACCGGCGCGAGCCGCGTCCTCGGCGGCACGCTCAACCTCGCCGGGAACCTGACCGGCAGCGCCGTCTCGGCCGCGGGCAACGTGGCCGCGCGTCCCGACTTGGATGCCGGCGACGTGCAGGGCGCCCCGGCCCGCGCCGCGGCGGAAGCACGCGAGCGCGGCGTGACCGAGCAGGACGTGGAGAACAAGGTGGTCGAGGTGCGCGAGAGCGCCGGCGAAGTCGCCGACACGGCGCAGGCCGTGGCGGCCGGCGGCGCGTGGCTGGCCTTGCTCGCCCTGGGCCTGTCGCTCGCTGCGGCGGCGTTCGGTGCGATGCGCGGCATGCTGCCCCGGGAAGCGCGCGCGTAGCATTCCCTTCCCGCGAACGCGCCCGGGGCGGTCCGTCTCGACGGACCGCCCCGGGCGCGTTCGCACGAGGGAAGAGAGCGGCGAGGTGCGCGAATCAGAACAGCCGGCTCTGGCGAAACAGAATCAGGTACCCGTGCACCAGCATCGGGAGCGCGCCGAGGAACGCGATCACCGCCACCTGGCTCGGGGCCAGCCGGCGGTCGCGTACGATTCGGCCCACGACCCAACCGTAGAGCGGTAGGTAGAGCACGAGCGCCGTGACGAGACCGGGCACGTAGCCGCCGTCCGTGAGCGCTCCTACGACATGCAGGAGCGCGTTCGCCCCCACCAGGAGACTGAACCACGCCACGACGGCGGCCGCCGTGAACGCCGACGGCCCGAGCCACTCGATTGCGACCACCACGATCGTGATCGCGAGCGCGACGACGTTCACCGTCCAGAACAGGTCCTGGGTGATGCCGCGTGGAACGTGCGCGTTGAACCAGGCCACGAACCCCGGCGCTTCCTCCACGAAGTGGCCAACGAAGACGAGAGGCGCCAGCAAGAGCAGCCTGCCGAGACGTGGCGGGTGCGCGGACCGTGAGGTATCGTCCCGCTGAGATCGAACTCGCGCCTCCACTCAGCCACCATGCGCCTCCTGTTCGTCGCCGCTGCCGCCGCCATCGCGTCCTCCTCGTCGCTCGCCGCGCAGCAGCTGCCGCGCGCGATCTACACCGATCCGCCTCGCGACACGGCGCACCCCGCGCGGATGGAAGTGCTCCACGTCCCGTCCGGCGGCGTGAAGATCAACGGCGTCGCGTACCTCGCGTCGGGCGCCGGCGCTCATCCCACGTTCGTGTTCTTTCACGGCCTGCCTGGTAACGAGAAGAACCTGGACCTCGCCCAGGCCGTGCGGCGCGCGGGATGGCACGCGATCACGGTGAATTACCGCGGCTCCTGGGGCAGCCCCGGACAGTTTCGGTTCGGCAACACGCTCGAGGACGCGGACGCCGTCCTCGCCTTCCTCCGCGACTCCGCCAACGCGCGCCGCCTGGGCGTCGACACGAGCCGGCTGGTCATCGCCGGCCACAGCATGGGCGGCTGGGTGGTCGCGCACACCGCGGCGCACGACCGCGGGCTGCTCGGCGGCATCCTCATCTCGGCGGCCGACATGGGCAGCCGCCTCGCGGGGAAGTCGCGGAGCGAGTCCGTGGCGTTCATGGCCGACAACATGGAGGCGCTCGCCGGCGTGACGGCCGAGAGCATGGTCGACGACTTGCTGGGCGGCGCGGCCAAGTGGCGGTTCGAGGACGCGGCGCCGGGCCTCGCGCGCGTGCCGCTGCTCGTGATGACCTCGGGCGACGGGCTCGCCCCGCGGGCGGACTCGCTCGTGAAGGCGCTGCGCGCCAAGGGCAACGCGTCGATCACCACGGTTCACCAGCCGACGGACCACTCCTGGTCCGACAAGCGGATCGCGCTCGAGAGCGCCGTGCTGCGCTGGCTGCAGCGCCTTCCGCGGCGCACCTCCACTGCCACGCGCCCGGCGGGCTCGGCGTTTCGTTAGGCACGCGAGACGAGCGTCGAGCGCGCCACCTTGCACGACACGGGCCCGGACTCAGGGCGCCGTGGTGATGACGACCGCGCCGCCGCTCGCCTCGCGGCCGAACCGGGCGACCGTCGTCGGGCCGCGGAGCAGCTCGACCGAGGCCACGCGGTCGCCGGCGATGCTCAGGCGGCGCTTGGGTGATCCTGGCGGCAGCGCCACGCCGTCGAGCACGACCAGGATCGCCGGGTCGACGGCGGCGAGGTCGAGCGTGGGCACGGGGGCGGCTCGGGCGACTGGCCCGCCGGCGCGCTCTGCGCCGCACGCGAGGAGGGTGAGCGCCGCGGCGCAGAGGAGAGCCCGACGATCGACGCGCATGACGACCTCCGGTGAGCGTGACGTGATTCGCCGCCAGTTCGGTGCCAGCGCGCCAGCGGTCGCGACCGGGTAGTGGGCCAGTTCCCAGGTGTCGTCCCGCAGGAGTGGCCCGCAGGGTCGCGAGTGTCGGGGTCGACTGTCCCTGCGCCGGGGCCGGGCATCGCGCCGGGGAGGGCGATCCCGACACTCGCCCCGCCTGCGGCGGGGCTCCTGCGGGATGACATCTCACCCGCGCGACCGACGCCGCGCCCCTGCGGGACGACACCTCACTCGCGGTGGGTGCCTTCGACGCTCCTGCGGGATGATGCCTCACTCCGGCCACTCGCGCCACTCGCACCCTGGATCGGGATCCGGCGCGCCCGCGGCTGCTCCTGCGCCGCCGGCAGCGGCACCGTCACCTCCAGGACGCCGTCGCGGAACGAGGCGTTGATCTGCTCCTCGCTCACGCCCTCGGGCAGCGGAATGGCACGGTAGAAGGACCCATAGCGTCGCTCCGTGTGGTAGAAGCCCTCACGCCGGTCCTCCGCCTCTTCCCGGCGCTCGCCGGAGATGGTGAGCAGTCCGTCTTCGAGCTCCACCGTCACGTCGTCCGCGCGGAGCCCAGGCAGGTCCGCGCGTACCACGAGCTCGTTGCCACGCTGCAGGACCTCGATCTGCGGCGTGAAGCCGGTGAGGCCAGTCGCGCCGCGCCGCGGCTGGCCGGCCGCGAGCGCCGGGCCGCGCTGGCCGCCGAGCTGTCGCGTGGCCGCGCCGCCCGCCGTGCCGAACGTTTCGAAGATGCGGTCCATCTCGCTCGTCATGAGCTGTGCGAACTCCAAGGGGTTGGCCATGAACGCGCTGGCCATGAGCCCTGGGTTGGCCATGAACGCCGGAAGCAGGGACGACTCCTGACGGCCACCCTGCACCCCCCGACGCTGCATTCCCCGCTGTCTGCTCTGCTCCGTACCCGGCTGCACCCCGACG
>Ga0307413_10000590_pt1 | contig 12181 bp, 6 predicted proteins | sample DK1Ometagenome_3_FD_203714 | JGI IMG/M metagenome (GOLD analysis project Ga0307413, IMG submission 203714) | Maize rhizosphere microbial communities from greenhouse at UC Davis, California, United States - DK15-O-2 | ecosystem: Host-associated > Plants > Roots > Rhizosphere > Soil | place: USA... | reverse complement strand
GCCGGTGGCGTGGAGCTCGAGCGCGCCGAACGTGCTCGCGGTCTCGGCCGACGGGCGGCTCGAGGCCCGCGCCGCCGGCCGCGCCACGATCACGGCCAGGGCGGGAGAGGCCCGGCAGGCGCTGGCCGTGACGGTGCTGCCGAACACCGTGCGCCGCCTCGCGCTCGAGCCCGCCGAGCGCACCGTGCGCACCGGCGACGTCGTGGCCTTCGCGACGCGCCCGGCCGACGCCGCCGGCCGCCCCGTGGCCGACGTGGCGGTGCAGTGGAGCGTGGCCGCCATGGACGCCGCCGGAGCGGCGCAGATCGACGCCCAGGGCCGCTTCGTGGCCGAGACGCCGGGCCGCTACACCGTCACCGCCACGGTCGGCGGGCAGACCGCCGACGCGGTGGTCACCGCGGAGCCCCGGCTGGTGGCGCGCGGGATGCAGGTGATGGGCCGCGTGCCCGTGAAGTTCCCCTCGGCCGAAGTCTGGGTGCACCCGGGCGGGAAGTGCGCCTATCTCAGCACCATCGCCGACCGCGTCTACGCCATCGACGTCACCGCGCCCGACGCGCCCCGGATCGTCGACTCGATGGTCACCAACGCCCGCCTGGTGAACGACGTGATGACCACCGAGGACGGGAAGTACGGCGTCTTCTCGCGGGAGGGCTCGTCCGACCGCAAGAACGGCATCGTGGTGTTCGACGCCGGCGACGCCTGCCACCCGAAGGCGATCGCCGAGTACACGGAGACGGTCTCCGGCGGCGTCCACTCGAGCTTCGTGCACCAGGGCCGCGTCTACCTGACCGACGACGCCACCGGCTCGATGCGCGTGATCGACATCCGCGACCCGTTCAAGCCGAAGGAGGTCGGGCGCTGGCAGACGGAGCAGACCGAGGCCGGGCGCTACGTGCACGACATCGACGTGAAGGACGGGCTCGCGTACCTGAGCTACTGGAACGACGGGCTCATCATTCTCGACGTCGGCAACGGCATCGCGGGCGGCTCGCCCGAGAGCCCGAAACTGGTCTCGCAGTACAAGTACGACCTGAACCGCGTCTACAGCCGGGTGGACCAGATGTGGGGCCTGGGCCCGCGCGGCACCCACACGGCGTGGCGCCACCGGAACTACGTCTTCGTCGGCGACGAGGTCTACGCGGCCCGGCCCTCGACGGGGCTGCAGAACGGCAACCCGCTCACCTTCGGCCGACTGCACGTCATCGACGTCTCCGACATCCGCCGCCCGAAGGAGGTGGCCTGGTACGAGCCGACCGACGGCGGCGTGCACAACGTCTGGGTGGTGGCCGACACCCTCTACCTCGGCAACTACCAGGGTGGCGCCCGTGCGCTCGACGTCTCGGGTGAGCTGAAGGGCGACCTGCTGCGGCAGGGGCGCGAGATCAGCTGGATCCTCACCGCCGACTCCCTCGGCATCCAGCCGCACACGCCCTTCACCTGGGGCGCGGTGGTGAAGGACGGCAACATCTACGTCCCGGACATCAACAGCGGGCTCTGGATCCTCCGCCTCGAGCCGAAGAGCGCCCCTGCGACACCCTAGGCCCAGCCGAGCCCGAACCACGGCTCGGAGCCCCGCCCCCGGGATCTTTCCCGGGGGCGGCGGCGTTCCGGAGGCACCCCTCCCCTCAGACTCTCCGGTCGTCCGGCCGATACTGCGTCCATGATCCGCATCCGAGGTCCGATCGTACCGGCGCTGGCGCTCGCGCTCACGCTCGTGTTGGCGCTGGCCGCGTGCTGGCGGGGCCGCGCCTTCCCACGGCAGCCGGCGACGTCGCCAACGGTCCGGCTGAGCCTGCCGATCGGCATCCAGAGCCTGGAGCTGGAGCACACCTACCTCTTCTGGAACGCCGAGTTCGCCAAGCTGCTCTTCGAGGGGCTGACCTCCACCGCGCCCGACGGCGCCGTCGCGCCCGGGCTCGCGCAGGAGTGGAGCGTATCGTCGGACGGACGGATTTACCGGTTCCGTCTGCGCACGGGCGTGCGCTTCCACGACGGCACCCGCTTCGCAGCGCCCGACGTCGTGCGGGCCTGGGAGGAGGCGCTCGGGCACCCTCCGGGGGACGCGGCCTACGCCTGGATGCTGGAGCCGATCGCCGGGGCCCGTGACCTGGCCGAAGGGAGGGCGCGGCGGCTGGCGGGGGTCGAGGCCGTCGACGACAGCACCCTCGTGGTGCGACTCGACGAGCCGCTGGTGCTCTTCCCGATGCTCCTCTCGCATCCGCGCGCGGCCGTGCCCGGGGCCGCCAGCAGCCCCCGGCGGCCGGTGGGCACGTCGCCCTGGCGCTGGGTGCGCGGCCGGCCGGGCGACGCCGAGATCGGGCTCGCCCGGCACCGGACGTACTGGGGCGGGCAGGCGCGGCTCGACTCGCTGGTGGTGCGCGTTGTGCCCGACAGCCTGCAGTTGCAGGCGTTCCGGGAGGGGTGGATCGACTTCACCTACGGCGTCGTCGGGCACAACCGCACGGCGCTGCGCGCCCGGCAGGACATCGGGCTGGCCGACCAGCCGGCCACGGGCATCCTGCGCCTCGTGCTGGACATGCGGCAGCCGGTCTTCCGGGACGTGCGGGTGCGCCAGGCGCTCGCCCACGCCATCGACGTCGCCCGCCTCTCGGAGGCGGTGAACAACGGCACCCTGGCCGCCACGGGGACGCCGCCGGGCTTCCTGGGCGGCACCTCGCCGCGGCCGGCGGCGAGCTACGATCCGGTGCTGGCACGCCGCCTGCTGGAAGAAGCCGGCTATCCGTTCGAGCGGCCGATCCGCCTGTACGTGCCCTCGAGCGACGCGGCCGAGTTCCCGCCTCGGCTGAGCGGGCTGATCCGCGACTACCTCGCCGCCGTCGGGCTCGAGGTCGACTACCACGAGAGCCGGAACAACTGGACCGCCATGGACGAAGGGAAGGCCGACCTGAGCCTCGAGGCGTGGTACGCCGACTACCCGGACGCCGACGGCTTCCTGTACCCGATGTTCCACGGCCGGGCCGCGGGGTCGGGCGGGAACCCCGGCTACTTCGCCGATGCGTCGCTCGACGACCTCATCTCGCGCTCGCGCCGGGAGCCGGACCCGGCGCGGCGCCTCGCGCTGCTGCGCGCCGCCGACGCCCGCGCGGCCGATCTCGCGCCGAACGTCTTCCTCTGGCACACCCGCATCGCGCACGCCTACTCCCTCCGGCTCGCCGGCTGGAGCTCGCAGACCTACGCGCGGCGCTTCGTCGACCTCTACCTCCCCGACGGAGCCGGCCGGCGATGAGATGGCTCGACGCGCTGCTCGCGCTGCCCGGCGAGGTGGGGACCCCGCTGGCCCTGAGCCTCGCGCTCCCGATCGTCTGCAGCGCCCTCACGCTCCTGCTGGCGCGCCGCCGCGGCTACGGCCTGGCGACCACCTTCACCGCCCGCGCCGGCGCCTTCGTGGGCATCGGCTTCACCACCCTGGTGCTGGTGGCGACGCTCTCGGTCTTCAACACCGGCCTGCGCGAGCTGCACCGCCGCCACGAGCAGGAGGTGGCGGTGCTGGCAGAGGCGGCGAGCCAGTCGCAGGAGCGCGACGGCGAGGCGGTCTACCAGCAGCTGGCGCTATTCCGGGCCGGCCGGCCCGAGGTCGGGATGGCCGCGGTGGTGCTCGCCGGGGGCAGCGTGGCCGCGGTCGACGAGGGCGCGCGGGGGGCGGCCGCCGCGTGGCTCGCGGGCGCGGGCACGCGCGTGGCGCCCGAGAGCTTCGCCCTGGTGCGGCTGGGGCGGACGCCCTACCTCGCGCTCACCAGCGTGGTGCGCGATCAGGCGGGGCTGCCGCGGGGCCGGCTGGTGGTGGCGGTCGACGCGGCGTGGGTGAGCGAGCAGGCGGCGCGCACGGCGTGGCTCCTCATGGCCATCGCCAGCGTGGTGCTCGTGGGCGTGCTCTGGACCACGCGCCGCTTCGTGGCCGCGCAGGTGGCGAACCGCGTGCGGACGCTCATCCAGCAGGTGGCCGGCGACGCGGCGGGGGCCGCCGGCGCGGAGGCGGGCGACGCCCCCCGCAGCGGCGACGAGCTCGGCGCGCTGGCGCGCGCCGTCGACGCGCACCTGGAGCGCTCGCTGGTGCAGCAGCGCGAGGGCGAGGCCCGCTACCGGCACCTCGTGGAGAGCTCGTCGGACGCCGTCTTCGTGCACAGCGGCACCGAGCTGGTGTTCATGAACGCGGCCGCCATGGAGCTCTCGGCCGGCGACGACCTGGCGGGACTGGTCGGCCGGCAGTCGGCGGAGCTGCTGCAGACGCCGGGACAGACGGAGGGGCGCGCGGGGTCGCCGACGGTGGAGGGGCGGATCACCTATCCCGACGGCTCCTCGGCCGACGTGGAGATCACCGTGCTGCCGCTGGCCTTCGAGGGCAAGGCGGCGGTGCAGACGGTGATCCGCGACATCAGCGACCGCCGCCGCGCCGAGGAGGCGCTGCGCAAGAGCGAGACGATGTACCGCGAGCTCGTCGAGCACGCCACGTACGGGATCTACCGCTCGAGCCTCGACGACCGCTTCCTGACGGTGAACCCGGCGCTGGTGCGCATGCTGGGCTACGACCGGGAGGACGAGCTGCTGGCGGTCGAGGTCAGCACCATCTACGTCGACTTCGAGGAGCGCCGCCGGCTGATGGCGCGCTACGCCTCCGCGGAGCGCATCCACGGCGCCGAGGTCGAGTGGCGCCGCCGCGACGGCCGCATCGTCGTGGTGCGCCTGAGCGGCCAGCCCGTGCGCGACCCCGCCGGCCACATCCTCGGCTTCGAGATGATCGCCGAGGACATCACCGAGCGGCGCGCGCTGGAGGAGCAGCTGCGCCAGGCGCAGAAGATGGAGGCGGTGGGCCGGCTGACGGGCGGGATCGCGCACGACTTCAACAACCTGCTCACGGTGGTGCTCGCCAACGCCGACATGCTGGCCGGGGCGCTGCCCGAGGCGCGCCCCGACCTGCGCGCCGACCTCGACGACCTGCGGGCCGCCGGCCAGCGCGGCGCGCAGCTGGTGCGCAAGCTGCTCGCCTTCAGCCGCGAGGAGCGGCTGGAGCTGCGCGCCCTCGACCTCGGCCAGGTGGTGCTCGACACCGGCAAGGTGCTGCGGCGCGTGCTGCCGGAGCACATCGACATGCGGGTCGACGCGGCGCCCGGCGCCACGGTGCGGGCCGACGCCGGCGCGGTGGAGCAGATCGTCTTCAACCTCGCCACCAACGCGCGCGACGCCATGCCGCGCGGCGGGCGGCTGAGCGTGACGCTCGCCCCGGTGAGCGTGGGGCCGGGCGGCGCGGGCGACGCGCCCTCCAACGTGGCCCCGGGCGACTACGTCTGTCTCAGCGTCTCCGACACCGGCCACGGCATGGACGAGCGCACGCGCGCGCGCATCTTCGAGCCGTTCTTCACCACCAAGCCCAAGGAGTCCGGCACCGGGCTCGGCATGGCGATGGTGTACGGGCTCGTGCGGCAGCACGGCGGCGGCGTGGACGTCGAGAGCTCGCCCTGCGCGGGGACCACGGTGCGGGTCTACTTCCCGGCGTGGCGCGAGGCCGGGGCGGACGGCGAGCAGGCCCCGGCGCTGGCGCCGCTGCGCGGCGGCACCGAGACGATCCTGCTGGCCGAGGACGAGGAGCCGATCCGCCGCGCGACGCGGCGCGCGCTCGAGCGCTGGGGCTACCGGGTGCTGGTGGCGGGGGACGGGCACGAGGCGCTCGCCCTGCTGGCGGCGCACGCCGACGAGGTGTCGCTGGTGATCAGCGACATGATGATGCCGAAGCTGGGCGGGCGGGGGATCTACGACGCGCTGCGCGGCCGGGGCAGCACGCTGCCCATCCTCTTCATCAGCGGTTACAGCGACGAGGTCTGGGCCGACGCCGACGGGCTGCCGGCGGGGGCCCACTTCCTCGGCAAGCCGTGGACGATCGCGGAGCTGGTGGTGCGGGTGCGGGAGGCGCTGGACGCGGCCGCCGCTCAGCGCCGCCCGGCGCTGGCGACGACGTCGCGGTAGACGGCGAGGTACGTGGCGGTGGCGCGCTCCCAGCTGAAGTCGCGCGCCATGGCGGCGCGCATCATCCGGGTCCAGCGCTCCTGGTCGGCGAAGACCGCGAGGGCGCGGTAGGCGGAGGCCTGGAACGCCTCGACGGCGTAGGGGCCGAAGAGGAACCCGGTGACGCCGTCGTCGATCGTGTCGGCGAGCCCGCCCACGCGCCGCCCGATGGGCAGCGCGCCGTAGCGCTGCGCCCGCATCTGGGTGAGACCGCACGGCTCGTAGAGACTCGGCATCAGGAAGATGTCGGCGCCGGCCATGAGGCGGTGCTCCAGCCGGTCGGTGAAGTCGAGCTGCACGCCGATCCGGTCGGGCGCGGCCGCGGCCAGCTCGACCAGTGCCTGCTCGTAGCGCGGCTCGCCGCCGCCCACGAAGACGAACTGCACGTCGAGCCGGAGCAGCTCGGTGCTCTGCAGGATGAGGTCGAGCCCCTTCTGCTGCACCAGCCGTCCCGTGAAGCCGAAGAGCGGCACCCGCCGGCGGAGCGGGAGGCCGAAGGTGCGCTGCAGGGCCGCCTTGCAGCGGCGCTTGCCCTCGAGGTCGTCGCGCGTGTAGCGCGCGGTGATCTGCGTGTCCTCGCCCGGGTCCCACTCGTGCTGGTCGATGCCGTTCAGCACGCCCGAGAGCCTGGGGCCCAGCGCGCGGAAGACGTCGTGCAGACCGAAGCCGCCGCCGGGCGTCGTCAGCTCGGCCGCCTGCGTCGGGCTCACCGTCGCCACGGCGTCGCTGTAGGCGATGCCGCCCTTCAGCAGGTTCACCTGCCCATACCACTCCAGCAGCCGCCAGTCGAAGAGCTCCCAGCCGAGGCCGAGGTCGGGTATCACCTCGGGCGGGAAGTGCCCCTGATAGCCGGGATTGTGCACCGAGAGCACCACCTGCACGCCGTGCGACCAGGGCTCGTGCGCGAACGCCGTGCGCAGGTAGACCGGCGCCAGCGCGGTGTGCCAGTCGTGCGCGTGCAGGATGCACGGCGTGCGCACGAGGCGGGGCAGCGCGGTCAGCGCCGCCTTGCAGAAGAAGGCGAAGCGGCGGGCGTTGTCGGGGTAGTCGGCGCCGTGCTCGCCGTAGAGGCCGGGCCGGGCGAAGTAGCCGGCGTGCTCGATGAAGTAGACGCGTGGCGCCGCGGGGTCGCTGCCGGCGCCGGCGATGCGGAAGATGCGCGCTTCTTCGGTCCGCGGCCCCACCTGCACGGCGAAGGGGCCGCCGACGGGCTCCAGATCGGGCGCCTCGTCGCGCACCGTGCGGTGCAGCGGGACGAAGGCGGCCACCTCCATCCCGGCCTGCGCCTGGAAGGCGGCGAGCCGGCTGACCGCCTCGGCGAGGCCGCCGGTGCGCGCGAACGGGTGGTACTCGGCCGCGAGGTGCACCACCGCGACCGGCGCACCGCGCGGCGACACCACCGGCGGCTGGGGGCGCTGGACGGGCACCACGGAAGCGTCGGTCGGGCTGGCGACCGGCACGTCCACAGCAGTCATCGGGGCGGTCTCTCCGCCGCCGTCGGCGTCAGGCCGACGGCGGATCGTCGCTGGTGGCTTCGCCGCGGAGGGCGGGGGCGTAGTAGGCGTGCGCGTAGTCCTCGACCATGCGGCGGGCGGTGAAGCGGCTGCCGGCCTGGCGGATGGCGTGGCGCATCTTCTCCACCCACCCCACGGGGATGTTGCGCGCGTCGCGGGTGTAGTAGAGCGGGATCACCTGGTCCTCGAGGAGCCGGTAGAAGCGCTCGGCGTCGACCGCGTCGGCGTCCTCGGTCTCGCCGGCGGGCGGGATCGCCCAGCCGTTGAGGCCGTCGTAGCCCTCGGCCCACCAGCCGTCGAGGGTGCTCAGCTGCGGGATGCCGTTCAGCGCGGCCTTCATGCCGCTGGTGCCGCTGGCCTCGAGGGGGACGCGCGGCAGGTTCAGCCAGACGTCGACACCCTGCACCAGCAGGTGCGCGAGGTGCATGTCGTAGTCCTCGAGGAACGCGACGCGTCCCTCGAAGGCGGGGTCGCGGGTGAAGTGGTAGACGCGCTGCAGCACGCCCTTCCCCGGGTCGTCGGCCGGGTGGGCCTTGCCGGCGAAGACGATCTGCACCGGCCGCCACGGATTGGTCAGCAGCCGCTGCAGGCGCTCGAGGTCGGCGAAGACGAGGTCGGCGCGCTTGTAGGTGGCGAAGCGCCGCGCGAAGCCGATGGTGAGGGTCTGCGGATCGAGCAGCGTGCCCGCACCCACCACCTGCGCCGCCTCCTTGAGCTGCGCGGCGAAGCGGCGGCGCGCGTCCTCGCGGATCACCTTCGCCAGGATCTCCTTGAGGCTCACGTGCACCTGCCAGAGCCGCTCGTGCGGCAGCGTGAGCACCTGGTCCCACAGCTCCGGCTCGTCGACCCGGCTCTCCCAGTCGGCGCCGAGGTGCTCGGCGAGCAGGTCCTTCAGCGGGCTGGCCATCCAGGTGTCGAGGTGCACGCCGTTGGTCACGTGGCCGATGGGCACCATCTCCCAGGGGCGGCCAGGCCACAGGTCGCGGCTCATGCTGCGGCTCACCTGGCCGTGCCGGCGCGAGACGCCGTTGACGTGCTTGGCCAGCCGCATCGCCGTGGCCGTCATGTGGAACTGCCCCGGTGCGTGCGGATGCGCGCCGATGCACAGGAACTCCTCGCGCGTGAGCCCCATCTCCTCCCACACGCTCCGGCCCACGCAGTCGGCCACGTGGTCCACGGCAAAGGAGTCGTGGCCCGCCGGCACCGGCGTGTGCGTCGTGAACACGGTGCGGGCGCGCACCCGGCTCACCGCCTCGTCGTAGTCGACACCCGCGCGGATCAGCTCGCGCACGCGCTCGATCATCATGAAGGCCGCGTGGCCCTCGTTCGCGTGCCAGACGCCGGGGTCGATCCCCAGCGCGCGCAGCACCCGCACGCCGCCCACGCCCAGAATCCATTCCTGCCGCAGCCGCAGGTCGGGGCCGCCCGCGTAGAGCTTGCTCAGCAGGCCGCGGTCCTCGTCGGCATTCAGCTCGAGGTCGGTGTCGAGCAGGTGGACCGGCACCCGGCCCACCATCATCCGCCAGACGCGCACGTGCACCGGCCGGCCGAAGGTCTCGACCACGGCGAGAAACGGCTCGCCGCTCGGGCCGGCGACCGGCACCAGCGGCGTCGTGGCGACGTCGAACGACTCGTCGCTGTCCTCCTGCCAGCCGTCGAGCCGCACGCGCTGGTCGAAGTAGCCGTTGCGGTAGAAGAGCCCCAGTGCCGTCAGCGGCACGCCCAGGTCGGAGGCGCTCTTCAGGTGGTCGCCGGCGAGGACGCCGAGGCCGCCGGAGTAGATCGGCACCGAGTTGTGCAGCCCGAACTCGGCGCAGAAGTAGGCCACCGGGTGGTCGCCGAGCCCGCCGTAGTGGCGGTCGAACCAGGTGTCCTGGCTCTGCAGCTGGCTGGCGAGGCGGGCCATCACGGAATCGTAGAGACGCAGGAACTCGCCGTCGCTCGCCCGGGCCGCGATGCGGGCCGGATCGACCCGCCGCAGCAGCTCGAACGGGTTGTGATGGGTGCGGTGCCAGAGCTGCTCGTCGATCTTCCGGAAGAGCGCGCGCGCGTCGCGGTTCCAGCTCCACCACAGGTTCATGGCGATCGCCGCCAGCCCCTCGATGCGGACGGGCAGGTACGGGATCGCGCTCTGCTGGGCGGCGGCGGGGACGGCGGGGGGCGGGATGGTGGCTGTCATAGACGAACTGAATAACGGGGTTCGGGGTGGGGCGCCACCGTGCGGTGCGTCACGGGGCGCCCCGTCGACGCCCTAGTGCACCAGCTTCTTGTACTTCACGCGGTGCGGCTGGTCCACGTCGTGCCCCTTCCGCTTGCGGTAGTCGACCGCGTAGTCCGCCCAGTTGCCCTCGAACCAGTAGACCTCGGAGTCGCCCTCGAAGGCCAGGATGTGCGTGGCGATGCGGTCGAGGAACCAGCGGTCGTGGCTGATGACCACGGCGCAGCCGGCGAAGCTCAGCAGGGCGTCCTCCAGCGCGCGCAGCGTGTCGACGTCGAGGTCGTTGGTCGGCTCGTCGAGCAGCAGCAGGTTGCCGCCGCTCTTGAGGAGCTTGGCCAGGTGGAGCCGGTTGCGCTCGCCGCCCGAGAGATTGCCGACCCGCTTCTGCTGGTCGGGGCCCCGGAACCCGAAGCCGGTGCAGTAGGCGCGGGCGTTGATCGAGCGGTTGCCGGCCTTGATCGTGTCCTGCCCCTCGGAGATCTCGTCGTAGACGGTCTTGGTGCCGTCGAGCGCGTCGCGCGACTGGTCGACGTAGGCGATCTGCACCGTCTTGCCCACGACGAGCCGGCCGGCGTCGGGCTGCTCCTGGCCCGTGATGAGCCGGAAGGTGGTCGTCTTGCCGGCGCCGTTGGGGCCGACGACGCCCACGATGCCGCCCCGGGGCAGGGAGAAGTTGAGCTTCTCGAAGAGGAGGCGGTCGCCGTAGCCCTTGGCCACGTCCTTGGCGATCACGACCTCGTCGCCCAGCCGCGGCGGCACGGGGATGAGGATCTCGACGGAGGTGTCGGCCTGCCGCTCCTGCTCGTCGCGCAGCTGCTCGAAGGCGGCGATGCGGGCCTTGCTCTTGGCCTGCCGCGCGCGCGGCGACATGCGCACCCACTCGAGCTCGTGCTGCAGCGTCTTCTGCCGCGCCGAGGCCTGCTTCTCCTCGACCGCCATGCGCTTCTGCTTCTGCTCGAGCCAGCTGGTGTAGTTCCCCTCCCAGGGGATGCCCTCGCCGCGGTCGAGCTCGAGGATCCACTTCGCCACGTTGTCGAGGAAGTAGCGGTCGTGCGTGATGGCCACGACCGTGCCCTTGAACTCGGCCAGGAAGCGCTCGAGCCACGCCACGCTCTCGGCGTCGAGGTGGTTCGTGGGCTCGTCCAGCAGCAGCATGTCGGGCTGCTCGAGCAGTAGGCGGCAGAGCGCCACCCGGCGCCGCTCGCCGCCCGAGAGCCGGGTGACGTCGGCGTCGCCCGGCGGGAGGCGCAGGGCGTCCATCGCCAGGTCGATCTTGTGGTCCAGCTCCCAGAGGCCGAGGGCGTCGATGCGGTCCTGGAGATTGCCCTGCTTCTCGAGCAGGCGGTTCATCTCGTCGTCGTCCATCGGCTCGGCGAACTTCGCGCTGATCTCGTTGAACTGGTCGAGGAGCGCCTGCTGCTCCTTCACCCCGTCCATGACGTTCCCGCGCACGTCCTTCGTCGGGTCGAGCTGGGGCTCCTGCGGCAGGTAGCCGATCTTGATCCCCGGGCGGGGGCGCGCCTCGCCCAGGAAATCCTTGTCGACCCCGGCCATGATCCTGAGGAGCGTGCTCTTGCCCGCGCCGTTGGAGCCGAGGATGCCGATCTTGGCGCCGTCGTAGAAGGAGAGGTAGATCCCCTTGAGGATCTCCTTGCTGGGGGGCACGACCTTTCTGAGGTCGCGCATCGTGAAGATGTATTCTCCGGCCATGGCCCGAAGATAAGCGGGGGCTCCCCCGGGCAAACCCCCCAACGCAAAGGGGCGCCCAGCGGGGCGCCCCTTCCGTGCGGAACCGGTCGGAGGACCGGCGGGACTCAGCTCTGGATGTGCTGGTTGACGAGCTTCGTCATGTCGAACATCGACACCCGGTTCTTGCCGCCGAAGACCGCCTTGAGCTTCTCGTCGGCGTTGATCATGCGGCGCTCCTGCTGGTCCTGCAGGCCGTTCTTCTTGATGTAGTCCCAGAGCTTGCTGGTGATCTCGGTGCGCGGCATCGGCTTGTTGCCGACGACGGCGGCCAGCGTGGCGTCCGGGTTGACCGGGCGCATGAACGAGGCGTTCGGGGTGCGCTTCGCGGCCTTCTTCGGCGCGGCCTTCTTGGCGCTCTTCTTCGCGGTGGTCTTCTTCGCCGCGGCCTTCTTCGGGGCGGCCTTCTTGGTGGCCTTCTTCGCGGTCGCCTTCTTGGCGCCGCCCGACTTCTTGGCCGAGCTCTTCTTCGCAGTGGACTTCTTCGCGGTCGACTTCTTCGTGGCCATCGCGTGTCTCCCTGCTTGGGTGAGATGGTGAGGTCCCGCAGAAGTGCTGCTACGTCGGACGTCAATCTACGACACGGTGAGCGCTGCGCACAATAGGGAAAACGCGTTTTTCCCTCTGGGAGCCCGTGATTTTCCCTCTGGCGGACGCCGCGCGGACGCCGCACGGGCCCCGCGTG
>Ga0307413_10000589_pt1 | contig 12191 bp, 9 predicted proteins | sample DK1Ometagenome_3_FD_203714 | JGI IMG/M metagenome (GOLD analysis project Ga0307413, IMG submission 203714) | Maize rhizosphere microbial communities from greenhouse at UC Davis, California, United States - DK15-O-2 | ecosystem: Host-associated > Plants > Roots > Rhizosphere > Soil | place: USA... | reverse complement strand
GGGTTCACCACGCCGCTACGCGGCAACCTGCTCGGCGTGCCGGTACTGATCTGGATCTTCGCGGCGGTGGTGCTGGTCGGCTGGATCGTGTTGCATCGCACCACGTTCGGCCGCCGCACGCTCGCCGTCGGCGGCAACCCGGAGGCGGCCCGGCTGGCCGGCATCGACGTGCGCCGGCACACCACGCTGCTGTACGTCATCGCCGGCCTGTGCTGCGGCATCGCGGCGATGATGGTGGTCGCCAGGACCACCTCCGGCGCGTCCACCAACGGCCAGCTCTACGAGCTGGACGCGATCGCCGCCGTGGTCATCGGCGGCACCCTGCTCGCCGGCGGACGCGGCTCGCTGATCGGCACCCTGATCGGCGTGCTGATCTTCACCGCGGTCAGCAACGTCTTCACCCTGAACAACCTCGAGACCGACATCCAGAACATCGCCAAGGGCGCGATCATCGTGGTCGCCGTCCTGTTCCAGTCGTTGCGCATCCGTCGCGGCCGAGCCGTCGCCGGTACCGGCTGACCCACCCACCTTCCCGCTTCACACCGTTCGGACAGGAGATGGCCATGCCCACCACCCACGGCCGGCGCGGGTTCCTCGCCGGCGGCGCCGCCCTCGGCGTCGGCGCTCTGCTCACCAGCTGCACCTCCAACACCGCGGACTCCGGTGACAACAACTCCGGCGCCAACGTCGGCGGTGGCGGCGACAACGCCGCGGCCGGCAAGGCCGTCACCATCGGCTTCTCCGCGCCGGCCGCCGACCACGGCTGGATCGCCGCCATCACCCGCAACGCCCAGGCGCAGGCCGGCCAGTACAAGGACGTGACGCTGAAGGCGACCGAGGGCACCAACGACGTCAACCAGCAGATCGCCCAGGTCGAGACGCTGATCAACAGCAAGCCGGACGTGCTGGTGATCCTGCCGTTCGACGGAAAGGCGCTCACCGAGGTCGGCAAGCAGGCGATGGCCGCCGGCATCCCGGTGGTGAACCTGGACCGCATCTTCGACTCGCCGCTCGCGTACCGCACCTGGATCGGTGGGGACAACTACGGCATGGGCGTGTCGGCCGGCAACTACGTGGCCGCCCAGATGAAGGCCAAGGGCGTGAGCAGCCCGGTGATCGGCGAGGTGGCCGGCATCGACTCGCTGCCGCTGACCCAGCAGCGCAGCCAGGGCTTCAGGGACGCGTTGGCCGCCAACGGGTTCAGCGTCGGGCCGCGGGTGGCCGCCGAGTTCACCGTCGAGTCCGGCGAGCGGCAGACCGCGAACCTGCTGCAGTCCGCGGCGAAGCTGGACGCGCTGTGGAACCACGACGACGACCAGGGCATCGGTGTGCTCGCCGCGATCGACGCCGCGTCGCGCAGCGAGTTCCTGATGGTCGGCGGCGCGGGCTCGCGCAACGCGATGGACCTGATCAAGGCGGACAGCGGGGTGCTCAAGGCGACCGTGCTGTACAGCCCGAGCATGGCGTCCTCGGCCATCTCGCTGGCCCGGCTGATCGCCCAGAACAAGGGCATGGGCGACCTGATCGAGCGCGAGGTCCCGGCGTCGATCACCACGTTCTCGGCGGTGGTCACCAAGGACAATGTGGACGACTACCTCAGCATCGGTTTCCAGTCGTGACGTCCGTGGGGGGCGGCGTCGGGACCGGGGTCGGGATCGGCATGGTGGGCTACGCGTTCATGGGGCGGGTTCACTCCCAGGCGTGGCGGACGGTGCAGCACGTCCTCGGCGGGCCCCGTCCGGAGCTGGTCGCGCTGTGCGGGCGTGACCCGCACGGCGCGGCCGAGGCGGCGCGGAAGCTGGGCTGGGGGTCGGTGGAGACCGACTGGCGCGAGCTGATCCGACGCGACGACGTGCACCTGGTGGACATCTGCACTCCGGGTGACTCGCACGCGGAGATCGCGCTGGCCGCGCTGGCCGCCGGCAAGCACGTGCTGTGCGAGAAGCCGCTGTCCAACTCGGTGGCCGAGGCGGAGGAGATGACCGCGGCCGCCGAGGAGGCGGCCGCGCGCGGCGTGGTCGCGATGGTCGGCTTCAACTACCGCCGGGTGCCAGCCATCGCGCTGGCGCGGCGGCTGGTGGCGGACGGCCGGATCGGCACGGTCCGCCACGTCCGCGCGCAGTACCTGCAGGACTGGATCGTCGATCCGGCGTTTCCGCTGGTCTGGCGGCTGCGCAAGGACAAGGCCGGGTCGGGCGCGCTGGGTGACATCGGCGCGCACATCGTCGACCTGGCGCAGTACGTGACCGGCGAGCTGCTGGTCGAGGTGTCCGGGCAGACCGCCACGTTCGTGCGGGAGCGGCCGCTGCCGGCGGGGTCGGACCCCTCCGGCGGGTTGGCCGCCTCCGGCAACGGCACCGGGACCGGTCAGGTGACGGTGGACGACTGCGCGGTCTTCACCGCCCGGCTCGACGGCGGCGGCATCGCCACCTTCGAGGCCACCCGGTTCGCCACCGGCCGCAAGAACGCGATGCGCCTGGAGGTCAACGGTTCGCTGGGCAGCGTGGCGTTCGACTTCGAGTCGATGAACGAGTTGTGGTTCCACGACGCCGCCGAACCCGCGGACACCGCCGGGTTTCGCCGGATCCAGGTGACCGAACCGGACCATCCGTACCTGTCCGCGTGGTGGCCGCCGGGACACGGGCTGGGCTACGAGCACGCGTTCACCCACCAGGCGTACGACCTGCTGGCCGCGATATCGGCGGGCGGCGAGGTGCGGCCGACGTTCCGCGACGGCCTGCAGGTGCAGCGGGTGCTGGACGCGGTCGAGCGCAGCGCGGCCGACGGTGCCCGGCTGACCCCGGTGGCGGGAGTGCCGGCCGCCGGCCGCGCGTCCTGAGCTGTTCTAGCCTGGCGGTATGCCACGCATCGCGACCGCCGACCGGGTGGACCGGTCCGCCCTGCTGGAGTTCCTGCGGCCCCGCCACCGGGCGCTGCTGGTCACCACCCGGTCCGACGGGCGTCCGCAGGTGTCCCCGCTGACCTGCGGGGTGGACGCCGACGGCCGACTGGTGATGTCCACCTATCCCGGCCGGGCCAAGACACGCAACGCCCGCCGCGACCCCCGGGTGTCGCTGTGCGTGCTGTCCGACGACTGGGACGGACCGTACGTGCAGGTGGACGGCCGGGCGGAGGTGCTGGACATGCCGGCGGCGCTGGACGGGCTGGTCGACTACTTCCGCTGCGTCTCCGGTGAGCACCCGGACTGGGACGAGTACCGGGCGGCGATGCTCCGGCAGGACAAGTCGCTGATCCGGGTCCACATCGAACGGTGGGGGCCGATCGCCACCGGCGGCTTCCCGCCGGACCTGTCGCCGGCCGGCTGAGATCGACTCGGTGCGCCCGCCTGGCGCGATTCCGCGATTCACGCGATAATCTGTGGTTGACGATTCGCGACCATCAATGCGACGTCGAGAGTGCGCTGATTATAGCAAAGCAGGAGCAGAATTGTCAAACGGCGGTACGCAATTGTCGGACATCGGACTCGGCACCGAAACGGACGCGGAGCTCGCGGCCGAGCGGGAACACATCTCGTTCCTGTACGACCGGCTGGACGCGGAGCGGGCCTCGGCCTCGGACCGGTTGGCCGGTGTCCTGCTGGACCGCTCCGGCGACACGACCGACGCGCTGTGGGACCGTGACGTGGCCGCGACCTCGCTGTCCAGGCGGATCGGCCAGCTCGGGAGCGCCGACAACGGGCTGTGCTTCGGCAGGCTCGACCACATCGACGGCCTGCGCGGCTACATCGGCCGCGTCGGGCTGCTCGACGAGAACGACGACTACGAGCCGCTGCTCACCGACTGGCGCGCGCCGATCGCCCGGCCGTTCTACGTGGCCACCGCGGCCAATCCCGAGGGAATCAGCCGGCGCCGCCATTTCCGCACCCGCGGTCGCCGGGTGCTGTCATTTCACGACGACATTCTCGAACACGGTGTGGCCGGCGGCGACGAGGTGCTGCTGTCCGCGCTGAACGCGCCGCGCACCGACCACATGGGCGACATCGTCGCCACCATTCAGGCCGAGCAGGACGAGATCATCCGACTGGACCGCACCGGGGTGGTGGTCATCGACGGCGGACCCGGCACCGGCAAGACGGTCGTCGCCCTGCACCGGGTCGCCTACCTGCTCTACACGCACCGCGAGCGGATGGCCCGCCGCGGCGTGCTGTTCGTCGGCCCCAACGACACCTTCCTGCGCTACGTCGGCGGCGTGCTGCCCTCGCTCGGCGAGACCGACGTGGTGTTCGCGACGCCGGGCGAGCTGCTGCCGGGCCTCAGGACCCGGCTCGCCGACCCGCACCGCGAGATCAAGGGCAGGCTGGCGATGGTCGACCTGCTGCGCGCCGCGGTCGCCGACCGGCAGGAGCTGCCCGAGACGCCGGTCAAGATCCGACTGGACGACTCGACCGTCGAGATCGACGAGTACGTGGCCGGCAAGGCCCGCGAGCGGGCCCGCTCGACCGGCCGGGTGCACAACCGCGCGCGCGAGGTCTTCCACGACTCGCTGGTCCTCACCCTCGCCGAGCTGGCGGTGGACCGGATCGGCGCGGGCTGGCTGCACGCCAGGGACACCCCGGAGCTGGCCGGCGACCTGGCCGCGGACGTGCGTCGCGAGCTGGTGTCCAGCACCGAGCTGGCCGCCGCGGTGGAGCTGCTGTGGCCGAGGCTCACCCCGCAGCGGCTGCTGTCCGAGCTGTTCGGCTCACCGGCGCGGCTGGCCGCGATCGGCGCGCCGGCGGCCCTGTCGCGCGATCGTGGTGCCGAGTGGACCGTGTCGGACGTGCCGCTGCTGGACGAGGCGGCCGAGCTGCTCGGCGACGTCGAGGCCGACCCGGCGGCCGCGCGCCGCCGCGACGAGGACGAGGCGTACGCCCGGGGCGTGCTGGACATCCTGGACACCGAGGAGGATCCGGACGAGGAGGTGCTGCGCGCGGTCGACCTGATCGACCCGACGCTGCTCGCCGACCGGCAGGAGGAGCGCGACCACCGCTCGCTCGCCGAACGGGCCGCCGCCGACCGGGAGTGGACCTACGGCCACGTCGTGGTCGACGAGGCGCAGGAGCTGTCCGAGATGGACTGGCGGATGCTGATGCGCCGCTGCCCCACCCGGTCCATGACGATCGTCGGCGACCTGGCGCAACGCGAGTCACCGGCCGGCGCGCGGTCCTGGGCGCAGATGCTGGACGAGTACGTGCCGCACCGCTGGGCGTATCGCGGCCTGACCGTGAACTACCGGATGCCGGCCGAGATCATGGACGTCGCGGCCGCGCTGCTGGCCAGCATGGACGTCGTGGTCGAGCCGCCGAAGTCGGTGCGCTCGACCGGGGTGCCGCCGTGGTCGCGGCGGAGCACACCGCGAGAGCTCGCCGCGGTGGTCGGCCGGCTCGCCGCGAGGATGGTTGAGGAGGTCCGCGACGGCACGGTCGCGGTGATCACCTCGGACGACTCGCTGCTCGAGTCCGGGTTGGACACCGACCTCGACGTGTCGGTGCCGCTGTTGTCGCCGCGAGCCACCAAGGGCCTGGAGTTCGACGGCGTGATCGTGGTCGACCCGGCGGCGATCCTGGCCGGCCCGGCCGGCACCGCTGACCTGTACGTGGCGCTGACCAGGGCCACCCAGCGACTCGGCATCGTGCACACCGAGCCGCTGCCGGCGTTCCTCGAGCTGGACCGGCTCCGGTAGCTCACCCCACCGATCGGCAGCGACGCTCCTTGAACGCCGCCGATACCTAGGTCTACTATGCCTAGCAGACTTAGGTAAGGAGGTCGGGTGAAGATCACCAAGGATCTGGTCGCCGCGTCGGCGACACCGATGGTGCTGGGCATCCTCGTGGAGGCGGACAGCTACGGCTACGCGATCCTGCGCCGCATCAGCGAGCTGTCCGACGGCGAGCTGGACTGGACCGAGGGCCTGCTCTACCCGCTGCTGCACCGGCTCGAACGACTCGGCCACGTGAAGTCCAGCTGGCAGGCCGTCGCCGGGGAGCGGCGTCGCAAGTACTACCGGATCACCGCCACCGGCCGGGCCGAGCTCGCCGAGCAGCGCCGGCAGTGGGACGTCGTGGCGAGCACGCTCAAGCAGGTCTGGCGCGGCTCCGGCGACACCCGGCCACTGGTCGCCCTCCCACTGGTCACCTTCCCACTGGTCACCTTCCCATTGGTCACCTTCCCGTTGGGGGCGAACGCATGAACGACCAGGACGAGCTCGAGGCCCAGTTCACCCAGTGGGCCGACTACGTCCGTCGCCGCCCGGAGCTGCGCGGGCCGGACGCCGACGAGCTCGAGGACCACCTGCGGACCTCGGTCGCCGAACTGGTCGATCTCGGCCTGCGACCCGACGAGGCGTTCCTGGTCGCGGTCAAGCGGATGGGCAGCCTCGACGACCTGTCCCGCGAGTTCGCGCGGGAGCACTCCGAACGGCTGTGGAAGCAGTTGGTGCTCACCGGCGAGAGTGCCGATCGGAGCACGGACGCGTCGGCGCGCCGGGACTGGGTCGCGATGGCGGTCTGCGCCGCGGGGGCCGCACTGTCGGTCAAGGCGCCGGAGCTGTTCGGCGCGGACCCGGAGCGCGACGGCGCCTTCTACGCACTGAACATCGGCCCGCTGGTGCTGCCCTGGCTCGCCGCGCTGCTGGCCTGGCGGCGTCGGGCGGACACCGCGCTGATCGGCGTGGTGCTCGCGCTGTTCGTGCTGGGCGCGGTCGCGGCCAACGTCTACCAGCTCGCCGACGGGTCGCAGTCGCTCGCGTTGACCGCCATCCATCTGCCCATCGCGCTCTGGTTCGTGGTTGGTCTGTCCTATGTGGCCGATGACGTGCGGTCACCGCGACGGCGGATGGACTTCGTCCGCTTCACCGGTGAGTGGTTCGTCTACTACGTACTGATCGCACTCGGCGGCGGGGTCCTGGTGGGCTTCACCGTCGGCACGTTCAACGCCATCGGCGTCGACCCGGAGGGGTTCGTCGCGCGGTGGCTGGTGCCGTGCGGCGCGGCCGGCGCGGTGGTGGTGGCCGGCTGGCTGGTCGAAGCGAAGCAGAGCGTGGTGGAGAACATCGCGCCGGTGCTGACCAGACTGTTCACCCCGCTGTTCACCGTGGCGCTACTGGCCTTCCTGGTGACACTGGGCGTCACCACGTCCGGCATCGACGTCCAGCGGGAGGCACTGATCCTGTTCGACCTGCTGCTGGTCGTCGTGCTCGGGCTGCTGCTCTACTCGATCTCGGCCCGCGACCCGCTCGCCCCGGCCGGCCCGTTCGACCGGCTGCAACTCGGCCTGGTGGTCAGCGCGCTCGTCGTGGATGTGTTCGTGCTCGTCGAGGTCACCGGCCGGATCACCGAGTTCGGCACCACACCGAACAAGGCGGCCGCGCTCGGCGAGAACGTACTGCTGCTGGCGAACCTGGCGTGGTCGGCGTGGCTGCTGCTGGGTCTTGCCCGCGGGCGCATCCCGTTCGCGAAACTGGAGCAGTGGCAGACCACCTACCTGCCGGTGTTCGCGGTGTGGGCCTGGATCGTGGTCCTGGTCTTCCCACCGCTGTTCGGCCGCCTCTGAGCCGCCCGGACGACCCGCCCGGTCCGGGGGCGGGCGGGCCGTCCGGGCGGGTCGTCAGGGCGCGACGGCCTGTTCCAGTCGTTCGAGCCGCTCGACGATCGGGGCAAGCTCCTGGCGGACCGCGTCCGCGATCGTGGTGGCCACGGGTGCGGCCGCCGCCGGTGCGGTCTGCGCGCGCAGGTGGGAGTAGCCGGCGAGGGTGGCGACCACCGTGCGGCGGGCGGCGCGCGTCTCCACGCCGAGGTCACGGAGCACCTGCCCGGCGACCCCCTCCGGCTCGCCGACCAGGCCGAGCAGCAGGTGCTCGCACCCGACGTGGTTGTGGCCGAGCGCGAGCGCGCCGGTCACGGTCAGCTCCAGCGCGTTGGCCGCCGGCACGCTGAACCGCAGCTCGTCGCCGTCGAGAGCGTCCTCGGCACCGCCGGCCGCGCCCAACGCGACCTCGACGGTCGCCGGCTCGACCTCCATCACCCGCAGCACGTGCATGGCGAGGTTGCCGCCCTCCGCCAGCATGCCGGCGAGCAGGTGGTCGGTGCCGACGGCCGCGGCGCCCGCGTCCCTGGCGCGCACGACCGCCATCCCGATCACCGTGCGGGCGCGCAGGGTGAACTGGGACAGCTGTTCGGTGAGGTCGCCCGCCGTGACGTCGCCGAGCACGATCGCCCGGATCGCGGTGACCCGGCGCAGCGACTGCTCGAGGGCGCGTTGGCAGATGGCCGACACCGGCAGGTCGAGCGCCTTCACGGCGTCGGCCACCTCGGCGGGCAGGTACACGTTGACCTTCGGCATAACCCCATTTGTAACCCCAGAAGGGGTTACACGTCAAGCCGCCGGATGAGCAGCAGGTTGTCGGCGATCTCGACGACCGTGCCGTCCGGACCGGTGACCGTCCGCGGCAGCACGTCGGTCCGTTCGACCACCCAACCGGCCGGGTCGAGCCCGATCCCGTCGGCCACCTCGCCCGGCGTCGGGAAGTACGTGTCCGGGTCGATGTGCGACCACGGCGGCATCGCGCCGTGGTCCACCACCAGCAGCCGACCACCGGGCAGCAGCGCCTGTGCCGCCCTGCGCAACGCGGTGGCGCGGTCGAAGTCGAACGGCGTCTGCAGGTACTGGGCGGAGATCAGGTCGAACCTGCCGGCCGGGAACGTCTCGGCCAGGTCGTGCCGCTCGGTGCTGATCGCGGCGTCGAGGCCGGCCTCGCGCGCGGTGTCCATCAGCAGTTCCAGCGCGACGGCCGAGATGTCCACCCCGGTCACCCGCCACCCGTGCGCGGCGAGCCAGCAGGTGTCCCCGCCACCGGCGCAGCCGAGGTCCAGCGCGTCGCCCGGCGCCAACCCGCTCGCGACCTCGACGAGCAGCGGACTCGGCGTGGGCACGGCGGTGCCGTTCGCCGCGCGCAGTCCGCGATAGCGCTCGTCCCAGAACTCGTTGACGGTGGCCGCGTCGGCGGCCGGGTCCACATCGGACTGCGCGCCGGGGTGGGTGTGGCTGGTGGGTGTGCTCACGACGAGTGGTTCCTCTCCGGTTCGGGATGACACCAGGGTGCACCGCACCCTGGTGCAGGCGCACGGAATGTTGCCGTTCCGGCAAGTCCGGTCCCGCCGTCAGCCCGTCCGGCGGGACCGCAGGCGCACCGCGTCCGGCACCCCCAGCTCGGTGTAGTCGGCGAGCGCGCGCCGCCACTGCTCGGCCGAACCCGGGTCGCCGGTGGCGGCCAGGCAGTCGCCGAGCCCCTCGCGAGCGGCGGCCAGCTGGTACCGGTCGCCGATCGCGGTGGCCACCGCGGCCGCCTCGCGGTGCCTGGCCGCGGCCGGGCCGGGCTCGCCGGCCGCCAGCAGCACCCGGCCGAGCGTGTTCTGCGTCGCGGCGACCACGCTGCGCTCGCCGATCTCGCCGGCCACCCGCAGCGCGCGGTCCGCGCTGTCGCGGGCCGCGGCGAGGTCACCGCCCGCGTGCTGGGCGTCGGCGAGATAGCCGAGCGTCTCCGCCTCGGCGGCCCGGTCACCGATGCGGCGGTGGACGCGCAGCGCTCTGTCCAAAGTGTCCAGAGCAGTGCGGCGGTCGCCGAGCGCGACCCTGGCGACCCCGATGTTGGCCAGCAGCCTGCCCTCGCCGCCGACGTCACCGGCGGCCCGCGCGATGGCCAGCCCGGCCTGCAGCCGCCGCAACGCCAGCGCGGGCTCGCCGAGCCGGGTGTCGATCAGCCCGAGGTTGTTCAGCGCCTCGGACTCCCGGGTCCGGTCGCCGACCTCGCGGGCCACGTCCACCGCCATGGTGAACTGCTCGCGGGCCTGGTGGAAACGGCCGAGCAGGGCATGCACGATGCCCAGGTTGGACAGCACCTTGCCCTCGCTCGGGCGGTTCCCGGTCGCCCGGTCCAGCTCCAGCGCCCGCCGCAGGTGCCCAAGCGCCTCCTCGAACCGGCCGAGCCGGCTGCACACCATCGCCAGACTGTTGTGCGTGGCGTTCTCCCGGACCGGGTCGTCCAACGACCGGCACGCGACCAGCACCCGCTCCAGGTACTCGCGGGCCTGCTGGTAGTGGCCGAGCCGGGCGTGCACCTGACCCAGCTCCCCCAGCGCGGCCGCCTCGCCCGCGAGGTCGCCGTGCGCCGCGGCGACCCTGGCCGCCTCGCCGTGCACGATCATCGCCTCGCCGTAGTGCCCGCCCGCGTCCAGGTAGCGCCACAGGATCGCCGACAGGCGGCCGGCGAAGTCCGGCCGCTCACCGCCGTGCTGCACGGTGGCCACCAGGTTCGCCAGCTCCCCGTCCAGCCAGCGCAGCCCGTCCGCCGAACCGACGCCGTCGCGGCCGGTCGCCGCGGCCGACGCGGTCAGGTAGTGGTCCACCAGCCGGTCCAGCGCGGCCCGCCGCAGCGCGGGCGGATCCTCGGCGGCCCGCTCCCGCGCATAACCGCGCAGCAGGTCGTGCATCGCGAAGCGCTCGCCACGGACCTGCTCCACCAGGTGCGCGGCGACCAGCTCGGTCACCGCGGCCCGTGGGTCCTCCCCGGTCAGGGCGGCCAGCGCGGCCAGGTCGGCGTCGCGCCCCGGATGCAGGCCGAGCAGCCGGAACGTGCGCGCGCCCGACTCGGACAGATGCCGGTAGGACCAGGAGAAGATGCCGCGGATCGCCACGCCCGGGTCGCCGCCGGCGTCCAGCCGGTCCAGCCGCCCGCCGTCCAGGTCGGCGACCACCTCGGTGAGGGTGGCCAGCGGCCTGCTCACCGCGAGCTCGGCCGCCACCCGCAGCGCCAGCGGCAGGTGCGCGCAGTGCCGGGCCAGCACGTCCGCGGCGGCCGGCTCGGCGTCCACCCGGGAGCCGATCAGCCTGCGCAGCAACGAAACCGCGTCCTCGCCCGGCAGCCGATCCAGGTCGACCCGGTGCGCCCCGTCCCGCGCCACCAGCCCGGCCAGCGAGTCGCGGCTGGTCACCAGCACGAAGCAGGACGACGAGCCGGGCAGCAGCGGCCGGACCTGCTCGGCCGAGCGGGCGTTGTCCAGCACCACCAGCAGCCGCCGATCGGCGAGCATGGTGCGGTAGCGCCCGGCCCGCTCCGGACCGGCCGGCGGCAGGTCGGCGCCACCGACGCCGAGGCTGCGCAGGAACGCGGCCAGCGCGTCGTCCGGCCGCACCGGACCCTCGTCGGCGTACCCGCGCAGGTCCACGTACAGGCAGCCGTCCGGGAACCGGTCCGCCATCCGGTGCGACCAGCGCAGCGCCAGCGCCGTCTTGCCGACACCCGCCGTGCCGGACAGCGCGCACAGCTGCTCCCCGTCCGCCAGCAACCGGTCCAGCTCGGCCAGCTGCGCGGCCCGGCCGGTGAACGCGGACACGTCGCGGGGCAGCTCGCGCGGGACCGGAGCGACACCCCGGGCCGGGACAGCCGGCACCGTGACGGCGGGCGCCGGCGGCGGGGCGGCGGCCGAGCGACGGCGGGACTCCTCCACCCGGTCCCGGGCGGTGGCCAGCTCGCCCTGCTCGAGCCGGGAAGCGCCGAGCAGGCCGACCAGCAGGTCGAACCGGTCGGTCGGCGGCAGCACCTTGCCGGAGAAGTAGTCGCCGATGACACCGTGCGCCCAGCCGGTCTTCGTGGCCAACTCGCGGTAGGTCAGCTGCGCGTCGCCACGCTTGCGCGCGTCGCGCCGGCGCAACCGACGCAGCAGCCCGGCCAGATCGGCCAACGTGGCCACCGAGCGGATGTCCTCGAGCCGGAGGTCCAGCTCACCCTGCTCTCGGGTCACCGTGCCTCCCGACCGTCCACAGCGGAGGGCAGCCTACCGCCCGTTGTCCGACGCTGTCCGACCTTGTCGCGTCCGGACCGGTCGATGGGCGATGCTCTCGCACCATGCACGCACTGGTCGCCGCCCTGATCACGCTCGTCCCGGTCGCCGCCTACAGCGCTCCCCACCTGCCCGAGCCGCCGCAGCGCCACACCGCGACGGTGGCCGACTTCGACGGGGACGGGATCAGCGACCTGTCCCTGGTCCGCCCGGACGGCCACTGGCTGATCCTGCCGACCGCCTGCTGCGGCGGCTTCTCCTGGGGACACCTGGCCGAGGTGTCGGCCGACCCGGTGCCGGCCGACTACGACGGCGACCGGCGCACCGACATCGCCACCTACTCGCCGTCCACCGC
>Ga0307413_10000587_pt1 | contig 12214 bp, 10 predicted proteins | sample DK1Ometagenome_3_FD_203714 | JGI IMG/M metagenome (GOLD analysis project Ga0307413, IMG submission 203714) | Maize rhizosphere microbial communities from greenhouse at UC Davis, California, United States - DK15-O-2 | ecosystem: Host-associated > Plants > Roots > Rhizosphere > Soil | place: USA... | reverse complement strand
CGGTGGAGCACTTCCATATTCCCGGTGTCGGGCGCGGAGCAGTTGAACACTTCGGCCGACCAGAGAATGCGGCCCATCTCCTCGGCGCAAAGTGCATATTCGAGGTTGGAAAGCTGCTCGCCCTCGAACGCGAAGCTCTCGTCGACATGTTGGAGGGCGCCGCCGGGCGGCATGAACAGGTTCCATAGGCCGGCCGCGCGAGCCTTGGGCTTCAATTCCTCGATCAGCTGCAGCGGCTGCCAGCGATCGCCGGAATCAATCTCTTTCTTATAGTCCGCGACTCGCGGACGGACGTTTGCATCGATGAACTGGCGGACCCTATCGCGGAAAAAAGACTGGCGTTCCGTAAGGTCAAAATCCATCGCCCAGTCTCTCCCTTGCGCGACCGTCCAGTAACGTTCCAAAACGGGCTAGGACTCTGGGAGAGGAAGGGCAAGTTCGATGGCGGATCTGGAGACTTTTCGGGCCGAAAGTCGAGCCTGGCTGGAGGCCAATTGCCCGGCCGAAATGCGCACGCCCATGCGCGGCGAAAAGGACCTGTGCTGGGGCGGGCGTCGCTTCCAGTTCCAGACGGAGGCGCAGAAGCAGTGGCTCGACGTCATGGCGTCGCGCGGGTGGACCGTGCCCGACTGGCCGAAGGAATATGGCGGGGGCGGGCTGAGCGCGCCCGAGACCAAGATCCTGAAGGAAGAGATGCAGGCGCTTGGCTGCCGCCCGCCGCTGACCAGCTTCGGCATTTCGATGCTCGGCCCGGCGCTGCTCAAGTTCGGCACCGAGGAGCAGAAGAAGCATTATTTGACCCAGATTGCCCGCGGCGAGATCCGCTGGTGCCAGGGCTATTCCGAGCCAGGCGCGGGCAGCGACCTCGCGGGCTTGCAGACCAAGGCTGAGGACAAGGGCGATCATTACCTCGTCAACGGCCAGAAGGTGTGGACCAGCTATGCCGACCAGGCCGACTGGATCTTCTGCCTGGTCCGTACCTCGACCGAGTCCAAGCATGGCGGAATCAGCTTCCTGCTGTTCGACATGGAAAGTCCCGGGGTTTCGACCAGCCCGATCCTGTTGATCAGCGGCACCTCGCCCTTCTGCGAGACCTTCTTCGACGACGTAAAGGTGCCCAAGGAGCAGTTGGTCGGCGAAGAAAACAAGGGCTGGGACGTTGCCAAATATTTGCTCGGCCATGAGCGGGAGATGATCAGCGGCATGGGCCTAGGAAGCGGCATCGGCACCGGCGCGTCGGGTGTGACGCTCGGCCCTGTCGTGAAGCCCGACGACCCGCTTACCCGCGCCGAGATCGCCGCGTTCGACGTCGACGCCCTCGCCTTCGCGGCGATGAGCGAGCGGTTCATCGACCAGCTGAAGGCCGGCGAAGCGCATCCGGCGATGCCGAGCATGATGAAATATGCCGGAACCGAGCTCAACAAGCGCCGCAACGAGATGGTCATGGCGGCGGGCGGATCGGACGCGCTCGAATGGGACAGCGAGCGGTCGAAGGGCGGCAAGGCGGCGCGCGACTGGCTGCGGTCGAAGGGCAATTCGATCGAGGGCGGGACCAGCGAAGTCCAGCTCGGCATTGTCGCCAAGCATATCTTGAGGTTGCCCGGAGCATAGCCAACCTCCGTTCGTGCTGAGCGAAGTCGAAGCGCGCTGGCACGACGGTCTCACAATCGCCCTTCGACAAGCTCAGGACGAACGGACGTTTGGAAATGATGACACTCACCGACGACCAGCGCCTCCTCCAGGACACGGTGCGCCCGTTTATTGCGGAGGAAGGCGCAATCAAGAAGCAGCTGCGCCACTGGCGCGACACGGGCTGCACCGACGGCTATGGCACCGCGCTGTGGAAGCAGTTCGCCGAGCTTGGCCTGACCGGAATCCTGATCCCGGAGAGCCAGGGCGGCGCCGGCCTCGGGGCGGTCGAAGCGGGCCTGGTGCTTGAGGAGATCGGCCGCAACCTCACTCCCTCCCCGTTCCTCACCACCTCGGTCGCCGCGGTCCGGGCGTTGGAAGGTTCGGCCCAGGCCGAGCGTTGGTTCCCCGGCATCCTCGCCGGCGAGACCGTCTCGGCATTGGCGATCGACGAGGGCAAGCATCACGACCCGGCGGCGGTGGCCTTGGCAGCCAAGCGGCAGGGCAACGGCTTCGTGCTGAATGGAGCCAAGCAGTTCGTCGTTCACGGCAACAGCGCCGATGTGATCCTGGTCGCGGCGCGGACGGCCGGTTCAGCCGGTGAAACGGATGGCCTCACCCTGTTCGCGGTCGAAAAGGGCGCGAGCGGTCTGGGGGTCGAAGCTGCCGCCTTGGCCGACAGCAGCAAGGCGGCTCGGCTCAGCTTCGACAATGTCGCGCTCGATGCTGATGCGGTGGTCGGCGAAGTCGACGGCGGCTGGGCGCCCTTGTCGAGAGCGCTCAACGCCGGCCGGGCCGGGGCGGCGGCCGAACTGGTCGGCGTCGCCGCCGGCGCCAGCGAAATGACCTTCGAATATTTGAAGCAGCGCAAGCAATTCGGGAAGCTGATCGGCGAATTCCAGGCGCTGCAGCACCGCGCCGCGCACCTCTACGGCGAGATCGAGATCGCCCGAGCCGCGGCGCTGAAGGCCGCCCAGCTACTGGACTCGGGCGAAGCCCAGGCCGAGCTTTATGTCTCGGTCGCCAAGGCAAAGGCGGCACGCGTCTCCGCCCTGGCGGTGCAGGAAGGCGTGCAGATGCACGGCGGCATCGGCATGACCGACGAACATGACATCGGCCTCTACATGAAGCGCGAAGCAGTGCTGTCGGAACTGTTCGGAAGTCCGCGGTTCCACGCCAACCGGGTCGCGGAGCTGAGCGGCTATTAAGGCCGTTCAAGCAGGAAATTGATCCGCGCCGAGGCGATCGGCCGGCCGGGCTCCCCCTGCCAGGCGAATGCCTCGACATTGGCCATGCGCTTGCCCAGCCGCTCGATGACCGCCTCCGCGTAAGTGTCTTGCGGAATCCCTCCGCGCAGATAGTCGACCGTGACCGTCACCGGCTTCTTTCTCACGGAGCCGTCGTCCAGGGCACGGTCCAGCGCGGTGAACGCCGCAAATTCCAAAAGTCCGGCGATGGCGCCGCCGTGCAGGAAGCCTGGCCGGCCGACTACATCGTCATGGAACGGCATGACGAAGCGGAGCGAACCCTCGCCTTCCTCGACGCGCAGTTTCAAGAGTTCGGCATAGGGCGGCAACATCTTCACCGCGCCTGCCTAGCGCGGCACGCACGGGAGGTCACTGCTTGGTTTTGTACCCGCAGACGATGCCAAGGACGAAGGACGCGAATAGGCACAGCTGGATCTTTCCGCTGGGATCGGACCAGTTGAAATAATCCGCGCCCCAGCCGAACAGCCAGATGAACATCATGGCGGCGATGCCGACAATCATTCGCTCACTCCTCACTACGCCGGATGGCCGACTCCGGCGCGCGATATTAGGGCGGAGGAAGGTAAATATCTGGTAAAGCTTGCCCATCGACCGAGGTCGCGGCATAGCGCCGCCAACTTCAGGCGAGGAAGGCCAAATCCATGAAAGCGCGCGTATTCGTCACCCTGAAACCCGGCGTCCTCGACCCGCAGGGCAAGGCGATCCATCACGCGCTGGAAGGTCTCGGATTCAGCGGAGTCCAGGAGGTTCGCGCCGGCAAGCTGATCGAGCTGGAGCTGGCCGACGGCACTAGCGACGACCAGATCGCCGATATGTGCCGCAAGCTGCTGGCCAATACCGTCATCGAGAATTTCAGGATCGAGCGGATGGAGACCGCCTGAAGTGCCACGTTTCCCGCATATTTCGCGGGCATATGAACGCTGCGATCAGGAGCTTGGTTTAGAATGAAGTCCGCCGTCCTCGTTTTCCCCGGTTCCAACTGCGACAGGGATCTCGCAGTCGCGATCGAGCAGGTAACGGGCCGCGCGCCGGCGATGGTCTGGCACCGCGAGAGCGAGCTTCCGGACGGAACCGGGCTGATCGCCATCCCCGGTGGCTTTTCCTACGGCGATTACCTTCGTTCCGGCGCAATGGCGGCGCGCTCGCCGATCATGAGGGCCGTGGGCGAGGCGGCCGGCAAGGGCGTGCCGGTGCTCGGCATCTGCAACGGCTTCCAGGTGCTGACCGAGGCCGGCCTGCTGCCGGGCGCGCTGATGCGCAATGCCGGCCTGCACTTCGTCTGCCGCACGGTCGGCCTCAAGGTCGAGAACAGCCAGTCGATCTTCACCGCCCGCTATGGCGCCGGCGAGGAGATCGAAATCCCGGTCGCCCACCATGACGGCAACTACCAGGCCGACCCCGAGACGCTCGACCGGCTGGAAGGCGAAGGCCGGGTGGCGTTCCGCTATACCGGGGAGGTCAACGGTTCCGCGCGCAGTATGGCCGGCATCCTCAACGACCAGGGCAATGTGCTCGGCATGATGCCGCACCCCGAACGGGTGATCGAAGCCGCCCATGGCGGCACCGACGGCAGACGGTTGTTCGAAGGCTTGCTCGAAGCGGTCGCCTGATTTGTCTGGCCCTCAACGCCGGGCGCCGGGCATCCGCCCGGCTTGGCTTCCGCGCAATAAGCGCGGACGGCCGTTCGGCCTTGCGGCGCTTCGCGCCGATGCATAAGCCGAGATGATCGCGCGCCCGTAGCTCAGCTGGATAGAGCACGTGCCTTCTAAGCATGAGGTCGCTGGTTCGAATCCAGCCGGGCGCGCCATTCCCGTGCAAAGCTGAGCACTCCAAAATTGGGGCGAATGGCTTGCAAGGGGCCTTGGCTGATCGATGTATCGGCCCAGCACTTCTTCGTCAGGAGCTGATGCGAACACTGCCGCGGCGGCGATGGAGTAGTCGCTTGACCGCCTCATGGCTGGACGGGCCTCCTTGCGGCTCCGCGACCACGATCTCCAGCCGTGTACGTATGCCTTCAATCTCCACGTCAGTCAGATGTTCGATCCCGATGAACTCATTGCGGGCGTGCGCCCCAGCCCGAATAATTTCGTCGAGCTTCGCCTGGATCGCCGCAGCGTCCCGGTTCTGGGAGTTCTGGATCAGGAAAACCATCAGGAAAGTAATGATGGTCGTCGCCGTATTGACCACGAGCTGCCACGTATCCGACCAGTTGAATATCGGACCGGTCAAGACCCAGAACAGGATCAGGGCCACGGCGATTGAAAACGCCGATGGGCGCCCTGCAAGTCTGGCGAAGGGGGTCGCGAGCCGATTGAAAAGATGTTGCATGCTTTGGCCTAACCGATTGCCGTGCCGAACAGCCGGCCGACACCTGCAGTCACCACCATTGCCAGCGTTCCCCAGAAGGTCACACGCAGAACTGACCTACCGATCGGCGCGTTTCCGGCTCGCGCGCCCAAGGTGCCCAGAAGTGCGAGACAGGCCAAGGATACGAGGCCTACGATGGGGACGAGCGTCGACAGGGGCGCAACGGTGAAGACAAAGAGTGGCATGGCCGGCGCTAAGGCTGAACGTAAGCGCCGACGCCAAGGCCGCTTGCAGCGGCCGCGCGCTGGTGAATTCGGACATACCCAGTTCGTCGCGAGCATGGGCGGCCAAGGCGTCCTTTGCCATCATCTGGTCTGCCACCTTCCCCGCGGTCCTCCGGTCGACGCCCCGCGCTTCGTAGATCCGAACAAGCTCTTCGCGTTCGACTTCGGGCTGTTGCTCCAGTTCCCTGGTTTCACGGGCCAGGTCGGCATATTCGGTGTCGGCTTGCGAGCTAACCGATACATATTCGCCAGCCGCCATCGACATGGCTCCGGCGAAGCGTGCGGCTATCCCCGCAATGAGCACGCCCGAGCGAGTTGCATCGGCTGCGGCAACGCCGACGATCAGGCTCGCCGTCGACACGATCCCATCGTTGGCTCCGAGCACCGCAGCGCGAAGCCAGCCGATGTTCGCAACTGCATGCCGCTCCGGATGTTCGCGCAGGGCTCTCAAGGGCCAATCCTCCGGCATCCGTCGGCGCGAGCGCCCTGGTCAATCCGATCCAATATCAAAAGCCTCCGCGTGGCCAGCACCTTTGGTGAAGCCGTGGCCACTGGCTGTGAAGCCGCCATGTCGGCGTGAGCGGAATCCGTTGTCGTCATCAATTCCTCTCAGTCCGATCAGAGCAGCTTCGACACAATTGTCAGCGCGGCATCGCCGGGGCAGGGCTCGGCAACAAACCCGATCTCCGATTCGAGATTGATGGCCCGGCGTCTCCATCAAGGCGGAGGTTCGCAACGGCGTCCTCGAGATCACCGTGCCGAAAAAGCCCGAAGCTGCCAGTCGGCGGAAACGGATCGAGATCGAGTCGGCCTAAGCCAAGGGACTCCCCGCTCCAATCGGGGAGTCCCCCTTTCACTACTGTTTGGCCGGCAGCGAAAAGTCCGCTCGCAGCCTCCTCAATCAAACTCAGGTTTGAAGCTCGTGTCCGCATGGACGCACAGCGGCCATCACTTGAACAATTGCACGGAAATTTCCCAATCAGTTGAATGCTCATCCTATTCATGATGGGCGCGCCAAATTTCTGCACGCAAGTCGGGTAGCCGACTGAGTTTCACCGCAAATGCCGCGACATCCGGTTGTCATCGTCGTGAAAACGGTTAAGGGGGCCTCGCCCCTAATTTGGATGCTGTTCAACTCGCCCGATCCAAGGCCTGTGGACCGCTGCTCGAATGCCATCGGTAAGCGGTTATTAACCCTATTTTCATCCGAGCTGCCGATTGGGGGCGCGTATTTGGTTGGAAAGCAAAAAACAGACGATGGAAAAAATTGCAGTCATTGGTTTGGGTTATGTTGGCCTCCCGCTGTCGGTAGCGCTCGCCAGAAAGTTCGACACTCTCGGTTTCGACATCAGCACGCGCCGGGTCGACGAGCTTCGCCAAGGACAGGACAGCACCCATGAAGTGACCGCCGAGGTGCTGAACAACAGCTCACTGCAGTTGAGCTCCAACGCTTCGGATCTGGACGGACGGACGATCTACATCGTGACCGTACCTACGCCGATCGATGACGCCAACCGGCCGGACTTCAAGGCCATTTTGAGCGCCTGCGCACTGGTCGGACCGGCCATGTCGCCGGGCTCGGTCGTGGTGTTCGAAAGCACCGTCTACCCTGGAGTCACCGAGGAAATCTGCGGACCGGCGCTGGAAAAGGCGTCGGGCCTCAAATGTGGCGTCGATTTCAAGCTTGGCTATAGTCCGGAGCGTATCAATCCGGGCGACAAGGAGCATCCGCTCGAAAAGATCATCAAGGTCGTCGCCGGCCAGGATGATGAAACCCTGGCCAGGCTTGCCACGGTCTACGGTGGGATCATCGAGGCCGGCATCCACGAGGCGCAATCGATCAAGGTGGCCGAGGCGGCCAAGGTGATCGAGAACACCCAGCGCGACGTGAACATCGCGCTGATGAACGAAATTTCGAAGATCTGCGACCTCGTCGGCATCCGCTCCGCCGACGTGCTTGCAGCAGCCGGCACGAAATGGAACTTCCTGAAGTTCCACCCCGGCCTGGTCGGCGGCCACTGCATCGGAGTCGACCCCTATTATCTCACCGCGAAGGCCGAGGAGCTCGGCTATCACCCCGAGGTGATCCTCTCGGGGCGGCGGGTCAACGACAGCATGGGGGCCTATGTCGGCCAGCAGCTGATCAAGCTGCTCGCGGACCGCGACGTGCCGCTCAAGAAGCTGCGAGTGGGGATTTTGGGTTTCACCTTCAAAGAAAATGTGCCCGATATCCGCAACTCAAAGGTCGTCGATATCTACCGCGAACTGCGGTCATATGGCGTCGAACCAATGGTCCACGACCCGCTCGCTCACGCCGCAGAAGTGGTCGACGAGTATCAGGTTGAGCTGTCGCCGTTAACCGACTTCAATGCCCTGGATGCCGTCATTTTGGCCGTTCCACATGCTGATTATCACAATCTTAACCATTCTGGCTTCAATCAGATGGTTGGCGAAAATGGAATATTCGTCGACGTGAAATCGTGCGTGGCGCCCAGTCAGTTGCGGTCAGATATCCGTTATTGGAGTCTATGATAACGGGGAGTTAACGGCTTAAAAATCGATGGACAATCAATAGTTTCATTTTGCATGAAATAGTTAATTGTAACGTCAGCTTCACTATGCTGAAGGCGGCGTGTCGATTTTGTGCGTAACGGCTCGATATTCTTCATCTTTGGCGGACTGTACAGAAAAACGCGAGAACCGACGTGAACAAGCTCAGCGTGACCCCGATCGGCACTTGCCGGATCAACACCCCGTTAAAGCGAGCCCAGTCGCGCTTCCCGATCGAGATCAATCTCAAGCGCAACTATGGCTACACCCATACCAGCGATGAGGCGCTGCAGCAGCTTCGCTTCCTCCAGGGCGACAAGCAGTTCCGCGAAGAGATCAGGCCGGTCCTGTTCCGGCCGGGCCGGGCGATCGACAGCGAGAGCTGGCAGCCTTCGGACCTCCATATCGTCGAGGTCAGCTCTGCGAAAAAGATCAGTTCCGGTCAGGACCCGGTCCAGATCAACTATCTCTACCGTCATTTTGCCGATTTCTTCTCGAGCGGTGCCCGCACCAGCAAATTCTGGTCGCTGGTGAAGCGCGACGCCCGCTCGGATCTGAACGACTTCCTGCGCGCCGAGCCAACCTACTGCACCTTGAGCCCTGCGGACCAGGCGCTCCTGACCAGCCTCCGGATCGAGCAGCAGGATTTTGCTGCGATCAAGTCCGACATGTCGGAAATCGTCGATCGGCTCGGCCGCGACACATTGCTGTTCGTCACCCACGTCAACGCCCAAACGCCCGACGGGTCGACCATTCCTGGCCGCGACCGGGTGATCCGTTGGGTCAAGCTCGCCGCCGAGCAACTCGGCGTGCCTTGCTTCGATCCCAGCCAGGCCATGACGGAGTTCGGCCAGGAGCGGGCCATGGAGCAGGGCGGACTCGACCTGACCCACTTCACTCCTGCCTTTTCGGACCGCGTTTACGCGGAGCTCCACCGCGAGCATGTCGGCCGGCTGATGGAGCTGAGGCTCGATCTGGCCGGCGACGATGACGGCTCCATTCGCCAGCAGATCCTGGCCGACAATATCGAGGCGCTGATGCGGTTCGATGATTTCCGCTCCGGCTCGCGGCGCTTGTTCGCGGCACTGCGCAAGGAACCCGAAGCCACGCCGCTCATCCAACTTCGAGGCAGGGTGCTTGCGGAATTGGGCGATTTCGAAGGCGCGATCCGCGACCTCGCCCAAGTCGACCGTTCAAGCTTGTCCCCCGATTCCCGTACTGCGTTGCTGGAAGCGTTGACCGGAACCCAGAATTGGAGCGCCGCGATCGAGGTTGCCGAAGGACTGATCGGCGACGAATTTGAAAGCGGGACAATCTATCAGTGCGCGGCGACCGCTTGTGAGCAGGTTGGCCGGACGGAAGAGGCACTCAATCACTGGAAGCAGGCATTTCGCCACGATCGATCGAACCTTAACGCAGCGCTGAGGGGGCTAACCCTCCTGTCGAAGCTTGGCATTTCCGACCAACTCGGCACCTGGCGCGAAGAAGTCCTCGAGCATGCCCGCAACAGCGCCACCGGTGCGTCGGACATTGCCAAGTGGGCCTTGCAGAACCGGGACGAAGAGCTGCTGTCCAAGGTATTCGGCGGCATTGTCCAGCGCGACTATGCCCGCGCCGACGAACTGCTCAACGAGATCGCCGAGGCCGGACTGGCAAAGGCCGAGACGGCGTGCATCACCCAGTTGCTTCAGCACGACGATCCCGTAACCGCGCGGCAGCGTCAGCAGCTGGCCGCAAGATCCGGGAAGCTGGCCGCGGAATTGCTGGCCGCCGGCGACATCAAGTCGGCATATGTGCTGGCCGATGCAGTGCTGCAGGCCAGGCCCGACCGCATGGCGGACAGGACAAGACGGGTTGCCCAGTCCCACTACCGCAAGTCGATCCGGGAAGCGCACGGAAAGAAGGATTATCACGCCGTCTTCGCTATTTGGGAGGAAGCCAAATCGATCCTCATCGAGGCTCCGGATGCCATGGTGATTGCCGCACAGTCGCTTCACCGGCTGGAGCGCAACGATGCAGCGCTGCGGCTGCTGATCAAGGCTAGAGCGCTTGCGCCGGAAGATGTGAGCGTCATTCGCTGGCTAGGCAGGATCGCGGCGATCCAGGGGCGCTACGATATTGCCCTTCCCAACTATGCGGAACTGCGCCGGTCGACCGACCCGGCAGCCGAGAAGTTCTCGGCGGAGGCCGACAGGTTCTTCGCGACTGCCGATCGGCGTGCCCTGAAGCAACTGCGGGAGGCGGTTACTGCCGGAGAGTTCGAACTCGCGCTTGAGCTGGGCGAGATGCTTCGGGACGACATCGGCGACCGCGAACGGCTGGATCTAGAGCTTGCCCGCGTGAACCGGCTTCTCAGGGTTCAATTGCGCGAGATCGAAAAGGGCGATGCCGAAGAGGATGGGCGCGAGCGGGTGCTCAGCCTCCTACTGACGATGCAGCCCGACGATGCCGCAATCTTGCGCCGGGCGGCGCTTGAAATGATGCGCCAGCTGAAATTCCGCGAAGCAGCCGAACTGTGGGCGCGCGTCGACCGCGTTGCTCCGGGCACGGAAAGCAATGTCCGCAATCTCGAGCGCTGCCGGATTCTGGCGGCTCGGCAGGAAAAATCGTCAACCGCAGGAAATCTGACGGTGGCCCGTTAGCGCGTCAGGGGGGATCATCACCAATGTATAGCGGAGCAAGCAGCACATGGGCTGCCCAGGAGGAGGACGGCCTGCCCAACCAGGCTGGCGGCGGCGTCGACGCTGCCGTTGAGCTCCTTGCCGCCATCGAATCCGATGAAGAGTTCGAACAGCAATGGCGAACCTTCGATCAAATCTATCCAGCCAGCGAGGCGCTATGGGTCGCCCGCGTCAATCGCTGCATCAAGAACAAGGCATTCGGCCTCGCGGTCGAGCTGATCGATGGTCATGACTTTGGCGAGGATCTGGATGAGCTTGGCCTGCTGGCCAAGGCCGACCTCCTCTACAGCGCGCGCGAGACGGACCGCGCGGGTGAGATCTTCGGTCGCCTGATCGAAAATTATCCGGAGCGGCGCGATATCCGCATCAACTATGCCAAGCGCCTGTTCGCCGAAGGCTTGCTGGCGAAAGTCCATGGGCTGCTGGCGCCGATCAGCGGCCATTTCAGCGAGGGGTCGAAGGGGCGGTCGCTGTGGGACAATGTCCAGGCGCTCTACGGGCTCCTCAGCCGGCTCGAAGCAGCGCCGATCGCCACGGACCAGGATGCCCGGCTGCTCGCAATGAAGCACGCCATCCTCCATTTCCGCAATCGCCAGGCGCGGACGGCATCCGGCGATGGGCTGGGGCGCCTTAGCCTGATCACCGGCAGCCTCGGGCCAGGTGGGGCGGAGCGGCAACTCACGCGGCTCGCGATCCAACTGGAGCGAGCGCGCAAGGCGGGAGAGACCGTCGGCGGCGCCAAGCTGACCCGGCCGGTCGAGATCGTCGTCCGTTCGCACGGGCCGGAAAAGCAGAATGACTTTTTCCTGCATGATGTGCAGGCCGAAGGGGTTGAGATCTACCAGCTCAACGAGGTCAAGCCGGTTTCGCCCAAGACGCTTGGGATTACCGATCCCGACTTGCTGATCTTGCTCGATTACCTTCCGCCGAGCGTCAATTACGGCATCAAGCGGCTGACTCCGCATCTGATCGAGTCCGGCACGGACATCGCCTCCGCCTGGCAGGACGGCGCCTGCCTGTTTGCAGGGCTTGCGGCGCTGCTCGCCGGTGTTCCGCACATCCAGCTTGGCATCCGCGGCCTGCCCCCAAGCCTTCGCCGCCACCTGTTCCGGCCCGAGTATGAGCCGATGTACCGGGCAATGGCCGAAGTCCCGGGCGTCACCTTCCTAAGCAATAGCCGTGCCGCCGCACGAGCCTATGCCGAGTGGCTCGACATTCCGATCGACCGCTTCGCGATCGTCTACAACGGCGTTCCGAAGCTGCCCGCCGCCGGTACCAGCGAGGACGAGGCGAAGTGGCAGGCATTCGTCGACGCTACGCCCGATGCGACGCGGACAATCGGCGGCGTGTTTCGCTTCGATACCGATAAGCAACCCAACGTCTGGGTCCGTTTCGCAGCGCGTTACTTGAAGGCGCATCCGGAGACCCGCATGCTGCTGGTCGGCGGAGGCCGCCTGCTCGAGGGTGCGCAGGAACTGGCGCGTGAACTTGGCAT
>Ga0307413_10000586_pt1 | contig 12216 bp, 8 predicted proteins | sample DK1Ometagenome_3_FD_203714 | JGI IMG/M metagenome (GOLD analysis project Ga0307413, IMG submission 203714) | Maize rhizosphere microbial communities from greenhouse at UC Davis, California, United States - DK15-O-2 | ecosystem: Host-associated > Plants > Roots > Rhizosphere > Soil | place: USA... | reverse complement strand
TGCCTCGCCCATCGCCGCGGCCGCCTCCGGGTCGGCGAGCAGGCGTACCAGCGCGTCGGTCAGCGCGGTCAGGTCCCGGCCGTCCACCACGTGCCCGGTCTGCCCCTCACGCACCGTCTCCGGCGCGCCGCCCGAGTCACCGGCCACCACCGGCAGCCCGGTCGCCGACGCCTCCAGGAACACGATGCCGAGACCCTCCACGTCGAGCCCGCCGGCGTGGGTGCGGCACGGCATCGCGAACACGTCACCGGCCGCGTAGTGCGCGGGCAGCTCGGCCCACGGCACCGACCCGGTCAGCACCACCGCGTCGGCCACCCCGGCGCGCTGGGCCAGCGCGCGCAGCCGCCCCTCGTACGGCCCACCGCCGACGATCAGCAGCCGCGCACCGGGCACCCGCGCACGCACCGCGGGCAGCGCCCTGATCAGCATGTCCTGCCCCTTGCGCGGCACCAGCCGGGACACGCACACCACGGTCGGCGCGCTGCCGATCCCGTGCCGCGTCCGGATCTCCTTGCCGGCGGCGACATCCGGACGGAACACCTGAGTGTCCACTCCGGACGGTAGGTGCTCCAGCGCGGCCATCGGCCCGAACGCGGCGGCGAACCGCGAGCGGGTGTACGTGCTGACGTAGGTCAGCACGTCCACCGTGCTTCCGATGCGGCGCAACACCTGCCGGGAACCGGGCAGCATCGACCAGCCGACCTCGTGGCCGTGGGTGCTCGCCACGATCCGCCGCGCGCCGGCCGCGCGCATCGCCGGCGCGAGAAGCGCCAGCGGCGCCGCCGCGCCGAACCAGACCGTCGAGCAGCGGTGCGCGCGCACCAGCGAGGCGGCCCGTCCCGACACCGACGGCACCGGCAGCATCAGCGAACCGGGGTGGCGGACCACCGGGAACGGTTGCGCCGCGTCGAACTCGTCCGCACCGGACCAGGCGGGGGCGTAGACCACGAGTCCGTCGGGCGCGATCCGCTCGGCGAAGGCGTGCAGATACGCCTGGATGCCACCGGGGCGGGGCGGGAAGTCGTTGGTGACCAGCAGGGTTGGGGACACGGTCAGCGCAGCTCCGCGGTGAGATAGGACCGCCAGCCGGCGAGCAGGCCGCCGCGGTCGACCCCGAGGAGCCTGCGCAGCATGGCGTCGGTGTCGGCGGCGGAGACCGGACCGGCCCCGGCCAGGGTTCGGTACAGGACGACCAACTGGCCCTCACCGTAGCGGTCGGCGACGAACCGGGCGATCGACCAGGCCTGCTGGTAGGCGAGGTCGAGATCCCGGCCGCGAGCCCGGAAGCCGCGGTCCTCGGGCAGCGCGGTCGGCGGGCCGCCGTGGCGGACGGACTCGACCAGATCCGGCGCGCCCTGCCGCAGCGAGATCGAGGTGTCGCGGTAGCCGACGTAGTCGGCGAAGCCCTCGAGCAGCCACATCGGCGAGCCGTCCATCGTCTCGGCGCGGGCCGCCACGTGGGTGATCTCGTGGCGCAGCACCACCTGCAACGACGGCACGGACAGCGCACGGGAGCCCATCGGGGACAACACCACCCGCTGTCCGTCCACGGTGCGCGTCCGGGTGTCCACCCGGTCGGCGACCGCCACCGCGACCACCGCCTCGACCGGAAAGCCGGGCCCGACCAGTGCGCGCATCTCGGCCGGGTCGTCGGGCAGCACCAGCGCGACCTTGCCGGACCACCGGTCGCCCCACAGCGCGCTGACCGAGCGCACCGCCGGGTCCAGCTCGCGCACCAGCCGGTCGACCATCGCCTCGCTGCCGGGGTGGTACAGCACCAGACCGTGCTCGGTGGCGGTCACCCGGCACGGACCGAAGTCCCACGGCCCGCGCCAGGTCCTGCGACCGAGAGCGGCGAGCTCCTCGTCGGAGCGCAGGTACCAGCGCCCGTCCCGCTCGACGAACAGGAACCCCATCGGTCTGCTGGTCGGCCGCTGGTCGACACCCTGCAGCCCGTAGCGCAGCTCCACCGCGGGCGCCCACAGCTCGGCGCCGTCGGCGAGGATCCCGCCGTCCACGGTGGCACTGGTGGACGCGGGCACCACCGCGTCCACCCCGTCACGGCCGCGGCCGGCGAGGTCGAGCACGTCGTCGGCGTGCAGCCGGTAGCTCCACTCGGACAGCGGCACGCCGGCGAGGTTGCCGAACTGGGCCCGCTGGGCGTCGACGAAGATCTGGTCGGCCCCTGGATCGATGGTGGCGAGGAAGGCCGACTCGTCGCGCTGGCGCAGCGCCTGCGCGCGTCGGACGAGCAGATCCTCCACAGCGGCGGCGCGGGCCGCCTGACCGCGGTCGGCGACCCGCTCGGCCGGTCCGATGCCGCCGAGCGGCTGGCCGGGCACACCTCCGCCGTCGGCCACCGCGGCCGGTTCCGGCGGCACGGTGGTGACCGTGACCCCCACCAGAACCACGGCCGCCGCGGCGGCACCGAACCAGCCGCGCAGCGTCGACGCCTTGACCCCCGACTCCCTCACCACCGCACGATGTTAAGGGACAACGGCCTCGGGGCCGGTGCGTGTCCGCACCGGCCCCGAGGCAACTGACTACGGATCGTTACCCGACGATGCGCTTCGCGCCGAAGTAGTCGCTGCCGCCGCCGTCCACCGGAACCACCTTCACCGGCTGGCCGGAGGTGGACGCGTGCACGATCATGCCGCCGCCGACGTACATCGCCACATGGTGGATGGTGCCCGCGCTGCTGCCGTAGAACAGCAGGTCGCCCGGGGCGAGCGCGTCCCGGGACACGGGCTTGCCCATCGTGTACTGGGACCGGCTGGAGTGCGGCAGGCTGATGCCGGCCGCGGCGTAGGCGTACATGGTCAGCCCGGAACAGTCGAACGTGTTCGGGCCGGCTGCACCCCAGACGTACATCTTGCCGCGCTGGGCGAGGGCGACGTCGACGGCCTTGCCGGCGGCGCCCGGGCCACCGATGTACACACCCTGGTCGCCGGCGTCGGCGAGCCTGGCGCGCTCGTTGTTGGACAGCCGGTTCATCGCCGCGCGAACCTGCGCGATCTGGCCGTCCAGCGCGGTGCGCTTCTCGGTGATCTGCGCGGTCAGCAGCTCGGCGGCGGTGATCGCCTCCTGAGCACGATGCTGCGCGTCCTCGGCGAGGCGCTGCGCGTCGGTCGCGAGCTGCACGGCGCCGGACAGCTTGTCGAGGGCCTCGTCGTTGTCCGCGGCCAGCACGCCGAGCATCGAGGCGCGGTCCAGGAAGTCCTGCGTGGACGACCCGGTCAGCAGGGCGGACAGCCGGTTGAACCGAGCGCCCTGGAACGACGCGCGGCCCAGCTCGTCCACCTGGGTGCGGAAGGCCTCCTCGTCGGCGGCGGCCTGGCCGGCCTGCAGCTTGGCGGTCTCGACGTCCGCCGTGGCCTTGGCGTGCTCCTCCTTGCGGAGGACGAGGTCGGCCTGCGCCTTCAGCAGCTCCTCGTTGACCACGCCGGCCTGGTCGCTCAGCGTCCGGTACTGCTGCAACGCCTCCGACTCGGTGGTCGGGGCCGGCTGCGCGACAGGGGGCTGCGCGGCCGCCGGCTGGGCGGCCACGAGGCCCGGAGAGAGGGTGGCCACCGCGGCCACCGCGGCGAAACTGAGTGCAGCTCGCCCACGCAATACCTTCGTCAGTCGGTGCGACGCCACGTTGGGCGTATCTCCTTCGTCCATCGGACCGCCGCCGGGGCAGCATCTGCCGGATCACCGATCCAGTGCAGCTGACCCCGCCGTGGGGGATTCCGGTCCGGTCCGCGCGATGGCGCAGGCCGGAACGGCGGCGATCTCGCGTCGTCGCCTCGGGGTTGGCGAACGATTCGGCCGCGAGATCTCGGACAGGTTACGAAAAGTGAGACCCGCCGTCCACCTCGCTGCGCGGAAATGCCGCATTCGGACGACCGAAACCCCAATGGAGCAGGGCCGACAGCGTGGTGTGATGACCACAACAGCTCAGGTCACAGCGGTGTCACGCCGCTCGGCGCAGCACGTCGACCGTTGGGCGCCTCGCACTCTTCGGCCGGGCGTGTCCGGGGGCCGATTCACCGGTCAGGCGGACCTCCGCTGCTGGTCACGGACCGGCACCAACCGGAGTCTCGGGACCAGGCCGGCGTCCGACAGGACGTCGATGGCCCGCTGCTCGCAGATACCGAGCTGGAGGTCGACCGGACCGCCCAGCACCACACTGACCACACACTCCCGGCACGCACTGCCACGCACCGCACAGGTGTCGCAATCGACGATCATCACGTCACTCCCGTCCTGTTCCGCACCGTCGTGATTCGGGTCGATCAGCTCGCGTCGAGGAGCTGAGCGCAGATTAGGACGACCCACCGACAGTTTCGGTCGGACGTTCGAACGCGTGGGCGACCGCGGCTCCGACCGGCCTGCGCCCGACCCCGGGGTGATCGGGCGGGCGCGTCGAGCAGCCGGCCACGGCCGACCGTCACGGCCGGCCGTCACGGCCCGCGTCAGTTGCGACCGAGGCGGGCGAGCAGAACGGGGGACGGCACCGGGTGCGCGCCGCGACGGCGCACCGAGTCGGCGACCGCCCGGTCCGAGGTCACCACCACCACCGGCCTGCCCTCGGGTTCGGCGGTGACCAGGGCCCGGATGACGTCGTCGGCGAGCACTCCGGGATCGCTGAACAGCACCCGGACGCCGCGCGGCGCGGTCACCGGGACCGCGACCACACCGGCGCCGTCGAAGACCAGCGTGACCTCCGCCGAGGTGCGCGCGGCCAGCGACGCCAACTGGCGGGTCAACCGGTCGCGCTGGTCGGCGAGCGAAAGGTCCGGATAGCCGGTCTTGGTGACGTTGTAACCGTCGACGACCAGGTGCACGGCGGGCAACGCCAGCAGTCGCTCCAGCGCCGCCGGGTCCTCCACCCGGCTGACCACCCCGTGTGCCGCGGTCGCGCCCCGGACCAGATCGGCCGGTCGCGGCCCGCCGCCGCCCAGCGCGAGCTCGCGGCGCAGCCCGGTGACGGCGCCGTCCAGCGTGTCGACCAGCAGACCGAGCCGGACCTCGTCGGCCTGGCGTGCCTCGCGGGCCGCCTGCCGGGCGATGTCGGCGTCGGCCTCGGCACGGGCCGCCTTCACCCGCTCGGCCTCGGCCCGGTCGTGCTCGCGGTCGCGCTGCTCGGTCAGCGCGGCGAGCTCGGCCGCCACCCGGCCGCGCAGCTCGTCGGCGGTCCGCTTCGCCTGGTCGGCCTCGTCCCGCGCGGCACGCAGCTTCACGCCCTGGTCCCGCAGCCGCTTGCGCAGTCGTTCGAGCTCCACCTCGCCGTCGGCGCGCACCTTGTCGGCCAGGCCCGAGGCGGCGGCGAGCTGCTCGGTGAGCCTGCACAACTCGGCCTCGACCCGCTCCAGCCTGGCGACCGCGGCGTCGCGCTCGGCACGCAGGGCGGCGTCCGAAGCACGCCTGCTGACCCGTTCCAGGTGGTGCACCGCGGTGTCCGCGCCGAGCAGCACGGCACCGGCGGCGACCGTCGCGGAATCGCCGCCGGCGAGGTCCAGCGCGGCCGGGCGGTGCTCGCGGGCCCACTGCAGCACCGCACCGCGGAAGCCCGCCGAGTCGCGCAGGGCGGCCACGATCGCCGAACCGCCGAGGCGGGCCCGCTTGGCGGGCGCGAACCGGGCCACCGCGCGCAACTGCTGCGGCACGTCGACCGCGGCCATGGAGGTCAGCGCGGCCGCGCCGAGCTCGGCGAGCCGGATCCGGACGCCGTCCGGCAGGGCGTTCCAGTCGACGCGATCGGCCCCGTTGGCCCCGTGGGCCTCGGCCGGGTCGGGCACGCCGGTCCGGGCGTCGTCCTCGTCGGACGACGCCTCGGGGAGCAACGGCTGTGCCATCACTCAAGGTTAGGCCGTGTCCGACGAACCCGACCGACGGGCTTCGCGAGCGGGATGTCGGCCACGGCCCCGCTCCGGCGTGGCGAAACCGCTGATCCGCGTCTCTGTCGGTCGGAGGGGTTACCGTCGGCCGGTGGCCGCTTCGATCACCAGTTCGAGTGCTCAGCTCTCCTTCGACGAGCTGGGCACTCCGCTGCGGTCGACCACGTTCGTGGTGTTCGACCTGGAGACCACCGGAGGCAGCGCGCAGGCGGACGAGGTCACCGAGATCGGCGCGGTGAAGGTGCGCGGCGGCGAGGTGCTCGGTCAGTTCCACACGCTGGTCGACCCGGGCCGGGGCATCCCGCCGGAGATCGTCGCGCTCACCGGCATCACCGACGCCATGGTGTACACCGCGCCGCGGTTCGACCGGGTGCTGCCGGCGTTCCTGGAGTTCGCCGCCGGCTCGGTGCTGGTGGCGCACAACGCCGGGTTCGACATCGGCTTCCTGAGGGCGGCCTGCCAGCGCCACGGCTACCCGTGGCGGCGGCCGGCGGTGGTGTGCACCGTGCGACTGGCCCGCCGGGTGCTCGGCGACGAGACGCACAGCTGCCGGCTGGGGGTGCTCGCCCGGCTGTTCCGGGCGAGCACGATGCCGACCCACCGCGCGTTGGACGATGCGAAAGCCACCGTGGACGTGCTTCACGGTCTGCTCGAGCGGGTCGGGTCGGTGGGCGTGCAGTCCCTGGAGGAACTGCTCGACTACCTGCCGGAGGTCACCGACGAGCAACGGCGCAAGCGGTCCATGGCGGCGGACCTGCCGAGCGAGCCCGGCGTGTACCTGTTCCGCGGGCCGCGCGACGAGGTGCTGTACGTCGGCACGGCGAGCGACCTGCGCAGGCGGGTGCGGCAGTACTTCACCGCGAGCGAGACCCGGCGCGGGCTGCGGGAGATGGTGCGGCTCGCGGCGCGGGTGGACACCGTCACCTGTACGCACGCGCTGGAGGCCGAGGTCCGGGAGCTGCGGCTGCTGATGGCGCACAAGCCGACGTACAACCGGCGGTCCAAGAACGGCTACCGGGCCTGGTGGCTGGTGCTCACCGACGAGGCGTTCCCCCGGCTGTCGGTGGTGCGCAGGCCGAGGGACGGCGCACTGGGTCCGTTCCGGTCGCAGGCCGCGGCCCAGGCGGCGCTGCTCGCCCTGCAGGAGGCGACCGGTCTGCGGCCGTGCACGATCCGGATCAGCCGCAGTGCCAGCGGTCGGCCGTGCGCGTTGTTCGAGCTGGGGCGGTGCGCGGCGCCCTGCGCCGGCCGGCAGACGATCGAGGAGTACCTGCCGGTGGTGGACGCGGCGACCGGCCTGATCTCCGGGCGGCGGATCGACCCGCTGCACCGGTTGGAGCAGCGGCTGGAACGGCTGGTCGCGACCGAGCGGTTCGAGCAGGCCGGGGTGGACCGGGACCGGATGGGCGCGCTGGTGCGCGGGCTGGCCCGGGCGCAGCGGCTGGCGGCGCTCGCGGCGGTGTCGGAGCTGGTCGCCGCCCGGCCGGACGGGGCAGGCGGCTGGGAGTTCGCCGTGGTGCGGCACGGCCGGCTGGCGTCCGCCGGAGTGGCACGGCGCGGGGTGTCGCCGATGCCGGTGGTGGCACAGCTGGTGGCGGCGGCCGAGACGGTGATCCCGGAACCCGGCCCGCTGTGCGGTGCGCCCGCCGAGGAGGTCGGGGTGGTGCTGCGCTGGCTCGACCGGCCGGGAACCCGGCTGGTGCAGTGTGCGCGGCCGTGGTTCGAGCCGGCCGCGTCGGCGGCGGGCTGGCGGGGTGTGCTGGCCGCACCGTCGGCCGCGACCGGTGAGCCGCCCGCCGGACCGGCACGGCAGGACCGCATCGCGGCCGGAAGGCGCCGAGCCGGACGCGAACCCCGCGATCGGACCGGTGCGGACAGGTCCTAGGGTCGCCGGCATGGAGTTCCAGGACGTGGTCCGCAGGAGGCGCATGGTCCGCAGCTACGACATGGATCGGCCGGTTCCGCCGGAGGTGGTGCAGCGGCTGCTGCACAACGCGCAGCGCGCGCCGTCCGCCGGGTTCTCGCAGGGCTGGGGCTTTCTGGTGCTGGACACCCCGGCCGACATCGCGCGGTTCCGGGACGCCTGCCAAGTCGGCGAGCTGGCCGACAACTATTTGGCCACGCGGATCGAGGCACCGCTGCTGATCGTGCCGCACTCGAACAAGGGCGTGTACCTCGACCGCTACGCGCGACCGGACAAGGGGCACACCGACCGGTCGGACAGCTGGTGGCCGGCACCGTACTGGGACATCGACACCGGCATGGCGGCGCTGCTGATCCTGCAGACCGCCGTTGACGAGGGCCTGGGTGCCTGCTTCTTCGGTCTGCCGCTCACCGCCTACGACTCCTACCGGGCGGCGTTCGGGGTACCGGCGGAGTTCACCCCGATCGGGGCGATCTCGGTCGGCTACTCCGACGAGCCGGTCCGCGACCTGAGGTCCCGCCGCAAGCCGGCGGCCGAGGTGGTGCACCGCGGTCGCTGGTCCGGCTGACAGGCTCGCCGCGGGCGCCACTCAGCACAGACGCGCGTCGCCGCGAGCGGGCATCCCGAGTGGCCACGCTCGGCGCCGCACACGCTGACCGTGGGCCGTAGCGGCCAGCACCGCGTTGGGCGGATCTCAGCGGGCCCGGCCGCACCGCGCCCTGGAGCTGGTCCGCCGATCGCCCACGCCTGGCTAGCGGCGAACGGCGATGACGTCGTACGGCGTGGTCGGGGTCGGCGGGGTGCTGAACCTGGCGTTGGGCAGGTACAGCCGGCCACCGAACTCGGCGACCGTGGTCGGCACGTCGAAGCGCGGGTCGGTGATGGTTCGGGTGATCCGGCCTCGGCTGCCGGTGTGGTCCAGTTCGATGACGGCGATCTGGTTCAGCCGGTTCTGCACGACGTACAGGGTGCGGCCGTGCCGGAGCAGGCCGTCGCCGTTGGTCAGCAGTGCGCCGCCCAGGTCCACGGTCCTCGCCACGCCGGTGCCGGGGTCGACCCGCAGCAGCAGGCCGGTGTTGGACTGGACGATGAGCAGCGCGTGGCGGTCCGGCGTGTCGGCGATGCCGTTGGCGTTGTTGCCCGCGCCGAGCACGAAGTCACCGGACAACGCGAGGCTGGTGAACCCGGTTGATTCACGGTGCCCGGACAGTGGAACCCGGAACAGCACCGCGCTCCGCGAGTCGGTGAACCAGGCGGCGCCGCGGGTCAGCACCACGTCGTTGATGAACGCGGACGCGGTGGTGAACTGGTAGCCGGCCAGCACCGCGCCGGTGCGGAGGCTGATCACCCGACCGTTGCCGCCGGTGCCACCGGCCACGAACAGCCGCTGCCCGCCGTCCACCTTCAGTCCCAGCGACGGGGTGCCCGGGCCTGGGCTGAAGTCGGCGCCGGCGCCGGTGCGCAGGTCGGCCCGATAGATGCGACCGTCGGCGCGGGAGCCGAAGTAGGCGTAGCGGCCGCCGATCGCGATGCCCTCCGGCTGGAACGCGGGCGGCAGGGCGAACTCGGTCGGGAAGCCGCCGACTCGGGACGGTGCCGCCACCGCGGTCTGACCGGAACCTCCGGTCAGCAGGGTGGTGGCGGGAATGGTGACGGCGGCGGTCAACAGAGCGCGACGACGCAGCATGACGATGGACCCTTCCCTCGGTGGCTCACGTGCGATGACGGGTGCTCGGGAATACCCCGACAGTCGATACGCACACGCGCCGGCTTCGGTTCGATCCGACACCGCGAGCGGGAGGTCATGGGCGCCGGGTCGGGAACCGCCGCGCGTCCTGACCTCAGGACCTGCCGGCGAGGATGATCCGGGCCACTTCGGTGGTGGTGGCTCTGCCGACGTCGTAGTCGCCCCCGCCGTGCAGGTTGTTCATCACCGAGAGCGTGTACCGCTCCCCCGCGCCGGCGAAACCGACGCTGTTCATCACCCAGCCGCCCTCCTCGGAGGACCAGCCGTTCTTGTTGCCGGGGTGGGCGGCCGGGCCCGCCGCCCACACGCCCCACTGCTGGTTGTCGGCGACGGTGCGCAACTGGCCGACGATGTAGGCGCGCAGGTCGCCGGGCAGTTCCGCCAGCACGTAGTTGATCAGGCGATCCAGGTCCTCCGACGTGCACTTCTGGAAGCCCCAGTACGGGTAGTAGTCGGTGAACCCGCGCTGCGGTTGCAACGACGTCATCCCGTAGCCGGGGAACGCGTTGTTGTAGGTGAGGTGGTCGTGGCCCGCGTAGCGCCTCCACAGCGCGTCCGCCGCGTTGTCGTCCGAGCTGTGCAGCATCGCGTTGATCTGCTGACGGTCCTCGCCGGTCAGCGCGATGGCGCCGGCCCGGTCGCGGAGCAGCAGGTCGACGGTCATCGCCAGCTTGATGGTGGACGCGGTCCAGGTCAGGTCGCCGGCGTGGCCGTTGCGCCACACCGCGCCGGTCTGCCGGTCCCGCACCACGACGCCCGTGGTGCCCGGCCGGCCGGCGAGGTATGCCTCAGCCGTGCTGAGGCGTCGCTGCATGTCGCAGTCGAACCCGGTCCCGCGCAGCGGACACTCCTCGGCTCTCGGCGCGGTGGGCGACGGGGTGCCGGCCGCGCCGTGCGCACAGGCGGCCGCCGACACTGCCAGCAGCAGTGCGACGGCCGCCGCGAGAACGCGTGACACGGCGCTGTCCGACACGTCAGCGGATCAGGACTTCTTGTCCTCGCTGATGACCAGGTTCCCGTCGCTGTCGGCGACGCCGTTCGGGTGACCGTTCGGGTGACCGTTGCCGGCGTACTCCTTGGCGTCACCGGAGGCGTTCGCGCCCTGACCGTTGCCGTGTCCGTTCGCCATCGCCTCGGCCAGCGCCTTGGTCTCGGCGAGCGGGTCCGGCTTGAACAGCGACCCGGGCAGCGGCCGACCGGCCGAGCCGAGCTTGTTCATCTTCTTCGGCACCGGGGCGCCCTGGTACTCCAGCGCGATCGGGTGGCCGTGGTCGTCGACCGGCCCCAGCGGCTGGTGCACCTCGATGAACTCGCCGTGCGGCAGCCGCTTGATGATGCCGGTCTCGACGCCGTGCTCGAGCACCGCCCGGTCGCTGCGCTGCAGGCCGAGGCAGATCCGGTAGGTGAGGTAGTACGCCAGCGGCGGCAGCAGCAGGATGCCGATCCGGCCCATCCAGGTGGTCGCGTTGAGCGAGATCTGGAACTTGTCGGCCAGCACGTCGTTGGCCGCGGACAGCAGCGACACGGTGAAGTAGGTGATCGCCATGACGCCGAGGCTCGTGCGGACCGGGACGTCGCGCGGACGCTGCAGCAGGTTGTGGTGCGCGGTGTCCTTGGTGAGTCTGCGCTCGATCCACGGATACACGGTGGCCACGCCGATCAGCAGCGGCAGACCCAGGATGAACGGGAAGAACGCCGCCGGGATCATGTAGTTCCCGAGGTAGACCTCCCAGGCTGGCCACAGGCGCAACAGGCCGTCGGTCCAGCCCATGTACCAGTCGGGCACTGTGCCCGACGACACGTCCGCCGCGCTGAACGGCCCGAAGTTCCAGATCGGGTTGATCTGGAACAGACCGCCGAGCAGCGCGGTGATGCCGATGACCATCGCGGTGAAACCGCCGGCCTTGAGGGCGAACACCGGCATGATGCGCACGCCGACCACGTTGGTCTCGGTGCGTCGGTGGCCGGGGAACTGGGTGTGCTTCTGGTACCAGACCAGGGCGAGGTGCACCGCGATCAGGCCGAGCATGAGGCCCGGGATCACCAGCACGTGCAGCGTGTACAGCCTGGGCAGCACGTCCTCGCCGGGGAACTCGCCGCCGAACAGCAGCCAGTGCGCCCAGGTGCCCACCACCGGGATGGACAGCAGCAGACCGGAGGTGATCCGCAGGCCGGCGCCGGAGAGCAGGTCGTCCGGCAGGGAGTAGCCGAACAGGCCCTCGGTGGCGCCGAGCGCGAACAGGTTGACGCCGATCACCCAGTTGATCTCGCGGGGGCGGCGGAACGCGCCGGTGAAGAACACCCGGAACATGTGGATGACCAGGGAGGTCATGAACAGCAGCGCCGACCAGTGGTGCACCTGACGGGCGAACAGACCGCCGCGGACCTCGAACGACAGGTTCAGCGCCGACTCGTAGGCCCGGGACATCTCCACACCACGCAGGTTGGTGAAGGAGCCCTGGTAGACGACCTCCTGCATGGAGGGGTCGAAGAACAGCGACAGGTAGACGCCGGACAGCAGCAGCACGATGAAGCTGTAGAGCGCTACCTCACCCAGCAGGAACGACCAGTGGGTGGGGAACACCTTGTTCAGCTGATGCCGGAGGCCACCCGCGGGGTGGTAGCGGTCGTCGAACCAGTTCGCCGCCCCGCCCGCCATGCGG